>Ga0210409_10004094_pt1 | contig 15876 bp, 14 predicted proteins | sample IncBWH17MmetaG_FD_161649 | JGI IMG/M metagenome (GOLD analysis project Ga0210409, IMG submission 161649) | Forest soil microbial communities from Barre Woods Harvard Forest LTER site, Petersham, Massachusetts, United States - Inc-BW-H-17-M | ecosystem: Environmental > Terrestrial > Soil >...
GCTGGTGAATCTAGGATACGACGCGCGCGTCGCGGAAAAGACAGTTGATGAAGCGCGCAAGGAATCCGGCTCAGCCAATTTTGAAAAATTGTTGCGCGCGGCGTTGCAAGGGCTTAGCCAGAGCAAGGGGCGAACCGCCAGGACTTCCTAAATGCCAGACGGAACCGCAAAACGAGTGATCGGCAAGACCGCGGAGCGCATCGTATCGGCGCAAGCGTTCGATGAAGACGCGCGCATTGAAGCCAGCGTGCGGCCTAAACGGCTGGACGAATACATCGGCCAAAAGCGGGTAAAAGAAAATATTCAGATTGCCATCGAGGCGGCGCGCAGTCGCGGGGAAGCGCTCGATCATGTGCTGCTGTATGGCCCGCCGGGATTGGGGAAGACCACGCTGGCGCAGATTATCGCCAACGAGCTGCAAGTGCCGATCAAAACCAGCGCTGGGCCGTTACTCGAGCGCAAAGGGGATTTGACGGCGATTCTGACTTCGCTGGAAACGAAGGAAGTATTTTTTCTGGATGAGATCCATCGCTTGCAACCAGCCGTGGAAGAAGTGCTGTACCCCGCGATGGAAGATTTTCGCGTCGACTTGATTATCGGGCAGGGGCCAGGCGCGCGAATCCATCCATTTCAGTTGGGGCACTTCACCTTGATCGGAGCCACCACCCGCGCGGGATTGATTACCGCGCCGTTGCGGTCGCGATTTGGAATCGTGCACCGGCTGGATTTTTACGAGCCGGCGGATCTGCTGATAATTATTCGGCGCTCGGCGAAGATTTTGAATATTGAGATGGACGAGGCCGGCGCGGAGGAGATCGCGCGACGCTGCCGCGGGACACCGCGTATTGCGAATCGATTGCTACGGCGCGCGAGAGACTTCGCAGAGGTGCGCGCGGCGGGGCGCATCACCCAGGCGGTCGCGCAGGAAGCGCTCGCCATGCTTGGTGTAGATGAGCAGGGGCTTGATGAGGTGGACCGTAACCTGATGCTGGCGCTGCTTGATAAATATGGCGGCGGCCCGGTGGGTGTCGGTACGCTGGCGGCCGCGCTGAGTGAGGAAGAAGACGCCATCGAAGAAATTTACGAGCCTTATTTGATGCAGATCGGAATGATCGATCGCACACCGCGTGGGCGGATGGCGACTCCGCGGGCATATGAATATTTTGGCCGAGACCTGCCCAGGCGGCAGCCGCGGCTATTTTAATTTCCTTCGCGATCACCAATCGCGCGCCGGGCTTCTCTCGTTGTCGTTATGAATGCAAACTCGCCGAAAAAATCGAAACGTAACTTAGCGCAGAGACAATCAGTGCAAGCAATAAAATCCGAAATTGTTTTCTTATCGCTGGGTTCGAATGTTGGGGACCGCGAGAAAAATGTTCGCGCGGCGATTGCTGCGCTGCCCGAACTGGGCGTGAAAATAAAAAACGTTTCGTCGATTTATGAGACGGAACCGGTTGATTTGCTGGAGCAGCCGTGGTTTTTAAACTGTGTGGTCGAGGGAGAGACCACTGTGCCGCCGGTAGAGCTGCTTAAAAAGCTACGAGAGCTTGAGAAGCGCATGGGCAGCCAAAAACTAGTTGCGCGTGGTCCAAGATTGATCGACCTGGATATTTTGGTTTACGGCCAGCAGACAATTGATTCGCCGGAGTTACAGGTGCCGCATCCGCGCATGCTTTTGCGGCGATTTGTCCTGGCCCCGTTGGCGGAGATCGCGCCGGACTTGAAGCATCCCTCGTGGCGCGGAACCGCGGCGCAGTTGCTCGCCGCGCTTGAAGATCAAAGCGCAGTGAAAAAAATCAGCGGTGATTTACGAACGCCCAGCCAAAAGATGCGAAAGTAGATTAGTAGAGCGGAATATATACATTCCGCCCTTTGCGCATTGCTTAAAAAAAACTAACTGGTGCGGTGCAATAGCAGGCGGTGCAGGGTCATCGGCTTGGGCTCCAAGGCTTCTAGCTCGATTTGGGCCAGCCGGCCTTCGGTGATTTCGGACCAGCGGTAAACGCCGGGCTCGCTCTCCACCTGCTCACGACCGCGCAAGCGTCGGAGAAATTCGTCGGCATCGTCGCGCGAAGCAACTTCGCGAAACGTGGGGCGGGCGAGAGCTTCGACAGCATAACTGCGAAGCAGCTTGGTCCAGTAGTGATGAAATAGATCACTGGAAGCAAAGATGTCGCTCCAGGCCACTTCGCCTCCATAGGCGACGACCACTCCGACAATGCGTTCACCCTTGCCGCCCGAAGTCGCGCGAGCAAAGCGGCGCTGCACTTCATCGACGAAGTCGTCGACAGAAACGCCGACCCTGCTGTGTTGATAAATTTTTGAATAAGACTGTGTTGGGGCGCTGGCCACGACGTCATTGAGTTCTCTTGCTTCAATGCGCGGCGCTGCACTGGGTGCGGCAGTAACGTTTGAGGTGGTTCCTTTTCGTACCGAGTCCCACACCTCGGTTTGGCTCTGGTTGACCGCGGCTTGTTCCCGAACGCTGGGATGAACCATGGTATTGGCGGCGCTGAATTGCAATCCGGAAGACCAACGCCCGTGTTCCACGCAGAAAACATCCAGCGGCAACGGATCGGAGCCGGGGGCGACGATGCGGTCTTTGGCGATGATGCGATCCTGTTTGCCCCCGCTGACAAGTTCGCCGGCCAGAAGAACAACGGGCCGCTTCCCGCGGTTTATCAAGACGAGTTGATTCACCGACGGGCTGCTGTTGTATTGCGGCAACGCAACACCGCGGCTGCGCGCCATGCCGTCGCTACCTTGCTCGCGGACGATCACTTCGCCGCTGGAAAGTCCCTCATCCAGCGTGACGAATGCACTGGTATCTCGCGATACAGAGCTGATCACCGGAAAAATGGAAATATTTTCGTAGGTGATGGGATCGAGAAGACGCCAATCGCCTTCCGGTTTGGGTTGCGAACTAGGCGACCCTGAGCCAGCCCATACGAAAGCGGCGCTTCCTAAGGCGCTGATTCCGAGAAGAGCGCCGGCGAGGGCACTCAATAGCGAGCGTTCCATGTGAAACCTCCTGTGCGTGAGCGCACGGGATTAGAACGAGCCACTAGCAAAATCTTGCAGTGCGAAAATGAAAGAGGGAATTTGCCCGGCAAGAAGAATAAATTGTGGTGCGAGGCGGCTTACCCGTTGGGATCGCCGAGATTGATGCGCGGTTTGTGGCGCTTACTGGAACTAGCTTCCTGCCGTTCGTATTCCGCCACTTCTTCCTCGGAGTAGGAATAGGACTCCCGCGAGGCGAACATACTTTTGTTGGTGCGGCTGGCTTCCAATTTCTTTTTTCGTTCTACGCCGAATTCACGACTGACTTGGCGGAGCGGAGCGGCGATCGCGTGCACCTCGAATAGCAGATCGCTGACTTTTTGAACAAAATCGTGGAAATTGAAGGGCCTAGCGACGAAAGGAAGACGCGCTTGCTCCAGCGATTGCACATATTTGATGTCGGCCATTTCGGGAACGATATAAAGCACCCGGATGCGACCGCCATCTTCCGCCGGGACGGAGGCCAGTTCCTGCAAGGTGACGAAGGCCGCGCTGTCTGTGCCGGTGACAGCCAGGTTGGCTACTACCAGGGCCCACTCGCCGTTGCGAAGTTCGTTTAAAAGAAGAGTCGTGTCGGTGACGATGTGGACTCGCCAGCCTTCGGAATCGAGAAGCTGGCGAACGGCCTTGGCGTTTTCCGCGTCCTCTTCAAGAACGAGGATGGCCACCTGGCGAGGTTTTTCAGCCGTGGTTGGAGTGCCGCTTTCCATCCTTCGATTATAGCTGCTGGATAGGAACGGCGATTTAGCAAGAGTACAGGTGCGGCGTATCGGCCAATGAACAAAGGACTATTCTCTGCCTAACGATGGGCTGGCGGAGGTGTCGGGGACGCGGTGCCCGCGCTTTGGAGGTGGCAGCCGGCGGCCAGGGATTTGCTGCCACCGGATTTTGCAGAACGGTCGAGACTCCCGACTTCATCCTTGATGCGCCAGACGACAGCACCGTCGGTATATTTTTCACCGTCGGATTCGTCGGCCTGTTGCAGGTTGTAGGTGTGACCTTTATAGACCACGCGAGCCTGTTTTGCGTGTAAGTTGACGACCACCTTCGCGTCACGGTCGCACGTGTACGTGAGGCGCCGCCAGGTGCGCATCATGTGCGCTGCAGGAGAAGCGCCTGCCGGCGGATTGGCCGGGGCTACCGGAGCGGTTGGAGCGCTGGGGGAATTGGGAGCCGGCTGTGATGGCGGTGGTATGGGGCTGGGATTCGGCGAGGGTTGTTGAGCTCGCAGCGGCTGGGCGATCAACATAAAAAGAGCGAACGCGCCGTAAACGATCGATGTTCTCGTGACAGATGTTCGCTTTACTGGAGCTGCCCAAATATTGCTGGCCATGACTTGTTCTCCAAACTTTTTACTGACCAACTACAAAATCGGTTCCATCCACATAACGGCGGGCCCCGCTGCCGTCCCAGAAAATCCGATAAGTCAACGAGGAAGTGGCCGACATGCGACGAGTATAGAAGATTTGGATACCGTCGCGAGACCATTCCCCGTGGCTGGACCACTGCTCCGGCGGGGTTAGAACGACACGCCGTTTGGCGCGAATCTCATATAGGAAAATTCCGGCCGCATCGGCGGGAGCGCCAGCCGGCGCAGTGAAATACCTTGCGGAGACCAGCAATAAATCCGGGTTAACGGGATTGATGCGTATGGTGTCGGAATCCGATAACCGGAATGAGTCGCCGTAGATTTCTTTGAGCGACACGGATTGCTGCGGCCGGTCGTCAGCGATCCAGGAAAGACTCTGCGGGTCGTTTGCTAGCACCGTGTGGACATCTGTCCAGCCTTGGAGCGAATCCACACTTCCATTGTAAAGAGGGGCAGCGGTTTCTGGTGTGCTGACCAGGGAAGAGAGCACGCGCCATTTTTGATCCTGCGATTGCAGATAGGCGAAGCGCGAATCGTCCGGCGACCAGAAAGCCTCGCGCACTGTGCCATGGACCAAGTCTTTTGAGCGGGCCGTGTCGAAATCGTAGAGCACGATGGTGCGCTCGGAACCCATTTTGGAATCGTCGCGCGTGTAGAGAAGTTTTTTGCCGTCGCGAGAAAGCGAGAGCTCGGTGCCGGCAACAGGAATTACTTTTTTGGCCGCGCCACGGCTGACGATAATTTTGCCGGTCGAAGTTACATAGGCTACCGCTGTGGGAGCTTTAAAGTTTGTGATGGCCGTAACCGGCGGTTTTTTCTTGTCGGTGTCATCGTCGTCCGCGCTCTGATTCACGATTTTCGGGAAAAGCTCCGCGGCGACGCGGGCGCAGCCGCGAAATGTGCCAATCTGGCCGTGCTCCAGGACAATGCGAAACGCATTCTTTGCGATGGTTGAGGGAGGTGCGGCGGATGTTGCAGTTTTTTCAGCTGGCGCCGGCGTCGGTGTCGGCTTCAGTGTGGTCTCGGGAGTATTGGGTGCTGCTGAATCGATGCACACCTCGCGCGTGAGATGAATCGTTACGTCCGCGCCGGTCGCGATGTCTTTGGCGCGATAGACCCAAGACTCCGCGCCTTCCGCGCTGACACCAGCCGGCTCAAGCGCGATCGGCGGGTAATTGGCGCGGTCAAATCGTTCAGGGCCTTTCTGGCCGATGAGCACACTCCAAACGGGATCGCTACCGTGCCCGAGAAGGAGGATTGGATAGTGCGTGGATTGCGGACTGGCGGGCGCCTTCGCAGGCGCAGGGACCTGAGCGGGCTGTTGGGGAGGTCCCCCGGATTGCTGGGCGAAGGACTGGTTGCTGTGGAGGTTAGCGCAGAAAAGCAACGAGCATGCCAGGCAAAGTAAACGCAAAAACATACTCGATGTATCCCCTCGAAATGGCGTGCGCAAATCAATGACTTCAGGCTACGGCAGGATACTCCGCGAAGGCGAAGGAGGCAATTCGGGCGAACCGGGTAGGAACGGACAGTTTACAGATAGGCGTGACAAAATGCTGCATGCGAAGAAAAGGCGAAAATAATTGTTGACTAGGCGAACAAAAAGCGAAATACTCAAACGTGCTTCGAGGTGGGCTATGTCCCCAATGTCGTTCCCCCCGCCGGCGAGAGCTTTCGCTCGACGGCGCATCGCACCATCAACCACCGCGTCTCTCTTTCCCGATGGCCCTAACACGCAAAGCCCAAAGAATGGGATCGCAGACCCTGCCCCGGTCGCTGGCGATCCACACAACAGCAACCCGGGTACGAACGTGGCGGATTGCCCCCCGTCACCAGCGGTTTCGGCAGGCTCCCAAAACCTGTTAGAGACCGGTACCCGTGCTGCTGTTGTGGCGCCTGGCAGCGGTGTAAACCAGCCGCTGATAGGTATAGCCCGCCTCGCAGCAAAATCTCCTCCGGCAGAAACTCGCCGGACTTCCTCTGAGCGGCCAGAGTACTTTCTGTTGCCGGTTAAATCTATTCTGAACCGCTGCGATTCGCGGCGTGTGCCGTTCGAATGGACCATTAATCCTTATCGTGGCTGCGAATTCGGCTGTCATTACTGCTACGCTCGCTACACCCATGAATACATGGAGCTGGACGGCGGCGAATTCGAGAAAAAGATATACGTAAAGAAGGATGCAGCGGCGTTGTTGGCCTGGGATGTGGCGCGCAAATATTCCTATCAGTCGCAGGCTTCCGGCGGCCAGCACCCAGACCACATCGCCATCGGAACGGCGACTGATCCTTACCAGCCGGCGGAAAAGGAATACGGCGTTACCCGAGCGTGCCTGGAGGAATTGGCGAAACGGCAGGGCCTGAGCATTTCGGTAATTACCAAGTCCAATCAAATCGTGCGAGACATTGACGTATTCAAACGGATAGCCGAGGGTTCCTCCCTTTCTCTCAACGTGACGATTACTACTATGCGGCCCAGGCTGGCTCGGCTTCTGGAACCGCGAGCGCCGCGGCCGGATTTGCGCGTTGCGGCGGTGAAGCAATTGAGCGATGCGGGATTAGCAGTAGGAGTTTCGGCGTCGCCGCTGATTCCTGGAATAACCGATCGCGATGGAGATTTGGAAGCGGTCGCTGCGGCGGTGCGCGCGGCCGGCGCACAATGGTTTTTCTCGAATGCGCTGTTTCTTATGCCCTCTTCGGCGAAGCAGTTCCTCCCGTTCGTGCGACAGAAGTTTCCGCGGCTGGCGAAACAATACGAGGAGTGGTACGCGAAAAATGGCTATGCGCCGGAAGAATACCGACGAAAAGTTGCGGAGCGCGTGGCGAAAATTCGCAAGGAGCACGGATTTTCGACGCGTCCCTGGGAGGAACGGACCAGAACAGGAGGTTGTCCGCAAATGTCGCTGTCGTGGAATGGCGGAACGGGGAATCGCGGGCTCGAGCAAATTCAAAGTTGCTCGTTAAGCAAGGCGAGTTAGGTTTCGCAAGAGAAGTTGCGGTCCAGAGGTGAAAAAAATCCTCAGGCCATGATGACTTTGTTCTGGAAGCGGCGTGCGGCAACGATCAGCAAGAATGTGCCCATGGCGAAAAGGGCCACGCCGTCCATCCATAGATGTTGAATTCCGGCGCCGCGCAAAATAATTCCGCGGGTGATGTTGATGAAATAGCTGGCGGGGACGAAATAGCTTATGACGCGAAAAAAGATGGGCATGGTTTCGCGCGGGAAGATATAGCCGGAAAAGAAAATGCTGGGCAGGATGGTAACGAAGGCCAGTTGCATGGCTTCGCCCTGCGTGCCGGCTTTACTGGAAATTAAGATGCCCAGTGAAAGCGACACGAACAGGTAAGGCAACGAGAGCAAGGCAAGAAGCAAAACGCTACCGTGGATAGGCACCTGAAAGATAAAACGCATGCAAGTAAGGATCAGGCAAAGTTCAGTGAAGCCGATGAAGAAATAAGGGAGTAATTTCCCCAACAACAAGCCGAATGGGCGCACTGGCGTGACGAAGAGTTGTTCCAGAGTGCCGCGTTCCTTCTCGCGCACGATGGCGAAGGCGGTAAGAAAAGTGGTGACGTTAAGCAGCAAGATGGCAGTGAGCCCGGGTAGCAAGAAATTTGGAGAGCGCGAGTCGGGATTGAACAGTAGTTTTGGGCGCATGTCCACGGCGAACGTGGCGCGGTCGGGAAGTACGCGGCGAAGTGATTCGTCCAGGCCGATGGCGGTGGTTACGTTAATGGCTTGTCCGGCGACCGACGAGTCGGAGCCGTCGATGAGCACCAAAACCTGGGAGCTCATGTTGTGGATCAGGCGGTCTGAATAATCCACCGGGATTTTTATGCCCACGCGGGCGCGGCCGGAGATGATGTCGTCATTGAGGTCCCGGTCGTTGGTTACATAGTCGATGATATTGAAGGTGTCGGAATTTTTTAGGCGATCGATGAGTTCGCGACTTTCGCGCCGGCCGTCGCCATTAAAAACCACGGTATGAACCTGTCTCACATTGGTGTCTATGCCAAAACCGAGCACAAACATTTGAATCAGAGGGATGAACAAAGAAAAAAACAGGGTGGCGGAATCGCGCCGCACGTGCAGCACTTCTTTGTAAAAAACGGCCCCAAAACCGCGAAAGAGATTATTCACGGACGGTCTCCAGTTGCGCCTGATGTTTGTAGGTAAGCTCGACAAAGACATCTTCCAGGCTTGGCGTCAGCGGGCGGATGTCGGTGACAGTGATGTCGTTTTTAAGCAATTGTGCGCGAAGGTCGGGAAGGTCGAAAGAGTCTTCGACCAGGGCATGGATAGATTCACCAAAAATTGTCGCGCTGCGAATTCCGGAAATTTTCCGCGCCACTCGAAGCGCGCGAGTCACTTCAGGAGTGCTGATTTCGACGCGCTTGGTGCCGGTGGGCTGCACGTCGGGAATTTTTTTTAGCTCGACAGGAGTGCCATCGGCAATGAGTTTGCCGTAATAAATGTATGCAACGTGACTGCAGCGCTCGGCTTCATCCATGTAATGCGTGGTGACAAAAAAGGTGATGCCGTGGCCTGACAGCTCGAACAACAAGTCCCATAATTCGCGCCGCGCGACGGGATCGATACCAGCTGTAGGCTCATCGAGAAATAAAAGTTTCGGCTCGTGAAGCATGGCGCAACCCAGCGCCAAACGCTGCTTCCAACCGCCAGAGAGGCGGGCCGCGAGGCGATTCATGTACGGGCCCAATCCGTTGAGTTGGACAATTTCATCGATACGCTTCTTCATGCGCACCGGCGGCAGGCTGTAAATGCGCCCATAAAATTGCAGGTTTTCGGTGACTGTAAGGTCGTCGTACAGACTGAATTTTTGAGACATGTAGCCGATGCGTTCGCGGACAGACTCCGCGTCGGTGCGCACATCCAGACCCTCCACCCAGGCAGAGCCTTCGCTAAGTGGCAACAGACCAGTAAGCATTTTGATGACGGTAGTTTTGCCGCTGCCGTTGGGACCCAGGAAACCGAAAATTTCTCCTTTTTCGACGCGGAAGCTGACGCCGTCGACAGCGACGAAATCGCCAAAACGGCGAACCAGATTTTTCGCGTAGATGGAGGCTTCTTCCGGGCGTTGTCCGTTATCGGCGGGCATAAATTAATTCGCAGCTTTCAACTTCACGTCAGCCGCCATGCCGCTGCGCACACCACCGGTGGTGTCATTGACGCGCACTTTCACGCCGATTACTTCGTGCACCCGTTCACTGCGAGTCTGCACGTTGCGAGGAAGAAATTCGGCTTGCTGATTGATTTGCTCCACGACTCCGTTGAAAGCAGTGTGGGGAAAAGAGTCGACGCGCACTTCTGCCTGCTGGCCAATGCGCACGCGGCCAATTTCCGTTTCGGGGATGTAAATCCGGATGTACACCTGATCGCGCTCGAGGAGGGTGGCGACCGGTGTATTGGGCGCGATAAGATCTCCCGGTCGGACGTCAAGCACCTCCACGGTTGCATCGGCCGGGGAAACGACTTGCGCTTCGCGCGCGCGCGCGGTGTCGTAGTTGTAAGCAGCTTTGGCTAGGTCAATGTCTTCAGCGCGGCTGCCGTGTTCGAATTTTTCCTGGGTTGCCAGTGCCGCGCGATAGCGCGCTTCCGCGGAAGCAATTTCTTCTGGACGGTACCCACGTTGAAGCTCGGCCAATTTTTGCTGAGCATTTCTTTGTTGGGCGGAGGCCACTTTCCAAGCGGCCTCCGCGGCATCGCGTTGCTGACGCGAGACCAGATCTTTTTTCGCTAAAGCGTCATAGCGGTCGAAGTCATTATGGGTTCGCACTTCCTCCGCATTGGCGCGATCGAGGTCCGATTGAGCCGCGGCGATATCCTCGCTGCGATACCCGTTCTTGCGTTGTTCGTAGTCGGCTTTGGCCTCGGCAGTGGCGGCGCGCGCCTGGGCAATATCTTCCGGGCGCGAACCAGTGTGAGCTTTTTCCCACGCCGCTCGTGACTGCCCGAGAGCGGCTTGCAATTCCTTGTCGTCAAAGGTAATCAGAATCTGGCCCGCTTTTACGTAATCGCCCTCGCGAACGAGCACCTTGTCGATACGCCCTCCGACTTTGGAACCCACGCGGATATCGCGCGCTTCCACGGTGCCGGATCCTTGCAAGGTGGAATCGTTGCGCCCGTGAAACCATCGAGCAGATACGACTGCTGCGGTAACCAGAACGATAAGCACAACTAAGATCGCAATATTCTTACGACTCATGTCGCGCCTCCTGTTGTACCCCAGGAACCGCAGGCGCCAGATCATCACGCGGGGATAAGCCTTGCCAAAGCACATCGAAAGCGGTGCGAATGCGGGCGGACAGCGAATCGTCCCCATAAAGGGACCAGATCAGCAAAGTCCCGAAAACGGTTTGGCGAAAGACGTGAGCAATATCAGCAGGGGGCAGATCCTTGCGCAGTTCGCCGCGCTGCTGGCCAATTTCCACAAACTCCGTGAGCAATCGGTGTCCGCGGGTCTGGTTAATGCGCATACCGTCGCGCACTGGAGTGCTAGACAAATTGGCGAGCAGCAAGGCGCGCATAAGCGACGGATTGCGACCAGGCTCTTCGGTCATGCGCACAGCAAGAGTGCGAAGAAATTGAGGAACCGGTTCATTGGTATTGCGAAGATTGTCGATGATGGATTCGAGCTTGCTGAGTTGCATTTCAGCGAAGGCCAGTAAAATGTGATCCTTGCTGGGGAAGTAGTTGAAAAATGTGCCTTTGCCGACATCGGCGGCGTTGGTGATGTCCTCCACAGTGGTGTCTGCGAAGCCGTGCTTGGCGAAGAGATCGAGTGCAGCACGAAACAGGCGTTCCCGGGTCTGCGAGGAACGCCTCTGGCGGCGGTCCGGAGCAGCAGCTGTGGATGAAGAGCTCATATGACCATTAACCATATATGACTATAAGTCATACATGGTTGCACGGCAAGCATTTTCTAGGTCAATTTCCATGCATACAGGAATAGAAAGGAACTCCCAAGCCGTTGATGACTTGGGAGTTCCCTGTCGCTGAACCTCTTACTGAATGCTCTCTTGGAGCCTGGAAGACGCGTCCACTCCCCCTAGCAACTAGTCCTCGCGCAAGGATCGCGGATCTGAAGTGTTCTTCGGGCTGCGGCGGTCGAGATAGGAAACCATGCGCTGCGCTGCCTTCGGTATTTTTGCGCCATGACCGAAAACGATGTCATGAGCCTCGATGCCTTTTCCATAGAGTTCCTCATTGGCATCGCTGTCCGGCCGCAGGCTTGCTCCTGCCAGTGAAACTCCCGCAAACAGCCCTCGCGAACGTGAATAGCTGAGAACTTCGGCGCGAAGGGCTGCGTCCGTGGAAGCTTCCGCAGTGCGTCCCTTGGGGCCCGCAGCAACGGAGGCATCTGCGCCCAGTTTTACCTTGTTCTTGAGCATGGAGTGGGCGCCGCGGGGATTGGTCACCAATAACACGAAGTCGGTGGCCTGTCCGCCAATCTGGAACCCGACGCTCCCGGCTTCAATAACCATCATGGATGGAGCGCTCCACGGGCCACTGTAATGCTCGCCGGTTCGGCAAGTCATGGCGCCGCGGCCATAACTGCCGCCCACAACAAAGGCCGCTTTGAGGACGGACGGGAAAACGATGATGCACTCGGCCTTGTCGATCAGATCTTGTGGGATGTCTTCGGGAATATCCATAATTTCCCGCAGCACGGTGCCGCAATTCTGGAGCCGTTCCGTTACTTTAGTGTCTGCGCCAGACATTGGCAGAGCGAGTGTGGCTAGAGCCAACAACGAAAGCATTCGCTTCATTTTGAATTCACCTCGGTTTCGATTTTTGCCGCAATAGTTGGAAAAACGGTTAACGTGGACGCGACCAGCGGACGTTGCGTTCTCAGACCCAAGTGCGCATCGCCAATGATGAGCTAGCGCTCTAAGGGGATTGATCCGCGGCGCTTCGACTATACTTTCGTTGACCGTAATTTACCAGCGGGGAGCGGCATGCGTATCGGGCGAGTGAGTTTGAAGTGCGCTGCGACGATATGGGCGCTTGTGTTTTGTGGTTTGTTTTTGAATCCGCCCGCAGCGCTGGCGCAAAAGAAAACGAACCGGCACAGCGGGAGCGCCACTAAAGGGGCTACGGCAACGTCGCGCTTCGCGAGAAGAGTAGACGCACTAGTGGGAGTCGAGCCTAACAGTAAGGGCGCGTGGGGCTTGTTGATTGCCGATGCAGAAACGGGCCAAACGCTATACGAGCAGAATGCAGCGAAGTATTTTGTGCCGGCATCCAATATGAAACTGTTTACCACCGCGCTAGCACTGGACAAACTTGGCCCGGAGTTTCGGTTTCGTACCACACTGGAAAGCACCGGAGTGGTTTCGCCTGAGGGCGAGTTGAGCGCGGACCTGGTGCTGGTGGGCCGGGGCGATCCCAATCTTTCGAATCGCAAATTCCCATTTAATTTGAAAGAAGAATTCGATGGGCCGCCGGAAAGAGTTCTGGCGGAACTTGCCGACGCCTTGGTGACCAAGGGCGTAAAGAAAATGTCCGGGGATGTGATCGGCGATGACAGTTACTTCCCGAGGGAGCGCTATCCCAACGGTTGGGAAATTGACGACATGGTCTGGGAATACGGAGCGGCGATTTCGGCGCTGGTAGTGAACGATAACACCGCGACGGTGACGCTTACGCCCGGACAGGTCGCAGGCGATGCTGTGCAAGTCGTGGTCGCGCCGCCGCGCACTCAGGATTTTGTGGTGAATAACCAGGTAACGACCAGCGCAGCCAATGTCAAAGCTGATTTGACGTTGACCCGAGAGCCTGGCGCGCACTTGGTGGTGGTGCGTGGAACGCTGCCGGAAAGAAGCGCCCCGCGAAAATTGGTGCTCGCGATTGAGGAGCCGGCTCTGCATGCAGCGACGTTATTAAAGGCGCTGCTGGAACAGCGTGGTGTAGAAGTTAGCGGCGGAGTGCGAGCGCGGCATGAGGCCATTACGGTTGAGGGGATCACGCCGACGGTTCTCGCGGATCACGTATCGGTACCGTTAGGCGATTCCGTGAAGTTGGTCAACAAAATTAGCCAGAATTTGCACACCGAAGTATTGCTGCGAACAGCCATGCGGCAAGCAGGCGCTTGGAATTCTTTCGATGACGTCACGAAATTTGCGGCGGACTTTTACGCCCAGATGGGAATTGCTCCACAGGACATGATCCAGACCGACGGCTCGGGATTATCACGGCACGACATGGTCACTCCGCGAGCGATGCTTACCTTGTTGCGGTACGCGCAAACACGGCCGTGGTTTGAAAGCTTTTTCGCGTCGCTACCTGTGGCTGGAGTTGACGGGACGCTGGAAGAGCGCATGAAAAATACGCCCGCAGCCGGAAGAGTGCATGCCAAGACCGGATCGGTGGAGCACGTCAGGACCATGTCGGGATTCGCGGATACGGCCGGGGGACGCAGATTGGCGTTTTCCTTTATGACCAACAACGAATACGGGAAAAATCATGAGACCACGGACGCGATGAACGGACTGTGCCTGGCGATGATCGAGGAATTTAATACGGTGCCCGCCCAACGCTCCCGCGAACACAAGCAGCCACAGTAGGCGGCAAAGAAACATGAAAAAAGAAATGATCGTCAGCGTGTTTGGGAGTTCGCGGCCGCGCGAGAATGATCCTGAGTATGCGGAGGCGCGTGAGTTGGGGCGCGTGCTTGCGAAAAAGGGCTTTGCGATATGCACAGGTGGGTACGGCGGGACCATGGAAGCGGTGTCGCGAGGTGCGAAAGAAGCTGGCGGCAAGACTTACGGTGTGACCGCAGAATTTTTCCGGGCGGCCAAAGCCAATGCGTGGGTCGATGTGGAAGTGCGCGTGAAAACCTGGCAGGAAAGATTGTTTGAGATTATTCGTTTAGGGGATGGATTTGTCGCTTGCAAAGGCGGCACCGGAACTTTGGCCGAGCTGGCTGTGACCTGGGAAATGATGAACAAGTCTGTGATGCCGCCAAAACCGTTTGTAGCGCTGGGGAAATTTTGGGCGCCGATTTTGAATTGCGTGCGTGGAGTGGAAGTGGGACAGGAAAATCCCTGGGCAGAATCGCGGGCGCAGATTTTGAGGACTGTGGCGACGCCAGAAGAAGCAGCCGAGTTTTTGTGGACTAGTTCAGAAAAGGAAGCGTAAGCGAGAAATGTCGCGCACGGCGTTGGATGTATTGGAATTCGACAAGCTGCTGGAGTTGCTGCGGCAGAGAACGACTTGTGCGCCGGGGCGAAGGTTTGTGGATGGCTTGCAGCCGGGGATGGACCGCACTGCGATTAGCGCGGCGTTTGCGTTGATTCGCGAAGCGCGTGAGTGGCTGCGAGCCGCTCGCGAATTGGGATTTGGAGCGCTGGCCGATCCACAAAACTGGCTTGAGCGAATCGAGGGGCCGGGAATGGTCCTGGAGGCTCGTGAGTTTTTGGATGCTGCGACTTTGCTGGAGACCGCCGGATGGTTGCGGCAGCAGTTTCGCGAAGAAGAGACAAAATTCCCGCTGCTGGCGGCGCGAGCTGCTGCGCTGAGCGAATTCAAAGATTTGCTGGCAGTCATTCGCAGTAGCGTGATGCCGAATGGTGAGATCAGCGATGACGCTTCACCTGCGCTTCGGAGAATACGAGCAAGCATCACGCAAACGCGCGACGCCATCCAGAAAACCCTGAAACATATTTTGCGCACCAAAAATGCCGAGGCTGGCGAAGACTACGTCACTTTGCGCAATGATCGCTTTGTGATTCCGTTACGTGCGGAGAATCGTCGCGGCGTGCCGGGAGTAGTTCACGGCGCGAGCGCGACGGGGCAGACAATTTTCATGGAGCCGCTGGAGACGGTTGAAACCAATAACCAGCTGGTGCAATTGCGGGACGACGAAGCTGCGGAGATTGTTCGCATCTTGCGCGAACTCACGGAAAAACTGCAGCGCGTACGAGAGCCGTTAGTTTTGGCGGCGGAAACCATTGCGGAATTGGACAGCGTGTTTTCGCGGGCCCGGTTTGCTCAAGAGTTTGATGCCGCGATACCGGAATTTTCGGACGCCAGCGAACTCCGGCTTGATGCGGCTCGCCATCCGGTGCTTGAAAATAAGCTGCGCAAGGAAGGTCGCGCAGTTGTACCGATGACGCTGGCGCTGGGTGGTGAAGAGCGCGTGCTGGTGATCAGCGGACCGAACACCGGCGGAAAGACGGTGGTGCTGAAGACGACGGGGATCGCGGCGCTGTCCGCGCAATCAGGAATTCCGGTGGCAGCGCAAGCCGCGGTGCTCCCGTTCTTCGACCGCGTGCTGGTGGACATCGGAGACGAGCAATCGATTGCCGCCGATCTTTCTACTTTTTCCGCGCATATGTTGAATCTGAAAGCGATGCTGGAGGCGGCCACACCCGAATCGTTGGTGTTAGTCGATGAAATGGGAACGGGGACGGCGCCGGAAGAAGGA
>Ga0210409_10004095_pt1 | contig 15871 bp, 5 predicted proteins | sample IncBWH17MmetaG_FD_161649 | JGI IMG/M metagenome (GOLD analysis project Ga0210409, IMG submission 161649) | Forest soil microbial communities from Barre Woods Harvard Forest LTER site, Petersham, Massachusetts, United States - Inc-BW-H-17-M | ecosystem: Environmental > Terrestrial > Soil >...
TCCCATCTGCAGGTGGGCCTCTGCCAGCTTCGGATCCAGGGTGATCGCCTTGTTCAGAAGGGCCTCGATTTGCCCAAGATCCAGGTCCGGATCTTGAGCCCGCTTTCCCTTCCACATACTCATTGCGTAGTAGTAGAAGGCTCGCGCATTGGAGGGCTGCAACTCGGTGAACCGCTTAAATCGGCGAATGACCTCGTCCGCCTGGTTCGGCGAGCTATCGTAGGCCTTGGAGAGAAACATGTAGCAGCGGGCGTCCGACGGGTCGAGGTCCGCTCCCTTCAGCAGCGCCTTCACGGCATCGTCGTAGTTGCCGCGAGAGTACAGCGCTACCCCCAGACCTATTGTCAGACGCGGCGAATTCGGGTATCGCTGACTGGCCTGCTGAAATACTTCGACGGCCGGGTCGAGCGTTCGGTGCAATAGCAACTCGCTACCCCAGTCAAACAGATTGCTCTCGCTTGGATCCTGGTGCGCCGCCGCCTCGTACTCAGTCGCGGCCGTCACGAATTGCCCGTCCTTTTCCTCGATCTCGCCCAGCAGGTTGTGCAACTCCGCAGTGTTCTTCACTTTGAGGAGATCGTGAATACTGGCTCGCGCCTCCGCCAGCCGGCCCGTCTCGACGTACGCCAGCGTCAGATCGTAGCCGTTGTCATAGGAAGCTGGTTCAACATGCTGTGCTTTCTCGAGATAGGGCACGGCCGCCGTGATCTTGTTGGATCGTACGTACAGCTCTCCCAGATTGTGATTCGTGTCAAAGTTTTGCGGTTCGAGTTCTACCGCCTTCTTGAACTCCTTCTCGGCCAGATCAAGTTTCCCGAGGCGCGCATAATTTGTTGCCAGGTTCGTTCGTGCCGCGGTGGAATCGGGTTTTAAGCGAACCGCGCGTTCGAGATGTTCACTCGCCTTTTCATCGTGCGACTCCGCTGAATACACCATCCCCAGCAGTTCGTGCACTTCGAAGCTATCGGGAACTTCACGCGCCAGATGTTCCAGCCGCAAGGCGGCTTCGGCGAATTTTCCGGAGTTATATTGCGCGACGGCTGCCTGAAAATCGTGATCCAGCTGTTCGCTCGACGGCTGCTCCTCGGCGCAGATTCGGGCACACGTGAGGAGAACGAGGAACACGAGCCCGTTGAACCGAGATCTTGCGCACACGGCCAAGATGTTATCACTGCGTTTGGCGCAGTGGGTTGACGAAGAAATTGCGATTACGAGAGATCGAGAGGAGGCCGTGGACAACGGCCTCCCCTCGAAAATCGTGCAAAGCTAGAAGTACAACTTCAGAGCCAGCTGAATCTGCCTTGGATCATACGGTGCGTCACGAGTCGATCCGATCTGGCCGAAGTTGCTGCTGGTGAAATTGCCCGATCCACCAATCGCAACCACTCCGTTTCCGCCGAAGCCGGGTGCGTTGAAGTTCGGATGATTGAAGATGTTGAACATCTCCGTTCGGAATTGAAGCTTGAAGCGTTCGCTTAGTTGAAAGTCCTTGAACACCGACAAATCTAACCGGTGGAATCCCGGACCCGACACCGTGGTGCGCCCCGGACCTCCGAGAATATCGAGGCCCGTTTCAGGCACGCAACCCGCAGGACTTCCAGCGATCGGACCACTCGCCCCCAAGACACAAGGCTGAGTAAAGGCGGCGGGATTCAGCTGCACTGGGTTACCGTTTGCAGCGATGTGAATCCCAGGAGTTGGATTCTGCCCGCGGACCAGCATGTCCGTGCAGTTCGTACCTGACGTTACACTTGTCGGGCAATCATACTTCTGCGGCTGACCACCCTGGAGCGTGGTGGCCCAGACCAAACTCCAGCCACCTACTACGGCGTTGCCAACCCCGCTCGGCGAACCCATGAATTTTTTTCCTTTGCCAAACGGAAGTTCGTAACTGCCGGTAAAGTGGAACACATTCCGAACGTCAAAATTAGCCAACGAGTAATCGTAATGGATTCCAAAGCCGGGGACGGATGGAGCACGGTACCCATTTCCAGAAAATCCGTTTAGCAAGTCTTGAGAATCGGAAAGTACCTTCGACCAAGTGTAGGTGGCCAGGAAATTCAGACCATTGCCGAAGCGCTTCTCCACCGTCGTTTGCAGACCGTGGTAATAACTATTCCCATTGGTCGTCGCGTAGCTGCCTCCCTTTCCAAAATCTGGGAATGGAATCGGCTGTGGCGCACCCGCAGGCAGGATCTGGGTTGGGTTATTCGAGTTGGTGAACACCTCAAGATGGCGACCCAACGACGTTACATAACCCGCCTGGAACGAGAGCGAGGGCGTGGCTTGATACTGGAACGTCAGGTTCCCGCCCATCGTGTAGGGTGTTATGTATTTGAACTGGATGCCCCGCAGCGCCAAGCCCTTGGCATTGACCAGCAGCGGGTCGAGAGGCGTGCAAGAAAAGCCGGTTTCCAAGGTCGCACTGCCGATCGGAGTAGCACCTGGACTGGTACAACCGGAGTAGACAATCGGGTGATTATCATCGGGCGTCGCGAACTGGAAGTTGAATTGGAATGGATAGTTCTCACCAAGATTCGGTGAGAAGCCTCGATTCTCAAATCCATTGTAGAAGAGCCCAAAGCCACCGCGCGCCACAAGTTTTGGCGTAGCCTGGTAAGCAAATCCGAAGCGGGGGGCGAAATTTGTCTTCTGTGAGTTCCCAAGGCCCTTACCATATTGGTTCGTAATGGCGAGATTAATGCCATCCTTCGTCAACAGGTCGGTGAAGCAGGTTGCGCACCCCGAAGACAGGTTGTTGGCATTCGGTCCCTTCGGGATGATGTACATCGGGCTTCCTGTCGGAGGTCCGCTCGGAACGAAGTTCGCTTGATTGGCGTGGTGTTCGTAAACCAATCCGAAGAAATCCCACCTCAGTCCAAGATTAATGGTGAGCTTTTGTGAGACCTTCCAGTCATCCTGGAGATAGGTACCGTAGTAGTTCTTGCCATTGTCCGTGAGCGAGATGTTGGACACAAAGACAGAATTCCCTGCCCCTTGGGCAACCGGACCACCCACGAAGTCTACGCCGCCAACGGTGGACGTCTTTGGTGTTAACAAGAATTGGGCAATGCCGGTGTTGTTGGCAGACGGCGACGTACCCGGCGGGTTGGTAAAGGTTCCGTCGAAGTTGAACTGTCCTCGGGACCACGGCGGCTGTAGGGTCGAGAACTTTACGTGTTGGTACTCGAAACCCATTTTGAAAGTGTGCTTGCCGTAAATCTTGGTGAAGTCGTCAGTGAATTGAATCGTGGAACTGACTTCGTCGGAAGGCAGGAAGGCGTTACTCCCCAACGTGGCCAGCCCCTGGATTCCAAACGCCGGTAAGCCACCATTTTCGTGCTGCTGAGGAATCCCGAGGATCCCAAACTGCGCAGGCAGACCACTTAGATTGTTAGCCTCCGGCGACACGCGCGTGGTGTGCAGGTAGTTCAGCCCCCCGCGCGCGACGTTGATTGTGTTGGGGGAAAACACATGCGTCCAGGCCAGCGCACTCTGTTGACCGAGCGCGGTCTGATTGCCTTCCTGGAAGCCGCCACCGTCCGGTATCCCTCCGAAGATCCCGGGGATGAATTGCGGATCGTCAACCAGGCTGAACCGGAAGAACGCCTGGTCCTTCTGGCTGAAGTTCGCGTCCATTCGCACGTCGAAGGACTGGCGGTCTTCTTTAAGATTTGGGGAAGCGTTGTAATTGGACGAGGTTCCCGAGCCATTGGGCGCGGGGAAGAGGTTCAGAAGCTTGATCGCATTTGCATCTAGCCGTCCGGCTGGGAGGATGTTCAGATCCGGGCATGCTGCCAAGGTATATGTGAAACCGGCCGGTTTATTTGCGCATGCGGTCGTGAACGGGTCGCGAACAAAGGTATTTCCGCTCACCAAACGCGTCGTCGCCGGATCCAGAACCGTGCCCGTTGGCATGATCCGATTCAGAGCGTCGGTTTCCGTTCCTTTCTGAGCGGTAATCAACTCCTGAAAGTTTGTGTAGTTGCTACTGCGCTCTTGAGCCGTGGGCACGCTGCCGTTGTGCGGAACGCCTTGGCGCCGCTTGAAACCCTCGTAGTCGCCGAAGAAAAAGAGTTTGTTTCGCCCGTCGAGCAGATGAGGAATGATTACCGGGCCGCCAATTGAAAATCCGTATTGATTCTGGCGCAGTTCCCCTTTGCTCGTTTGCAGAAGTCCCGTGCTCGGATTCTGTTTTCTTTCGAAGAAGTCGGCAGCGTCCAACTTGTCGTTGCGGAAGAACTCCCACACCGTTCCGTGGAAACTGTTCGTCCCCGACTTGATCGTCGCGTTCAACACGGCTGCGCCTGACCGCCCATATTCGGCGCTGAAATCCGTGGTCTGCACCTTGAATTCCTGGACCGCGTCGACTGGCGGCAGCACCACAAAATTCGTTCCGTTCAGGAAGTCCACGGTATCGGAGTTGTTGTCGATTCCGTCCAGCATGTAGTTGTTCTGCGCCGGCCGGTTTCCATTGGCAGCGAACGCGCCCGAAGCTGCGTTGCCACGGGTGTCGGACTGAGGAGTGTTTACTCCAGCTACGGTTTGCGCAAGGAAGGTGAAATTGCGTCCGTTCAGCGGAAGGTTATTAACGTTGCGTGAATCGACGACCTGTCCGACGGATGCATCTTGTGTCTGCAGTTGCGGCGTGGTCGAAGTCACTTCCACCGTTTCTGAGACGGCGCCTGGTTTCAGGGAAAAGTTGACCAGCAAGGCCGCGCCCACGTTGACCGTGACGTGTGTTTGCTTGGTGGTCTGGAACCCTTGAGAGGAAGCGGTCAGCGTGTAATTGCCGATGCGAACCGGCGAGAATGTGTAGACGCCATCGTCGTTGGCCGCCGTGGTCAGTTCTGCACTTGTTCCTTCGTTGAGCAGTCTGACATTTGCCCCTTTGACCACTGCGCCCGATGGGTCGGTCACCGTTCCAGAAATACTGCCCGTGTCGACTTGCGAGTAGAGAAGACTTGCGCTGAAAAAGAAAATGCCCATCGCCAGGGCGCTAAACAAACGTACCGTCGAAGACCACTGACTCTCGCGCTTCATGAGCCACCCTCCTGTACTTCTGGGCCCCACCGCCCCTGCGCAACAAAGACTGCTTGCGTTTATGTAAACGTGTACATTTAAGGCTGCGGCGAAAACTTAAAACAGGTACTCTGGCATTGTCAATAGAAAACTAATGGATTTGTATTATCCCCGAGCTTTGAGGTGACTGGTACCACCACTTGCATTGTGAAGTCAAGGTAATTTCGCGAACCTTGTCGGTATACACACGGCTCCTCTCCGTGCTCAGCATCCGGAGTGCCTGCGATCGGCCAGCACTGCCGCGACCGAGTGCTAAGATGCTCCTCAAAATCGAGAAGGGGTCGAGGATTTCTTAAGGATGTCGCGTGACAAACTTCGAAGCAATTTCGTTCGACGACGCGATTTCCTGAAAACCATAGGTTTCGTTCCAGCACTTTTTCTTCCCACTCATTTCAGTGCTTCCCCTTTCTCCGTAAATCTGAAGGCTGGCCGGCCATTCGCCCTGGCTGAGGCTCGCTTTTTCCCGCGTTACCCGGTCGCTTCTCCCTTGGAGGAACTTCTTCGCCAGATCACGCCTGGGTCCGACGACTACTTCAGCGAGAAATATGCCTATGAAATTCAGAAGTTGTTCGATGACTGGAGCACAAAGTTAAGAAGTTCGCCCCAAGAGACTGGTTCGCTTGCGAGCCTTCTTGCCGCTTCAGTGGAAGCCAGTTCGCTGATCCCGAGCGCCGTCGTTCCCGTGCGCTCGGATCCATCGATACACATTGTTCGCCGAAACTTTGCGTCCCCGGGAACCGCGAATCGATCGCAGTTCTTATCGAAGATGCAAGCGTATCTTTCGAGCCTAGGCCGAATTGAAACTGCCGAATTCCTCGTCACCGCGATTGAAGAACCCGATAACTTGGCGCCTGGCACGGTCAACATTCGCTATGACCTCGTCGGCTCTCCGAATGACGGAACGAGAGAAGAACGCATCGGTGATTGGCGATTGCAACTGACTCGCGATGATTCTGAAAAATGGCACATTCACCGGTGGGAGCCGCTCGGCGAGACTGTCAGCCAAATTCGCGGACCAGTCTTCATCGACGTGAGTGAACATGCGCTGGGGAACATCCCTTCCTATCGCACGCAAATGCTGCACGGCGCCGATTATTGGCGCACTGTTCTCGATGGTGCCTGTGGCATTGACGTCTACAGCAACAATGGGATCGCGGCTGGAGATTTTGACAACGACGGATTTGACGACCTGTACATCAGTCAGCCTTCCGGCCTGCCCAACCGGCTTTATCGGAATCGTGGTGACGGCACCTTCGACGACGTGACCGACGCGGCGGGCGTTGGCGTGCTCGATGGCACCGCCTGCGCCTTGTTCGCCGATTTTCAAAATCGCGGCTTGCAAGATTTGCTTGTGGTCTGCGCAAACGGCCCCATGCTGTTTCTCAATCAGGGAAACAACACGTTCAAGTTCAAACAAAATGCTTTCAAATTCGAGCAACCACCCCAAGGCACCTTCACGCACGCCGCCGTCGCGGACTACGACTCCGACGGCCGCCTCGATGTCTACTTCTGCCTCTACAGCTACTATCTCGGCCTCGATCAATATCATTACCCGGCGCCCTACTTCGACGCGCGCAACGGTCCACCCAATTTCCTGTTTCACAACGAAGGCGATGGCACCTTCGTCGACCGCACGCAGACTGCAGGCCTGAACGTGGAAAACGATCGCTACAGTTTCGCTTGCGCATGGGGCGATCTGAACAGCAACGGACATCCCGACTTGTATGTTGCCAATGACTTCGGCCGCAACAATCTTTACCGCAATAACGGCGACGGAACCTTCACCGCGATCTCCGCCGACGCGCACGTTCAGGATGCAGGCGCCGGCATGAGCGCGACCTGGCTCGACGTCAACAACGACGGCAAACAGGACATCTATGTCTCCAACATGTGGTCGCCGGCTGGTCTGCGCGTATCACGGCAATCCATATTTCACGCCAAAGACCCCGACGATGTCCGAGCCCTTTATCGACAGCATGCTCGCGGAAACTGTCTCTACCAAAATGTTGGCAACGGACACTTCGAGAATGTGACCGACCACGCGGGCGTTGGGATGGGCCGCTGGGCTTGGTCCTCCGACTCATGGGATTTCGATCACGACGGGTACCCAGACATCTACAATGCAAACGGATACATTTCGGGGCCAGACGAGCGCGATCTTTCCAGTTTTTTCTGGCGCCACGTGGTTGGCAAATCGCCAGCCAACGCGAGCCCCTCACCCTTGTATGAACGTGGGTGGAACGCGATTAACGAATCGATCCGCTCTGATTTTTCATGGAGCGGCCGGGAACGCAACGTCTGCTACTTGAACAATCGGGACGGAACTTTCTCCGAAGTCTCTGGCGCTGTCGGCCTGGATGCTGTCGATGACAGCCGCTCCTTCGCTCTCGCGGACATCGATCACGACGGGCGCCAGGAGATCATCCTCAAAAATCGCACGGCTCCGCAATTACGAGTTTTTCGCAATGCGTTCACAGACATCGGATCGTCCGTCTCTTTCCGTCTCCGCGGAGAAAAAAGCAATCGCGATGCGATCGGCAGTTCCGTAACTGTTGAAACGGCCTCTCTCCGCCAGACAAAGTACGTACAGGCGGGCTCCGGATTCCTGTCTCAGCACAGCAAGGAACTTTTCTTCGGCCTGGGGCAAACGAAAGATCCCGTTCGCGTCACCGTACGCTGGCCCAGCGGCCTCCACCAAGCCTTCGCGCGTGTGCCTACCAACCATCGCATCGAACTTCGCGAGGGGGCAGAATTTCGCGCTGTTCCTTTTGTCAGCCCACCGGCCGCTTACGCGCGCACCGGCGCGCGCGTGAATCCGGAATCGCTGCCCGCATCCCTCGACACCTGGCTGATTCAACCGCTCGACGCTCCAAACTTCTCACTCGCCGACACCGCCGGCGCGAACCGAACACTCCAGTCATTTCAGGGAGGTCCGCTCCTTCTCTGCTTTTGGACAACGTCCGTCCCGCAAAGCAAAGAACAACTACAGATGTTCCAGAAGCATTCCACGGAAATTACAGCCGCCGGCCTTCGCATTGTCGCAATGAACGTGAACGAGACTGAGGATCAGCCAGGCGTCGAACGGTTCGTCTCCGAAAATTCCGTTTCCTTCCCCGTCCTGCCGGCAACTCCCGAGGTCGCGGGCATCTACAACATCATCTATCGCTATCTTTTCGACCGGCGGCGCGATTTGCCGATGCCAAGCTCGTTTCTGGTCGATGAATCCAGCAAGATCATCAAGCTGTATCAAGGTATCGTCGCCCCTGAAACGCTCCTTGCGGATCTGAACGCGTTGCCTAAAACTCCTGCCGACCGCATTCGCAAGGCATTGCCCTTTGCTGGCCTGACTCCCGACCTTGGATTCCAGCGCAATGACTTCACCTACGGCGTAGCGCTGTTTCAGCACGGCTATCTCGATCAGGCGGCAGAGTCGTTTCAACAGGTGATCGCAGCCAAGCCAAACGATGCGGAGGCGTACTACAACCTCGGCACGCTCTATCTTCGGCGCCAGGCGAACGCTGACGCACGCCGATTTCTTTCGCGAGCCGTCGAACTTCGCTCTGCGTATCCCGAAGCCTGGAACAATCTGGCGATGCTTGCTGCACAGGAAGGTCAAACGGAGGAAGCCATTCGAGACTTTCAGCGATCCCTGGAACTGCGGCCCACCTATACGGTCGCCCTGCTCAACTTGGGAAACTTGTACCGCAGGCAAGGACATTACGACGAAGCACAGAAGCTCTTGAATCGAGCACTTGAATCAGAACCCGAAGATCCTGAAGTCAACTACAGTATCGGTATGCTGTACGCCCGCCGGGAACAACTTCCAAGCGCCCTGCGATATCTTGAAAAAGCTGTCGCGCTGCGCCCCGATTACGCCGACGCGCTCAATAATCTCGGCGTGCTCTACATCCGGGAGCAACGATATTCGGATGCCGAGGCACGCTTCCACACCTGTATCCAGGTCGCTCCCAATTTTGATCAGGCGTATCTCAACCTGGCGCGCTTATACGTGCTGCTGCACGACGATGCAAAAGCCAAAGAAACTTTGCAGGCCCTTCTGCGGCTTCAGCCGGAACACAAAATGGCTCAACAGGCGCTACAAATGCTACATTGACCTTCACGACACCCGCATCCCATTTCGGGCGGGAGCATCCAGCAGTATGGGTCCCAGTATCTCAACCTTATCCCTCCAGTCGTCTTTTATGCGAAGAGCCTCGCTAAGGACATTCTCTCTAGTACTGATTGTCGCCATTGCCTGTTCCTGCGCGGCTTCTCAACGATCCGCATCTGCAGCAGGACAGCCATCCTGGCAAGCGACTTCACCGTTTGAGGAAGCCGAGACTCTCTTGAGCCAAGGCTCCGTCGAGCAAGCAAAACAAAAAATACAAGAACAACTCGCCCTGCATCCGTCGAGCATCGAGGGATACAACCTTCTCGGGATCGTTTACACAAACGAGAAGGATTACGCGAACTCGCTCGCCGCTTTCCAGCACGCGCTCAAGATTGACCCGAATTCCACCAAAACCCACAACAACCTGGGAAATTTGTATGTCACGGAGGGCAAGCTGGACCTTGCCAAAGAGCAGTTCCAGCAAACGCTGCGCATCGCGCCTGCCGATCGCGATGGCAACTACAATCTCGGCCTGCTTCTTCTTTCCGATAACAGACCGGCCGACGCGATTCCCCACTTCTTGCGCATCCACTCGCCCAACGTCGAAACCCGCTTCAATCTGATTCGCGCCTACCTGCTCGCCGGCAGAACTGCCGATGGATTGAAGCTCGCGAAAGAGCTTTCCTCTCAAAACGGCAACGACGTCCGATTGCACTTCACTCTGGGCTTGCTCCTGGCTTCCGGCCAACAGTATCGCGCCGCTCAGCTTGAACTCGAAAAAGCCAATGCCCTGCGACCCGAGACTCCTGAAATTCTCTACAATCTCGGACAGGTTTATCTGCGTAGCAGTGATTTCGTCAAAGCCGAAGTGGTCTTGAATCGCGCTTTAAAGCTAAAGCCTGATTCTGCCGACACGCTGTATCGACTGGGGCAGGCGTATTCAGATCAGTCGCGTCCGGTGGATGCACTCGACGTGCTTGCCCGCGCTCATAAGCTCGCTCCTGAAAATCCGGACATTACCTTTTTGCTCGCTCGCGTGAGCATGACGCAGAACTACTTTGAAGACGCCATTCCTCTGCTCGAGTCTGCTCTGAAAGTGGCGCCGGAACGCGCCGACCTGCACGCTGCGCTCGGTGAAAGCTACTTCATGGCCGGAAAGGCCGAGAAGGCGATCGACGAATTCAAGACATTGATCCGGGTCGATCCATCGGCGCGCTCCTACGCTTTCATGGGACTTTCTTACCGCCATCTGGGACGTTTCGATGAAGCCCGCAAGTATTTTGAAGAAGGACTGAAGCTCGACCGTCACAATGTGTCCTGCCTTTTCAACCTGGGCTATATCGAAGAACGTCAGGGGAACACGGCAGCAGCCGAATCCAAGTTTCAGGAAACCTTGAAGGTGAATCCCGACTTTCCGGAAGCTCTCCTGGAACTGGCAAACCTTCGCATCGAAAAAAAGCAGTTCCCCGAGGCGGCCGAACTGCTTCGCCGCTACGTGAAGGTCAGTCGCGATGCCGCGCCTGGATACTACAAGCTCGCCATGGTCGAGCGAAGCCTTCATCAGACGCAGGCTGCCCAGCGCGACCTCAGCGTCTTTCAGACTCTTTCGAAGGACCCGAATCCGGGCCCTTACCCCTATCAGCATCTCTTCGATTATCTGAATAACCGTTCCGGTCTCGCGCCTCAGCAAAAAACACAACTCGATCTCGCTGAGCTGACCGAACAGATAAAGAAACATCCGGACCAGCCTCAGGATCTCTATCTACTCGCGGAAACGTATTTGAAGCTCGGCCAGCGTGACGACGCTCTCAAAGCAATTGCGCAACTCGACCAGCTCAGTGCCTCCGATTACCGCACGCAAACCGGGATCGGCGTGCTGCTGGCACGCTTCCGTCTGTATGACGACGCGATTAACCACTTTCAGGCGGCCTTGCGTGCCAATCCGGATTCCGACGACGTGAAGTTCGACCTGGCCGACGCCAGCTTCCGTAAAGGATCGTATTCCGATGCACTCGCGGCCGCGCAGCAAATCTCTCCCTCCGGCCAAAAGGATGACGCGGTCCTCGCTCTGCTCGCTGATATCAATGCTCACACCGGCGACACGGAGAAAGCGGCTGATATTTTTCGGGATGCCATTATTCGCAACCCTGACAACGACCAGTACTATCTTTCCCTCGCTCTTGTGCAATTGAGGAATGGAGATGTTGACGGGGCTGCCGGAACTCTGCAGAAAGGCCTTGCCCGCATGCCGAGTTCGGGAAAAATTCTCTGGGGATTAGGACTGGTCTCCATTCTCGAAGGCAAAACGCAACAGGCCGCGGATCGTCTTGAACGCGCAGTCGATCTTCTCCCGGAATGGGCGGGCAGTTATTCCACGCTCGGTCTGTTCTATTTCCAGACTGGGCAGGTCACCAAGGCGCGCGAGGTTCTCGATCGCTTCAAGGGTAGCAATGCCGCGGGCGCCTTGAACATCGGCAAGATCGAGGAGGCTTTGTCGAAAGCGGAAGATAAACCTGGGTTGGCGAACGAACCCATACCCACCGAGGCGCGCCAGCAGTTGTTCCAACTTGCACTCTCTCTCGCCGACCGGACCCTGTGAGTGCTTGGCAAACTTTCCAGGCACGCCGCCGGGAGTCTCCAGCAATACGCTAGAATGCCTAAGCATTCCCGCAATCAGATGTGGACCCGATCCCTGGCCAGAGCAATCACTGTTTTCACCTTCCTTCTTGCAGGCTCCCTGCGAACGACCACTGTTGCACAGCACACCGCAAAAACTCCCGCCCTCGCGCACGAGGCCGCCATCCCCGTCCGCTTCACCGACATCCGCCAATCGGCTGGCATCGCTTTCCAGCAGGACGCCACCGCCACGGATGAAAAGTACTACCTCGAAACGATGGGAACCGGTGTCGCCTGGATCGACTACGATCAGGATGGCTTGATGGATCTTTTCTTTGTTCAGTCGGCCGCGACCGACATCTACAAGCCGCCGCATCCAATCCGCTCAGCGCTCTATCACAACAACGGCGATGGAACATTTACCGACGTCACAGAAAAAGCGGGCGTGGGCGGCGCAGGCCACTATGGCCAAGGCGTCGCGGTCGGAGACTTCGACAACGACGGCTATCCGGATCTCTACGTCACCGGTTATGGCAGCGCCATTCTCTATCACAACAATGGCGACGGAACCTTCACCGATGTCACCGCCAAAGCTGGAGTCGCCGATGAGGGCGGATGGTCCACCAGCGCCGGCTGGTTCGACTACGACAAGGACGGCTATCTTGATCTGGTCGTCACCAATTACATCGAGTGGTCGCCAAAGAACAACATCTGGTGCGGCGAACGGCGTCCCGGCTATCGCTCCTACTGTCATCCCGGAAATTACAAAGGACAAAAAATCAAGCTCTACCACAACAATCACAACGGAACCTTCACCGATGTGAGCGATGCATCGGGCGTCGGCAAACCGGAGGCCAAGGGAATGGGCGTCGTTCTCGCCGACTTCAACAACGACGGCTGGACCGATATCGCGATTGCGAACGACTCCTGGCCGAATTTCCTGTTTCTAAACAAGAAGGACGGGACATTCCAGGACGCCTCTTTCATTTCGGGGATCGCCGCCGGAGAAGATGGACGCTACGAGGCTGGCATGGGCATCGACGCCGCTGACGTCGATGGCGATGGTTGGCAGGACATCTACGTGACCCATCTTGATTTTGAGCTCAATCGCCTCTACCGCAATACTCAGGATGGAACGTTCGAGGATGACACCTTCCGTTCAGGAATCGGCAACAAGGCCATCCTGATGAGCGGCGTCTCCATGAAGTTTCTCGATTACGACAACGACGGCTGGCCCGATATCCTGCAACTGAACGGCGCCATGCTCGATAATGTCCAGCTCTATCACAGCGAAGTCACTTACAAAGAGCCGCTGCTGATGTATCGCAATCTCGGCAAGGGCCAGTTCGCGAAGGTCTCAGATTCTCTTGGACCCGACTTCATTCGGCCGATTGCAGGCCGCGGACTGGCGACCTCTGATTTCGACAACGACGGTGACATCGACGTCGCCATCAACATTCGCGGCGACTATCCTGAACTGCTACGCAACGATGGAGGCAATGCCAACCACTGGCTGGAGATTCTTTTGATCGGAACGCGATCGAATCGCGACGGCATCGGAGCGTCGCTCAAACTGACATCCGAAGGTGTTTACCACGTTGAGCAGGCAAAGGGCGGGATGAGCTACATGTCCGCCAGCGATCCTCGCATTCACTTCGGTCTCGGCAAGCGAACAAAGATTGACTCACTCGAGATCACGTGGCCCAGCGGACAGGTCGACAAACTGACCAATGTCACCATCGATAAAATCATTGCCGTGAAAGAGGGAGTCGGCGTTGTGCCACACCCGTTTCCCAAGGTGCCGAGCCGCTGACATGAATTTCCCGCGACGTCGTTTCCTCGGCTCGTCTCTTATCGTGCTTGGCAGTTCTCTTCTGGATGCGCTCACCACGCCGCTCTGGAAGTGGAACGGCTCGCTGTCGCTGAGGGCGGCTGCCGCGGAACCACAGGTCTCTCCGGTCACCTTCGTAGATGTTGCTCGCGAGGCGGGGGTGACCGCTCCAAATGTCTGGGGAGCGGTCGATCACAAGCGCTTGATCATCGAAGCCAAGGGCAGCGGCCTCGCGTTTTTCGATTACGACAACGATGGTTGGCTCGACATCTATTTGACGAACGGTACCCGCCTCGACCCCAACTGGCCGGCGGGACAAGCGCCAACCTCTCACCTCTACAAAAACAATCGGGACGGCACTTTTACCGATGTCACGGAAAAATCCGGCCTCGCCCGCACCGGCTGGCAAACGGGCGTATGCGTCGGCGACTACAACAACGATGGCTGGGACGATCTGTTCTGCTGCTTCTGGGGACACAACATTCTCTTCCACAACAACGGCGACGGAACTTTCACCGACGTCACGAAGAAAGCTGGACTCTACAACGAGAAAGTTCGCTGGGGTGCCGGTTGCACCTTCCTGGATTACGATCGCGACGGACATCTTGACCTGTTCGTCTGCAACTACATCCAACTCGACCCCGCAAAAACTGCGGCTCCGGGTGATGCCGCTATGTGCCAGTGGAAAGGCATTCCCGTCATGTGCGGCCCGCGTGGCCTCACCGGCGACACGAACGTCCTGTATCACAACAATGGAGACGGAACGTTCACCGATGTAAGTGAGAAGGCGGGCATTCTCAAACCCGGTCCGCGCTACTCCATTACTGCGGTGTCGTACGACTTCGATAACGACGGCTGGCCGGACATCTACGTCGCCGTCGATTCCCAACCCAGCATGCTGTTTCACAACAATCACGACGGGACGTTCAGCGAGATCGCGGTTGAGGCTGGTTGTGCGTACAGCGATAACGGCCACGAACAGGCCGGCATGGGAGTGGCGGTTGGTGATTACGACTGCGACGGATGGTTCGACATCTTCAAAACCAACTTCGCGGACGACACCTGCAATCTCTACCACAATAACGGCGATGGAACTTTTACCGACGTCACGTTTGCCTCCGGCGTAGGCATCAACAATCGCTACGTGGCGTGGGGGTGCGCGTTCCTCGACTACGACAACGATGGCTGGCCCGACCTGATGCAGATCAATGGGCACGTGTATCCCGAAATCGAGGGACACGAGATTGGCCAGACCTACAAGAACCCGCGCCTCGTCTACAAGAACCTGGGTCAGGGGCGCTTCAAAGATGTCTCGGTTTCGATGGGGCCGGGGATCACCGAGAAATTCTCCAGCCGCGGTGCAGCGTTCGGCGACTACGACAACGATGGCGACATCGACGCCCTCATCCTGAACATGAACGACCCGCCGTCCTTACTTCGCAACGACGGTGGCAACGCGCAGAACTGGATCAAGATCAAGCTAGTCGGCACAAAATGCAATCGCACTGCGATTGGCGCGCGCGTGCGCGTGACCACGGGAACACACACTCAGATGGATGAAGTTCACAGCGGCTCGAGCGTCATGTCGCAGAACGATCTGCGCCTTCACTTCGGATTAGGAAAGTCACAGACCGCAGATGTAATCGAAGTCAAGTGGCCGACGACGCAGAAGATCGAACGCTTCACGCGAGTAAAAGCGAATCAGATTCTCATCATTCGCGAAGGCGGTGGCATGGTTGATGCGGTGAAGCCGAAAGCCAAGTAAGCGCGGAAATGTCCGCAGCGGGGCGAGGAATCCGCACCTTGTGAGGCCGAGAGCAGAATGCGCGTGGTGTTCCTCGTGGAACATTCCCAAAACGGGAAACCATTGATTAGAGGTCGGTTAGAGCATTTACGGCGCGCCGGATGATCCGATTTTCAAGGTCGTATCGACTCTTATTTTCGAAATCGAGGGGCCAGGACAATGCGTAGTGCAGTCGATGGAATTGGGACCGGAAGAGCCTCATTTCATCTTCTGTAGCAGCGCGTCGATGCCGGCCTGAGCGATAGCTTCGTCGATCTCTGACTTCGCACCACTGGCTGAGATACCGCCGAGCACCTGACCTTCGACGATGATCGGGAGTCCACCCTGGTTCGGGAAAAAGTTGGGAAAGCCCATGGCTTCGACATTCCCTTTTTTGATGGTATCGGCACCGTCCTTTGAAGGACTCCCGTAGAGAGCGGCGTGACGC
>Ga0210409_10004096_pt1 | contig 15870 bp, 14 predicted proteins | sample IncBWH17MmetaG_FD_161649 | JGI IMG/M metagenome (GOLD analysis project Ga0210409, IMG submission 161649) | Forest soil microbial communities from Barre Woods Harvard Forest LTER site, Petersham, Massachusetts, United States - Inc-BW-H-17-M | ecosystem: Environmental > Terrestrial > Soil >...
CTTATGCTCGGTGCCGGCGTTCAGCAGCATGATGACGAACACGAACAGCACCATGATGGCGCCGGCGTAGACGATCAATTGGGCCGCCGCGATGAATTCGCCGCCCAGCAGTAAATACAGCGCCGCCAGCGCTCCCATCACGCCCACCAGCGAGAGCGCGCTCGAAATTGGGTGCGTCTGCAACACCAGGCTGATGCCGCAAACCACGGCAATCGCCGCAAAGATCATGAAGAGAAGCGCGTCCATAGTTAGGTCAGTGCCACCCACAGGCCGACGATGAAAAGATTGACCAGGGCCACCGGGAACATGAATGTCCAGGCAAAGCTCATCAACTGGTCGTAGCGGAAACGTGGCAGCGTCCCGCGCACCCAGATGTAGAGGAAAAGAATAAAGCCCAACTTCGCCGAAAACCAGAACAAGGGGAGCAGAACGGCGGCCACAATCGGGACCAGAAATACCGCTGCGGCTCCTAGGAAAACGATGCCGAACACGGGCAGCGTGAGGCGGTCAAACGGGCGGGCCGGGTTCATCGCGTGCGAGAAGCAGATCAAACCGACGATCGCAAAAATGATGGTTGGAATAAATCGTGAGCCGTACTCGGCTGGAAAAAGAGGCTGCCATCCGCCCAGAAACAGCAGGGTCGCAACGGCCGATACCGTGATCATATTGCAATATTCCGCCATGAAGAACGCCGCGAATTTCATGCTGGCGTACTCGGTATGGAAGCCGGCCACCAGCTCGTTTTCAGCTTCCGGAAGGTCGAACGGAATGCGGTTGGTTTCCGCGAATGCGGCAACCAGGAACAGAAGAAAGCTGACGATCAAAAACGGGAAGGGGGCCTGAAAAATACTCCAGCGCGGAATGAAGCCGAAGTAGTAGCCGGCTTGTGCGTTCACCAGCTCGCGAAAGCTGAGCGTATTGAGCAACAGCAGAGGAGCGGCGATCGCCATCGTCATGGGCAATTCGTAGCTGATCATCTGCGCCGAGCTACGCAGGCCGCCCAGCAGCGAATACTTGTTGTTCGACGCCCAGCCGGCTAGTGCGACCCCATACACGCCCAGGCCGGAAATGCCCAGGATGAACAGGACGCCGATGTTCAGGTCGGTAAGCTGCATGGCGGTGTGGATGGGGCCGATGTTGACCTCGGTTCCAAACGGGATGACCGCGATCGGAATCAGCGCAAACAGCACGGCGATGAACGGCGCTAGAAAATAGAAAAACTTGTTCACGTGGGAAGGCAACATGTCTTCCTTGGTGATGAGCTTGACCACGTCGGCCAGAGGCTGGAGCAGCCCGTGCGGCCCCACGCGCCGCGGTCCCACGCGAAGCTGGATGTGGGCCAGCACCTTGCGCTCGGCCCACTGCAAATACGCGAGCGTCGTCAGCAGGACAAACGCCACCACGGCCGCCTTGATCAGGCTGAGGATGAAAAAGTTCATCGGGTTTCTGGCGCCTGGCCCCCATATAGGGCGCCGGGCGATTCCATCACAGAATTTAGAATCCGCGAGTACCGTGAAAGCGAACCGGAGGTGAACAGCGTGTCGCCGGTCGACTGAATTACACCCGGTAATCCCTGAACACGTCCGTTCAATGGCACGGTCGCCGCGGCGCCTCCGGTTGCCAGCACCGGAAGCGGGACGTTATAGCCGTGCACTGTCTTGCGGATCTCCTCAAACACTTTGTCGGGGAGCCAGATGCCTAGATTGAGGCCCATCTCCTTGGCGATCAGCCCGCAAATTTCCAAATCCGTCTTCGTGCCCATCACCTTGATGGCCTGTGTCAGCTTCTGCACTTCGCCGCAGACGTTGGTGACGGTCCCGCTCTTTTCATACGCCGACGCGGCTGGAAGCACGATATCGGCTTGGCGTGCGGTCTCGCCCATGAACAGATCCTGCACCACCACGAACGCGCGCTTCGATGCGAGAGGTGCGTCCTTGAGCGGATTCGCGCCGACCACCCACAGCACCTCCAGATCCTCGGCCGCGAGCATCTGCTCACGCGACATGCCCCCATTGCGCGGGATCAATCCCATATCGAATGCGCCGCGCGAGTTGGAGTAATCGACCAGGCAAACGTACTTGACCGGAATCCCGAGTGAATCGCCAAAAGCGATCAGCTTTCGCAGAGCCTCGCCTTGGATCGCGTCTCCGAAGACGATGACCAGGTCGCCTTCGGATTTCAGTGCGTCTCTCAGTGATTCGATGCCGGCCAGTTCACGGCCTCTCTGGACGCGGACGCTCGCCACCGCCTGGTTGTCTTCGCGAACGGGGCCTGCGGTGACCGCATAGATGTGCGCGCTGTGATGCCGGAAATTTGCGCGCGCCTGGAAGGAAAGAAGGGGATGCTGCTGCGCCAGGTCGGCGCCCACCACCAGCACTGCCTTGGCGGTGTAGAGATCAGCCGTGGTCGCGAGCGCATTGGTCCGTCCGGAAAGCGCGTCGAAGAACGTCGCGAGATCGCCGGTGCGATGATGATCGATATTGGCGGTGCCGAGTCCTTGCCGCGCAAACTTGGCCAGAAAGAAATTTTCTTCGTTGGTGGTGTGATTTGAGCCGATTACGCCGAAGCGGCCCTCCGTCTTCTTCACCGCGAAAAATTTCTCAGCTACGATCTCGAGCGCCGCCGCCCAGGACACCGGCTCGTAGCCACTCTCGGTGCGCAGCATCGGCGACTGGAGCCGTTCGGGATGCTTAGTGAAATCGAACGCGTAGCGGCCCTTCACGCATAGAAACTCACCGTTGATGCCGTTGCGGTCGCGGTTATTGCCGCGGATAATTTCGTCGTTCCGCACGCCCAGGGTAGTGCGGCAGCCGTCTGCGCAATGCGTGCAGATGGTGCTGACGTGATTCATCTCCCAGGGCCGGGTCTGGTAACGGTAGGTGCCGCTGGTGAGCGCGCCCACGGGGCAAATGTCAATGCAGGCACCGCATTCATCGCATTCCAGGTGATCGCCGTGGTTGGGAATAATCTCCGAGATCGCGCCGCGATTGGAGACTCCCAGCGCGCCCACGCCCATGCCCTCATTGCAGGCTCGCACGCAACGGTAGCAGAGAATACAGCGCGGGCCGTCGAAGTACACCACCGGCGACCATTGCTGCTCGTCGGTGTGAAGCTTGCGTTCGACGAAGCGGCTCTCGCCCGCGCCGTAGCGGAACACCATGTCCTGCAGTTCGCACTCGCCGCCCTTGTCACACACCGGGCAATCGAGTGGATGATTCGTAAGCAGGAATTCGAGCGTGCCTTTGCGGGCGCTCTTGACCTGGGCCGAGTCGGTATGGACCACCATTCCCTCGGCCACCGGCAGCGTGCAGCCCACCTGGAGCTTGGGGGTCTTCTCCACCTCGACCAGGCACATCCGGCAGGCGGCTTGCAGCGTGTAGCCCTCGTAATAACAGAACGCTGGGATCTCGATGCCGGCCTGGCGCGCGGCTTCGATCAGCAGGACGCCTTTCTCCGCGTGGACTTGCTTGCCGTCGATCGTCAATTTAACCAATTCCGCCATGTCTTACACCGCCACCATCTCGCGCGCGGCCAGATATTTTTCGAAATCTTCGGTGAACTTCTCGACGATGGAAATGGTCGGCAGGGCCGCGGCGTCGCCCAGGGCGCAGAACGTACGCCCCAGCATGTTTTTGGAAAGTTCGCCCAACAATGCAATATCCTCGCGGCGGCCCTGGCCGTCACAGTAGCGCTGCAGAATTTTGCGCAGCCAAGTGGTGCCCTCGCGGCATGGGATACACCATCCGCAGCTTTCATGCGCGTAGAACCGCATGATGCGCAACGCTACACGCACCATGTCGGTGGTCTCATCCATCACCACCATGCCGCCCGATCCCAGCATGCTGCCCACCTTGGCGAGCGTATCGTAGTCCATCGGAATATCGCACTCGTCGGCGCGCAGTAGCGGGCACGACGATCCGCCCGGAACCACGGCCTTCAGCTTCTTGCCGCCCGGTATGCCGCCCGCCACCTCGTAAATCGCCTTGAGCATCGGAAACCCCAGCGGCAGTTCGTAAACGCCCGGTTTGTTCACGTGGCCCGAGATGCAGAGCAGCCGTGTCCCGCCGTTCTTGGGCGTCCCGAGCGCTGCGAACGCCGCGCCGCCGTCGCGAATGATGGGCGGGATGGCGCTGAAGGTTTCCACATTGTTCAACAGAGTGGGCAAGGCCCAAGCGCCCGCCACCGCAGGAAACGGAGGCTTCATGCGCGGAATGCCGCGCTTGCCTTCAAGAGAATCGAGCAGCGCGGTTTCCTCGCCGCACTCGTAGGCGCCCGCGCCGGAATGCGTGTAGAGATCGAAATCCCAGCCTGTTCCCGCGATGTTCTTGCCCAGGTAGCCTTTCGCGTAGGCCTCCGCCAAGGCATCGTCCATGATCTCGATGAGGTAACGATACTCGCCGCGGGTGTAAATGTAGCCCACGTGGGCGTCCACCGCCAAGCCGGCGATCAGAATGCCCTCGATCATCTGGTGGGGATCGTATTCCATCAGCAGCCGGTCCTTGCAGGTGCCCGGCTCGCTTTCGTCGGCGTTGATGACGATTACGCGGGGCTTGGGCGAATTGCGTGGCACAAAGCTCCACTTCAGTCCGGTGGGGAATCCGGCGCCGCCGCGCCCGCGCAGCGCCGATGTCTTCACTTCCTCGATGATCGCATCAGGCGTCATCTGCCGGGCTTTGTGGAAAGCCTTAAATCCATCGTGCGCCAGGTAGGTGTCGAGCCGGTGCGAATCCGGCAAGCCGAAATTCTTGCTCACGACTCGGGTTTCGAGCGGGCTGGGTTGGTTATAGAGCGGCATTATTGGGCTTTCCTCAGCCCATCGATCAATTGATCGAGTTTTTCCGGCGTCACGAAGTGATGGAAGTCGTAGTTGATCTCAATGGCCGGCGCCCAGGAGCAGGCGCCTATGCATTCCACCTCTTCGAGTGAAAACTGCCCGTCGGGTGTCACTTCCCTGTGGCCGATGCCGAGCTTCTTCTTGGCGTGTTCGTACAGTTCCTCGCCGCCCACCAGCAGGCAACTGATATTGGTGCAGACCTGCACGTGAAATTTGCCCAGCGGCTTGCGGTGCAGCATCGAATAGTAGCCCACCACTTCGTCCACTTGGAGCGGCGTGACGCCGCAGCGCCGCGCCACCTCGTCGATCAGCTCCTTGGTGACCGCCCCCACCTCGTCCTGCGCGTAGATCAGCATGGGCACTACGGCAGAGCGCTTCCGCCCCGGCGGGTACAGCGTGAGCATCTTTGCGAATCTTTGTTCGAGCTGCGGCGAGAAGGTCATTACCGGTCAGTATCTCCGAGAACGAAATCCATGCTACCGAGCGAGGCGATAGAATCGGCAATCAGCGTGCCTTCCAGCAGCGCGGGCAGGGCCTGCAGGTTGCCAAAGCTGGGCGTGCGCATGTGCACGCGGTATGGCCTGGCGGTCCCATTGCTGACGATGTAGTAGGCGATCTCGCCGCGCGGCGATTCGATGGCCTGGTAAACTTCGCCGGCCGGAACCCGGAAACCCTCGGTCACGATCTTGAAGTGATAGATCAGCGCTTCCATTTGGGTCTTCATCTTTTCGCGATCCGGGAGAACCACGTGTGGCGCATCGGCCTGCCACGGCCCGTTGGGCATTCCTTCCAGAGCCTGCGTGATGATGCGCGCACTCTGGCGCATTTCATCCAGACGGACACGGTACCGCGCGTACACATCGTTTTCGGTTCGCGTGGCAACCTTGAAATCGAACTTGTCGTAGCTCGAATAGGGCTCGGTTTTGCGGATGTCGAGTGGCAGCCCGGCCGCGCGGATCATCGGCCCGGTGACGCCCAGGTCAAGCATGTCCTCAAGCGAAATGAAACCCACGCCCTGCGTGCGGGCCTTCCAGATGGGGTTCGAGTCGAGCAGCTCTTCGTACTCATCCACCTTGCTGGGGAATCCTCCGATGAACTTTCCCACGGCGTTCTGCCAGCCGCGCGGCGGTTCGAGCGCCAGCCCGCCGATTCGGATGTAGCTGGTCATCATGCGTTGCCCGGAAAACATCTCGAACAAGCGCAGGACGTCTTCACGCTCGCGGAAGCAGTAGAAGAACATGCTCATCGCGCCAATGTCGAGCGCATGAGTTCCCAACCATACCAGGTGGCTGTTCAAGCGCGAGAGTTCGGCCATCATTACGCGCATCCACTGGGCGGCCGGCGGAATTTCGAGCTGCAGCAGCTTTTCGACGGTCAGCGCGTAGACCAGGTTGTTCGAAAGATTCGCGAGATAATCCACCCGATCGGTAAGCGTGACCACCTGCTGCCAGTTGATGGCCTCGCACTGCTTTTCGATGCCGGTGTGGAGGAAGCCTATGTCGGGTTCGGCCCTTACGATGGTCTCGCCTTCCAGTTCAATCACGATGCGCAGGACGCCGTGAGTCGAGGGGTGCTGCGGACCCATGTTCAGGGTCATGCGACGCGGCGCGGAAGGGGTCGCCGGCCGTTCCTGGACGGCGGGGAACGTGGAAACGTGATCGTCAAATGGCGGTTTCATCGATCCGTCACCGTTGACTCGCCTGAATAGCTGTACTTGTACCCGTGCGTTGGATAATCCTTGCGCAGAGGGTATCCCTCCCAATCGAGCGGCATCAGAATCCGGATCAAATTGGGGTGGTTGCGGAAGCCGATGCCGAACATGTCGAACACCTCCCGCTCATACCAGTTGGCGGAGCGCCACACGCCGGTCACTGAATCGATCTCGGGATCGGTTCCGCTCAAGCGGCACTTCACACGCAGGCGCTGGTTCCGCTCGATTGAGTGTAGATGATAGACCACCGCGAAGCGCGGCTCGGCCGGGTACCAGTCGACCGCCGTCACCGAACCCAATCGCACGAATTTTTCACTGTCTTTCAAATACCGGCACAGATCCGCTATGCGCGCGGGGTCGGCGATGAGCGTTGTCTCGCCCAGAGCGCTTATGGTTTCAACAATCGCAGGATGGTTCACTTGTTGCCCTTTGACGTGGACCAGTCGAGCGCGCCCTTCTTCCAGACGTAGAAATATCCCACCAGGATCAGCGCCACGAACACGAACATCTCGCCCAGAGCGAACATCTTCAGCTCACGGAAGACCACCGCCCAGGGATACAGGAAAACGGCTTCGATATCGAACAGGATGAAAATCATCCCCACCAGGTAGAATTTGACGCTGAACCGCTCGCGCGCCGAGCCCACCGGCGCCATGCCAGATTCGTAGGGCGTGTCCTTCAGCGGGCTGCGCGCGCGTTTGCCCAGCAAGGTAGATGCCGCGATCAATCCGGCGGCCACCGCGAAGGCGATGATGACCTGAACCACAATCGGAAAATAGATCTCGGGATAAGAAGTCGGCATGTTCTCGATGGTCCGCGACCGGCGTACCTAGCCGGGCGCGGTGTGTGTAGCCTGAACATTCAAATATAATGATCTTCGAAAGGGAGTGTCAAACCGCCGGATGGGAACCGCTGAAACAAAAACGATTGAAGTTGTGGTAAACGGAGCGGCGCGCACGATTCCGGCGGGCTTGAACATCGACCGGCTGCTCGGATGGCTCAAGATCGACGCCTCGCGGGTGGCGGTGGAGCTGGATGGGAAAATCGTCCGCAAGCGGGAATGGCCGGCGGCGGATGTGCGCGCGGGCGCACGCATCGAGGTAGTTTGGTTCGTGGGCGGGGGTTAGCGGCACGGCCACGCCTATAAAAAACGCTGGGCTTCACGCTGAACAGTTTCGCTAGTTCGCGTGCTCGCGCCACGCTGACCTTGCGCTTGCCGTACTCGGCCTCCGGACTTAGATCTAAAACTCTCCGCCCGCAGCCCGCTTGCAAATCTGCACCACCCTATTGACACTACCTTCAGGTCGAGTACAATCGAAAAGTCGTTCCTAAAATTGCGAAATGATGAAAGCCCGCAAGAGCCGTCCTGAAACCGCCCATCCTGACCGAACTTATTCCTCCGCTGAAGTCGCCGGCATCGCGGTGGTAAGCTTGCGGCAGCTGCAATGGTGGGATGAGCGCAAGGTGGTCTCGCCCCGGCACGAAGGGCACCGGCGCGTGTACTTTCCGGCCGAGGTTATCGAGATCACCATCATCGCCGAACTCCGCCGCAAAGGATTTTCCCTGCAGAAGATCCGGCGCGTGCTTCGCTTCCTACAGAAAGAGATGGGCCGGCGATTGTCTGAGGTTTTACAAGGCGCTTCCGACGTGCATCTGGTGACCGACGGCAAGTCCATATTTCTTGAAGATCGCCACGAGCGCATCATCGACATCTTCAAGAACGCGCGGCAGCCCATGTTTCTGGTGTGCGTGAGCGATCAGGCCCGGCGCCTGGGCGATGTAAGCCGCAAGCCGGTGCGGATGGAGTCCGGTTCGGCCGGCCGCCGCGTCCGGGTCGGTTAAACCGGGCCCAAAACCGGTTCAGCCTTCCCGGAATAAATTGGATATACTTAATCTGGAGGCTCGGATGCCATTTCGCCGCAGGTCTTATCTCCTGGTTCCCCTATTTATCGTTCTCTGTTCCTTTGCCGCTGGCATTTTCGGCGGACGCAATGTTTCGGCGGCTTCGCCGGCCGAAGACGCCATCAGCCAGAGCATGAAGTCCTTCACCACCGTGTATGACGTGGTGGAGCAGAACTTCGCGGATAAGGTGGATGCCGACAAGGCGGTCTATAAGGGATCCATTCCGGGGATGCTGCGGACCCTCGATCCGCATTCCAATTTCTTCGATCCCAAGGATTACGCGGCGCTGCGCGAGGACCAGCGCGGCCAGTATTACGGTGTTGGCATGCAGGTGGGCCCGCGCAACGGCAAGACCATGGTCATGTGGCCGTTTGAAAATTCGCCGGCCTACCGGGCCGGGCTGCGCCCGGGTGACACCATCGTGGCCGTCAACGACAAGAAGACCGAGGGCCTGACCACCACCGAAATCGCGGAGCTGCTCAAGGGGCCGCGCGGGACCAAGGTACAGGTCACTGTGAACCGCGAAGGCAACACCAAGCCGCTGATGTATGACATCGTCCGCGACGCCATCCCGCGTTTCAGCGTTCCCGAAGCGTTCTTCATCAAGCCGGGGATCGTGTACGTCAACATCACGCAGTTCAGCGAGACCACCAGCAAGGAGTTCGAGGATAAGCTGAAGCAGCTGGGCGAGAACAACATTAAGGGCATGGTCCTCGATCTGCGCGGCAACCCCGGCGGGTTGCTGAACGAAGGCGTCGAAATCGCGGGCCACTTCCTAAAGAAGAACGATCTCGTGGTGAGCCACCGCGGCCGTGCACAGCCCAACAAGAATTACTATGCGCACACCGATAACGGCGGGCGACAGTATCCCGTGGTGGTGGTGGTAAACCGTTCCTCAGCATCCGCGGCTGAAATCGTCACCGGCGCTCTGCAGGATCACGACCGCGCGTGGGTGCTGGGCGAGACCACATTCGGCAAAGGTTTGGTTCAGACTGTTTTTCCACTCAGCGATAACACCGGGCTGGCCCTGACAACGGCGCACTACTATACGCCCAGCGGCCGCCTGATTCAGCGCGATTACTCCAATATCTCGTTCCTCGATTACTACTATCACAACAACGGTGACCAGAAGAACATGTCGGACGTGAAGATGACCGACAGCGGCCGCACCGTGTACGGCGGCGGCGGGATCACGCCGGATGAGAAGTACGAGCCTGCCAAACTGAACAAGTTTCAGATCGAGGTGCTCCGCAAGTTCGGATTCTTCAACTTCTCGGGGCACTACTTCGGTTCAAAAGCCGACGCCCGCATGCCGAAGGGCTGGGAACCGGACGAAAACCTGGTCAACGAGTTCCACGATTACCTGCTTAAGAACGGCTTCGAGTTCACTGAAAGCGACTTCACGGCCAATCATCAGTGGGTGAAGGAGCAGATGAAGCGCGAGATGTACATCACTGCCTTCAGCTACGAGCAGTCCATGAAGGTGAACATCGAGCAGGACCCCGAAATCGCCCGCGCCATCGACTCCATGCCCAAAGCGGTCAGCTTGCTTGAGAATGCCAAGAAGCTCCTGGTGCAGCGCATTAACCAGCAACAGCGTCTGCCACAATAGAGTTTGCAGCCACAGATTACGGTTCTTGACGCCGGTGGGCAATACTGTCACCTGATTGCCCGCAAGGTGCGCGAGCTCGGGGTGTACGCGGAGGTGGCTCCCAGCGAAACTCCGGCCTCAGTGCTCGCCGGCCGTAAAGGTGTGGTCATCTCGGGCGGTCCTTCCAGTGTTTACGACCCCGGCAGCCCCTCCATCGACGCGCCGCTGCTTGCCTCCGGCATTCCCGTTCTGGGCATTTGCTACGGCCAGCAGCTCATTGCTCACTTGCTGGGCGGAGTGGTCGAAAAGGGAGTCCGCGGCGAATACGGATTCGCTCAACTCGACGTAACCGGAGCGGACACCATTCTGCACGGCGTCGAAGGCCGTCAGCAGGTTTGGATGAGTCATCGCGATCTGGTGACCCAGCCCCCCGACGGATTCAAGGTTCTCGCTCGCACCGATACTTGCGCGGTAGCCGCGATGGGATCCGTCTCGCGACGGCTGTATGGCGTGCAGTTTCATCCCGAGGTGGCGCATACCCCCTGTGGGCGCACCATTCTCTCCAACTTCGTGTTCAACGTTTGCGGCTGCCAAAGGGACTGGGACCCGGCGGGCCATGTGTTCGCTGTCGAACAGCAGATCCGCGCCGTGGCGGGCGACCGCAGCGTATTTTTCTTCGTAAGTGGCGGGGTCGACTCCACGGTGGCCTACACCCTGTGCTTGCGGGCGCTGGGGCCCGAACGCGTGCATGGAACCTACGTCGATACCGGCCTGATGCGCGAGGGCGAGACCGACTTCGTGCGCGCCAATTTCGCTGCATTGGGCGCCAAAGCGTTCGCGGTCGAGGACGCGCGCGAGCGGTTCCTCGCCGCACTGGCCGGCAGCACGGATCCCGAGAAGAAGCGCCTGGTGATCGGCGAAAAGTTCGTTGAGGTCCAAGAACGGATTCTCGAAAGCGAGCACTATCTTGACGGCCACTGGATTCTTGGGCAAGGCACCATCTACCCCGACACAATCGAATCGGGGGGATCCGCCAAGGCCGATCTCATCAAGACCCACCATAATCGCGTCGCGGGCATTCAGAAGCTGATCGATCAGGGCCGCATCCTCGAGCCGCTGTCTTCCTTCTATAAAGACGAGGTCCGCGCCATCGGACGCCAGTTGGGCCTCGCGCCCGATCTGTTGGACCGCCATCCTTTCCCCGGCCCCGGCCTGGCCATTCGCTGCCTCTGCACCGAAACCGGCGGCGAGTCCGAACGTGTGGAGGAAGGCTGGATCGTGCCCGTTCGTTCGGTCGGCGTACAAGGCGACTCGCGCACCTACCGGCCCGTGCTGGCGCTCGAAGAGTTTCCTCCCTCCGAAGAAGCTGCCGCGCAGCTGATCAACCGCCGTGTGGATGTGAATCGTATCGTCGTTGCCGTTGCGGGTGGCTGTGGGCCGCTGGCGGAGTTGAGGGTCGCTCCAGCGTATCTCACTTCCACGCGGTTGGAGCGCCTGCGACGCGCCGACGCCATCGTACGGAAGTTGTCGCACCAATCCGGCTTTGATCGAAGCATCTGGCAATTTCCGGTGGTGCTGATTCCCCTCGGCGCCGGCGCCCGGCCGGATTCAATCGTGCTCAGACCAATCGATTCCGTGGATGGGATGACCGCCCGCGCGGTCAGAATGCCGGACGATCTGCTGATTTCGATGGCGCGCGAGCTGATGCAACTGGAAGGCGTGGCCGAGGTGTTCTACGATCTCACGAACAAGCCGCCAGCCACCATTGAATGGGAATAGCCCGTCGCTATTCCTTCTTCTTACCCATGTTGGCGCGATCGGCGGTGGACGGCGGCGTCATGCCCTTGGCGCGATAGTAAACCACGATTTGGCCGTACATCTCGTTGTTGTGGATCACGTCGAAGTACAGCGTCCCTAGCCTGCTCTGGTCGCGCCCAAACATTTTCACCATCTGCATTGCCGTAGCGTCAGTCAAAGAATCAACCACGGTGTCGCAGTAATCGAACGACTCCTTGAGCGCGGCCACCAAGTCCGCCTTCGATGACTTCGTCTGCTCCGCATTGCCGCGCTTCTGCTCGCCCTTGGCGCCGGCGCAGACCGCTAGTTGGATGTCGGCGGTGTGCCCGATGATCTGACCAAACGTCCGGGTGTTCCCCGCAGCCGGCTTGAAGCTGTAATCTGCGTCCGGCATCCGGTCCGCGGAGTTCGTGATATCGCGCTTTGCACCGTTGTATTGCTGTTTCAATTCGGCGCTGAGCGGGTTCTGCGCGTACATGGCGGAGCCGCCCGCGAGAGCAATCAGACACATCATCGTGGATTTCATCTATCGTTTTCTCCCTTTGTCCTTATATGGCCAGCCTTTATTTTACCCGTCCTATCTTGCCCGATGGACGTGCCGGTCTCGGGCAGTCGGGCCATGCAATGAGATAGACTGCAACGAACAGGAGGATCGAAGATGGCAAAGTATCTGTGTCAGGCCAGCTATACACCCGAAGGAATGCGCGGGTTGATCAAGGACAAGGCATCCGGCCGGAAGGCCGCGGTGCAAACTGCAATTCGCGCCGCGGGAGGAAAACTCGAAAGTTTTTACTATGCGTTCGGCAAAGACGACGTGGTGCTCATCGTCGACCTGCCGGATAACGCCACCGCCGCCGGGTTTCTCACAACCGTTGCCGCGAGCGGGATGGTGCGGATTCGCACTACGCCGCTCCTCACCATCGAGGAAGTGGATAAGGGACTCGAATCCAAAGCCAAATACCGGGCTCCTGGAGCGGCCAACTAACCACACCCGCAGGGTAGGGTTGGGCACTCCCGGCCCGCGGCGCCTAGAATGACGCATTCAGGCGGACGGCGAAGTTCCGCCCGGCCTGCAGCGCTGTTCCCGAGAGAACCCCGGCGAAGTCGATCACGTTCAGCCGGTCGAACAGGTTGAAAACGTCCGCTTGCAGTCGCACGCTTTTGCGGTCCACTTGATACAAGCTGACGCCGGCCGAGGCGTCAAACGAAGCGGACGGCCGCACCCGTCCCCTGTCGAAGTTAACTTTGCTCAGGATTGCCGCGCCGTACTGCTGCCTGAGGAACGCCATATCGGCGCCGTTCAGATCGACCGGCAGGCCGCTATTGTAATCGCTTTCGATCGCGAGCCATACCCGGCGATGGACCTGAACCCGTAACCTCCCACGGAAGCTGTTGCGCTGATCCTGCGTAATCGGGAAAAACCCCGCGCCTTCCACCACGGCCTGGGCATTGTCGCCCAGCAGCAGGCCCCCAGCTACGGGAAGCTGGCCCCTGCCGAGGAGGTTCGAGTAGCTCATGAAGCCCGACACCGGCCCCCAATGCGGGAGTTCCAGCTTCGCCTCGAACCCGCGGATATCGGCGTGGCTGAAGGCGATTGGAAAACTCACCCCGGTGTTCAGCAGTAAATCGTCATCGGCGAAGTGATCCACCATGCGGCGAAACCAGGAGCCGTCCAGCCGCATTTTTCCGAGCAGGCTCTTCGCGAAGCCGGCTTCAAAATAGTTCCCGCGCGACGGCCTCAGCGGAAGAAACGCCCCGCCGCCCAGTTGCGCCGTGAGGTCCGCACTGGCAAGCAGCAGGTTCTCCATCGCGGGAGCCTGAAATATCCGGTCGTAGGACGCGCGCAGCACCAGTCCGGCTTTCGGAATCGAGTATGCCGCGCCCAGCCTGGGGCTCCACCCGTTCTCATTCGCCACCACGCCGTAATGATCGAAGCGCAGGCCAGCGCTCAGCGTCACCGGCCCGTTATGCCAGTGGTCCTGGACAAAGGCGGATTGCTGGCGGCCGTCGCGCTGGCCGCTGAACTGAAAGCTCCGCGGGACATCCGCATCGAAGATCTGGACCGTGCCGATCTTATACGCGGTGATCAGATAGGCAAAGTTCTCGTGAATGGAATCGAACAGGGCATCGGCGCCGGCCTTGAACTCATGCGAGCCATGCGTCACCGAGACGCTCCCGCCCAGATAGGCTTCCCGGAAGCCCCGGTCCTGCGTGGGCAGAATGGGAATCGAAAGGCTGTTGGACCAAAGCAGGGCCAAGGTGTCGCGCGCCATCGCGCGCAATTGCATCAGCACGTTCGCGTTGAAAAGATGTGTGTGCGACACCTGCCCCAGCGTTTCTCCAGCAGTTCGGTCCTGACGCTGGCCGGCTGACTGCTGCAACTGTTCGTCAGGTACCAGAAACCCGGCGTGCCGCGAGCTTATGTAGGCGTGGGTCGAGTCCGCTGCCGACCAGGTGCGGTCAAAGCGGGCCGAAAGAGCTCCGCTGGATGCGTGATTGGTGTAGTTCTGCTCGACCGGCGCGTCCAGATAACGGTCGGTCAGGAACCCCTCGCCGCTGAACGAAATCGCGTTGCGTCCGCGCGAATATTGCAGCGACGCAAACCCGCTCTGCTGATTGAAACTGCCCCCCTGGTAGCTCATCTGCCCGTGCAAGCCGGGCACGGCATCGTGATTCGTGTTCAACTCGACCACGCCTCCCAGGCTCCTTCCAAACTCCGCCGGAAAGCCGGCCGTGCGGACGTTCATCGAATCAAACTCGTCCACCCCCAGGCTCTGTGCGAATGCCGGCGAGCGGTTGTCGTACAGAGGAATGCCATCCACCACGTATTGAACCTGGTACTCCGAGCCGCGCGGGTGAAGCACGCCGTTGGCTTCCAGCAGCCATCCCGGCTGCTGGTTCACCAGGTCGATGAAGGAGCGTCCCGGCGCCCCGCTCTCCCGATCCCGAAGTTCCTCCGGCCGGATATACTGCGCGGCGCTGGTGGCCTGCGGATTCACTAGAGTGACCGAGTCACTAACCTCCACCGTGGTCGCGATGGCCGCCACTGCCAGCGTAACGCTCTGCTGGATGGGCGCCCCCGAGCGCACATCAACCCGCATGGACTGCGCGGCGAACCCATCTCGCCCGATCTGCAAGCGGTAAGTCCCGAACGGTAGCGCGGCGAAAGTGTGCATTCCCTGGGCGTCAGTCCGGTAATCGCGGTGGATGCCGGTGGCCAGACCCTCGAGGGAGCCGGACGCTTCGATCGCGGCTCCGGTTGCATCCTTTACTTCCAGGCGAATTTCACCTGACAAACTCTGGCCGCAGGCCACAACAGTCGTCAGGCAGAGAAATGCAAGCAGGCGCATTCGGATAGGTCGCGGTTAGCCCTCGATTCAGTTTAAGCGTTTCGTAGCCAACCGGTATCGGCACTGGTCGAGCACCGCTTCCCAAACGGCGCCAGTTCCGGCTTGGCGATTGCGATGACGCGTAGCGAAACTGAAAACGGGATGAATGCCGGTTTCTGCTTCGAACTTCGGTCCCAGGCTATGGAAGCCGTCGGTCAGGTTCGCCGCGCCGCGATCACCTAGCTCCTGCTTATACCGGGCGTCTCAGACCTCCACCACTTCCTCAAACAGTTCTGTGCGCAATCGGATACCGGCGCTCAGAAGTTTTTCGTAGAACTTCGGACGGATACCCGTCGCGGCGAAACGTCCCACCACCTTGCCATCGGGATTTATACCGCGTTTTTCGAAAACATATAGATCCTGCAGCGTAACGATTTCGCCTTCCATACCTGTCACCTCGGTGATGGCGACCACGCGTCGGGAACCATCGGTCATTCGCGAGGCCTGGATCAGAAGGTTAACCGCGCTGGCAATCTGCTGGCGAATGGCCGTGACCTGCATGTTGGAGTTAGCCATCGAAACCATCACTTCCAGGCGCGAAATCGCGTCGCGGGGCGAGTTGGCGTGCACCGTGGTCAGTGAGCCGTCATGGCCCGTGTTCATGGCCTGCAACATGTCCAGCGCTTCCTCGCCGCGGACTTCGCCG
>Ga0210409_10004097_pt1 | contig 15869 bp, 17 predicted proteins | sample IncBWH17MmetaG_FD_161649 | JGI IMG/M metagenome (GOLD analysis project Ga0210409, IMG submission 161649) | Forest soil microbial communities from Barre Woods Harvard Forest LTER site, Petersham, Massachusetts, United States - Inc-BW-H-17-M | ecosystem: Environmental > Terrestrial > Soil >...
CGTGGCTAGTGTAAATCGTTATACCGTTCCCGTCGGGGTCCTTTATGCAAAAAAGATGATGGCCAAAAAACATTTCATCAGGGATCTCTCCTGCTGCGATTCCCCGACTGATTAGCTCCAAACGATATTTCTTCAGTTCATTCAGGTCCTTGCCTTTAATCATGAGGTCAAATCGCTCAGAAAATCTTTTATGGAATTGTCCTGTCAAACTTTCCGCTATGCCTTCTCCCGACAGCTGATCAACTTCCAACAATACAAGATGAGTGCCTCCACGTAGTTCAATAATTGCGATCTTTTCCTCAACAAAAAATGGAGGAAGGCCGAGATTCGAGTAGAATTGGCAACTACTTTTAAGGTCAGCCACCTTAAAGACAAGGTGAGCCACTGCTAATTCTGAGTCAACGACAGTCTTCATTTCGCTCAATCCTAAACCGGTCATGATTTCACCTCACAAGTTGTTTTTTAGAATTGCCCTGAAGCAGCACGGCACGGTGCGGTTCGCTTCGAAGAGCAGTCTTATCAAAGATACCATACGGTATCTTCCAAGGCAAGTAAATTATTTGTGCCCCTGGCTCACTCAATGGAATAGAATTTTGAGAAGTTGAGGAAACTTTCGAAAATGAAGGCGACTAAAGTAAAAAACGCGTACATGAAAAAGAAGGACCCTCTTTTCGTTAGAGAATCCCTCTTAAATGCCGCCTTCGAACTCGCTGCGACCAAGGGCATGGCTCATGTCACCGTCAACAAGGTGAGCGAATTGGCGGACGTTACCAAAGGGGCTTTCTTTAATCACTTCGATAGCAAAGAGACGTTAGTGACGGAGTTGATGCAGATGCTATTGACCCGATTGGACAAGCAGTTTGACCGGCTGATGGCGGAGGAAGAGAATTCCGACGGATGCTTTACTCGTGCATACATTAGGGCCGCATTCTCCGAAGGTGCAGCTGAACGTAAAATTTGGGGCGCGCTCTTGAGTCTGATGGCCTCTAAAGATCAGGTCGGATGGGTTTGGGATAACTGGCTGAGCGAGCGCCTAAAGAGACATTCGAAAACTGATTCGAGAATCGAGCTCCGTGTCGTAAGACTTGCGGCAGATGGCGTATGGCTTGAGAGAATCATGAACGCAAAATCGAAAAACCTAAAAGGTGTCGAAGAATATCTCATGGAGATGACGCGAATCCGTTAAATTGCTCGACTTATGCGATCACATCCAAGCACTTGATTCGGGCCGGAGTCTTCATCGCGACTACAAGGCCTTCGCCACCTCGACTGCGGTATGAAGCTGCGTATCTATTCCTTGCCTGAGTGCATCACGGTTGAGTTCAGCTCAGGGTAGCTTGTCGAAAAAGAGATAAACAGCGGCAATACGGCCCTCGCGGGCAATGATGAAATCAGTCCCGGCGTAAGCTGGCGCTTCACCAGGGCGGCCCTCTACCCATCGAACCCTCCCGCCGTTGCCCGCTACCTCGGGCTCGGCAATTGGCTGGTACCGAAAGTCATGGTGGGTAGTCCTGATCTCGCCCGCGATGCGGTTGATCTGGTCGCGGCCACGATAGACTCCCTTGTTGGGGTCGTAGAACACGCAATCTTCGGTGTAGAGCTCTTGAATGGCCGCGCGCCGGCGCACGGGGTCGTTCTCACCGAAAACTTCTTGAAGATTGCGGGTCAATAAGGTCGATATGCTGTTGGACATGATTCGCTGCCCCCCGCCGTTTTTATCTCAAGGCTTGCGCCGGGCTGTGCGGAGCAATTCACAAAGGGTCTTGCCAAACCGAAGAGTCCGAAAAGAATGGCGATGAGCATAACGCGTATCGTTTGGATTTTCTCCCCTCCATGCTGCCTATTGTAAAGCTACGGTCGCCGAGATCCAGTCGATTTGCCGGATTCGCCCAGGGAGTCTAATGCAGAATCCGGCAGTGCGTTGGCAGGGTTCATGAAAGATTCCGGTCCACTCTGGGCAGATAACGGGCAAACAGGAAGTAACCGATGGGAGTCCCGCGCCAGAATGGCAGTTCTCCATTCAAACAACAAAAAGCGGAGTGCAAATTAGCACTCCGCCACAGATCAAGAAAATGGGTCGACTCAGTCTGCCGTCTTGCGAACCTTCTGCTTGATTGCTTTCTGGTCTCGTTTCGCGACGAACTCTTTGGCCACGGCTTTCTGGAGCTTTTCAGTGTCCACTCGGTAGCGTTTAGCGGCGTCCATGAGAACGTCGTCGCGGCTCGCGGGGGATCGCTCATATGCCGAATCCAGCAGGCCGATTTCCAGAAGCAGCTTGCAGAGTTCGCCCTCGTCGTAGGTGCCCACTTGCTTGGCTAGAAGCTCCTGTGCGGACGCGGAGTCCTTCTTTGCCTCCACCCTGTGCCGCTTCGCCAGGAACCGGGACCTGGCTGTAGGAGAGATGTAAGTGTCAAAGCAAACACACGGTTGACAGATTGAATCCGCAGCCGTCGGTTCGTTCAGGGCGGATTACTGATTAGCCCGTTATCTGGAGGGTGGCTGCAGTCGGGTTTCACAAGCCAGCTTTTAGCAATCCTTGGCTCGATGAGCAACCCGCGATTTGGCAACAACTGGGATTCCTTGCATCCGAAACTTTCGGGATGCCGACCTTCCAGCTACAAGCCGCGCGGATTCCCGTCAATCAGTATGCTGGCCCACCATAGAGACGGGATTTCACTATACCGAGTCTCTAGGGATGGAGTGTGATCGCGATCCCGACGAATCTTTGCTACCATGACGATGCGGTGGAGGTCGTTATGCCTGAATACGTGATCGAGCGTGAGATTCCGGGGGCGGGGAATCTCTCCGATGCGGAACTACAGGAGATTGCCAGAAAATCAGTTGGCGTTCTCAACGACATGGGCCCGAAAATCAAGTGGCTGCACAGTTATGTGACTGGCGATAAGGTCTATTGTGTTTACTTTGCCCCGGACGAGGAGACGATTCGCGAGCATGGGCGACGTGGTGGGTTCCCGGTGAATCGGGTGTCCGCAGTTCGTCGAATGATTGATCCCAGCACCGCCGGTTAACGCGGCTTCGGTCATGACTTGGCAGTGCCCTTCGTGCCAAGTACCTCTTGGACCGCTTCCTCCACCGACATCTCCCATCCTGACGACCATGCCTCCAAATCAGCGGCATGGGTAAGCATGTTGCGCGCGGGGTCCAGCTTTCTTTCCAGCCTGGATTGCTCTGCGGGGATGAGGGGCGTGCCTATGCGCTGGCGCAATGCGGCGGCCGCTCCTGCTAAGCGAAGCGCCTGCTGCGGCCTGAGTTGTGCGGCTGCGCCTACAGCGAAACACTCTAGCACCCTGGCGATGCCGCGTTTATGTCCCAGGTCCCGAAAGATCTTCATACTTTCGCCATAGAGCGTCTCTGCATGCTGATGGTGACCGTCGGCTGCACTAAGCATGGCCAGGTCGGATAAAGCGCTTGCTATACCCCAGCCGTCACCCAACTGCCGAAAGGCTGAGAGACTCTGCTCGTAATAGGAGCGAGAAGCGATGGAATCAACTGATTCCCGTGCGAGGTCGCCCAGGTAGTTCAGGGTCCACGCCACTCCGGTGCTGTCGCCGACGGCGTGGAAGATGGCCAGGCACTCGTCATACAGCGCGTGGGCGCGCGCGTATTTGCCCTGCAACCGGACGACATTTGCCAGGTTGCTGAGAGCGCGAGCTGTATCAATGGCACTGCCCAGTTCTCTCCAAGTTGCGACGCACTGTTCGAAGAGTGAGCATGCAGTATCGAGGTCTCCGCGATCGCGGGTTGTCACCCCTAATGCATTGAGCGCCACAGCGACTCCCCGGTGGTCGTGCAGGTCGCGGCAGGCTTTCACACTCTCCTCTTGTAGTTTCTGTGCGGAGTCGAAATCGCCCTGTGAACTTGCTAAAACCGCTGTGTAAAACAATAGGCGATCGCGCATCTTAGGCTGGACCGCTCCCGGTAGGTGGAGCAACCTCTCCAAGAACGCTCGACCCTCGGCAAAGTGTTCCCGCGTCTCCCAAAAATGAAACAGAGCGGCTCCGAGGCGCATACCCCAGTCTGCATCGGAGGTTCGGATCAGAAATTCCAACGCGTCGCGAAAGTTGTGGTGCTCGAGATCGAACCGCTCCAGCCACTCGGGATGAGTGCTCAGATCTTCGCCGCACTCCTCCGCCAGCACAATGTAATAGGCAGAGTGGGCGCGCCGAGTTGCAAATTCTTCGCCGCCCTCCACTAGCCGTTCCAGTGCGTACTCCCGAATTGCCGAGAGCATTAAGAACCGCGGCTCAACGCCGGGCTGCTCAATCTGTTGAATCAAGCTTTTATCGACCATCGAGGACATGCCATCGAGCACATCCACACCAAGGTCGCCCTTCGTATCACATACGGCTTCCACAGCTTCCAACGTGCAACCACCGGTAAATACTGAAAGGCGCCGAACCAGGCTTTGCTCTGCGGCATTCAGAAGGCTGTAACTCCAGTTCACGGTCCCGCGAAGCGTTTGCTGTCGCACAGGCAGATCGCGCGCACCTCCAGTGAGCAGATTCAACGAGGATTCCAGACGGGTGAGCATCGCTGTGGGCGAAAGGACTTTGACGCGCGACGCGGCCAGTTCAATCGCCAAAGGCAGTCCGTCGAGCCGGCTACAAATGGTAGCGACGGCGGTCGCATTCTCCTTACTCAGCGTGAAATCGTGCTTCACAGCTTTCGCGCGCTCTAGAAAGAGTGCGATAGCCGCGAAGCGGGAAAGCGCCTCCGGTGCCTGCGGAACAGACCGTAGGTCTGGCACTGCCAGAGCCGGAACCGGCAGTTCGTGCTCGCCGTAAATATGAAGCAAGGCCTGGCTGGTAACCATCACTTTCAAGTTGGGGTTGAACGTAAGCAACTCGGCAACGTCCGAAGCGGCAGAGAGCAGGTGCTCGAAGTTGTCGAGCAACAGAAGGAGTGGCTGGGTTAGTCCACTCACATACTCTTTCAAACCCTCTTGTGACGATTGACCGGGCATTTCCCGCAGTCCAATTGCTTGAGCTATCGCTCTAGTCACCGACTCCTTACTGCTGACAGCGGCAAGGGAAACGAAACATACACCACCTGTAAAGCCGGCACTCATCTCGCTAACTACTTGTACCGCGAGCCGCGTCTTACCAATGCCACCGGGACCCGTCAATGTGACCAGCCGCACATCGCCGCGACTCAGAAGTTGTCGAAGATTAGCAACTTCCCGCTCACGCCCGATGAAGGCCGTGCGTTGTACGGGCATGTTGCTCGGAGAGCTAACGGTATATCGTGTTTCGGGATCAACGCGCAGATCACGAATTGTGGCGAGATCGCGAGCCAAATCACGGGTGGAGGAGTAACGCTGATTCGCGTCCTTGGCCAAGCACTTTCGAAGTATCCAAAAGAAAGGTGCCGGCGCCAGCACCTTCGTGGAAAGTTGCGGTTGGTCACGGACAATGGCAGCCATTATCTCCGCCCTGCCTCGGCCCTGAAATGCCGGATGCCCATTGACCATTTCGTAGACCACCGCGCCAAAAGAAAACTGGTCAGAGCGAAAATCGACGTCGTCACCGTTGGCCTGTTCCGGCGACATATAACCGACGGTTCCCATCACCGTCCCGGGATCGGTGAATAAGTTGGCCTGAGTCGTGAGCTCCGGATCGAGAGAGTGATCGCGCAGCTTCGCCAGACCAAAATCGAGAATCTTGGCATTGCCATCTTGGGCGACCATCAGGTTTTCGGGTTTGAGGTCGCGATGGACGAGGCCGGTATCATGCGCCTTGGCCAACGCGTCGGCAATCTGCGTTGCGATCGCGATGGCCTTGCGATACGGCAGCGGTCCGGACGAAAGCAGGGCACGCAGCGTCTCGCCACAAATCATCTCCATTGCGATATAGTGTGTGCCGTTCAGGTGGCCGAGTTCGTAAATGGTGACGATGTTGGGATGATTCAGCGCCGAAGCCGCCTTGGCTTCGCGCTGGAAGCGGCTGAGAGCCTGAGGGTCATGCGCTACGTCGTCGGGTAAGAATTTAAGAGCAACAAAGCGACCGAGGTCGATGTCTTCTGCTTTGTAAACAACGCCCATTCCCCCGCCGCCGAGCTTTTCAAGCACCCGGTAATGTGAAACCGAGCTGCCGATAAGATTCTTCCAAGTCTCTTGCGGGGATTGGTTGGCAAGGATTTTGCCCGCCACCTCCAGCGCAGGGGTTTCAATAAAACGTTGAGCCTTCTTCTCGTGAGCCAGCAGCGACTCCACTTCTCGGCGCAACCCATCGTCACTTCCACATGCGGATTGAAGGAACTCGGTGCGCCGGTCTTCGTCAAGTTCCAAAGCCTGCTGACAAAGTTCTTCGACGCGACGCCAGACCTCAGGCTTCATGGCTCGCTCTTCCACGGCTCAACTCGCGCAAAAGCCAGATTTTGGCCAATTTCCAGTCCCGCATAACGGTATCACTGGAAACACGCAGGACTTCAGCCGTTTCTTCGACGTTCAATCCGCCAAAGAATTTCAGCTCGACAACCTTGCTTTTCCTTTCATCGACCGCAGCCAGTGCTTTCAGAGCATCGTCCAGGGCCACCAGGTTCACGTCAGGTTCCTCGCATACCGAGGGAGCTTCTTCTAGAGAAATGTGAGGAATCGCTCCTCCCCGTTTCAAATAATCACGCGAGCGCGCAAAATCGATGAGAATGCGGCGCATCAGTTGTGCTGACATTGCAAAGAAGTGGGCCCGATCCTGCCAATTCACTCGGCCGCAGTCCACCAGTCGTAAATAAACTTCGTTGACCAATGCTGTCGTCTGCAGTGTGTGGCCAGAGCGTTCCCCCGCCATGTACCGGCGCGCAACCTGGTGTAATTGCCTGTAGACCAATGGCGTCAGCCTTTCCAGAGCCTGTTCGTCTCCGCTACTCCAGGCTTTCAGCAGGCTAGTGACTTCGTGACTAGAAGGCAGATCCATCTATCTCCCACAGGGTCAATACATTACAACGAAAACACGTAAAAACCTAGTCTCGTTGTGCATTGACGGCTTTTGGCGTCCGGCTCTTTGAATTCCTCCCTGCGGTTTCTTTCAGTCAATTCCCGCCTTACTAGATAGAGGCGTCCAGTTCGGCTTCAGAAAGAAGCTGAGAAGGCAGCCCCACAATACTTCGCGACGGGAGACAAGAAAATGACGACGAAAAAGCACACCGCAACACTTCTAATCCTGATGTTCGTTGGGTTGACGGGATTGGTACAAGCGCAGATGTCCACCAGGTTCAAGGCACAGGTCCCCTTCGCATTCGTGGCGAATGGCAAGACGATGCCAGCGGGCGAATGCATAATCGCATTTGATGTGAATGGACGGACACTGCTCTGGATCCGCAGCGGGGAACAGCAAGTCTTTACCGTTCCCATTGCAGATGTGTCGCCGAATGCGCGCAAAAAGACGGCACTTGTGTTTCACCGATATGGCGACCAGTACTTTCTGACCAGTATCAACCGCGAAGGAGGAACTGGCTACCAGTTGCCCCCCAGCAGACTAGAACGTGAACTGAAGGCCCGGAACATCCCGTGGCAGGTATTCACGCTTCTCGCATCCGCCAAGTAGAGGTGTAGCTTGCTCGTACCTATGCGCGGGTTTTGCATCGCAACACGGCGTTTTCGGGAACTTTTCTCACAAGAAACATCAAGGAGAGTCAACACATGAAAAATATAGTGTTTCGCAATTCGCGTTTGCCGTCGGTTTTGGTTGCATTCCTAGCACTTTCCTCGTTTGGCTTGGCTCAACAAAAGATGCAGCCAGCCGGGCGGCGGGAAGATCAAAGCACACTTGTTCAGACGGTTCGCGAGGCTACGAAACAATACCTCGACATCAACAACGCTACTGCAGATGGTTATGGTCAATTTCTCGGCTGTGTCAGTGGCTCCGACCACGGCGCGATGGGTATCCATTACATCAATTTCAACCTGGTGAATGGGACTATTGACGCTAAACATCCTCAGGCGCTCATTTACGAACCCGCAAACGGTCAAATGAAACTGGTGGGAGTTGAGTTCATCGTGGACCAGGCCACTTGGCTCAAGAATAACAATAACGTTCCGCCGGTGCTCGAGGGCCAGACGTTTTTGTTAATCGATGCTCCTAATCGCTATGGTGTCCCGGCTCCATTCTTTGAGCTTCACGTCTGGGCGTGGCGGGACAACCCAGAGGGCGACTACGTGGACTGGAACAACCATGTGACGTGCGCAGGTCAGTAGCTTCGGCGGAGACGCGCGGGTTGCGCTGTGCGTCTCCCGTCTGTTCGTAATAAACGGGAAAAGACAATCTGATATATATGATGAGCTGCATTTTAGAGGATGTTATCGATATCAGATCGTTGCAACGGCCTTTTAAAGACACCTATCGGCAAGCTCCGGCCAGTTCCAAGATCACTTTGGTGGCGCGCGGTAGAAAAACAGACGTTCCAACCTCTTGTTCGATGGACCTAGGGGCGATCTATGACGCTCGGGCGCACAAAGGCGTCGGAGGGGCGGGGACCGCCGCCTGCTCCGGCGATCTGCTGCTAGGCGCATTGGCCGCTTGCGCACAGATCACCTGCCAGATGGTCGCCGCCGCGATGAGAATACCGACGGATAATGTCGAGGTGACAGTTTGAGGGAGACCTGGATTTGCAGGGGACACTCGGCATGTCGAAAACGTTGCCGGTCGGATTTGAAGGCATCAGGGTCAATTTTGATGTCCACGCGCAGCAGGCAACGCAGGAGCAGTTGACAGCTCTTCAGCAGAAAACCGAACAATATTGCGTTGTAATGCAAACATTGCTGCATCCTCCGCAAATCAAGAACGTGTGGGTAGGTGCGCAATCGGTCAGGGTTTAGTGCTGTCGCCTGTGCGACTCCTCGGGATCCGGTTAGAAAAAGTTCTTGGTCGCAAAATCACTTCACGCTAACACCCCGGTCGCTTGACTCTATGAATGCCGGGCAACCCACGCAGCGGGAGTAAGGTCTGGAACGCATCGGATCGTGAGATTGCCAAGTCCGGGCAGAATCGTGGAAACGTACTCGCGCACCGGGACTTGCAGCCGACGGCAGCTTTCCACGACCGAGAGAATCGCTGCGACCTTGGGTCCCGCCTGAGGACTGCCAATGTGGATCCAGTTCTTCCGACCCAGTGCCACTGGACGCATCGAGTTCTCTGCCAAGTTATTACTTAGCTCCAGTTCGGGATAATCCAAGAAGCGAGTGAGTTTTTTCCAAAGCGTGACCACGTACTGGCAGGCCTTGCTGAGTGCACTGGAGGGCAACGCGACGAATTGTGCTACTTCGATCTTGCGACGAATATCATCCAGAAGAGGATTGGCTCTTTCCTCTTGGGGCCGGGGCAGTCGAGGATTCTCTCATAGGCCGTTGCGAGGTCAGATTGTCGGCTTATTGCGTCAGCGCAACGACATTGACCCACATGAAAACCTAGCTTTGTGCATAAGCTCGGTCTTTTGCCCTGCCTTAGAGGGGGAAAGGATTCGGTATTCCCAAGGTCGGGGTGGGGCCGAGCGTTCGAATGTCCGCGGGCAAACGTCGCGGATTGCGCTTCTCGCGGGAGAACGTTGCGTATGTCACAATCCCAGTCCGAACCCAAACTCACGTTCAAAATCTCTGACGTGAACGAGTTTCACTGTTCGGAGTGCGGAGCTACGATTGCCTCCACCTCTGACCGACGTCTTGTCGTACTCGGATTGGCGGACTTGATTGACGTGTTCAAGGACCACGTTAGCCGTTGCCACAAACAAGAGAACCCCGGCCAAGATCGAGCGACTTGTCGCCTCACAGAGTGATCGCTGATTTAGCTGCTTGGCTAGTGAACGGAACTCGCTACTTCCGAGAAAACGTTGTTGGCGTTGGAACCAACCAGCCGAATTGTGCCAACCACAAGGACGAGGATCACGGCAAGCATGACGGCGTATTCAGCGATGTCTTGGGCTTCATCGTTTACACAGAGTTGAGTGAGAAGAGACATAACCCTCCGACCGGACAGAAGAAACCTTTGCGAGGGAATTTTAGACGAGAGGTGGCAGCTGTCAAGCCAAAACGAACAGTGGTGGCGCGGTTTGAATTAACCAGCCTTGCGCTTGGAATGAGCATCGAGGCGAATCCGCGCTTCTCTTTCTTGCAGGAGGCGGTCGATTTCTTCGAAAACAGCCAGCAGTTTGGCGGGGTCTTCTTCCTTCGCCGCTAGGGTACAGAGTTCCTTCAAGCGCTCGTCGTCTTCCACAGGCGGCCTCGCGTCTGCCAGAGGGCCAGGAAGACGGTATATCACTGCTCAAACCAAATGCTGAGAAAAACCGTTGGGTGATAGGAAATCCGAACATGACCGACCGAGAGGATCACCGACCGCGTTTGAACTTCCTTTGGTTGCTAACAGCGGTGCCATTCGTAAATGCTCTTGGCATCAAAAGCAAAACGCTCCCCCGTCATGAAAGTTAAAATAGCAGTAAAGCCACGAACCCAATGGAGATCGGAATGGAATGCCGGACAAAGGATGAGCTGGAGCAACACCTGTCGGATATTCGCAGATTGGCCACAAGCCGAGGCCTCACGTCTGAGGAAAGAGAGGTAGCTATCCGTGCTGAGCGTTTCGCCATCGGCCTGGTAAAGGAACACGATGCATCCGGTCACAGTGGCAAGCGATGCCCATTCGCCACGCTGATTTAGCTCCCCTTCGGAACAGACCAGACTTGCTGCGTTGAGTTTTGCCCCAGTGAGCCTGGCACCCGCGATGCGGCTGACCTTCCCAGATGTCTAGCACCCAGAAGTTGGCAAAACGTCTTGACGGGGTTTTCTGGCCGATGTGACCGGCTACGAGACTTGCTTGACGAGATGCAGAGTTGCTGTCCGCATCTGTTCTACGGAACGGACACTCGGCCAAGATCAGCGAGTTGGGTTCCTGCTGGATTGTCACTTCATCGGCCGCAGAACCCCCTCTCCAACAGGTCATTTTCTCGGAAGGAGTTTCTTGCTTCAGTCCCCGCCATGTGACTGAGCAGGTTTCCCGACAGCGTGGTTGCATGAGAAACGTGGTTATGTAGACTTCAATCCCGGCGATGTGAAAGAGGCCATCATCGCGGTACGGAGTGAAACTGAGTGGTACACAGTAACCAACGTGCGAGACGCATCCGGCTATCCACAAAACACATCCGCAATGAGTTTCCACAGTGATCCGTGGTTCTCGGGAACGTTGCATGTTGGGTTGATTGCAGACGGTGAGGTTAGTGAGAGACGCTTCTCTTGGGAAACATCCATGATTCAGCAGGCCAATGGGATTCCGAAACCCGGAAATCCGAAGATCAGACCTTTGCGCTCTTGATGAATTTTGCCCGCAGAATAGCTACCGACTCCATCGGCCTAAAGACCCCGTCCTGAATGTCCACGTCGAACGGCCCAAACATCCCGGCAATCGCTGAGCACATTCCGGTCGCCCGGCAAGGACGTTCCTGGATCACCTCGCGATGTGGTCAGAGTCCAGAAATGCAGCTTGTGGAGCTACGCGGGTATCCGACCATCGATTTTATGCCCCTGCGAAACATCGCGTCTTTCATGCGCTTGGAATGGAAGGTTCTGAATCGAAATCACTTGGGAGGAGACCGGGGGTCCAGACCATGTCGCGGAACCATGTCGCGGAACTGATTGCAACCCTGGCCGCCAACTGGTATACACTCGACAGAATTCTGTAAGCTCGACGAAATGCGGCCTGCGTTTGAATCTGTCCGGCCTAACCTACGGATTGGAATCGCCGGGTTGGATCACGTTGCTCGGGCTGTGCTTGCGCGACAACTTGCGATGGATATCGGGCCAGAACTCCTTTACCACGATCGCAATGGTGTCGTACCCAACTTGTGTTCCCCATACGCTGGCAGTATTCGGAAGGGTGCGATCGGATGCATTGTGAACATAAGTCGGCGTGCCTTCCGCGTTGTAACGAACCGTGATGAAGGCTCGGGGATGGTAGCTGGAGGTGGAGATTGCCGCCGCCAGGGCACTCCCAAGAATTTCAGAGTAGTTGAATTGTGGACGGCCGGAATCGGTACGGGTGACAAAGATTCGGCTGACCGCATAACCGGTCCGGTGCGCGAATCCACCTTCACTCGACTGGAAAAAGCGGGGATCCTGATGCAGGAGTGACGGAAGAATCGCGCTCGTCATGAAAGTTTCGATGGTGCCATCCGCGAATGCCGATCCGCTGCGCTTTGCGTAACCTTTCACGCCTTGACCATAACCAGGTTCGCTGTTTTCGGCTTGGCTTATGCCCGACAGCAAGGCGTACCACGGAATTTGAACATAATCGAAGGAACTTCGGAATGCCACCTTGAATTTCTGCCCTGGGGTGAGCGGCGCGACGTGGCCCCCATTTTCCAGGGTCAAGAAGTTTGGCAGCGTAAAGAAAAGCCGGTCATTCGAAGTTCCGGCAACTTTTTCCGGGCCGCTCGTACCGTGCACGTCCTCGTCCGATGTAGGCTGCAGCGAAGCCGGAGGCGGCGTGCCCTGCCCTTGGCCTTGAGCATTTTTCTCTTGCCCCGACGTGGCGGGCTCGGCCGAGGTTTGAGTCTGCGGAGCCGACGGCGTGGGTCTCGACGGCGGCGGAGTCTGCTGCGCCGCGAGCGCTAAAGAAAGAAAAAAGCTGATAAGTACAAAGGCAACCAACGGCCGGGTTACGGACTTCATCGACAAGCATTTCTCCTGAAATCGAATCTCACGGACAACGCGGGCGATATCTTCAATTCCTATCAGTCAGACTCTCATCGCCGTGACGATTGCCGCGGTTTTACATTGGTCTACAAACTGGGCTTTCTGCGCAGAACTCTAACAACGCTCTGATTTGGGGTGCACAGCGTTTTCAGATCCGTGGCCACTCCACAACGAGGGCTAGCTCCTGATGCGTTCAACCTGCTTTTTCTCGTTCTGTTCACCATCTGCCTCCTGCGAAACGAGTCTCACCGGATATAACGGACTTTCTGACCCCTTTATTCCGCCTCGAATCATGTAAATTACTGCCGAGCGCATCGGGATCGGCAATCGGACACCAGGTGTAGTGACCTTGACGATGTAGTTGGCAGCCGCGCCCGGTTGTTTTGTCGCCACGAACCCAGCTCAGGTCGTCGGTGACCGAGAACGGAGACTTAGTAGTAGAAGGCACGGTGTTGCGTTCTGGTGAGCAGGTTCGAATCACTGGGCAGTCGATCCAGGCCACTGCTGACAGGGGACTTGTGGGCTAAGATCTATGAGGGGCAGTCTGCAGGATTGCCTTGGCAGTGCAGAAGAGGGTGGCTGACGACATTGCGGAGCAGATCCGGATTGAGTTGACCTGCGGGAGCGGGCGGGGCCTTCAAAACTTGAAAGCGGTGAACCCAGAAGCCTACGAGGACATCGAAGAATTTACCGATCACCTTGCCTGTTCTTAGCTATAAGTTGGCAGTTCCGGCCGGAGTTCGCGCTTTGCCGTGCAATTCCCTTCGCCCAGAGTCTCTTTGCGAAGCTCCAAGACTTGTGGAAGATTGATGCACAACAGAGTGGGCGAGTCCATCGCCAGATTCTCCTCTGGACAGTCACAACTGGAAAGTTACAAAAGTCGTAGTCGGCTTGCCGTTACTGCACATCTGCCCGCGACCGGTGTTCCGTGGGGATTTTTCATACGATCTTGGTGATCTGTTGCCGGCTGTAATTGGTCGACAGGCTGAGTTGCTCAAACTGGCGACGAAATCCGCGAACGACTGGAAAGATGAGGGCGCTAAGGCCAAAGCTGAAGCTTTAAAGACTGCGCTTAATTCCACATAATGTCATCGGTTCGGCAGGGGAACCAGCTGGAAATTCCACGTTCCTGCAAATCGCGATAATCAACGACTTCGACGCGACAAAGATCCACTTCAGAAGGAATTCAAGAAGATGACGGGTGTTGGCTCGGTCGTAGTTGTAGTCGTAGATTTTCTATTGAGAACGTCGTCCCGATGGTCAGATCTTCAGTTCTGGGCACCAGGGGTATTTCGTTCCGAAAGCATAGGAGAGCGTCGGAATCATGTGTGCCGCGCCCCAAGGTGACAAACTGATGTGATTGCTGAGACCGGAGCCACCGAGGTGATCTCATGTCCGCCTCGCTAGTTGGCCGCGTTGGCCATCATGTTCTAGCCTGACAAAATAGTCGGGGATTCAAATCATATGATCCAGATCAGACTGCTACTGCTGGCGGCGGTCCTGGGCCACGGGGCAGCCTTCCGTATAATTCAATTATGTCTGATAGTCGACTCTAGGATGCACGAGGGGTAAAGGAAGCGCAGGATCCGTATTATGGGGGTGCCGGTAGAACCCAGCATTGACGAGTACTTTCGCGAAAGATTGATGCCCGTGGAGGGTGTGATTCCCCAACTGGCCGGCATCGATATGTATGGCAATTCCATTCCTGCCGGAAGCGTAGGGGGCGATCTTTTTGAGTACATCAACTTTCAGCAGCGTTACAACATTGACGCTCGCATCGCAGATGCCCTCAAGCGATCGAAGCAATACCTGGAGCCTCTTCCCAAAGGCCAGACTCCGCGAAACTCGGTGGATGAGCATGTGCAGTGGTTGAAGTCTAAGCCGGGATACAAATCTGGCTCCGCAGCCGAGTACCGACGGGCCAGAAGCTCAGAGCAACTGAGAATCGCCGAAAACCTGCAAGAACTCTACACCACTGCCGGAGTGCTATTGGTCGATGCTCAGGGGCACGGGCTCATCTCGGCAAAAATTGCGTCAACCGTACACGACACTTTCCATGCACTCATGCTTGCCGAGCTGGATCGGAACGGAAAAACAACACCCGACATCTTCGAAAAGATAAATCTTCGCCTCGCGCAGTCCGTCACTGCGAGGAACGCCTTGGGACGGAACAAGGATGACAATTCTCGCGAAATCGCGACCATGCTCTACGGTGAGATACGTCCAGGCGGATATTTCCGCTTCGTAAATTTCGGCCACCCGCCACCCTTGGTATTCTCTGCAGAATACAAAAGGTTCATGGAGATCGGTCAGGTTCACATGGTGCAATTCCTTGCGCTCGGATTGGAAATTCCCGAGGACAATCCCGACCGGAACAAGTACCTTTCGATGGCACGGAGGACCAGGAAAATGAAAGCCTCGGACCTCGCAGAAATCACACTCATGAGTCCCGGTGACATCCTCTTCCTTTATACAGACGGGGTTTACGATGGCAGCGATGAACAGGACCGGCTCCAGATTGAACAAGTGATCCGTCAGCACAAAGACGAGCCGGCAAAGGGGATTTGCAATGCGATTCTGGATCATGCTGTTAAGCAAGACGAGCACCTGCAGCAGATTGGCGAAAAGGATCGCATCGATGACAAGACCGCCTTTGTCATCAAACGCTGGTAAGAACTCTAGTAGGCGCTCGGATAGTTTCGGGTTGTGAGGTCAAAATGGGCGTCTGAAACCCGCTCGAACCACATCCCGGCAGCCGGATCCCGATCTTCATTTCACTCGGGCAGCATAATGCAGTTTGACCACCCCATCCGGGAAACTTTTGGTCGCCAGTAGTTTCAAACCAAGGTCTCGATGGCGTGCCGCGACCAACGGAATACCCTCTCCAATCATTTTTGGGATCACATGAATGATGAACTCATCCACTTGCTCGGAATCGAGAAAGGCGGCAACAAGTTCCGCCCCACCCACCAGCCAAATATCCTTACCTTTTTCCAAACGCAGGCGTTCGGCAAAGACGGGCACATCTTCACTAACGATACTCACCTTGGGGCTGGGGGCTTTCGACAGCGTGCGCGAGAACACGTAATTCTTCTTCCCGGTGTAGCCTTCCGCCATTCCAAAGCTGACCGAGAGATCATAGGTCTTGCGACCTAAAACACAGGTATCGACGGAG
>Ga0210409_10004103_pt1 | contig 15861 bp, 13 predicted proteins | sample IncBWH17MmetaG_FD_161649 | JGI IMG/M metagenome (GOLD analysis project Ga0210409, IMG submission 161649) | Forest soil microbial communities from Barre Woods Harvard Forest LTER site, Petersham, Massachusetts, United States - Inc-BW-H-17-M | ecosystem: Environmental > Terrestrial > Soil >...
TCCGTCTGCGGCTCCTCGCTTTCGCTGATGGATGCGGGCGTGCCGATCAAACGGCCGGTCGCCGGGATCGCGATGGGGCTGATCAAGGAGGGCGATGACTACATCGTGCTCACCGACATCGCCGGCGTGGAGGACCACCTCGGGGACATGGACTTCAAGGTGGCGGGCACCGAGCGCGGCATCACCGCCCTGCAGATGGACATCAAGATCTCGGGGGTCACGTTCGACATCCTGCGCGACGCGTTGACGCAGGCCAACGACGCCCGCAGGTTCATCCTCGGCAAGATGGCCGACGTGATCGGCGGCCCGCGCGAGCAGCTCAGCCAGTTCGCGCCGCGGATCCAGACGATCCAGATCGACCCCTCGCAGATCGGCCTGCTGATCGGCAAGGGCGGCGAAACGATCCGCGGGCTCTCGGAGGAGTTCGAATCGCAGATCGACGTCAACGACGACGGCCAGGTGCTGATCTACTCCGCCAACGGCGAGCTCGGCGACGCGCTCGTCGAGCGTGTGCGGATGATGATGAAGGAGGTCGAGGTCGGCGACGAGTACGTCGGAAAAGTCGTCAAGACCACGACGTTCGGCGCCTTCATCGAGCTGGCGAAGGGCACCGACGGCCTGCTGCACATCTCCAACGTCTCACCCGGACAGCGCGTCGAGAGCGTCGAGGACGTGCTCAACAAGGGCGACGAGGTCAACGTTCGCGTGGTCGAGGTCGACCGCGAGCGCGGACGCATCGGCCTGCGCCTGGCGGACGACCCGGACATCGCCGGCAAGTCGGTCGAGGAGCTCGTCGGCGTCGGCACCGGCGGAGGCGGAGGACGCTCCCGCGACGGGGCTGGCGCCCGCAACGGTCGCGACAGGGCCGGCGCCCCCGAGCGCCCGGAGCGGCGGCCGCGCCGCGACGGCGAGCGTGGCTCGGGCCGCCCGCGCCACGGCCGCGACTAGCGCCGAGCGTCGATTGAGCGCCGAGCACCGGATAACCACGCTGGGCACCGATGGTGGTGCCCCCGGCGTGCGGGTCGTCACCGAGCGCGTGCCGGGCGTGCGCTCGGTGGCACTCGGCTTCTGGATCGCCACCGGATCGGTGGTGGAGGACGAGAGTCACGCGGGGATCTCGCATCTGCTGGAGCACATGCTCTTCCGCGGCACCGACCGCTTCGGCTCGCAGGAGATCGACCAGATCTTCGACGCGATGGGCGCGGAGGTCAACGCCGGCACCGACAAGGACACGACCTCGCTCTACACGCGCGTGCTCGACCGCCATCTCGAGCGCGCGTTCGACGTCATGGGCGACATGATCTGGCACCCCCGATTCGGCGAGCTCGAGGCCGAGCGGGAGGTGGTGCTGGAGGAGATAGCGATGTACGAAGACGACCCGCAGGATCGGGCCTTCGACCAGCTCGGGCGGGCGATCTTCGGCGCGCACCCGTTGGGGCGGCCCGTGATCGGGACCGCCGAGGTGATCGGTGCTGCCACCCGCGAGCAGCTGGCCGCCTTTCACGCCGAGCGCTACCAGCCGCAGAGCATCGTGATCGCTGCCGCGGGCTCGCTCGACCATGACTCGCTCGTCGACATGGCCCGCGCGGTGCAGATCCCGCAGCTGCCGCAGGCCGCTGCCGCGCCCGTCAGGCTCCCGGCGCCTGACTTCGAGCGTCGTGTGAGCTTCCTCGAGAAAGACACCGAGCAGTACCACGTGTGCATCGGCGGGGAGGGCATCGCGCGCGATGACGAGCGGCGCTTCGCGCTGCGGGTGCTCGAAGGCGTGCTGGGCGGCACATCGTCCTCGCGCCTCTTCCAGGAGGTGCGCGAGCGCCGTGGGCTCGCATATTCGGTGTTCTGCTTCTCCAACCTCTACGCCCACACGGGAGAGGTCGGCATGTACGTGGGTACGCGCCCGGAAAACCTCGGCGAGGCCCTTTCGGTGGTCGCGGCCGAGCTCGGGCGCGGCGTGCGCGAACCTGCAACCGAGGAGGAGCTGCTGCGCTCGCGCGAGAACCTCAAGGGGCGCATGGCCCTTGCGCTCGAGTCCACCGGCGCACGCATGAGCCGCCTTGGCACCTCCGTGCTGAACGAGCTGCCGATTCTGTCGGTGGAGGAGCTGATCGAGCGCATCGATTCGGTTGACGTTGCGGCCCTGCGGGAGCTCTCGGGCGAGCTCTTCACCGCAAGCCGCCTGTCGGTGGTCGGCGTCGGACCCGACGAGGATGCCTTCCGCGCGGCGATCGGACCGCTGCACGACGCAGGGCCGGCGGATGCGGCGGCTCGCGAGCGCGAAGCGCCGGACCCGCTCGCCGCTCAGGCGGCCGGGGGATGATCCGCGTCGCGGTCGCGGGAGCCGCCGGGCGCATGGGGGAGGCGGTCTGCGCCGCGGTAGAGGGGGCCGCTGACATGGAGCTGGTCGGGCGGGCGGATCCCTTGTTGGGCACCGCGCTCGAGGACGTCCTCCCCGACGCCGAGGTGGTGGTCGACTTCACCCGCCCGGACACGGCTCTGGCCAACGCGCTGGCCTGCCTGCGGGCTGGCGTGCATGTCGTGATCGGGACGACCGGGTTCGACCCCGCGCCGCTGAGGCAGGCTCATTCCGCGGAGGGCCGCGCGGCGGCAAACGTGGTGATAGCGCCAAACTTCGCCATCGGCGCCGTCCTGATGATGCGCTTTTCCGCCGAGGCTGCCAGGCACATGGCCAAGGCGGAGATCATCGAGCTCCACCACGATCAGAAGCTCGACGCCCCCAGCGGCACGGCCGCCCGCACGGCGCAGCTGATGGCCGAGGCCACCGGCGGGGAGGAGCCCCCGATCCACTCGGTGCGCCTGCCGGGGCTGGTCGCCCATCAGGAGGTGATCCTCGGCGATCTCGGTCAGACGCTCACGATCCGCCATGACACGATCAACCGCGACTCCTTCATGCCGGGCGTGCTGCTGGCGGTGCGTCGCGTCCAGACGCTCGAGGAGCCACTCGTCGTCGGGCTAGAGAACCTTCTCTTCTAGCCAAGCGTCGCCTTCCAGGCTGCTCAGTCGCCGTCGAGGGAGAAAAAGAAGGCAAGCATGGTCTCGACGGGAGGGCTGCGGCGGTCGTTGCGCCCGACGATTTCGACATCTGAAGGCCGGGCGTCATCGAGTGGGATGGTCACGACACCGATCTGCAGGCCGGTGAGCACGGCTCCCACCAAGGCTGGGGCTGTCGTGATGGCGTTGCTGAGCGCGAGCGCGGCGAGAACCTCCTGCCCGTTGGCCACGCGGTCCGTGGTGACATGTCGAGGCGGCGCACCGCGATGGTCGTCGAGGCTCCAGAACCCCGCCCACTCCGGCTCCGTCGCGGGATCAAAGCCAATGAACACCTCATCGAGCACGTCTGCGACCTTCAGCCGGCTGCACCTTGCCAGCGGATGATCCTTCGCCGCGAGCACCACGCGCGGCTCGGGGTAGAGCAGGCGCGACCACACGTTTGGATCGGCCGGTGGCCGGTGACAGACCGCGACGTCCACCTCCGAGAGCCAGGACTGCGTTGGGGTAGATGGAAAGGGCAGCTCTCGGTAGCGGATGTCGATGTCAGGATGTGCTTTTGCCAGCGCTTTCAGAGGCCGGGGGCTGTGGAGCCCCGGCGGTGCCACCACGAACCCAAACTCGACCGTCTGTTTCTGGCCTCGTGCAAGCATGCGGGCGGTGTCGGCGGCGTCGTCGTCGGCGGCCACGGCGACCCGCGCCTTGACCAGGAACGCCTCACCGGCGGCCGTGAGCCTGACGCCGCGTGGGTGGCGCTCCAGCAGGTCGACGCCGAGATCGCACTCGAGATGGGCGATCGCCTGCGACAGCGTCGGCTGGGCGATGTGCAGCTTTTCCGCAGCACGAGTGATCTGTCCCTCTTCCGCGACCGCCACGAAGTAGCGCAGCGCGCCCGGCCTAAACGACACGGCCGCCCCGCTTGGTATGACCTTGGGCAGACCGGACCACCCCGATCGGATCGGCGGTCTTCAACTGCTCGGACATGCCCGTTGAGTATCCCGCAGGGACGGCTGCGACTGCAACGACCCAGCAGGCCGACACGGGCCAGCACGTGGGCATAGAAGCTGCTGCTCGAGCGGACGGCTAGTACAGGCGTCCGCGTGCGCAGGCGGCCGCTCGTTCGGGGTAGCAGAATCGATGCAGAAAACAGAATCGATGCAGGCGACGGGCGGGCGGACGTCGAAACCCTACGGGACCGCTTGCTATCGCACAGAGGTGCGCGGAGATCCGCTTGATGTCCAGAGTTGTAGGCCACCGGGACGACCTGAAGGCCGTCCTGGATCTGCTGCGTGTCGGAATCGAGCTCGAGGGCCATTGCGACTACGGCGACCCGCCGGACCGGGGAGACCCATCGCGCGTGGCTGTGCGGGCGCATTTCGGGGATCTCGCGGCCGTGCTCGACGAGTGGGACCGCGAAGTCGAACGCGCACGCTCGGCACCGGGCGCCCTGTGGCGGTGGCTAGCTGATTCCGCGCTCGAGCTCGGCATCACGGAACCGCCGTTCGCGGTCGGCTCGCTGATCGACCTCCTCGCGATCCTGACGGCGGACAGGTCTCGCCGGTGGCAGTTGGGCGTCCCGCGCGAGCTTCATTTCGAGCACTTCTCGGACCGGATCGGCAGCGCGCACCAGCTGAGCCTCTACCTCGAGGGCCAGATGGTTGCTCGCCTCGAGGACGGGCCGGCGCAGGACGGTGGGCGGGTGCTCAAGACGGCGTGTTCGCTGATCCAGGCTCTGTTCGACGAAGCCCAGACGTGCGAGCCGGCGCGGGAGATCGGCGAGACCCGTGACTCGTTGCTGGCCCTCAAGGAGCAGCTGCTGGAGCGACTCGCGTCGGAGGCAGCCCTGACGGGGATCCGCTTTTCGAGCGACTGCCCGTTCTGCGTGCGGCAAGGCGACGGCGGAGAAGTCGTCGCATCTCGGCCGCGGGCCGACCCGGGCTAGAGATGCGGAGCGGCATCGGCGTGAGATACTCCGCCGATGATCGAGCTAGGAGCGGTCCTGACGGCGATCGTGACCCCCTTCGACCAGGAGCTGCGGGTCAACGAGGAGGCGTTCGTGGCGTTGATGCGCCACCTTGCCGACAACGGGTCGGACGGGTTCGTCGTGGCAGGGACCACGGGCGAGGCGTCGACTCTCACCGACGAGGAGCAGCTCGGCCTGATCGAGCTGGCGGTGCAGGAGCGTCCGCCGGGCAAGGCGATCGTGGCCGGAACCGGCACGAACGACACGAGTGAGGCCGTCTACCTCACCGAGCGCGCGACCGAGCTCGGGGCCGACGCGATGCTGTCGGTGACGCCCTACTACAACAAGCCGAGCCGCCTTGGCTTGCTCCGTCACTACGAAGCGGTGGCTCGGGCGACGGACAAACCGATTCTGCTCTACAACATCCCGGGCCGGACGGCCACCAACATGCCCCCGGACCTGCTCGCGGAGCTGGCGCAGATCGAGCACATCGAGGGTGTGAAGCAGGCAAACGCCGATGAGCTGCAGCCGATCGACGGCCTCGCGCTGTACGCGGGTGACGATGCGACCTTCGCGCGCACGCTCGACATGGGCGGCGCGGGCGGGATTCTGGTGGCCAGTCACATCGTCGGCAACGAGATGCGCCGGATGGTCGACGAGCCCGAGAATCGTGCTCAGATAGACGCCTCGCTCCAGGACGTGTACAAGACGCTGTTCCTGACCTCCAGCCCGACCTGCACGAAGGCCGCGCTGAATCTCTTGGGCCACAACGCCGGCGGCCTGCGGCTGCCACTCGTCGAGGCCACGGCGCAGGAGACGGACGCGATCCGCGCGACGCTCGAGCGTCACAGCCTCGTCCAGGTCCGGCCCGCCCGAGCACCCGCGTGAGCTCACGGCTACGCGTGCTTCCCCTCGGGGGACTCGGGGAGATAGGCAAGAACATGACGGTCGTCGAGCACGACGGCCGGATCGTGGTGGTGGACGTCGGACTGCGCTTTCCCACGCCTGAGATGGTCGGGATCGACCTGGTGCTGCCGGACTTCGCATACCTGCGCGAACGGTCCAGGGACATCGAGGCGATCGTCGTCACCCACGGGCACGAGGACCACCTCGGCGCGCTTCCCTGGGTGCTGCGCGAGCTCGGCGGTCGCGATCTTCCGCCCGTCTATGGCGGGGCGCTGACGATGGCGATGGCCCGCTCCAAGCTCGACGAGCACAAGCTGCGCGAGGTGGAGCTCAACGAGGTGGCGGACGGCGACACGCTCGAGCTCGGGCCGTTCTCGCTGGAGTTGGTGCACATGACCCACTCGATCCCCGACTCGAGCGCCGTGGCGCTCGGCACCGAGGTCGGGACCGTTCTGATCACCGGCGACTACAAGTTCGACCAGACGCCCGTCGACGGTCCGCCGGCAGACGTCTCCCGTCTGGCCGAGCTGGGCCGCGAGGGCGTGCTGCTCCTGTGCGGGGACTCCACGAACGTCGACCGCAGCGGCTTCTCGCCGTCGGAGTCGGTCGTCGGGCCGCACCTGGAGGAGGTCTTCGCGCGCTGTGAGGGGCGAATCGTGGTCACCAGCTTCGCGTCGAACATCCACCGCGTCCAGCAGGTCGTAGACGCGGCCCACGCGCTTGGCCGCAAGGTGGCGCTCGTCGGGCGCTCGATGCGCAAGAACGTCGGCATCGGACGCACGCTGGGTCACATCGACGTCCCGGACGGCCTGCTCGTGGGCCCGCGTGAGATCAACGACTTCCCAGATGAGCGCGTGGTGATCATCTCCACCGGATCACAGGGTGAGCCACTGTCGGCACTGCGCAGGATGGCCCACCGCGACCATCCCCAGGTGGAGCTCAAGAGCGGGGACACCGTCGTCTTCTCCGCCACGCCGATCCCGGGCAACGAGCGCGCCGTCAACGAGACGATAGACCGCCTCTACCACATCGGCTGTGACGTGATAACGCCGGCCGACGCGCCGGTCCACGCCTCCGGGCACGGCTACGCCGAGGAGGTCAAGCTGATGCTCAACCTGGTCAAGCCACGTTACGTGATGCCGTTCCACGGCGACTTCAAGCGCCTGCGGCTTCACGCCCAGCTCGCCGAGGCCGTGGGTGTGCCTCCCGAGGACATCTTCCAGGGCGAAAACGGACTGCCGCTCGACATCGACGATCGGGGCGCCCGCTTCGGCTCGGCCGAGCAGTCGGGGATGATCTTCGTCGACGGCGTCGAGATCGGCGACATGGCGGACGTCGCCCTGCGCGACCGGCGGATGCTCTCGGCCGACGGGATCTTCATCGTCGTCGTGACGATCGCCGAGCAGGACGGCAGCACCGTGGCCGAGCCGGAGGTGATCTTCCGCGGCGTGCCGTTCATCGACGAGGCCGACGAGCTGCTTGAGGAGATCCGCACGACCGCCGACCGTTCCCTGCGTCGGGCCGCGAAGGAGGAAATCCGTGAGGTCGACCTGCTCGGGCAGGTGCTCCACGACGATCTCGCGAAGCTAGTCTACGACCGTCTCAAGCGACGGCCGATGGTGCTGCCCGTCGTCGTCGAGGTCTGAGGCGGCAGGCAGCCGCACCACGAATCGCGCCCCCCTGCGCGCGCTGTGGTCGAGCTCGACAGTGCCGCCATGCGATTGCGCCACGGCCTGCACGATCGCGAGTCCCAGCCCGAAGGAGCCCCCGCGATCGCCGGCGCCGCGGACGAAGCGGCGGAAGATGTTCGCCTCGAGCTCCGCGGGCACGCCGGGGCCCTCGTCCTCCACCACCAGCTCCGCGCTACCGTCCGGCGCGATGCCGGTGCTCACCCGGATCGCCGTGCCGGGCGGCGTGTGGCGCAGGGCGTTCTCGATCAGGTTGATCGTGAGGCGGTGCAGCTCGTCGCGGGAGGCCTCGACGATCGCCGGGCGAACATCGAGCGAGATCTCGTGCTCGCCGCTGACGGGGCCGAGCTCGGCCGCCGCCTCGACGACCACCTGCGCGAGATTGCAGCGTTCGCGCTGCACCACGCGGCCGACGTCGGTCCGGGCGAGCAGCAGCAGGTCGGCGACCAGCCGCCGCATGCGCTGCGAGGAGCGCAGGGCGGAGCGCGCGGCATCGCCCTGGTCGCCGTGCAGGGACTCTGCGAGCAGCTCGAGGTTCGCCAGCACGCTCGTGAGGGGCGTGCGCAGCTCGTGCGATGCGTCGGCGACGAACTGTCGCTGACGGGCGAGCGTCGACTCGGTCTCGGCGCGTGCCGCATCGAGCTCGCGAAGCATCCCCTCGAGCGTGCGCGCGAGCTCGGCCACCTCGTCGTCGGCCGCCGGCTGCGGCACCACGCGCGAGGGGTCCCGCGTGCGCGCGATCTCCGCGGCGGCCGTCGTCAGCTCGGCGATCGGCGCCATCGCCCGGCGGGCGATGGCCATGCCGGCGAGCATCGCGAATGCGGTCCCCGCGAGCACGCCAAGCAGCAGGAACAGCTCGACGCGCTTGACCGTCGCCTCCGTGGCGGAGATGCGTCGGGCGTACTGGATCACGACGGAGCCGACCTGGTCCCCGGCGGGGTTGACGACGGGGGCGACCACGCTGAGGACCCTGTATCCGCTGGTCGTCCGCGCCACCCCCTGTGGAGCGCCGAACGACGGCGCCTTGGCCGGCTGCTGGACCAGCACCGCCCCGCCGGGCGCGAACACCCTGATGACCGTGCTCTGCGGGGCGACATCAGCCAGTGGCGGGGTGATGGCAACGCGCAGCGACGGCGTGAGCGTGACCGTCAGCTCGGATGGCAGTTGTTTGGCCGTCTCGCTGACCTGGTGGTCGAAGTCGTTACGGATGCGGTGAACAGTGAGCGAGCCGATCGCGATCGCGAAGCAGCAGAGGATCACGAACGTCAGCAGCGCTGAGACGCCCGCCAGGCGCGTTCGGATCGGCAGCCGGTCAAGCGGGGCGGACAGGCGCTCGGTTGCGCCCGAAATGGGCGCGATCAGCCTACGCGCGAAGGACGTAGCCGGCTCCGCGGATCGTGTGCAGCAGGCGCGGCTCCCCCTCCGCCTCCAGCTTGCGACGGAGGTTGGAGACGAACACCTCGATCGTGTTCGTGGTCGAGAAGGGGTCGTAGCCCCACACCTCGTCGAGCAGCCGCTGGCGGGAGATGACGATGCGCTCGTTGCGCATCAGGTACTCGAGCAGCTCGAACTCACGCTGGGTGAGGTCGATCGACCGCTCGCTGCGCACGACCTCGTGGGTGTCGGTGTTCAGCGACAGGTCCCCGACGCGCAGCGGCGCCGACCCGCGCGGAGGGCGGCGGCGAAGCAGCGCCCGCAGACGGGCGAGCAGCTCTTGGCGCTCGAAGGGCTTGACGAGATAGTCGTCGGCTCCGGCGTCGAGCCCCTCGACACGTGAGTCCAGGGCGTCTCGCGCGGTGAGGATCAGGATCGGCACGTCGTCGTCTGCGCGCAACGAGCGAGCGACCTCGAGCCCGTCGACCTCTGGCAGGCCCAGATCGAGGATCACGAGATCGGGCGCGAAGGAACGGCCCTGTTCGAGCGCGACGCGGCCGTCCGCTGCCGAGCGCACCTCGTATCCCTCCATCCGCAGGGACCGCTGGAGGGCCTGTGCAATGTCCTCGTCATCCTCGACGACGAGGACTCGTGGTGCTCGAGAGAACTCGTTCATGTGTTCCTGTCTACCGGCCTGCCATAAAGCGATGGTAACGGGCCGTATGGCCGGCTCGGGCGCGCGGGAAGGTGCGGAGCGCTCGGCGTCGAAGTTGCGCTGGATGGCGGCGACCCGCAAGCGCACGACCGCGCGCTCGGCAAAGGCTGCGCGCACCCCTGCTCGAAGGGGCCGCGGCGGGCGGCAGCGCCGGCGTGGGCGTCCCCGGGGCATCGCCGGCCTGGGGCTGTCGCTGCCCGCCGCTCTGCCACGCCTGCCGGCGCTCGACCAGCGTGAGCGCGACGTGCTCGGTCTCGCGCTCGCGGCGCTCGGCGTGTTCATCGGCTTCGTCCTCTACGGGGGTTGGCACGGCGGGCGCCTGGGCCACTGGACCGTCGTGGGGCTCGGGTGGGCGGTCGGCGGCGCGCGCGAGCTCGCTCCGGTCGCCCTCGTTGCCGGAGGCGGCATTCTGTTGCTGCGTCCTGTGCTTCCCGCGCTTCGCCCGCTGCGCACGGGCTCGATCTGCCTGTTCGCAGCCGTCACGCTGGCGCTCGCAGCCGGAACGCTCGGCGTCAGCTCGGGACCGGTGGGAGCGCACGCGACGCACAACGCGGGCTCGTGGTCCTCATCACATCTGCAGTCGCACGGGGGGGCGGTCGGCGAGGCCCTCTACCAGGGCACGCATCGGCTCGTCGAGAGCCTGGGCGTCGACATCCTCGTCGTGTTCCTGTTCCTCGTCGGCGTCACGCTCCTGACCGGCGCTTCGCTTGCCACGCTGATCCGGGCGACCGGGAGCGGCCTGATCGACACGACGCGGCTGGTTCGCTCGCGCGTCGGCGCGCGCGAGCCGAGCGGCCTCGCGGGCGCGACGTCGGCGCGGAGCACCATGCCGGCGGGCGGGCCGCCCGAGCCCGGGCCGGGTCAGTTGGTGGTGCGCGCGACCCACGTCGAGGCGCCGTCCCAGGACGCGCTCGCGGACGACGATCCGTGGCACGCCGATCCGCCTGACGAGTCTCCCGCAGCGGGTGAGGGCGACGTCGTGTCGGAGGCCGGCGGGACGGGCGAGCGCGCGGAGGCGTCCGAGCACGAGGAGCTCCCGGGCGTCGCGCGGACAGATTCGAGTCCCACCCACCCGCTGACACCCCAGGGCCGGCTGCGCGAATCAGTGACCGGCGATCCGGACTTCAAGTGGAAGCTCCCCGATGCGGCGCGGCTGTTGACGCGGTCAACCGGCGAGCAGGCGCGCCCGGATACCGCGGGGCAGGAGCGGACGGCCACGAGCCTCGTCGAGGCGCTCGGGCACTTCGGCGTGGACGCGAAGGTCATCGGCACGGTGGCCGGACCGCACATCACGCGCTACGAGCTGCGGCTCGCCCCGGGGACGAAGGTCGGCAAGGTCGCGCAGCTGAAGGACGATCTCGCCTACGCGCTGGCCGCGACCGACATCCGCATTCTCGCGCCGATCCCCGGCAAGCAGGCGGTCGGGGTCGAGGTTCCCAACGCGCGTCGCAAGATCGTGCGGCTCGGGGACGTCTTCCAGGACCCGCCGAAGGACTGGTCGCCGCTGACGGTCTGGCTCGGTAAGGACGTTGCGGGCAAGGCGATCGGCGCCGATCTCGCGAAGATGCCGCACCTGCTGGTGGCCGGCACGACCGGCGCGGGCAAGTCGGGTGCGATCAACGCGATGCTCTCGAGCGTCCTGCTGCGCGCGACGCCGCACGAGGTGAGGCTCGTGCTCGTCGATCCGAAGCAGGTCGAGCTCAACCACTACGAGTCGATCCCCCATCTGCTGACGCCGGTGATCACGAGCCCGCGGATGGCGGCGAACGCGCTGCAGAACCTGGTGAAGGAGATGGAGCAGCGCTACGGGATCATGTCGCTCGCGCGCACGCGAGGGCTGATCGAGCTCAACCAGTCGCGAGCCAAGCGCGACGAAGCGCCGCTGCCGTACATCCTCTGCGTGATCGACGAGCTCGCGGACCTGATGATGGTCGCGCCGGCGGACGTCGAGGATTCGATCATCCGCCTTGCCCAGAAGGCACGCGCCGTCGGCATCCACCTCGTGCTCGCGACCCAGAGCCCGCGGGTCGACGTGATCACGGGGATGATCAAGGCGAACGTACCTTCGCGGATCGCCTTCGCGGTGTCCTCGCAGACCGACTCGCGGGTGATCCTCGATCAGAACGGCGCCGAGTCGCTGCTCGGCCAGGGCGACATGCTCTTCAGTCCCGTCGGCAGCTCGCGGCTGCAGCGCATCCAGGGCGCGTACATCGACGAGGCGCAGATCGCCGGCCTGACGGACCTCTGGCGCCGGCAGGGGAAGCCCGAGCTGCGCGAGGAGCTGCTCGAGGAGGTCGAGCACGAGGGGCGCGAGGGCTCCGGCTCGGGCGACGAGCTCGACCCCGACGAGGACCCGCTTCTGCGCGACGCGATCGTGCTCGTCGCGGAGATGCAGACCGCCTCGACGTCGATGCTGCAGCGTCGCCTGCGCCTCGGCTACACGCGGGCCGGACGGATGATCGACATGCTCGAGCGACGCGGGGTGATCTCCGGTTACGAGGGATCGAAGCCGCGACAGGTGCTGATCACCGAGGCTGATCTGCCGCGCGTGCTGGAGGGATTGGAATCACGATCCGCACCGGCGACGACGCTCAGCGACTAGCCTCTTGAGCGAAATGCCCGAGATCGGAGCAACGCTACGCGAGGCGCGTATGCACGCGCGCCTGGACGTGTCCGAGATCGAGGCCCAGACGAAGATCCGGGCCAAGTACCTGCGCGCGCTCGAGAACGAAGAGTGGAGCCTGCTGCCGGGGCCAACGTTCGTCAAGAGCTTCCTGCGGACCTACGCTCAGGCGCTCGGCCTGGACGGCCGGGCGCTCGTGGAGGAGTACCGACTGCACCACGAGAGCCCCAGCGGCGATGCGTTCGATCCGATCGCCTCCACGCCCCAGCGCTCGCGACAGCGCCCGCCGCGGTCGGGACCGTCGCTCGCGTACATGGTCTCGGTGGGAGTGGTGGCCGCGGTGATCGTTCTGCTGATCGTGCTCCTCGTCTCCGGCGGAGGCTCCTCGAACAAAGGGACCGTGAGCTCCAGCGCAGCGAGGTCGAAGGCCGCCCACCCGCGGCATGCTGCGAGCGTGGCTCCGACCGCCCGGGCGGGCACGCAACAGCTCGTCGCGCTGTCGCTGAAGCCGACCGGCGAAGTGTACGTTTGCCTGATCGGCGACAACGGGCGCAAGCTGATCCCGGGGACGACCCTGACGGCGGGCGAAAGCACGGCGACGTTCCACGCCCGGCGCTTCAAGCTCAACCTGGGCAACAACGCGGTCACGCTGTACATCAACGGCAGAGCACGGACCGTCCCGGCCTCGAGCCAGGCGATCGGCTACTCGATCACGAAGGCGAACGGCCGCCAGCCGCTCGCCGCGGGTGAACTGCCGAGCTGCCGATGAGCGCGCGCGCGGGCATCGTGGTGACGGGCACCGAGGTTCTCACCGGCCGGGTCAGCGACCGCAACGGTCCGTGGCTGGCCGAGCGGCTTCGCGAGCTCGGCGTCGATCTCGCGTTCACCGCCATCGTCGGAGACCGTCCGCAGGACATGGAGGCGGCGTTGCGCTTCATGGCCGAGCGCGGCATGGACATCGTCCTCACGAGCGGCGGTCTCGGCCCGACCGCCGACGATCTCACGGCCGAGGTGGTCGGACGCTTCCAGGGCCGGCCCATGGTCCTGGACGCTGCCCTGGAGGAGCGCATCGCGGAGATCCTGCGGCCGCTGATGAAACGCTGGCCGGACCTCGACCAGGAGGCGATCAGGGCGAGCAACCGCAAGCAGGCCGTGATACCCGAGGGATCGACCGTGCTGGAGCCGGTGGGCACGGCGCCCGGGCTGGTCGTCCCGCCGGCACAGGTGGGTGGCGCTCCGACGGTCGTCGTCCTGCCCGGCCCTCCGCGAGAGCTCCAGCCGATGTGGAGCGCCGCAGTCGAGACGCCGGCGCTGCAGGCCGCGCTGACGGGCGCGACGACCTACCGCCAGCGGATGCTGCGGATGTTCGGCATTCCCGAGTCGGAGATCGCCCTGACGTTGCGCGAAGCCGAAAGCGAGGGCGTGGATCTCGGCCAGCTCGAGGTGACGACCTGCCTGAAACGCGGCGAGGTGGAGGTCGTCACCCGCTACGAGCCGCAGAGCGAGGAGGTCTACGAGGCGTTCGAGCGGATCGTGAAGGCACGACACGCCGACACCCTCTTCTCCGACGACGGCACCACGGTGGACGAGCAGGTGGCGTCCAGGCTTCGCGCGGAGCGCCTGACGCTCGCCGTGGCCGAGTCATGCACGGGCGGCCTGCTCGCCGCCCGCCTGACGGAGCTGCCGGGCTCCTCCGACTACTTCAGGGGCGCCATCGTCGCGTACTCCGATGACGTGAAGGTGGCCCAGGCGGGCGTGCCGGGCGAGCTGATCGAACGTCACGGCGCGGTCTCGCAGGAGGTCGCCGAGGCGCTCGCCGACGGCGCGAGGGAGCGCCTGGAGGCTGACCTCGGCGTGGGCGTCACGGGCGTGGCCGGACCGGGAGGAGGAACCGAGGAGAAGCCCGTGGGGCTCGTGTGGATCAGCGTCTCGGGGCCGGGCGGTGAGCGGCTGACGCGATCGATGAACCTGCCGGGGGGAAGGTCGGACGTGCGCGACCGCGCGACGACGGTCGCGATGCACCTCGTGCGCCGCGCGCTGCTCGCGCAGGCGCCCGCGGCGGGCCTCGCACGCGGCTAGCGTCGCCTGTAGCGATGGCTCGGGGTGCCACAGCCCGCCTGTTCGTCGCGGTCGACCCGCCGCCTGAGGTATGCGAGGAGCTGGCCGCCTGGGCGCGCGCCACCGCCGCCGGACTGGGGCTGCGGGCCGTGCGGTCCGGGCGCCGACCGCTGCGCCTGCTGGCGCCGGAGACGCTTCACCTCACGCTGTGCTTCCTCGGCAGTCGCCCCGTCTCTGAGATCGACACGATCGGCGCTGCGCTCGGCTCCGCCGCAGGGCAGGTCGGCGAGCTGCGCGTGGGGGCGCCCCTGTGGCTGCCGCCGAGGCGTCCGCGGGCGCTCGCCGTCGAGGTGCACGACGACGGGGGCGAGCTCGCCCTGCTGCACTCCGAGGTGAGCGCCGCGATCGTAGCCGCGAGCGACTGGGAGCCCGAGCGACGTCGCTTCCGCGCCCACGTCACGCTGGCTCGCCTCGGCGCCGGCCTGTCCTGGCGCTCGCGCGAGGAGACCGCGCTCCCGGCCACGCCGCAGCTGCGCTTCACGCCGACCGAGGTCGTCCTGTACCGCTCCTGGCTGTCGCGGGGCGGCGCAAGCTACGAGCCCCTCCTGGTAAGCGAGCTGCAGCCCCGCAGCGGCTGAGCGTCGGCGAGGCTAGCCTTCGCAGACGAAGCTCGGCCCCTCGCCGGAGGCTGCCGGCGATACTTCCTCGCACGGGGATTCGCCGGCTTCTTCGGGTGGGTCGCAGGGTTGCCCGGCGGCGTCTTCGCACGTCGCTTCGCCGGCGCCCCCGTCGTGTTCGGTGGGGGCGGAGCACGGGACCGCGGCTTCGCCGCTCCCGGCGGACGTCGGGCCCGAGCTGTCGGTGCACGCCGGTCCGCCTGCGTTGGAGCAGGTGGGCGCGGCCTGACCCGCTCCGGAGAGCGGCGCGGATGCGTATTCGCAGGCGCCGGTGGCCCCGTCGCTCGCGGGCGCCAGCCTGGCTGGCGGGAGCGACCTCACGGCGCCGTGTCCGCCGTGGTGTCGCCTGTCCGTGCTCGTGTGGCGGGCCTTGCGGCCGTGCGTCGCGCACGCGTGGGCGCCGCGACGGGCGTGGCTGCGCGATGCGCATGCGCTCTTGCGACCCTGGGCGATCGTGGGAGCGACCAGCAGCATCGCGAGAAGCGAAAGCGCGAGCGCGGCGGACGTGCGGAGGCGGAGGTGGGGGAGGCCGGTGGTCACGTGGATCCCCCGAGGGGCCGGGGCGCAGACGACGGTGAGGAGCGTTCACCCGATCGTCCCTGCCGCCGAAGGGCGCGAGCACGAGGCCCGTGTTTGGACGAAGATGCGACGCGGGCGCCCTTGCGAAAAGCGCCCTGCTGCCGGGGCGATGCGAACAGCTGTTCCGTCCGGTGCTGGCTCTAGATTGCCCGTTCCATCTCGAACCGGAGGAGCCAGACCATGTCCGTGACCGACCAGGAGAAGGCCGCCAAGGCGCGCGATGCCGCCCTTCAGGGCGCTCTCACGCAGATCGAGCGCGAGTTCGGCAAGGG
>Ga0210409_10004105_pt1 | contig 15851 bp, 19 predicted proteins | sample IncBWH17MmetaG_FD_161649 | JGI IMG/M metagenome (GOLD analysis project Ga0210409, IMG submission 161649) | Forest soil microbial communities from Barre Woods Harvard Forest LTER site, Petersham, Massachusetts, United States - Inc-BW-H-17-M | ecosystem: Environmental > Terrestrial > Soil >...
CTCGGAGAATCCGAGGCAAACGCCGGCGACCTTGCGACCGAGGCGCGGACGGACCAGTTTCAGCCGGGCCAACGAGGCTCCCACCCGGATCCCGCAGTAAGCACAGACTAAGGCATCGTCCTGAATCACTTTTCCGCAATAGTTGCAGTACATAGCTCCGCCTCTCACCTTATGGTACGACTGCACAACCTGAAAGGTTCCATAATCTTGCTCGGCTCAAACGAGAGCTGTGATCAGTTGCTAGTCTCCACTCCCTAACCTCGAAACCCACGGCTGCCCTACTGGAGGTCCCACTGAATCGTGGTGCCGAGCACAGTGAACACGGGGCCGAAGGTGAGTTGACCGGCGCATCCACCCGGCTGGCCGCACAATGTCCATTGCCCAGCCAGTTGCACGCCGGCCTGGGAGAATATGTTCCACTTATCCTCAATGATGTCGAGCGAGATTTGTCCTCCAACTTGCACGCCGCCCGCGAAACTGGTGGGCGCGAGATTCGTCAGCAGCACGACCTGGCCGAAAGGGCGGTATGAAATCGCCCGCGAGAATAAGGGTCGGCGTATGTGACGCTGCCCTGAAGTTGGAGGGTGTAGCGCGGATTGGTAGGAGAATTCTGGCTATTAAAACTTGGCTGAAAGGCGCCGCCGAACTCCCAGTGTGGCCCTTCCGACGCGGTCCGATAGACGATTCCGAAGCTGACTTGCCCGGTAACGGCTGACGCAGAAGGAGCGGCCGTTGAGAAGAATAGGGGCGGCGTGAGCCCTGTTGCCGGCTGCGCCTGAAATAGCCAATGCTTGTTCGCAGGAGGTGGGGTTGGCACAACCGGAGTCACGGACGGACGAGATGGTGGTGAAGGTTTTGGAGTACCGGGCTTGGGTTGGGGTTACGAAAAATCGTTCCTTTCAATCACCAAGACGCGCATCGCCAGAGCCTTACGGGTTTCATCTCCAACCTTGCCGTCTTTTAACTTCAATTTGAAATCGCGATGGAATTGTATAACCGCAGCCTTGGTGCGCTTGCCGAATATGCCGGTCCTCGTCTCCAACGGCAAGATATTCTTGCCTTCCAGAATAACTACCTGGTTTGCGAGTGCGGCATTCAGATTCCTCTGCAGCCGACGAACTTCTTCGCCGCGACTACCCTCAAGTAAGAGTTCCGGCATTGAAACCTCCTCATGTGCTGTCAGAACGGCTGATATTGTATCGATGTTCCGCCCGTTTGCAGCTCCCCCGGATATACCCAAGTCAAGCGCTAGACTTCAATCACCGTTTTTCAAGAGGCTGGCGTTTCTGGGGCTGGCGCTTGGTCCGCACTTGTGTTCTCAGATAGAGTCACTTGGCATAGGCGCTAGCCGACAACACAGCGAGAGCGAGAACAAGAACAGCAAACCCACCGAAGTAGCGTGCAACTGTGTTAGACATGTATTCCTCCTGCATCAGATGGTGCGCAAGTGTGCGAAAGCGTTTCGGCGGGAGGCCGAAAGAACCGAGTCGGAGAGGAAGACCCTCATGAAAGTGATCGCGAGGACACTTGGATCAGTCGCTGTCTTTGCTATTGTCTTGTGGGCCACCGTAGCAGTCGAGGCGCAAGACGGGAAAGTTCAAACCACGTCGTGTAGAAAAGTCGTAGAAGGATTCTACAAGTGGTACATTCCCGAAACCTTTCGATCGCATTCATCCCGGTATGACCTCCCGCTGAAATCGAAGGTTTACAGATTTGATGACGGATTGGTTCGTTTGCTGAGGGAATCCGAGGCGTATGAAAATCGTGGTGGCGACATTATTGATGTCGATCCGTTCACTGGTATGAACGGTGATTCTGAGGACTATATCGTCGGAAATGTCAGGCAAAAAGGCGATAACTGCCGGGCTGATCTTTACAGGGTGAATTCAGGCAAGAGGGACCCGGACCCTTCGGTTACTCCAGCGTTGGTGCGCCGGAACGGAGCGTGGGTTTTCTTCAATTTTCACTACCCGGGAAGGGGATCGGTCGGCGAATACGACTTGCGCGGCGAAATCCGAGACCAGCTTCAGTCGGCGATAAATCGGCAGAAATGAACGCTGAAGCGCGGGCCGAATGGGAGCGCCTCCGGTCAACGCAGCACTTCATATGACAACGACACTCTCCCTGACCGGTAGAGGTGATGGCCAATCAATCGCAGTTTGGTGGGGCTGTAAGGAGGCGGAAGCAATGGAATCCCAGCGCCCAACAATACAGGTATGACAGCAACTTCGACGCCATCGACGAGGCCAGCATCAAGGAAGGAGCGGAACAGGTTGCTACCACCAAACAGCCAAATGTCTTTTCCGCTTTGAGCTTTCAAGCCTCTTACCCAACCTGCATTCAACTCGGGCACGACGGTTACGTGGGGATGCTCTTGCTGTTTGAGAGTTCGCGAGAAAACGATGGAGGTAATTCCGGTGAAAGCCGTGAAAGCCGCTTCACCTCGCGTACGGACAGCAAGTTCGAAGGTTCGCCTGCCCATCATGAGCGCATCAAATTGCGACCAAAACGCGCCGAAATCGACTTCCGCGTCCGTGCCAATCCAGTCGTATTCTTCGTTCGGCCCTGCTATATGGCCATCCAGGCTCATCGCAACCGCATAACGAATTTTGCGCATATGTGGCTCCCGCCCAGCAATGAGTTCACCCCGCAACTGTTCATTGTTCCATAAGGACGGATGACTGCTGAGAATCTCGATAGCGGCCCATCGATCAGAACCGGGGATTTTCAGCGCAATTGGCCTAATTGAGCACGCGGGGGCAACCGAGGGTGGTCACCCCCTGAACCCAGTCTCCTCTGTCGTTATAAGGGCAGAAACAAAAGGGAATGACGGGGTAACAGAACTGCGTGCAGGCTACAGGATAGGCCTGCTGGATGTCTGTTTCAGTGACGCCAGTCACACCCTCACACCAGTGATGCAATGAGATTGACCACAACGAGTGCACAGTTGAGCTATAAGTCGCACGGCACTATCAGTGTGATTTCAATCACACCACGCTGACTGTCAGGCAAGCGTCGTCCACAAGTCGGCTGCCAACATTTGTCAGCGAGATGTCGATTTGTGTCACGCGTGATCTGTGATCACAATCACACTAAGTACACCGCCTAATACACCTGTGCGCTAACTAGACGACTTACTACCAATTGGCATCACCTTCTCTATTGGCCTCACAGATGCAAGCAATGACGGACAGAGGTAGTTAGAGTTACGCATAGCGATTATCTCGATAGTTTTGACGAGAGACAAGGAGAGGATAACGTTCAATGTCTAAACAAAAAGGTTTTTCCTTGATTGAGTTGCTGATTGTTGTTGCCATCATTCTCATCATCGCGGCGATTGCCATTCCAAACTTGCTGCGCGCGCGCATGGCGGCCAATGAATCGTCCGCCGTCGCTTCGATCCGTACCATCAACACAGCTGAAATCACCTACAACTCGACCTATCCGACGGTCGGCTTTTCGCCGGACCTTATTAGCTTGGGCGGCGCGATCGGCGCGGCTTGCGTCCCTGGACAAAACACGGCTTGCTTGATTGACGCCGTGCTTGCCAACAACGGCATCCCGGGTGGCAGCGGCAAGAGCGGCTATTTATTCACCACCGGTGGTGGAACAAAGGCCGGTACAGTCAATGTCGGTTACACCGTGAAGGCGGTCCCGATCACGATCAACCAGACCGGTATTCGTGGTTTCTGCGCTGAGGAAGATGCTGTGGTTCGCGTTGACCCGGCTGGCGTTTGCTCTACCACTGAAGCGGGCGTCCTGACGTTTAACCCGCTCAACCAGTAAGCATCAGTTTGGTGTAGGACATTTCGGGGAAGGGTACAGGCCATGGAGCAGCGAACGCGAGTTCGCTGCTCTTTTATTCTTAGTCGGGGCAAGCGTGGGTATCGTAACACGCTCGAAAGCGCAGGCGAGCGCCGTTTGGCCATTCGTACTGCGGTGTGATCGAGCATACGAGATGGTATGATCGCAGTTATGAGCCGCTGTGAGTAAGATCACCGTGATATTACTTATACTATCGTGCGATAGGTACGATGTCTTCGAGAGTATCATACTAACAATATGTGCGCATCGGTTGTCACTTATTGCTATTATGACTAACGGTCATGGTAGCGCGCGTACTACTTAGGCTGGGCCTGTGAGTAGCCTACACCACTTGTGAACACTGTTACTTAGCCAAGCGCGCAGTGTCAGCTTGCAATCTACGTCCGGCGCAGTTAGTGAACTGAGGATCCCCCAATCAGATAGAGCTTCCGGCTGGCGCCCAAACGAGTCGAGTCGCTGATTCAACTCACTACTTGTAAAGGGGAAGGAAGAATGAAGAAACAAAGAGGTTTCTCGCTCATCGAACTGTTGATTGTGGTGGCCATCATCCTGATCATTGCAGCAATCGCAATGCCGAATTTACTCCGAGCGCGCATGGCGGCCAACGAGTCGTCTGCCGCCGCTTCGATTCGTACCATCAACAGTGCTGAAGTCACCTACAACTCGACCTATCCAACGGTCGGCTTTTCGCCGGATTTCGTGAGCCTGGGTGGCGTGATTGGAGCGGCTTGCGTCCCTGCACAAGCCACGGCTTGCTTGATTGACGCCGTGCTTGCCAACAATGGCAACCCGGGGGGAAGCGGCAAAAGCGGCTACCTGTTCGCAACGGGTGCTGGCACGGTGTCTGGTGGCGTCAACGTCGGCTAAACAGTCGCGGCGGTCCCGATCACGATCAACCAGACTGGTCTTCGTTCCTTCTGCGCCGAAGAAGACTCTGTGGTTCGCGTTGATCCAGCCGGCGTTTGCTCCACCACCGAAGCGGGCGTCCTGAAGTTCAACCCACTCAACCAGTAAGCCACGTTTTGGCGAAGTATACTCGGGGAGGTACTAACCACGGGAGCAGCGAACGCAAATTCGCTGCTCCTTTCACTTTCCGCGGAGCAAAAGGAAATGGATCAACAGGGGGAGCTCTGGTCTCGGAGGCGGGACGTCGGCGCTACTGTCGGAATATACTCCAGGCGACCGCACGCTAAGAGTAACGCTATTTTGGATGCATCAAGATTTCCCGTGTAAGAAACGTCCACTTCCATCGACTACCTAAGTTGTGAGTGCAATTGACGCCATTCCGGCGGCGGTATCGAGAATGACATCCGCGCAGGACAAATTGTATAGCGAGGCCGCGCAGACGTATGGCGCGGCGATGGAGCGGCTGGCTCGGGCTTACGAGGCAGACGCGGATCTGCGGCGCGATCTGGTGCAGGAAGTTCATGTCGCGCTGTGGCGAAGCTTTGACGGATTTGACGGGCGCTGCTCACTGCGGACATGGATCTATCGGGTCGCTCACAATGTGGGCGCGTCGCATGTGCTGCGGCAGCGACGCACGCGCGGGCAGGAACTGGTCGGACTGGAAGAACTGGAAAACCTTGCGGACACGAACAGCGGACAGAGCGCGGCCGATCGCGGGCATGCGTTCGATCGGCTGCTCGGTCTGATTCAACGTCTCAAGCCGCTCGACCGGCACGTGATTCTCTCTTATCTGGAAGGGCTCGACGCGGCTTCCATTGGAGAGATTACGGGACTGTCACCGGGGAACGTGGCGACCAAAATTCATCGCATCAAGAACATGCTGGCGCGCCAGTTTCAGCAGGGAAGGAGCGAGTCATGATGGAAGTTGAAAATCCCGTGCAGAAAATCTGGCAGGACCAGCCCGTGGAGGGGATCAAAATGTCTGCTGAAATCATTCAGAAGAGCGCGGCCAAGTTTGAGCGCAGAATCATGTGGAGGAATGTTCGGGAGTACGTGGCATCGCTGATTGCTGCGGCTCTCTTTGGATATTTTTTCGTCACGGCTCACGATGTGCTGTCCCGGGTAACATTTGGGTTGTTTATTGGGGCCATGCTGTGGATCGTGGTGCAACTGCATCGCAAAGGCTCAGCGACGAGTTTGCCCAGGGGAGTGGACACACTAACTAGCCTGCGGCTCTATCGCGGGGAACTGGAGCGGCAGCGCGCGGTAGTGCGCAATGTGTGGTCGTGGTATCTGGCTCCGTTGGTTCCGGGATTCGTGGTGTACACCATCGGATATGCGATTAAGTTTCAGCGTCCGTCGGCTTGGGCCGGCCTGGCATTGATGGACGCGATCGTCGCGGGGCTGTTCGTGGTGGTGTGGAAGATGAATATGCGGGCGGCGCGATGCTTGCAACGCATGATCGACGATTTGAATGCGGTGGAGTAAAGGCGAGTTGCGTTGTGTCGGGATCTGATGTATTGGCGCATTCGAAGTCAAAATCCCCACCCTCTCGCAAAATGCGCGAGAAGGGTGGGGCACCCGGCTTTACCAAATTTGTTGCCTTAGGAGCGCTTGCATGAAACGCGTACTCATACTCTTTGTTCTGATCATGGGCGCAACGCTTGCCCGCGCGCAAGACATTGCGGGCGACTGGCAAGGGACGCTCAATACGAGCATGGGAGAACTGCGGCTGGTGCTGCATATCACGAAAGCTGCGGACGGGAGCTTGACGGCCACACTCGACAGTGTCGATCAGGGAGCGAACGGCATTCCCGTAAAATCAGCGACGCTCAAAGGATCCAAACTGAATCTCGACGTAACGGCAGTGAAGGCGACCTACGAGGGAACCGTCGCGGCCGATGGCAAGTCGATTTCGGGGACTTGGTCGCAAGGGAAACCTTTACCTCTCGAGTTTAAGCGGGCAACAGCGCCGATCAAGACCGAACACAAGCCGGCAAAGCCGTCTGACATCGATGGAACGTGGATGGGCACGCTCGACACGGGAATGGGCAAACTGCGGGTCGTGTTTCACATCATGAACACTGATGACGGATTGATCGCGACGATGGACAGTCCGGATCAGGGTGGCAAAGGGATCCCGACTTCGTCGGTCACACGCTACGGCACTTCGCTGAAGATCGAAGCGAAAGGCATCAGCGGCGTGTTCGAAGGAAAAATCGCGGCCGATCTTTCTTCCATCGATGGAACTTGGACCCAGGGTGGAGGCACGCTGCCGCTCGTCCTCCAACGCGTGAAGGACCAGGCCGAGGTTGAGCACACCCGGTCGAGCCTTCCGACATCGGCGTCCTGAGGCATGATCCGGCCACTGCGCTGAAGAAAGTGTCAGGTGGATTTTGAAGCAGTAAGCGTCACGCTGCGTACGCCCTGACCTGCGCCTTCTCTGCACGTTCCATCAGATTGTCGAAATTGGCTGGACCGATTGCGCGGGCGTGCAGCATCGCGAGCCTTCTGCGCACTTGCTCTCGCGATGCTGGTTTTCGCTCGCGTACAACAACCGGGCCTACCGCGCCGCACCGATCGACACTGCTATCTGCTCATTCGAATTCAATCGTGCCGCAAGCTCTTTCTCCCTGCTGCTGCGCGGCAGATCATAGGTATGGTTGGTCGAGAACACGATCCTGCTGAGGAACGTTTCCGTTCCGTAGCGGGTAAAGACGAGGTAGGGCGCCCCGTTATGGCTGTCGTCGGCGTCGGAGCCCGGGACATACATGCTATAGCGGGCCCTTCCATGCGCGTCAACGAACGCAACGAACGAACCGTCGCTTGCGATACGATAGCTATCGGCCTTCATCGCGGTTTGCCCCAACACAAAGTCGAACGGAACATTCGCCTCAAGGTGGCTTTGGGCGTGCGCCGGCGCGATTGCGAGCGACGCCACAAATACAGCCATGAACGCGAACAACACATACTTCTTGAGATTCTGCATGACTATCCTCTTTCGGAAACGGATTTCACGATGACTCGTGACGCGCTCGATTCGTACCGGCTTGATGACTAGACACACCTGGACCCTCCGAATGTACGGACTCAATCCGGATAAAAATTGTTTTAGCGCGTAGTGAGTTGGATTCAGTGAAGTGAATTTGGACTGAGGAGAGATGTAACTAGAATGTCAAAACTTTGTTTGCAAGGGCTCGTGCGGTTGGAAAGTTTCTTACGCACCACAGAGGACACAGGGGAACACGGAGGACGGATGTCAGCTGTCTTTGCGGTAGAGCAGATTGCGCATGGCTTCGCGGCGAGCGGCGTTGGCGCCTTTGTCGGACTTCCATCCTTCAGGGGATTTCGGTCCGGTAGCGGCGGAGTCTTCTTCACTGCATTCGGGACAGCGGTTGGCGAAACCCGGCTTGCCGGGTTTCAGTTCGAATTCTTCGCCGCAAACTACGCAAACTTTAATCGGATATGCCATGTTTCATCCAACGGCTTCGTGATCGTCTGTGATCTCACCACAGAGGGACACAGAGGAGCACAGAGTAAATTCTTTATCAATTCAGGAAGTACTGACGGTACAGCGTGTCCCGCTGTGCGGGACGGAATCCGGCGTCCCGGATGATGCGGCGCAACTCTTCTTCTGTCGTGCAATTCGTCACGCCCGCGGCGCGGACTACATTTTCTTCCAGCATCACCGAACCGACGTCGTTGCCACCGAAGCGCAGGCCCATCTGGCAGACCTTCAATCCCTGCGTCACCCAACTGGATTGCACATTGAGGAAATTCGAGAGATAGAGGCGCGAAATGGCGAGAACCTTCAAGTATTCCACTGCTGTGGATTCGTCCCAGTGACGGCCGCCGAGCGCGGTGTTCTGCGGCTGGAAACTCCACGGGATGAAGGCGGTGAATCCGCCGGTTTCTTCCTGCAGTTCATAGAGGCGCTGGAAATGATTGATGCGGTGCTCGTATTTTTCGCCGACGCCGAACATCATGGTGGCCGTGGTACGCATGCCGATTTGATGCGCGGTGCGGTGGACGTTGATCCAGTCTTCGGTCAGGCACTTGAGGCGGGCGATCTTGTAGCGGACTTCGTCGTCTAGAATTTCTGCGCCGCCGCCGGGGATGGAGTCGAGGCCTGCGTCGCGCAGGCGGAGGATCGTGTCGCGGATAGTGAGATCGCTGTACTCGGCGATCGCGATGATCTCGGACGCCGAATAGCAATGAAGATGCACTTTGGGAAACCGCTCCTTGATGCCGCGGAGCATCTTCTCGTGCCAATCGATCTTGAGATCGGGATGCAGTCCGCCCTGCATTAACACGCCTGTGCCGCCGAGTTCTACGGTCTCGCGAATCTTGTCGTAGATGGTGTCAAAGTCGAGGATATAGCCCTCTTTCGCGGCTGGTCCCTTCAGAGGACGATAGAAAGCACAGAAAGTGCAGTACTCGGTGCAGAAGTTCGTGTAATTGATGTTGCGGTCGATGATGTAGGTGACGACACCTTCAGGATGCAGGCGGCGACGTACCGTGTCGGCTTCCATTCCAATGCCGATCAGGTCATCGGATTCGAACATTTCAAGGGCTTGTTGTTTGGTGAGTGACATAAGACGTCCACAGAACATTCCATTCTATCGAAGGTTGCAAAGACCGTTCAAATCTCGCTTACCTTGGCTCGCCCGCGGACTGAATCAAAACCTTTCACCACAGAGGACGCAGAGGTCCATAGAGGAAAGTCAGACGGTCTCTGGCGTTGGCAGAATCGATACCCGAACTACGGCAGTTCTCTCACCCAGATATTTCGGAAGCTGAGGGGCTCGCTTTTGTCGCCGTGGGCTTGCAGCTTGATGGGGGCGCCATCGAATTTCTTATAGAAGGGCTGACCGATGTAGCGTGTCTCGCCTTTCAGTTCGAAGTGATTCTGCACCAGCACACCGTTGAAGAATACGGTCACGTACGCCGGTGTCTTCAGCGAACCGTCGTCGCTGAAGGTGGGAGCGGTCCACACGACGTCGTAGGTTTGCCATTCACCGGGCTTGCGGGCTGGATTGGCGAGCGGGATGCTCTGTTTGTAAATGCTCGCCGCCATGCCGTTGACGTAGGTTTTGTTGTTGTAGGAGTCGAGGACCTGCAGTTCGTACCCGGCGTCGCCGGTGCCGGTGGATGCCAGGAATAGTCCGCTGTTCCCTCTTGCCTGTCCGGAGCCGGTGATGTTTTCAGGAACCTTCCATTCCATATGGTACTGATAGTTGTGGAAGGTGCGCTTGGTCTCGATGTTGCCGGCGGTTTTACTCACGACGAGAATTCCGTCGGCGACGGCCCACTTCGCCGGCTGGGAACGATCGTTAGCAGAGACCCATTCGTCGAGATTTTTTCCGTCGAAGAGGATGATCGCGTCTGACGGCGGCTTACCACACTCTGCGGCCGGTGTGACGACTTTCGGTTCGGGTTGCCAGACTTCAGTGTCTTCCGGCTTGGCCTGGGGTTGTTGGGAGTGGAGAGGGTCCGTCATAGCAGTAAGAATTGTTAACGCGAGCAACGTCGTCAGTGAGATGCGCATAATGCTCACGAGCATACACCGAAATTGACGGGGATCGTGTCTTAAGCTTTCTGTAGATGTGCGTCCCTCGCCTCCGCACCTGTGGCAGTGGCACGCTCCCCTTCTCTTCGCTCAGGGTCGCGGGGCGGACGAGGCGTCCGCCCCTACACAATCTTTGATACCATCATGCCGCACTCAGGAGGTCCCTGGTGATTACTCGGCGCAATTTCATCATTGCGAGCGGAATGACCGCACTCGCTTCCACCCGTGTGTTTGGAGCTAACGACAAACTTCGTGTCGGTGTGATTGGCGCGGGACATCGTATGAAAGGACTCCTCGATTCGGCCGACAAGGCCGGCGCGTACGAGATTGTGGCGGTTTGTGACGTGTACGGGCCCAACCGCGATGCGGTCAAGGAGCGGTCCAACGGGCTGGCGACGACGCATCTCGACTACCGGGAAGTTCTCGACAAGAACATTGATGCGGTGATCATCGCGTCGCCCGATCACTGGCATGTGCCGATGGCGGTCGACGCGCTGAAGGCGGGGAAAGACGTATTCCTCGAAAAGCCGGTGACCCACACGATTGAAGAGGGCGCTACCCTGACGAAAGCGGTGCGGGCGGGCAAGCAGATTTTGCAGTGCGGCATGCAGCAGCGGAGTTGGACGCACTTTCGTGATGCGGTCGATTTGATTCAGGCGGGAAGCCTGGGGCGCGTGGTGCAGGTGCGGACGTATTGGTGGCAGAACTATCAGCGGAACTGGGTGTCAAAGCCCGTCGATAAGCAAGCGCTCGACTGGAAGATGTGGCTGGGGTCGGCGCCGGAACAAGCGTTCACCGATGAGAAGTTTGCGCACTGGCGCTGGTTCTGGAACTTTGGCGGCGGGGCGATGACCGATCTGTTCACGCACTGGATCGATGTGGTGCATTGGGCGATGAAAGCCGATACGCCAAAGCAGGCTTGCATGGTCGCCGACAAGTATGTGTTTGATCAGTGGGATTGTCCGGATACGATCCAGGCGGCGTTCCGCTATCCCGGGTTTGATGTGGTGTATGAAGGGATGATGGCATCGTCGATCGACGATGGAGGGCTGGAGTTTCGCGGGACGGATGCGACGCTGAAGATCGATCGCGGGGGATTCACGGTGTATCGCGAGGGCGTACAGCGGGATCAGAATCCGGTGCTCACCGCACGCAGCTTCCGCGACGGAACGATCACGCATATGGAGAATTTTTTCGAGTGTGTCAAGACACGGAAGGAACCGAACGCACCGGTGGAAACCGGGGTTGCGGCGGCCCGGGCGGGGCACATTGGAAATCTGGCCTACAACAAGGGCGGGCAGCTGAGTTGGCCGCAGAAATCGTAGTGTGGTGCCGGATGACGAAAATGCAAACCGAGGAGGCGCGGACTGTCTCGCGGGCCGTTCACGCCGGACCAGAGTGGCGAGAACTGTTCCTGCTGCTCGTCGTCAGCTTTGTGGTCTTCTGGACGTCTACGTTTCTTCTGCACAAGTCCACAGATTTTGTCGGTCACTACGGCGATAACGCCGCTTACCTGGACGTCGCGAATGCGATCCTGCACTGGGACTTTCACGATCTTCAGGACAGCATTTCATGGGATATCCATATTTGATCGCGGCGGTGTCGCTGCCGTTCCGCGTTCCGACAAGTGTGGCGCTCTGGGTGATTGCGGTTGCCGGTTGCGTGGCGTCGGTGTGGCTCACGGCCCGGCTGTTCGGAACAACAGTTGCGGGATACTTCGCGTTCACGAATTTTGCCTGGCTTCAGGTTTCGTATCTGGGCGGATCCGAGCCCCTAGCCCTCGCGTCGGGGCTTGGCGCACTGCTGGCATTTCGGCGGGATCGGATTGTGGTTTCCGCGCTGCTGGCATCGTTGGCCGTCACAGTTCGACCGCTGATGTTCTTCGCGCTGGTAGGAATCGGGCTGGTGCTGATTTACCGGAAAAAATTCTGGCAATTTCTGGCCACGCTGGGAATCGGGCTGGGGATTGGAAGTCTCTATGTATTGTATTGCCATTAGCCCGCGGGTTAGAGCGGACGTAAGCAACGGAATCCGCGCCGACCTGGCGAAACTCGGGGGCGACTCAGTCCTGGTCCACCCGTTCCCGCGCCATCTCGGTTTTCACACAGACCTGGAAGTTGCGGACTTGCCAAAAAAGATCCTGAGTTAAAGTTACCGGTTCTGAGCCTGGCCATCACTCGCAGTGGCAGGGAGGCAGCGCTAAGTCATTGAAAAACGCCAAGTTGAACACGTTCAATTTTCTTGTTGACAGTCTTCTATAGCGGGATTACAGTTGTTTTGAACACGTTCAACATCGCTTTGGGAGGGGTGATTATGACGGCCAACAACATCATCGTGGTCACGTACCTGACGTACCTGCTGATCAGCGTCACGCTGACGATCTGGGTGGCACGCACGCTTTATAAGCGCGGCGCCATCTTCCTGGTGGACGCCTTTCACGGCAATCGAGAGCTCGCCGATTCCGTAAACCATCTGCTGGTGGTGGGGTTTTATTTGATCAATATCGGATTCGTCTCTCTGGCGCTCAAGACGGCAGAGGTGATCAACAACTCCCGCTCCGCGATCGAATTACTGAGCGACAAAATGGGGATGGTGCTGCTGATTCTCGGCGGGATGCACTTCTTTAATCTCTACGTCTTTTCGCGCATACGGCGGAGCGCGCGGGTGCCGCGGCCGCCGGTGATGCCGCCACCGCCAGTTGCGCCGGATGCCAGGTTGACGTCGCGATCCCGCGATGACACGGGCGTCGTGCGTCAGTCGTCGACCGCGCTCTTAGTCATTGCTCGTGAGCGCGCCAAGGAGCTTAACCGCAGAGATCGCTGAGGGCACGCAGAGGGCGCTGAGAAGATCTGGTTTGCGCGGAGGGAAGGAGGTTCCTATGGAAAAACTTTATGTGCTTTACGATCCTAAGTGCGAACTGTGCTGCCGGTTAAAAAACTGGATCCTTGTGCAACGGTCTTGGATCGGGCTGGCGTTGGTGGAGCAGGGGTCGGAGAAGGCCAGGCGGTTGTTTCCGGAACTGGAGCGCATCGCGACGAAAGAGGATCTCGCCGTGATCAGCGATGAAGGCGCCGTGTATTTGAACGACCGGGCGTGGATCATGGTGCTGTACGCCATGGTGGAGTACCGCGAGTGGGCGGCGCGGCTGACGCATCCGGTGCTGATGCCGCTGGCGCGGCAGGCGTTCGCGGCGCTGTCGAAGAACCGGCATTGGCTTTCGAAGATGTTGAGCGCGGAGGATCCTGAAGCGATTGCCGGAGAACTGCGGCGGGTTGAACTTGAGCCTTGTGCCTTGCCGGCGGGCAACGCGCCGGTGTCCACCGTTCGGGAATACCTACTATGACCAACACTACGATCAAGCCCAGAGTCACGCCGCGCGCGGAAGATACGCGGCGCAAGATTTATGAGGCCGCGATGGAATTATTTCGCGAAAAAGGATTCGAAGAGACGACCATGCGCGACATTGCGGCCAAAGCGGGCGTGGCTCTGGGCGGTGCTTACTACTACTTCTCGTCGAAGGACGCGATCGTGCTGGCGTTCTATCGCGAGATGCAGGAGACCAGCACGCCGTTGGTGGGCGGAGCGCTCACGGATAAGAAGAAGCTGAAAGAGCGGATTCGGGCCGTGCTCGATCAGCGGCTGAAACTACTGGCGCCGAATCGCAAGTTTTGCGCTGCGCTGTTCCGGCATGCGCCGGATGGGGCGGATCCGCTTTCGCCCTTCAGCGAGGAATCGCGGCTGATTCGCGATGCGGCGATCGAGCAGATGCGGGTGGCGCTGGAAGGTGGGGATGTGAAGATTCCAGCGGATCTCAGGCCACGGCTTCCCTATTTGCTCTGGCTATATCAGATGGCGCTGATCATGTTCTGGCTTTACGACCGGTCGCCGGATCAACAGCGGACGCAACAGCTGATGGAAAAGAGTCTGGGGTTGCTGGTGAATCTGCTGCGGATTTCGTCGTTGCCTTTGATGAAGCCGCTGCGGAAAACGGTGCTGGAATTGGTGGAGGCGGCGAGCGGGTAGGACGACCCTCAGCGGCTAAAGCCGCGGATCTTTGTGGACGTGGGACGGCGCGGCTGAAGCCGCGCCCTTTCAAAGCATGATCCGAACTTTTGAGGAATTACGGGGGCGGCGATTCCGTCACTCCGTGCCGCTCAGAAGATGGCAGGGACGCTTCGACTGCGCGGGATCGATCGCTTTGCTCTCGTTCCCGCTTCGCTCAGCATGACAAGGACATTGGGTGACTTACTGGACAGGAGTTTAACGATGCAGGGCGAGAAGGCCGAGCGCGAGATAGTCACGATTACCGGCGCGTTCAGTTACACCGGGAAGTACGTTGCGAGGCTTCTGCTTGAGCGGGGATATTCGGTTCGCACTCTCACTGGACATCCTGGCCGTGTGAGTCCTTTTGGCCAGGCAGTGGAAGCTTTTCCTTATGACTTTGATCGCTCCGATCAACTCAGAAAGACGCTTCTTGGTACATCTGCGCTGATCAATACCTATTGGGTGCGATTTCCTCGCGAAGAGTCGACGTTCGAGGCGGCGGTGCGGAATACGCGGGCGTTGATTGACGCCGCGAAGGAGGCGGGCGTCGGTCGGATCGTGCATGTGAGCATTGCGAATCCGTCGGCGGAGTCTCCGCTCGGCTACTATCGCGGGAAGGCGCAACTGGAGCAGGTCCTGATCGACTCCGGGCTTTCGTACACGATTGTGCGGCCTACCGTGATATTTGGAGACGAAGACATCCTCATCAACAACATTGCGTGGTTCGTGCGGCGATTCCCTGTGTTCGGGATACCGGGCGATGGCCGGTATCAGATTCGGCCGATTTATGTGGAGGACATGGCGCGAATCATGGCTGAGGCCGTGGACGAGAACGGGAATAGGGTGATGGATGCGGTGGGTCCGGAAACTTATACGTTCGAGGAGTTGGTCAGACTGATCGCGCGCTCGATTAGACGGTCGGTGCGTTTCGTCCATGTCCCGGCCAGTTTGGCGTATCTTGCGACTCTGGTGGCGGGATGGTTCGTCGGGGACGTGGTGCTCACGTGGGAGGAATATCGCGGACTGACGGGCAACCTGCTGGCGCCGGAAGGGCCGGCTTCGGGATCGACTCGATTGAGCGAATGGCTGTCTGCGCACAAAGAGTCGGTTGGGAAGCGGTACGCCTCGGAGGTTGCACGGCACTACGCCAGGGCGAACTAGAGCGCGCCGCCCAGGACCGAAACAGATAGATTGTTGCAGCGGTCTCCCGTGGAATGACCTTGCCCTCTTGGTCGACGAGCGCACATCCAGAACATCCAACATGCCATTCTTCGTCGAGCCACCCCCTCTACCTCTACATTCATTTGGCCGATTCTGAAGTCCAAAACGAGCGCAGATCCCGAATCTTGGTGCCAGTGAGACTATATATTGGGGTGAAATAGTTTAACGCCCATCCGCCTGAGTTCACCCCAGTAGGGTTAATTGTGAGGTGAATTCGAATTCACACGGCACACAAGCGCGACAGCTTCCCAAATCAGTCTGACCGGCGAGATGCAACAGGACCGGC
>Ga0210409_10004106_pt1 | contig 15851 bp, 15 predicted proteins | sample IncBWH17MmetaG_FD_161649 | JGI IMG/M metagenome (GOLD analysis project Ga0210409, IMG submission 161649) | Forest soil microbial communities from Barre Woods Harvard Forest LTER site, Petersham, Massachusetts, United States - Inc-BW-H-17-M | ecosystem: Environmental > Terrestrial > Soil >...
GAACGGTTTGTACCACGAGGACGGGTATGCTGAAACAGCTCATTAGCGGGGTCTTCGGAACCCGTCACGAACGCGAACGCAAGCGCATCCAGCCGCTCGTGGATGAGATCAACGAGCACTACGAGCGCCTCCACGCCGTCTCGGAAGAAGAGCTCCGCGCTCAGACCACCAAATTTCGGTCGCTCCTCTCCGAACGCACGCAAGCGCTCGAAGCCAAGGTCGCAGAGCTCAAGACCGCGAAGCACGCCGCAGCCGATGCCGCGGAACGGGATCGTCTCGACGCGGACCTGCTCGGCAGCGATGGTCGCGGTGGCGCGGAAGGCGCCCTGCGTGAAGCGACACAAGATGCCTTGTACGAGCTCCTCCCCGAGGCGTTCGCCACGGTCCGCGAGGCCTGTCGCCGGTTGCTTGGCTCGATGGTCATGGTGACCGGTCACGAGACCGAATGGAACATGGTCCCGTACGACGTCCAACTCATGGGCGGGATCGAGCTCCACTTGGGCAAGATCGCCGAGATGGCGACCGGCGAGGGCAAGACACTCGTCGCCACGCTGCCGTTGTATCTCAACGCCCTCGCCGGCAAGGGCGCCCATCTGGTCACGGTCAACTCGTACCTCGCCCGGCGTGACTCGCAGTGGATGGGTCACGTATACAAGTACCTCGGCCTCACCGTCGGCTGCCTCGACGACACCGAGCCTGGCACGCCCGACCGGCGGGCCGCCTACGGTTGCGACATCACCTACGGCACGAACAACGAGTTCGGGTTCGACTATCTGCGCGACAACATGGTGGTGTCGCTCGAGCAGCGCGTCCAACGCAGCCACACGTTCGCGATTGTCGACGAAGTCGACTCGGTCCTGATCGACGAGGCGCGCACGCCGCTCATCATCTCCGGCCCGGTGGGCAATGAGAGCGATGCCCAATACGCCGAGTACAACGCGGCCATCGGCCGCCTGGTGCGCAAGCAGACGGACCTCGGGAATCAGCTCGTCTCCGAGGGTGAGCGCCAGCTGGAAGCCGGCGAGGAGAGCGAGGCCGGCATGCTGCTCTACAAGGCGCAACTCGGCAGCCCGAAGAACAAGCGCCTGCTCAAGGTCCTTCAGGAGCAGGGCGTCAAGGCCCTCGTCCAGAAGGCGGAGCTCGACGTGCTGGCCGATCGCCGGCTGCCGGCGGCCAAGCAGCAGTTTCGCGATCTCGAGGATGACCTCCTGTTCGTCCTCGACGAGAAAGGGCACACGGTCCACCTGACCGATCGCGGCGTCGACTTCATGTCGCCGAACGACCACGACGCGTTCATCATGCCGGACATCTCGAGCGAGGTGCACCGCATCGAGAAGGACGAGTCGTTGACGCCGCAAGAGAAGATCGACTCCCGCCGGCGCATCGAGACGGAGTACGCGGCCAAGAGTGAAAAGCTCAACATCGTGCACCAACTCCTCCGCGCCCACGCGCTCTATGAGCGCGACGTGAACTACGTCGTGCAGGAGGGCCAGGTGCTGATCGTCGACGAGTTCACGGGTCGGACGATGCCCGGCCGTCGCTGGTCGGAGGGCTTGCACCAGGCGGTCGAGGCCAAAGAGGGCGTGCAGGTGAAGGGCGAAACCCAGACGATGGCGACGATCACCATCCAGAACTATTTCCGGATGTACGACAAGCTCGCCGGCATGACGGGTACCGCCGAAACGGAAGAGACGGAATTCTTCCAGATCTACAAGCTGGAAGTCGCGGTCATACCAACCAACAAACCGGTCATCCGCGACGACCGGCACGATCTGGTCTACAAGACGCGCCGCGAGAAATACAACGCCATTCTCGATGAAACGCGTCGCCTCCACGAACTGGGCTATCCCGTTCTCGTGGGTACCGTAAATGTCGATGTGTCAGAGACGCTCTCACGGATGTTCAAGCGCTCCGGACTGCCGCATCAAGTCCTGAACGCCAAGTATCACCAGAAGGAAGCCGAGATCGTCGCGCTGGCTGGCCAGCCGGGGACGGTCACGATCGCGACGAACATGGCCGGCCGCGGTACCGACATCAAACTCGGCGCGGGCGTCACGGAATCCAAGCCGTCGGTCGTGAAGGACGAAGACAACAAGCCCGTCGACGTCGTCGAGTGCGGCGGCCTCCACATCATCGGGTCCGAGCGCCACGAGTCCCGCCGCATCGATCGGCAGCTCCGAGGCCGCGCCGGACGCCAAGGGGACCCGGGCGCGTCGCAGTTCTTCCTGTCGCTCGAAGATGACCTGATGCGCCTCTTCGGATCCGAGCGCATTGCGAAGCTCATGGACAGCATGGGCGCGCAGGAAGGCGAGATGCTCACGCATCCGCTGATCACGCGCTCGATCGAGCAGGCGCAAAAGCGGGTCGAGTTGCAGCACTTCCAATCCCGCAAGCGACTGCTCGAGTACGACGATGTGATGAACCAGCAGCGCGAGGTGATCTACTCACTGCGGACGTTCGCGCTCGAGGGCGGGGAAGAGCTCAAGGGTGAAGCCCAGCGGATGATCGAGAAGGCGGTCGGGCGACGGGTCGAGGTCGCGCTCGTCGAGTTCGATTCGGATCCGGATGTGGACTTGGGGCTCATCCGCCAGGAGTTGCTGATGCACTATCTCCTGACGGTGCCGGCGTTGGAGGCGGAGTTGCGCCCCGCGTCCATGGCCGACGCAGTACGTGACGCAGTCGAGGCAGGTCATGCGGCCTTCACCGCGAAGATGGCGAATCTCGCCGAGTTCGCCGATCAGCTCTTGTCGCTGGTCATGCTCCAGGTGCTCGACGAGAAGTGGAAAGACCACCTCTACGATCTCGACCAACTCCGCGCGGGAATCACGTACCGTTCATGGGGCCAGAAGGACCCATTGATCGAGTACAAGCAGGAAGCGTACAGCATGTTCGTCGACCTCATGGCGGACATCTACAACACATTCACCGAGCGCTTCCTGCGCGCCCAGATCGTCTTCCAACCGCCGGCCCCACCGAGTCAGCAGCAGCAGCAAGCATCTCAGACGCAAGCTGGCCGTAAGCCGACCAAACGGTACGACGCCTTAGGCATGTTGGAGGACGTCCCCGAAGGGGACGCCGAGAAAAAAGAGGAGTCGGAGATCGTCGACTCGGGTCCAGCGGAGTCCCCACCCTCTGGCAAGGTCAAGTCAAAGCCGGACGCGGCCGTAGGCGGTGCTGCCTGGTCGAATGTGGGGCGAAACGACCCGTGCCCCTGCGGGTCCGGCAAGAAGTTCAAAAAGTGCCACGGAGTCGCCGCATAGCGATGACGCCCGGTCAGGCCCCGCCAGATCATCTTTCGGCATGTCTGGCGAGTCCTCCTGCGCGAAGTTAGCTATTAGACTGATACCCAAGGGTGACAGGCCGCGCGAGCGGCTTTTCCAGTTCGGTGCCGAACGACTGGCAACGGTCGAGCTCCTGGCCATTCTGGTAGGCAGCGGCGGCGCCGGTCACTCCGCGCTCGACACTGGTCGCGCCATTCTGGCAGCGGCCGGCGGTTCCCTCCGGCGTTTGCGCTCCAAAACGCCGGCCGAACTGACGCATATCGCGGGCGTTGGTCCTGCTCGAGCAGTACGGCTACTGGCGGCGCTCGATCTGGCGCGTCGCTGGTTGGAGGAGGAGTCCGAGGAGCGGCTGATGGTGCGGTCGCCACTCGACATCGTGGTGAAGTTCGCCCCGCGCATGCGGGATCTGACCGTGGAGGAATTTCACGTGATTGTCCTGGATACGCAGCACGGCCTGCAGCGGGACATCACGGTGACACACGGGCTGCTCAGCTCGTCGCCCGTGCATACACGGGAGGTGTTCCAGGCGGCCATCGTCGAAGGCGCGGCGGCGATCATCCTGCTGCACAATCACCCCAGTGGTGATCCGACGCCATCGCCCGAAGACCGAGTATTGACTCAGCAGCTCGCGACGGCAGGGCGTTTGCTCGACATTCCCATACACGATCACGTGATCATCGGGCGTGATCGGTATGTGAGCTTCCGGGAGGAACAGTGGCTGTGACCGAGGGCGCGGTAAGCGGGGCTGAGCCCAATCTCGCCGCGATCATCCCGAACTGGACGACGACGAGCGACGAGCGGCTCGACCGCGAGCTGCTTGCCCGCGCGTACCGGTACAGCCATCGGGCGCATCTCGGTCAGAAGCGCTTCTCGGGCGAGGATTACGTCTCGCACTGCGTCGAGGTCGCCAAAGTCCTCGCCGATCTGCAGCTCGACTCCGTCACCGTCGCCAGCGGGCTAATCCACGACGTGGTCGAGGATACCGCGGTCACCGTCGAAGACGTCGAGCGCGAGTTCGGGTCGGAGATCGCCGAGATCGTCGACGGTCTGACCAAGATCGGGACTTTGCCACAGCACTCGAGCCAAGAACGTCAAGTCGAGAACTATCGCAAACTCCTGCTCTCAGTCGCCAAAGACGCCCGCGTCATCATCATCAAGCTCGCGGATCGTCTGCATAACATGCGGACGCTCGAATACCTGCGTCCTGAAAAACAGCGCCGGATCGCGCAAGAGACCCGCGATCTCTACGCGCCGCTCGCCCACCGCTTCGGTATGGCGAAGATGCGTTGGGAGCTGGAAGATCTCGCCTTCAAGTTCCTGGAGCCGGACGACTATCGCGGTCTGGCGAAGCTCGTGGCGACGAAACGCGGCGAGCGCGAGGCGCTGATCGCGCAGATGCGCGAGCCGCTCGACCGGGTCCTGCGCACCGCGGGATTGCAGAACGTCGAGGTGACGGGTCGCCCGAAGCATCTGTGGTCCATCCACAAAAAGATGCTGAAACGCCAGAAGCCGTATGATGAGATCTATGATCTTCTGGCGATCCGAGTGCTGGTGAATTCAGTTCCCGATTGCTACCACGCCCTCGGCGTAATTCACGACGGCTGGACGCCGCTCCAGGAACGCATCAAGGACTACATCGCGCAGCCCAAGTCGAACGGCTACCAGTCGCTCCACACCACGGTCTTTGGGCCGGGCCGCCAGCTGTTCGAAATCCAAATCCGCACGCGAGACATGCACCGCACCGCGGAGTTTGGAATCGCCGCGCACTGGCTATACAAAAACGGGACGGTGGCAGCGGGTGATATCGAGCGCCACCTGAGTTGGTTCCGTCAGGTTCTGGAGCTCCAACTGGATGCAAAAACACCAGACGAGTTCCTGGAATTCCTGAAGCTCGATCTGTATCAGGATGAGATTTTCGTATTCACCCCGACGGGAGACGTAATTCAGCTCCCCAAAGGCGCGACACCGTTGGATTTCGCGTTCGCGGTCCACACCGAAGTCGGCCTCCACTGTCAGGGCGCCAAAATAAATGGCAAAATCGCGCCACTCAGCCGCCAGCTGAAAAACTCGGAGACGGTAGAAATCCTGACGGGTCCAGCCGCGCGGCCGAGCCGCGACTGGCTCGCCCACGTCCGCACGGGCCGCGCGCGGCACAAAATCCGCCAGTGGCTGCGCCACGAGCAAGAAGAGACGTCGCAGAAAATCGGCCGCGAGATCCTCGACCGCGAGATCAAGCGCCGCCGGATCGCCCGTCCAACCGATGACGAGCTCGAACTGGTCGCCAAGGAGCTCAGTCTCAACGACGCCGAGCATCTCATGGCGTCGATCGGGCAGGGCGATGTCCATGCGCTGCAGGCGCTCAAGATTCTGCACCCCGATCTCGATCAGGAGGGCGGAACGACCAAGCCGAGCGCGCTCGAACGCTTGGTCGACCGCGTGCGCCGTGGCAGCAAGGGCGTCCGCATTCAGGGCGCCGACGGCTTGATGGTGCGCTATGCGCAATGTTGTCAGCCGGTGCCGGGCGACCCCGTCGTCGGCTATGTGACGCGCGGCCGCGGCGTGAGCATCCATCGCTCCGACTGTCCGAACTTGTTGTTCCTCGCTCACGAGCCGGAGCGGCGTCTCGAGATCGATTGGCAGGAGCAGGAGGGCGAGCGGTTCACGGTGCGCTTAACGCTCGAGGCCAACGACCGCCGCGGTCTCTATGCCGATATCGCCGCCGCCGTCAGCGCGACGGGGACCGACATCCGCAGCATGGAACTGCAGACCCACGACGGGCGCGTCACCGGTTCGGCCCTCGTCGAGGTCGAGAATCTGGCGCACCTGGAGCGGATCATGAAGGCGGCCCGCCGCGTCAAAGGCGTCTCCGAGGTTGCCCGACGGGATCGGATCACCACGGAAGACTAGACACGATTAGAGCATCGGTTCTGAGGGGCGCTTCGCGCCGCTCGCTTCGCTCGCCAAACATCGCGTCAGGTCCCGTGGCTCAGGTGGCGCACGTCCGCGGCTCACGTGGCGCCGTCCCGCGGCTCACATGGCGCCGGTCCCGCGGCTCACGTGGCGCCGGTCCCGTGGCTCACGTGGCGCACCGTTTCGTCATCAGCCGTAAGCGGTGCGCCGAAGGCGCCTGCGTATTTCGAGCCGGTAATTTACAGTCCGGTATATTACACTCATGGCCGGCCCACAGTTCGACCTCCAGGCGCCCTTCCGCCCGGCGGGAGACCAACCAAGAGCCATCGCCGAGCTCTCGGCGGGCATCCGTCGCGGCGACCGATTCCAGACGCTGCTAGGCGTTACCGGTTCCGGCAAAACGATGACGATCGCCAACGTCATCCAGGAGCTCGGCCGCCCCACGCTGGTGCTGTCCCACAACAAAACGCTGGCGGCGCAACTCTACGGGGAACTCAAGAGTTTCTTCCCGAAGAACGCGGTCGAGTACTTCATCTCGTACTACGACTACTACCAGCCGGAAGCCTACGTCCCGACGACGGACACGTACATCGAGAAGGATGCCTCGATCAACGAGGACATCGATCGCTTGCGGCTGCGCGCCACCTCGAGCCTGATGGAGCGCGACGATGTCGTGATCGTCTCGACGGTGTCGGCGATCTACGGGTTGGGCGATCCGCTGACGTACAAGGAAGCGATGGTGACGGTCGAGCGCGGTCAGCACATCCCCCGCGACGAGATCCTTCGAGCGCTGGTCCGAATCCAGTATGGCCGCAACGATGTCGCGTTCGAGCGCGGCACGTTCCGCGTGCGCGGCGATACCGTGGAGATCTTCCCCGCATACGAAGAGCAGGGCGTTCGCGTCGAGATGTGGGGTGATCAAGTCGAGAAGATCTCGAAGATCGATCCGCTGACGGGCAATGTGATCACGTCACTGGACCGCGCGGCAGTCTATCCGGCCAAACACTTCATCACGTCTCGCCCGAGACTCGAAAAAGCCGTCAACCTGATCCGCTCCGAGCTGGCCGAACGCCTGGACGTCCTGAAGCAAAGCGGCAAGCTTCTCGAGGCCCAGCGCCTGGAATCGCGCACGAATTTCGACGTAGAGATGATGCTAGAGATAGGCACATGCGCGGGCATCGAAAATTATTCCCGTCATCTCTCCGGCCGTTCCGCAGGCGAACGCCCCGCGTGTCTCTTCGACTACTTCCCCGAAGACTTCCTGGTGGTTGTCGACGAATCCCACGTGACGCTCCCCCAGGTTCGCGGGATGTACAACGGAGACCGCGCCAGAAAACTCACACTGGTAGACTACGGATTCCGTCTGCCGAGCGCGCTCGACAACCGCCCGCTGATCTTCGACGAGTTCCTGGCCCTGACCCCGCGCGCGATCATGGTGTCAGCCACCCCGGCGGAGCTGGAACTGGAACTCTCGCAAGGGGTCGTGGTGGAGCAGATCATCCGCCCGACGGGCCTGGTCGATCCGGAGATCGAGCTGCGCCCGGTGCGAGGCCAGGTAGACGACCTTCTCCATGAAATCCGGTTACGCGAATCGCGCGGCGAACGAGTGCTGGTCACAACGCTGACCAAACGGATGGCCGAAGACCTGACGGATTATCTCCAACAGATGGGCGTCCGCGTGCGCTACATGCACTCGGACATTGATGCGATAGAACGCATGGAAATTGTCCGTGGCCTGCGTCTCGGAGATTTCGACGTCCTGGTCGGAATCAACCTGCTGCGCGAAGGTCTCGATTTGCCGGAAGTCTCCTTGGTGGCCATTCTCGATGCCGACCAAGAGGGGTTCCTGCGCAGCGATCGGTCGCTGATCCAAACCGTAGGTCGGGCGGCACGCCACATCTCGGGCCGTGCCATCCTGTACGCCGACCACGTCACCGGCTCCATGCAGCGCGCGATCGACGAGACCGATCGTCGCCGCACGCTTCAGCGGGCGTACAACATCGAGCACGGGATCACCCCGCGGTCCGTGAGCAAGAGCGTCGACCAAGTGCGCCTGATCACTCGCGTGGCGGACGCGAGAATCGAGCGCGCCCCCGCGCGCGAGGCCACGACGCCACGCGTGCCCGAGGGCGATGTCGCGGCGCTGATCGCTCGCTTGGAAAAAGAGATGAAGGAAGCCGCCGCCGCCCTCGACTTCGAGACCGCCGCGCGTCTGCGCGACGAGCTGTTCGATGTCCGCGCGGCCGACTCGGGGCAAACGAGCCCCGAGACGCGGCGTCGGCGACCCGCCCGCCCGGCCGTGGAGCGGTAACGTGCACGTCGTTCCGCCGCTCGCCGCCCGCGGCCGCATCGCGCTGACGCTGCCCGAGCTCGTCACCTGGGGCGAGCAATTCGGCCGCGCTCTCTCGCCCCCCACGCTCGTGGCCATCAGTGGTGACCTCGGCGCCGGAAAGACGACGCTGATTCAGGCCATCTGCCGCGGCTACGGCGTGACCGAGCCGGTCACGAGCCCGACGTTCGCGCTCGTGCACGAGTATCACGCCCGGCGCTCGCCGGTCTTTCACCTTGACCTCTATCGTCTCGAGCGTCCCTCGGACCTGACGCGCATCGGCTGGGACGACATCGTTCGGGCCGAGGCCCTGATCCTGGTCGAATGGTCTGAGCGGGCGGGGGATCGCTTGCCCTCGGCCCACGTCCCAATCGATCTCGAGCATCTGACGGGCGTGCCGGACAAACGGGTCCTCCTCGCCGGGTGACGGTTCTCGCGCTCGATGCATCGACGGCCCGCGCCACGGTAGCCGTACTCCGGTCCGGCGCCGTCGTGGCCGCGGCCGAGGTGGCGGAACGTTCGGAGCACGTCGAACCCCTGCTGCCTGCCGTACTCGCTCTCCTCGCCTCGGCGTCCCTCTCGCTCGCCGACCTGTCGGCGATCGTCTGCGGCGCGGGGCCGGGAGGCTTCACGGGATTACGGACGGCGGCGTCGATCGCAAAGGGGCTAGCGATGGGGCTCGGAATCCCGCTCTACGCCATCCCCTCACTCCCCCTAGTTCTTTCAGATCGCCCTCCGGGGCGCTATGCCGTAACGCTGGATGCGGGTCGGGGTGATCGATTCGTGGCGCTCATCAATTGGCCGGGCGCCGAAGGCGCCGGCTTTCGTCTCGTTCCCGCAGCCCAAGTCGCGTCAATCGCCACCGAGGCGGGAGCGATGGTGGTGGGCCCAGAGACGGGACTTTGGCCGCAAGCGCAGGTGGCGGCCCAACTAGACTGGGGACAGCCAGTCGATCTCGCGTCGTGGGAACCCGATTACGGCCGCGACTCGGCGGCCCAAGACCGCCGTCGTGCCGGAGCCGCGCCGTAATGGCCGTGCGGCCGGAAGCCCTCGCGATCACACTGCGACGGGCGGACGCGGTTGACCTCGACGCGATCGTCGCGATCGAGCGCGCATCGTTCACCGACCCGCCGTGGTCGCGCGATTCGTTTATCGCGCTCGTCGACAGCCCGCGCGCGTACTTCACGGTCGCTTGCGAGTCGAAAAGCGGTGGCGTGATCGGCTACGTGGTGGCCTGGTTCGTCGCCGACGAGGCCGAGATCGCGAACCTGGCGGTGGCGCCAGAACGCCGCGGCCGCGGCGTCGGTTCGCGCCTGCTCGACGCGGCGCTGACCGAGGCCCGTCTGGCCGGCGCGCGCGTCGTCCACCTGGAAGTGCGCGATTCGAACGCGGCGGCCCGTGCGCTCTACGGCTCGCGCGGGTTTAGTCCGGTCGGCCGCCGGCGCCACTACTACCGGGATCCGGTGGAGGACGCTTTACTATTGCGCCGCGAGTTCACGCCGTGATGATACGCGCATGGCCGGAAGTCTTAGATTTGTGATTAAACGGGAGACCCAATGAGCCGCAGCCTGAATAGAGTCCAATTGATTGGTAACCTCGGGAAGGATCCCGACGTCCGCTCCACCTCGACCGGTAGCCGTGTGGCGAACTTCACGCTCGCGACAAGCCGTAGCTGGAACTCGCCCTCCGGCGAGAAGCAGGAAAAGACCGAGTGGCACAACTGCGTCGCCTGGAATTCGAAGCAGGGCGGTGGCCTGGCCGACGTCGTCGAGCGCTACTGCAAGAAGGGCAAGCAGATCTACGTCGACGGCGAGATCGAGTATCGCCAGTACCAGGACAAAGAGGGTCAGACCCGCTACATCACCGAGATCCGCGTGCGCGAGCTGATCTTGTTGGGCGGCGGTCGCGGCGACTCCGATTCCGACGGCCCGCCGCCTTCGTCCGGCCGCTCCTCCCGCGCCCCTGCCAGTGGCGGAAAGCCGAGCGCCAAGTCGGGCGGTGAGGATTTCGAGGATTTCCCGGGGGCGCTCCAAGAAGGCGACGACGACCTGCCGTTCTAATCACTGCGTCGAGGGGGCGATCCGCCGCCATGGGCGCTCACTTCTACTGGTACGTCGTCGATTACGAGCCCGACATCGGCGCCGCGCTCGAAGCGCTGCGGCGGCGCGAGTTCGCTGCTGGGCGCTACCACCCGGCGATGAGGTTCCCGCCGTTCCCCGTGACCGCCGACTCCCCGGCGCCGGGGCCGAGGCATCGGTCGATCAATGATGCACTCGAGGCGAGCGATGCCGATGGCACGCGCTCGATCCTCGATCTCGATCGCATCGCCTCGGCGCCGGACTACGGCGCCGTGACGCGGTTGAGCGACGAGATACTCATGTCGCTCTATGGGACAACGCGACCAACCCGCGAGATGGTCGAGCCGGACTGCGAGTTCTCCGAGGACCTGGAGCGAGGTCAGGGCGTATATATCGTGCTCTATCGGGGCGATGCGCCGAGCGAGATCCTCTTCGCGGGATATTCCTTTGATTGAGATGCGAGGCATGGTGCCGCTGCTGCAGGTCTTCGACCTGCCGACGTCAGTGGCGTTCTATCGCGACATGCTCGACTTCGAGGTGTTCCAATCAACGAGCGACTGGGCCTGGCTCAAACGCGATGACGTCGAGCTGATGCTCAATACGGCCTACGAGTCCGATAAGCGCCCACCGGCGCCCGACTCACGCCGTGTCGCCGTGCACGATGACACCGCCCTCTACTTCGGGTGTCCCGATGTGGACGGCGCCTACGCGTATCTCCGCTCGCGTGGGGTAGTGACGCAAGCGCCGCGGATCGCGCCGTATGGCATGAAGCAGTTGTACTTGTCGGACCCCGACGGGTACAATCTGTGCTTTCAGTGGCGCGCGGGCTGAGCGGGCTGAGGGAGCGGCGGTCCGACGGTCACGAAGTCCTGCTGGGGAAGTTGGGTCTCACCTAGCGGGACATTCGTACCAGAGCCGGGCGCGTCGCCTTCGAGGAACGCGCGACACCGGCCGGTCTGCCCGTCGATCTGGTAGACCACGAACCGCCTGTAGGCTTTGACGAGCGTACCCCAGTCGATCGAGATCTTTTTGATGAAGTCGAGCGCGTTGCCCACGCGACAGGTGAGAAACGTCACCCGATAGATGTGGTTCGCCTTCATCGCCGTGCCAATACTCGCGTAGACCAGCCAATGATGGAGTCGCGTGTGCGACCCCGACCAAGGCGGTTCGTGCGCCGCCTGGCCCTCGTCGAACCGCTTGTCGGACATCGGCACCACGCCGTCGTGCGGAAAGACGAAGTCGTAAAAGGGATCGACGTAAATGCCCGGTTTGTTGCCGCGCGCCAGGCGGAGCTTTTTCTGAGGCGCGAGGTCCACCGTGCCCTCGTCCATGTTCGTGGCGCCGCCGTGGCCAACCGCGAACACGATCTCGTGATCGCCCGTCACGTGACGGGCGGCCTGGACGATCGCGTCTCGAACCTGCTCGGGGCCGAGCGTGCCGCTGATCCCGGCGGACTTACGGTTCGCCGGGTCGGCGGCGACGAATTGCGCCGCCCACTTCTGGTGGAACGTCGAACCGGCGTCGAAGAGGACGAGAGGCATAGAGGAATAGTACGGTCCAACCTCACCGCGTTATAATAGAGACGGCGTGCAGGACGCCACCCGTCCGCGGACAGGACCGAGTCCACCTGAAAGCACTCGCGCTCCAAAAATGGTTCTTCACGAACCTCCTTCGCCCGACGACCAGCGGACCCCGGGCAGCCCTAGAGGAGGTCCGTCATGTCCGACCGTCAGTTTCCCGTCCGTCCCAACCTTGAACAACTGAAGCACCAGGCCAAGGACCTGCTCCGCGCCGAGCCGTCCTTGGGCAAACTCGCGCATGCACAGCACGCGCTGGCGCGGAGCTATGGCTTGCCGAGCTGGTCGCGACTCGTACTGGCCTGTCGCATGACCGACGCGATCTGGCGCGACGACGTCGAGGCAGTACGCGAGCTCGTAGTACGTCACCCACGACTGCTCCACGAGAACGCCCGCGGCGTCGCCCAGAGCAACTGGGGCCCGCCGATGTCCTACGCCGCGAACCTCGGCCGCGATCGCATCATCGCGATGCTGCGTGAACTGGGCGCCGATGACCTGAACTTCGCGTTCGATCGCGCCTGCCTGCAGGGCCGGATCGACACCGCCCGCCAACTCTGCGCCATGGGCGCGCGCCCCGACGGCGACTCGGTCGCCGGCCCCTGCGAGACCCTATGCAGCCCGGGCCTCGGCTTTCTCCTCGATCTCGGCTGCAAGCTCGATCTCTCGCACGTCGCGCTGATCCTCCAGACATACAGCCGCAACCCGGCCGGCAAACACCAGTGCTTGGAGCTCACCGCGACGCACGGCATCACGCTCCCGGACACGCCACCGATGGCCGTCCACCGCGGCCGCATCGATCTGTTGGAGCGCCATCTCGAGGCGATCAACGAGCGGTTCTCACACGAGGACATCTACCCACCCGCGCTCGGGTGCGATGCGGATCATTCGAAAGCATTGCACGGGACGCCGCTAGCAGGCGGGGGGCTGCTGCACCTCGCGGTGGACAACGACGAGATCGAGATCGCCCAGTGGCTCCTCGCCCACGGCGTCGACGTCAACCTGCGCGCGGCGATCGATGCTGACGGCTTCGGCGGCCATACGGCGCTCTTCGGCTGCGTCGTATCGCAGCCCTACCGGGTGGGGCGCCGCTCCTCCATGACAGGCCTACTATTGGAGCACGGCGCGGACCCCAACGTTCGCGCGTCACTCCGCAAACGGCTGCGGTACGTAGCGGACGAGACGATGCAGGAGTATCGCGATGTTACGCCGCTCGCCTGGGGCGAGCAGTTCCACGATCAGGAATGGGTGGATCGCGACGCGATGCGGCTCATCGCCGACTCACGAGGAACGCCATAGCTCCAGCCGCGAACAGCAAAATGGCGCCTGCCAGGGCCAGCAAAACAGGCAGGCGCCTCTGCTGTTGCATCTGGTACGCGCGGAGCGCGCGCTCATCCAGGTACCGCGACGTCGGATCGTCGCCAGCCCTGATCACGCCCGCGCTTTCCAGCTGGGCCAACATGGCCGAGGGCTCAATGCCGATCCGGCGCAAGGGCAGGGCCCGCGATGCGCCCGTGGCGTCAGCCGAGCGGAACGCGAACAGCAGGTCGTCGAGCGCGCGCGCCGCCGCGCCCGCCGCGACAACGGCTACACCGGTCATATCCGATATTTTGACACTATGACCAGAGTTCGTCCAGCCACGGCTGCCGATGCCGCCTCGATGTCCACACTGTTCGCGCAGTTCGAACACCCGACGCCGGCCGAGCCGATCCCGGCCCGACTGGCGCGCCTCGTGTCGCACGACGGCCAAGCCTTCGTCGCCGAGAGCGACACCGGCCTCCTGGGGGTCGCGACCACCCAAATCGTCTGGTCGCTCATCGAAGACGCGCCCCGCGCGATGCTCACGGCGCTCGTGGTCGGCGAAGACACGCGTGGCCGCGGGGTCGGCCGCGCGCTGGTCACCGCGGTCGAGCAATGGGCGCGCGAGCGTGGCGCCGGACGGGTCGTCGTCACGACCGCGCTGCGCCGGGCCGGCGCTCACGCGTTCTACGAGCGTATCGGTTACGAATTCACGGGACGGAGATACGTGAAGCAGGTCTAAAAGCAGGTCTGAAAGCCGGTCTAGTGCCAGACGTTCATGTGAAAAAGACGGCGTCGCGCGCTGTCGCGTTTCGAGCCGTTGACGTCGCGTGTAACACTCACCCGCGTCGTTTTACGCCACCTAACTCTCGCGCGCCGGTCAAGTTTTCCGCGCGCAATTCACGCGCGTGACGGCGTGCACCGCGAGCCGTCATGAGTGTGCCATCGCGCCCACACATCACGCACGAACCGAGAGCTGTCATGATTGCGTTGCCGAACCTCAAGAAGCGCGCCCCGGATAACGGGTCGAACGGTCACGCGGCACCCGCCGCGCCATCCTACGACGTCGCGGCGCTGGAGGCGCTCGTGCAACGCGCCGAGGGCGCGGCGGCGGCGCTTCGCGCGCTCGATGAGCGCGCGGCGGCCGTGGCGGCGCTGGAGGAGCGCGTGACGCGGCTTTCGGCGCAGCTCGCCGGCGCGGACGCGGTTGGCAAGCAGGTGACGGCGATGCAGGAGCAGGCGACACGACTCGGCTCGGCGCAGGAGCGCGCGCAATCGCAGCTCGCGGCGGCGAATGCCGACGTCGAGCGCGTGCGCGGCGCCTGCGGGACGTTGATCTCGAAGGTCGACGCCGCGCTCGAGCTCCGCGACCAGCTCGACCGGCTCCTCGCCCTCCAGCCGCGGCTGGACGCACTGCGCGGCGAAGCCGACACGATGACCACCGAGATGCGCGACCTGACGGACAACGTCGGGCGCCTGCGCGCGCTGCACGAGGACGTGCTGCGCGCCCATAAGCATGCGACCTCGCGCCTGGACGGCGTCGACCAACGCTATCAGGCGACGGGCAGCAAGATGGACCAGATCGAGCGCCGCGCATCGGCTGCCGAGCAGGCCCTGGAGTCGCTGCTGCGCATTGCCAGCGGGATTCCGAACGTGCAGCACCAACTTGGCGTCCTCAAGGCGATCGCCGAGCAAGTGGCCCAGAAGACGGCCGTGCTGGAGCAGCAGCGCGATGTCGTCGACCGCGCCGCGAATCAGGTCTCGCACGTCGTTTCGCTCACCGGTCAGCTCGAGGCGTCACTCCGCAAGCAGGATGAGCAGTCGCGCAGCGTGACAGCGCTGGACGCGAAGCTCGCCGAGGTCCAAGCGACGCACGCGGCCGTGATCGCGCGCGCCGAGGAGATCACCGTCAACCAGCGCCAGCTCGACGAGACCGAGCGCGAGGCGACGCGCGCGTTGTCCGACCTCAAGGTCGAGATGCGGACGAGCGCCGAACGGTTTGAGCTCGAGAATCGCACGCTCGACGCGGTGAGCGAGCGGATCGCCGAGCTCCGCGGTGGCGTCAAGGAATGCGAGACGCGTATCTCCTCGCTCGATGCCGCGACCCGCGCCGTTGCCGACACCGAGGCACGTGCCCGGCAGCTGGCGACCCAAATCGGATCGATCGGCGAAGATGTCAACAAGATCGCCCTGACCGCGGAACGACTCCGCACGGTACCCCAAGACGTGGCACAGGTCGAGCGGTCGCTGGCCGACATGTCCACGCGCATGGATCGCGTCGAGCAGGTTCGCCCCATGGTCGAGGGGATCACGCGCGATATGGCGACCTTGAATGGGGCGCACGAGTCGATCCGCGATGGCTTGGAGCAGGTGCGCGCGG
>Ga0210409_10004107_pt1 | contig 15849 bp, 18 predicted proteins | sample IncBWH17MmetaG_FD_161649 | JGI IMG/M metagenome (GOLD analysis project Ga0210409, IMG submission 161649) | Forest soil microbial communities from Barre Woods Harvard Forest LTER site, Petersham, Massachusetts, United States - Inc-BW-H-17-M | ecosystem: Environmental > Terrestrial > Soil >...
CGGCCACTTGCGCGGCATGGTCGCGTTCCTCCCTGCCGGACCGATCTCGCACCGGGATTTCGTGAACCGCGCCTGGGCCGAAGCCCCAATCAAGGACGTGCTCCTGCGAATGGAAGACGTCGGTCCGCATTATGCGAACACGGAAACGACGGCATCGCTTCCTGCTGCCGCCATGGCGGGACGGCGCGACTGAAGCGCTGCTAGCTTAAGCACAATCGAGAACCGCACCCGTTCGCCGTGATGGTGCCGGCCGCGCCCGCGCGCAGAGCGCGCGGAGCGACGGCACGGCCGTGCATGGCGCCGCTCGCTTCCGCCCTGCATTTCAGCAATACTGCATCGAGACTATGGAGGGCCGCGCGGCAGCGGCGGCCGGAACAAATGATGCCGGGCAAACGCGTACAGTTCGACGATGAGACCTGGTCGGCGCTCGACCTCCTCGCGCGCGACCGCATGATGGACTTTCAGGAGCTCGCCGAGGAAGCCTTCAGGGACCTGCTGCGCAAGCACGACCGCCCGGTCGACCTCAAGTCCGCGCTCCGGCAGAGTGCAGGCCAGCGCGCGACGGTTCACAGCTTTCCAAAAAAGAAGCGCGGTCGGAAATAGCGCGAGCGAGCGCTTTGCCTCTGGCGGAGCCGACCAGATAACCCATCCATCGCTCCCGCGCCGTTGTACGGTGCGGAGAGGAAGGTCCGGTGGAAGCGCCGCTGGAAAGTGCTCGCCGACCTCAGATCGCGACACCCTTCTGAGGCGACTTACGCACCGCAGCTGGCCTGCTTTTCATGTTGCCATAGATGCGGCGCAGGCAGCGTTTCACTAACGCCAACTCGTCCGGCGACAGGCCGGCCGCTGCCGCGGCCTCGATCTCGTATGCCTGCGGAATGAGACGCGCTACCAACGCGTTGCCCCGCGCAGAAAGCGTCACGACAACTTCGCGGCTGCTGGTCGTGGAGCGCGTCCGAATGAGCAAGCCCATACGCACAAGGCGAGTGACCATCCGCGACAAAGTCGACGCATCAATGCTGGTCAACTCAGCAAGATCGATCTGGCGCTGACTGCCGTTGCTCGCCAGTACCGCCATTACCCGCCACATAACAATACTCAGCCGGTGCGGAGCCAGCGTCTCTATGCCGAACTGTTCGGCAATGATCACACCGGCCCGGTTTACGAGGTACGGCAGGAATTCACCGAGGTCGAGCTTGGTACGCTGCTTCACCGAAAGAACCGAAAGAGCCATCCTAACAACAGATTAGTCCAACACCCAATGCATTGACAACTGATGCAAATTCAATTATTGCTGTCGCAACTGTTATGCTACCGACGGGGAAAAACCGAGGTCGTTCGCCACTCTCTAGGAGGAAACCATGGATTTCGGTTACTTCACGCTCAGCGACAATCACTACGACAACAATCCACGTTCCTCGAACCAGTTCGTCGCCGACATCACTGCCGAGGCGCTCTACGCCGAACAGCTCGGCATGCACTCGGCCTGGATCGGCGAGCACCACTTCAATTCGCTCGGCGTGCTGTCCTGTCCCGACCTCGTGCTCGCCTACGTCGCCGCCCGCAGCAAGCGCATCCGCCTGGCGCCGGCGGTGACCGTGCTGCCGCTGCACCACCCGATCCGCGTCGCCGAGCAGTGGGCGACGCTCGATCTGCTCTCCGGCGGCCGCGTCGACTTCGCCGCCGGACGCGGCTACGACCGGCGCGAATATCTTCCGTTCCATGTGTCCTTCGAGGACAACCAGGGCATCTTCGAAGAGGGGTTAGAGCTCGTCCGCAAGCTGTGGACGGCCGAAGGCCGCATCTCCCACCACGGCCGACACTATTCGTTCGACGACGTGCGGATCACGCCGAAGCCGGTGCAGCGGCCGATCCCGGCCTATGTGGGATCGTTCTCAAAGCCGTCGATCGAGCTTGCGGCGCGGCTCGGCTGCGGGCTGATCGTGGCGCCGTTCGCGGCGGCGATGAGCTATGGCGGGCTCAAGCAGGTCGCCGACCTCTACCGCGAAAGCTGCGCCCGATACGGCACCAAACCCGGCCGGCTCATGTGCAGCTATTTCATCCATTTCGCCGACAGCACGGCGCAGGAGGACGCCCAGCGCGCGCGGCAGATCCGCTATTACCGGGAGTGCGTGATCCTCGCCTTCCCCGGCGATCCAAAATCGGCGCCGCCGAGCTACCGCTACTTCGTCGACATGGTCGCGCGGCTGCAGCAGGTGAAGCCGGAAGACCTGACGGAAAATTCCGTCCTGCTCGGCACGCCGGCGGACATCACCGCAACCTTGAAGAAGGTCGAGGCGGCCGGATTCTCCGAGGTGATCCTCTATTTCAACGTCGGGCTGAAGCCGCACAATCAGGTCAAGGACGAGATGGCGCGCTTCATGGCCGAAGTCGCGCCGGCCTTCGCAGGCACCCACACCGAGCCCGCCGCCTGAGCGCGTACCTGTAGCCCGGATTGAACCAACGGGTCCGGCCCGAAGCGGCCGGCTCGGTCAGCAACATTCCATTGGCAGGCGCGGCAGCGCCGCAACACGGCCGGCGGCGAAGTCAGGCCGCCGTGAAATCGTCGACGCTACACGATGCGGACGGGCTTCGGCGGACCGGCGACGACCGACCGCTGGCTGGCGCGGCTCGCCGGCGGCGGGGTCGCGGGTGCGCGCAGATCGTTCGGATGGATGAACTCGTCGCGGAACCACGGATATTTCTTCGCATCGAACAGCGAACGCACCCAATCGATGAACAGCGCGATGCGTTTCACGTTCCTGACATCCTCATGATAGGTAAGCCAGATGTCGAGCTCGTGCTTGATGCCGATATCGACCGGCAGCACCTCGGCGCCCAGCGGCAGCGCATAGGTCGGCAGGCCGCCGATCCCCAGACCCTGCTCGACGGCATAGAAGTGCGAGGTGCTGGTGTTGGTGCGCAGCGCGACAATGCCCTCGACATTGTCCAGGCCGAGCAGGCGCGGCCACGCGCCTTCGTCGAGTTGCGGCGCCGTCTGATCGATCAGCCGGTGCCATTTCATGTCTTCGATGGTCTTCGGCAATCCGTAGGTCTCGGCGTAGCGCTTCGCCGCAAACGGATAGATGTGCAGCCGCCCCAGGCGGACGACTTTGAGATCGGGACTGTCCGGCCGAACGAGCTGGATGGCGAGATCGGCCTTCATCCGCAGCACGTCGCTCCATTGCATCGAGCAGACCAGATCGACGATGGTGAAAGGATTGGCGCGGTTGTATTCGGCGAGGTGCGGCAGAATCCAGAACGTGCCCAGCCCTTCGGTGATCGCACATCGGACGACGCCGCGATTGTTGAGATCCTGATCGAGAAACGCGCGCAGCGAATGGCTGGCGCGTTCCATGTCGCGAACGACCGAGAAGATCGACTGACCCTCGGCGGTCAATGCCACGCCGTCCGGCAGCCGGTCGAACAGGCGCAGCCCGAGCTCGGCTTCGAGACGCTCGATCCGGCGCATGACGGTCGAGGAGCTGTTCCCCGTGGAGGTCGCGGCCTTGCGGAAGCTCAAAGTGAGCCCGGCCGTCATGAACAACTTCAGATCGTCCCACGAGATTCGATCGACCAGGGCCCGGCCGATGGGCTGCTCTATTTTTGCAACAGGCCGTTGCGAATTCTTGGTCATAGCACCGTTCCCGTTCCGGCTTAGACTAATACACTTTTTGCTGCTCAGGGAAGGACATGGCTCCGAATCTGGCGCATTCCCCTCGCGACGGGACGGTCTCTGCAACCCAGAATAGGCCTGGGCGGCTCAGGGAATTCGACCAGGTGACGCTCCCGGCCGGACAGCGGGTCGAGGCAAGACGAGTCCGAATTGGCGATATTCCCTTGTTGTTAGGTCATGGCGAAGCCGGGATGGGTGTCGCCCTGGCGCCGGCGATCACGGTCGCGCGGATCGCCCGCGCCCACCCGGACTCGCTCTGGGGGTTTTGGCGGCACGACCGCTTCGTCGGCGGCTTCGCCTTTCTGATGCTCAATCGCCACGGCGTCGCGGCGTTGATCGGCGATGCCCTCGACCTCGGCGATCCGCCGACGTCGGTTTTTGCCGCTCCCGGCGACCGGCCAGCGGGAATCTATGTGTGGGCCTTGTTGCGATCGTCGGCGGTTGCCGCCGAGGGCATCGCCCGCGTCATCGTCCGGCTCCAGCAATTTCCCTACGAGCGGTCGGACCTCTTCGCGTTGCCGGCCACGCCGGACGGCCTGAGATTCATGCGCGGACTGGGTTTCCGTCCCGTGCCGGGGCATCCGCGTTCGCTGCACCATTACCTGCGCTTTGCCAATCGCCACGAGCCAGTGAGGTAGTTCATGAGTGTTGCATGGAATGAGCGACCGGCCCGCGACGAGCCGACTGACCGCGCGGAATCGCGTTCGAACAATGTTTCCATACGCGTGGCCGCCTCGATGACCGACCTGATGCAGGTTGTCGCCATCCGCGCCGCCGCGTTTCTGGCCGAGCAGAATTGCCCGTACGCAGAGGAATTCGAGGGCAACGACTTTTGCGCCTTGCACCTGATCGGCGCGGTCAACGACGAGCCGGCGGCCTGCCTGCGCGTGCGCTTCTTTGCCGACTTCGCCAAGCTGGAGCGGCTCGCGGTACGGCGCGAGTTTCGCAGATCGCGACTGGCGTTCGAGATCGTGCATGCCGCGATCAAGCTGAGCCGGCGCAAGGGCTACACGCGCCTTTACGGTCACGCCCAGGACCGCCTCGTCCCGTTCTGGAGCCGTTTTGGCGGCCAGCCGATGAAGGGACGCCCGCCGTTGAAGTTCTCCGACTACGCCTACACCGAAATGATGATGGTCACCGAGCGCGACCCGGAGGCGCTGTCGCTCGACTCCGATCCCTACGTGCTTATCCGGCCCGAAGGATCGTGGGACGAGCCCGGTCCGCTGGAGCGTTCCGCCGCGCGTCCGGTGACCTCGCCCAATCGCTACGTCCGGGCGGCCTGACGCCGCCACCGCCGTGCACGACCGCGCACGACAATGAGGAAGTACAGGGAGTTGCAGACGTGAATGAACGCCGGTTGACGGCCAGAACGACGAACAATGTCGTCCATCTCCGTCCCTTCATCGATCCGCTTGCCGTTCCGACTGTCGTGCTGGTCGACCTGCAGCAGGAATACGTCGCCGCACCGCGCCGCATGGCGGTTCCCGATGCGAGCGCGGCGCTGACGCAATGCAGCCGGCTGCTCGCGCACGCCCGCGCCATGGGCTTTCCCGTCGCCTTCATGAAGCGGGTGACCCACACGCCTTTCTTCAACGCGGCCACGCGCTTTTCACAGTGGATCGAGGGCTTCTCGCCGTTGCCCACGGAGATGGTGTTCGAGCGCGAACTGCCATCCTGCTATTCCAACGAAGATTTCGCCAACGTCATGAACGAGGGCGCCGGGGTCAACATCGTGCTTGCCGGCTTTGCCGGCGAATCGGCGTGCCTCTCGACGGCGATCGACGCTTATCATCGCGGCCATCGGTTGACATTCCTGTCGGATGCGTCGGCGAGCCACGCCGTCGAGACCGTCACCGCATCGAACGTGCACAGCCTCGTTTCCAAGGTGCTGGGCCTGTACGCGACCGTGGCGACGACCGCCGCGTGGATCGATGCGACCAGCCAATGGCCGATCTGCGGCGACCTCGGGCGCGGCCCGCAGAGCCACGAGGCCGGCTGATGCCGAAGCAGACTTCCGCGGGCGCGTTGTGCCTGCTTAGCGTTGTGGAGCGCGACCAGTGACGTACTTCAAAGAGCGTAGCGGATGCCGCCGGCCGATCCGCCGGCCGATGTTCCTCACGACAACCGGAACTGGATGGGACATTGCCATGAGGCGACACGACGCTGATGATCAACCCTATGCTCATGCCACCTATGCTCATGCCAGCGAACGGCAGAGCAATATCCAGGGCGTGCTGTTCCTGCTGCTGTCGGCGCGAGCCTCGCTGCTGCGCCACGCCGCCGACGACGAGTGCCTAAGGACAATGGAGGACTGCGTTTCCTCGTTTCGCCTGCAACACAACCTGACCGACGGGGAGGTGAACGAAGGAATCCTGTGGGAAGAGACCAGCATCGACGCGCTGCACGGGTTGCTCGAATACCTGCATGGCGAAGTCAGCGACAACCTGCAGGATCGGCGCTGCGCCGAACAGCTCAAGCTCTGCATCGAACATCTGAAAGAGGCATGCCGAGCTAAGGACGGGATGAGTTCAGTTCAAAATCCATAGTTCGTCGTGGCCTGACTTGTTCCGGCGATCCACGTCTTTGTTTTGGCGCAGCCTTTAAGACGCGGATGCCCGCGACAAGCGCGGGCACGACGATCTCATAACGAGCCAAATCGCGGCAGGCGCAACCGCGCGCCGAATTCACGCCGACTTGGCGGCGCTGACGCCTTACCGCTCGGAGGCGATCTGCTCGATCAGTTTCACCAGCGTGCGGCGGATGTTCGGGTGATTGATGCCGGAAAACGCCTGCACGAGCCGAAATGATTCGGGCTGCGCCAGCTGATCAAACACGGAGCGGCGCGCCGTGTCGTGCATGCGATCGGTTCCTTCGAAGAAATCGGTGATCTTCACGCCGAGGATTCCCGAGATTTTCAGCAGCCGCCCGCTGCCCACCCGGTTGGTGCCCTTCTCGTATTTCTGCACCTGCTGGAAGGTCACTCCGAGTTCGTCCGCAAGCTCCGTCTGCGAAAGTCCTTTCGCCAAACGAAGGACGCGGATGTTGCGACCTACAAGCTTGTCGACCGCGTCGGGTCCTCTGCGAGCCATCACTTTACTCCGGCATTGCCGCCACGGATCGGCACCGCTTCCGCGCCAAGATCGACGGCCGAGTTTCTGAGGAAAACGTGCTAATTACTACAACCATACGACGTTTGTGACAGAACACAAGGCGCGTGGAAAGGGTCAGCAACCCTGGCTTTTACCTTGGTTAATCCACCCGCGGGAATCATCACTGCCAGGCGAACGAGGAGCCGTACCAGGAATACCGGGTACCGCCCCACCTCCAGCCCCAGCGATAGCAATAATAGCCGAAATGGACCCTCGGCTCATGGCGCACGCGCCAGTGATGGACCGTGCGGTGCTTGTGGATGCCGAGCGGCAGTTCCGTTGCGGTCGCGGCGCAAGGCAGGCCGACGATTGCCAGCGCCAACACTGCGGTTCCAACTTTGATGCCGCCCATCCTGATACCTCGCGCTCCGCCCGCCCGGGCTATCCCCATCGTATCCACCGCGGCCTTGTACGCGCTTCGGGCGCACCGCATTTGCCGCTAAGCTTGGTTCACGACTCAGCCGCAGATGGCCGAACGCAGCAACCGATGCGCCAATACCTTGATCTGATGCAACGCGTGCTGACCGAAGGGGTCGAGAAACGCGACCGCACCGGCACCGGCACGCGCTCGATCTTCGGCCACCAGATGCGGTTCGACCTCGCGCGCGGATTTCCCCTTCTTACTACCAAGAAGCTGCATCTGAAGTCCATCATCTACGAGCTTTTGTGGTTCCTGCGCGGCGACACCAACGTCAAATACCTCAACGATCACGGCGTCACCATCTGGAACGAATGGGCCGACGCCAACGGCGACCTCGGCCCGGTCTATGGCCGGCAATGGCGCTCGTGGCCGGCCCCGGACGGGCGCGTCATCGACCAGATGGCGGAGGTTGTCGCCGAGATCCGCCGCAACCCCTCGTCCCGCCGGCTCGTCGTCACCGCCTGGAACCCGGCGGAGAACGATCTCATGGCGCTGTCGCCCTGCCATTGTCTGTTCCAGTTCAATGTCGCCGACGGCGCCTTGTCGTGCCAGCTCTATCAGCGCTCGGCCGACGTCTTTCTCGGCGTGCCGTTCAACATCGCCTCCTACGCGCTGCTGACCTTGATGGTCGCCCAGGTGAGCGGGCTCAGGCCGGGCGCGTTTGTCCACAGCTTCGGCGACGCCCATCTCTACCTCAATCACCTCGAGCAGGCGCGGCTGCAGCTGACGCGCAGCCCGCGACCGCTGCCGTCGCTGCGACTCAACGCGGCAGTGACCGATCTTTTTTCATTCCGCTACGAGGATTTTGCGCTCGAGGGCTACGAGCCCCACCCGCACATCAAGGCGGCGGTGGCGGTGTGATATTTGCCAAACGAGTCATTCCGGGGCGCCGCGCAGCGGCGAACCCGGAATCCATAACCCCGATCCAGCAAGACGTGAAAGCGCCTGGGCTTGCTTCCTGTTTCAAACAACTAAACGGCCGGCCATCGGACAGGCGTGATGCAATGCGCGAGGCGCGGCGGCTATGGATTCCGGGCTCCGTCCTGTGGCCGGCCCGGGAATGACGGAATATCAGCAGAATGACATCGAAGACGACATGCACTGAGGGCCTGCCCGCCATCATGCTCATCGCCGCCGTCGCCGAGAACGGCGTCATCGGCAGCGGAAACGCGCTGCCGTGGCGGCTCCGGTCCGACATGCAGAATTTCCGTGCGCTCACCATGGGCAAGCCGGTCATCATGGGGCGCAAGACCTTTCTTTCGATCGGCAAGCCGCTCAGAGGACGCACCACCATCGTCGTAAGCCGTGATCGCGAATTCACGGCTTCGGGCGCGGTGGTCGCGCCGAGCCTCGACGCCGCCCTTGCCGCCGCCCGCGGGGACGCCCTGCGCCGGCAGGTGGACACGATCGTCGTCGCCGGCGGCGCCGAAATCTACGCCCAAGCGCTGCCCTTCGCGTCGCGCCTCATCATCACCAGGGTCCATCGCCGCGTCGCGGGCGATGCGTACTTTCCAGCGATTGATCCCGAAGTCTGGCGCGAGACCGCACGCGAGGAGCATGCGCCGGCCGAAGGCGACGACAGCGCTTTCGCCTTCGTCACCTGCCAGCGTCAATCCGCCGCCGTGGCGTCCGAACGAGAGAAGCGAGGTCGAGCGCCGGGCTGACCCGCAGGTGAAGGGCCAACGCGGCATTGCTGCGCGTTGCAAGGAGCAGTGCACTTCCCTATATCCGCATCCATGCCGGCTGGGTTGGCCCGGCGCTCAGGAGATCTTTTACCCGATGCCGTGGAGCAACCAGTCCGGCGGCCCCTGGGGTTCGGGGCCGCGGGGACCCTGGGGCTCGGGTCCGCAGCAGCAAGGGCCGCGGCCGCCCGATCTCGAGGAATTCCTGCGCCGCAGCCAGGACCGATTGCGCAGCGTGCTGCCGGGCAATCTCGGCGGCCGCGGTGTGGCGCTGATCGCGCTGGCGGCAGTCGTGCTCTGGGGCTTCTCCGGCTTCTTCCGCGTCGAGCCCGACGAGCTCGGCGTGGTGCTGCGGTTCGGAAAGTTCGTGCGCGAAGTGCAGCCGGGGCTGAACTACCACCTGCCCTATCCGATCGAGACCGCGCTGACGCCTCCGGCGTTGCGCGTCAACAAGATCGACGTCGGCACGCTCCCCGTCGAGAACGTGCGCCGTGGCGCACCGGTGCGTGAAGTGCCGGAGGAAAGCCTGATGCTCACCGGCGACGAGAACATCGTCGACGTCGATTTCTCCGTGCTGTGGCGGGTCAAGCCGAACGGGGTCGGCGATTATCTGTTCAACATCCAGAACCCCGAGGGAACGGTGAAGGCGGTCGCCGAAAGCGCGATGCGCGAAGTGATTGGGCGCTCAACCATCCAGCCGATCCTCACCGGTGCGCGGCAGAACATCGAGACGGGGGTGCAGCAGCTGATGCAGAAGACCCTCGACAATTACGGCGCCGGCGTCCTGGTGCAGCAGGTGCAGCTGCAGAAGGTCGATCCGCCGACCCAGGTCATCGATTCCTTCCGCGACGTGCAGGCGGCGCGCTCGGATCTCGAACGCGCGCAGAACGAGGCACAGACCTACGCCAATCGCGTGGTGCCGGAGGCGCGCGGCCGCGCCGCCAAGGTCACCCAGGACGCCGAGGCCTATCGCGAGCAGACCGTCGCCGAGGCCAAGGGCCAGACCTCGCGCTTCCTGCAGATCTACGACCAGTACAAGAAAGCGCCGGACGTGACCCGCGAGCGCATGTATCTCGAAACCATGGAACGCGTTCTCGGCGGCAGCGAGAAGACGATCATCGATACCGGCCCGCAGCAGACGAGCCCCGGCGTGGTGCCTTACCTGCCGCTTACCGAGCTGCCGCGCCAGCGTCCGCCGTCCCCGGCCGGCAGCCCGTCGTCTTCCGGAGCCAGCCAATGAAGCAGAGCCTTGCCGGAGTGGGCTTCGCCGTCGTGCTGCTGCTCGTCGTCATCGTCGGCTACAGCACCCTGTTCACCGTCAACCAGACCAAGCAGGCCCTGGTGGTGCGGCTCGGCGAGCCGGTGCGGGTGATCACCGAGCCCGGACTCAACGTGAAAGTGCCGTTCATCGACAGCGTGATCTACGTCGACAAACGCATCCTCGACCTCGAATCGCCGGCGCAGGAGGTGATTGCGTCGGACCAGAAGCGTCTAGTCGTCGACGCCTTCGCGCGCTATCGCGTCAAGGATCCGCTCAAATTCTACCAGACGGTCGGCGAGACCGGCGCGAACTCGCAACTCGCGATCCTGCTCAACTCGGCGCTGCGGCGCGTGCTCGGCGAGGCCACACTGACCGAGGTCGTGCGCGACGTGCGCGAACAGCTGATGGCGCGCGTGCGCGAGCAGCTCGACCATGAGGCGCAGTCGTTCGGCATCCAGGTTGTCGACGTGCGCATCCGCCGCGCCGACCTGCCGGAGCAGAACAGCCAGGCGGTGTACCAGCGCATGCAGACTGAGCGCCAGCGCGAAGCGGCCGAGTTCCGCGCCCAAGGAAGCCAGAAGAGCCAGGAGATCCGGGCCAGGGCCGACCGCGACGTGACCGTGCTGCTGGCCGAGGCCAACTCCCAGGCCGAGCAGGCCCGCGGTCAGGGCGACAGCGAGCGCAATCGCATCTTTGCCGACGCGTATAACCGCGATCCCGACTTCTTCGCTTTCTACCGTTCCATGCAGGCCTACGAGAAGAGCCTGCAACACGGCGATACGCGGCTGGTGCTTCGGCCTGATTCGGATTTCTTCCGCTACTTCTCCACGCCGTTGCCGCGGGCCCGCGCGGAAGCGGCAGCCCCGCCCGCGCCGCAGAAACCGGCGGCCTCCCCCGCGCCCGACGCCAAATAGGCTTTTCGTCAAGTTGCGCCCGCCGTACCCCCGGGGCCCGCAGGCATGTCCGACTTCCTGGCCGCGATCGGATTGTTCTTCGCGATCGAAGGTATTCTCTTTGCCGCATTCCCGATGACCGCGAAGCAAGCGATGGCTGCAGCACTTGGCGTGCCGGATAGCCGATTGCGCCTTGCGGGCCTCGTTTCGGGGGCGCTCGGCGTGCTCATCGTCTGGTTGGTGCGCGGCTGAGGCGCGTTTGTTCGGCGGGACGGCGCGGCAGATCGTGCCGGCACGGCGCGCGACGCGGGGGGGCGCGCGGCGTGACGCCGGGATAGACCGGTCCGCCTTTCCGCCCCAATCCCGTTCCTAACTGCCGCTGCGCCGCCGGTATGGGCTTGCGTCCGACCCCGGACGGGGGCACATCCTTCCAGAACTCAATGCTTCAGGAGCACAGACGTCCATGTCTTGCCATCTGTACGGTTTGCCGCGGCCCGCTCTGGCGCTCGCCGCGCTTGCGGCGGCGATCGCGCTGGCGCTCGCCCGGCCGGCGGCAGCGCGCGGACCGGAAAACATCGCCGACGTTGCCGAACAGGTGATCGACGCCGTCGTCAACATCTCGACGTCGCAGAAGGTCGACGCGCGCATGAGCGGGGTGCCCGATCTGCCGCCTGGTTCGCCGATGGAGGAGTTTTTCGACGAATTCTTCAAGAACCGGCGCGGTGGCCAGGGCGGCGGCGATCAGGACCGTCCGGCGCGGCGGGTCAACTCGCTCGGCTCCGGTTTCATCATCGATTCCTCCGGGCTCGTCGTCACCAACAATCACGTCATTTCCGATGCCGATGAGATCAGCGTCATCCTCAACGACGGCGCCAAGCTCACGGCCGAACTCGTCGGCAAGGACTCAAAGAGCGATCTCGCAGTGCTGCGCGTGCGCCCCGACAAGCCGCTCAAGGCGGTGAAGTTCGGCGATTCCGACAAGCTGCGGCTGGGCGAATGGGTCATCGCCATCGGCAACCCGTTCAGCCTCGGCGGCACGGTCACCGCCGGCATCGTCTCCGCCCGCAACCGCGACATCAATTCCGGCCCTTACGACAACTACATCCAGACCGACGCCGCCATCAATCGCGGCAATTCCGGCGGGCCGCTGTTCAACCTCAGCGGCGAGGTGATCGGCGTCAACACCGCGATCATTTCGCCGTCCGGCGGCTCGATCGGCATCGGCTTCGCGGTGCCGTCGAACTCGGCGCTTGCCGTCATCGAACAGCTCCGCCAGTTCGGAGAAACGCGGCGCGGTTGGCTCGGCGTGCGCATCCAGCAGGTCACCGACGACATCGCCGAAAGCCTGAGCATCAAACCGGCGCACGGCGCGCTCGTCGCCGGCCTCGACGACCGCGGCCCGGCGAAGCCCGCCGGCATCGAGCCGGGTGACGTGATCATCAGGTTCGACGGCCGCGACATCAAGGACATGCACGATCTGCCGCGCATCGTCGCCGATACGCCGGTGGGCAAGGAGGTCGATGTCGTCGTCATCCGCAAGGGCAAGGAAGAAACCCACAAGGTCAAGGTCGGCCGCCTCGAGGACGGCGAAAAGCTCGCCGCCGCCAACAAGAAGGATTCGGCGCCGGAAGAAAAATCCGTCGTGCAGAAGACGCTGGGCCTCGAACTCTCCAGCCTCACCGACGATCTGCGCAAGAAGTACAAGATCAGAGACAACATCAAGGGCGTGATCATCACCGCGGTCGATCCGAGCGTCGCCGCGGCGCCGCCCGACAAGCGGCTTTCCTCCGGCGACGTCATCGTCGAGGTGCAATACCAGAGCGTGGGCAATCCGACAGACCTGCAGACTCGGCTCGATCAGCTCAAGGGCCAGGGCAAGAAAGTCGCGGTCCTGCTCGTCTCCAACGCCGACGGCGAGACCCGCTTCGTGGCATTGAGCCTGCAGTAAGCGGCGCATTCGCACCGTCGGCGACTCCCGACGGGTTGCGCGCAAGCGCAATTCACCGCGGCTGTGGGCGCGGCGGGCTTGAGCCGCCGCGCCCACAGCCGCACCCTCTTTTTTCGTCAATGCTTTGCGCTTATATTCCGTGGCGCCGGAGCAATCCGGCTATGGCGATAAATGGCCGTCGAAATAAACCTTTCGGACCCGGGGGCAGTACCCGGCGACTCCACCAATTTGGAGGGCAGGCGACAGACGGCAGATGACAGACCGGGCGTCCTTGCAGCCGGCGATTTGTCTTCTGCGTTCTGATCTCGGTCCTCCGCCTGCGGGGTCGAAATAGGATCGACGAGGGCGTAAAGGACGTGCTTTTGCTCGGCATGGTTCCGCCGTTATCGGGCCAAACTCATAGTTGCCAACGACAACTATGCTCCGGTTGCTCTGGCTGCGTAAGCAGCTTGAAAGACCGATCTGAAGCCCTGGCGTCTTAGCAGCGTCAGGCGGGGTTCGGAGGCACCTGGCAACAGAAGCCTCCACTTTTTTGGAGGACGGAAGACGGACGACAGAGGACAGAATCGGTCTGGGCCTCTATCATCGATCTGTCCTCGGTCACTCCGTCGCGCGTCATCGTCGTCCGTCAGCCGTCGTCTGCCATGGCCTTCGATCACATTCGTTATGACGTTCTCGCGCAAGCGGCCCTGCGCGGCGTCGTGCGCACCGTGCTCGCCGACGTCGCCAAGAATGGCCTGCCGGGCGAACATCATTTCAGGATCACCTTCAACACCATGGCCCCGGGCGTGCGGCTGTCCGACCGCATGCGGGCGCAATATCCGCAGGACATGACCATCGTCCTGCAGCATCAATTCTGGGACCTCGCCGTAACCGAACAGGCCTTCGAAGTGGGCCTGTCGTTCGGCGGCATTCCCGAACGCGTGGGCGTACCCTTCGAGGCGGTGACGGCGTTCTACGATCCGGCCGTCCAGTTCGGCTTCCAGTTCGAAGCCGTCGACGGGGGCGCGGCGGCGGAAGCGTCTGCTGCGACCCAGACTGTGGACAAATCGGCCGCGCCGGCGCCGGCGCTGACCGCCGGCGAACGGCCGGAACCCTTGCCGGCTCCCGCTGCCGTGACGCCGCCCGCGCCCGCCCCTGATGGCGCCGATGCCGGCGGCGAAGTCGTGCGGCTGGACCGGTTCAGGAAGAAATGAGAGCCAGCGAGCGGTCGACGACCGGCGACGGACGGCAGGCGCTAAAGAAGCTGTTCCACCGGTCGTCCGTGCTCCATCTCCGGCAATGAAAACGCGTATCGAGACCGATTCCATGGGGCCGATCGAAGTCGCAGCCGATCGGTACTGGGGCGCGCAGACCGAGCGCTCGCGCATCAACTTCCACATCGGCGAGGAACGCATGCCGCGCCCGCTGATCACGGCGCTCGCGATCGTCAAGCGGGCAGCAGCGCAAGCCAATCTCGAACTCGGCGTGCTCGACGCGCGGTGGGCAAAGGCGATCATCCAGGTCGCCGACGAGGTCATCGCCGGCAAGCTCGACGATCATTTCCCACTGGTCGTATGGCAGACCGGATCGGGCACGCAGACCAACATGAACATGAACGAGGTGATCGCCAATCGCGCCAACGAACTGCTCGGCGGCACGCTCGGCAGCAAGTCGCCAATCCATCCCAACGATCACGTCAACATGAGCCAGTCGTCGAACGACTGCTTTCCCACCGCCATGCACATCGCGGCGGTGGAGGAGATAGCCGGACGGCTCCTTCCGGCGCTCGCGCATCTGCATGCGGCGCTTGAGGCAAAGACGAAGGCGTTTGCCTCGATCATCAAGATCGGCCGCACCCATGTCCAGGACGCCACGCCACTGACGCTCGGCCAGGAATTTTCCGGCTACGCAGCGCAGGTCAAGTCCGGGATCACCCGCATCCGCGCGGGCGTGAAGGAACTCTACCCGCTGGCGCAAGGCGGCACTGCGGTCGGCACCGGGCTCAACGCCAAGCGCGAATTCGGCAAGGTGTTCGCGACAAAGGTTGCGGCGATTACCGGCCTGCCGTTCGTGAGCGCACCGAACAAATTCGAGGCGCTCGCGTCGCACGCCGCCCTCACCTTCGCGCACGGCGCGCTCAACGCGCTGGCCGCCGACCTGTTCAAGATCGCCAACGACATCCGCCTGCTCGGCTCCGGCCCGCGCTCCGGGTTCGGCGAATTGATCCTTCCGGAAAACGAGCCGGGATCATCCATCATGCCGGGCAAGGTCAATCCGACCCAATGCGAGGCGCTGACCATGGTGTGCTGCCGCGTGTTCGGCAACGACACCACGATCACCGTCGCGGCAAGCCAGGGCCATTTCGAGCTCAACACCTACAAGCCGGTGATCATCTACGCGGCGCTGCAGTCGATCCGGCTCATCGCCGACGCAGCGGTCTCGTTCACCGACCATTGCATCGCCGGTATCCGTGCCAACGAGCCGCGCATCCGCGAGGCGATGGAGCGCTCGCTGATGCTGGTCACCGCGTTGACGCCGCGGATCGGCTACGACAAGGCGGCGCAAATCGCCAAGGCCGCGCACGCCAACGGCACCACGCTGCGGGAAGAGGCGGTCAGACTCGGCTTCGTATCGGCCGAGGAATTCGATCGGCTGGTGCAGCCCGCGCGGATGACGCGCCCGGATTCGTGATCGGCCCCGCCCCCGCCCCTGCACCCTGACGCTGCGTCAACGCCGAAAGGTCGCCCAAAAGCCGCGCCTTTGACGACCGGCACCGATGAAAGCGCGACATAGAGCGGTTGCGCAGTCCCCTCGGCAGTGTCTGCAGGCAGGATTGA
>Ga0210409_10004108_pt1 | contig 15846 bp, 13 predicted proteins | sample IncBWH17MmetaG_FD_161649 | JGI IMG/M metagenome (GOLD analysis project Ga0210409, IMG submission 161649) | Forest soil microbial communities from Barre Woods Harvard Forest LTER site, Petersham, Massachusetts, United States - Inc-BW-H-17-M | ecosystem: Environmental > Terrestrial > Soil >...
GGTGCTAATACCGCATTTCTTACATGAACAACAACTGAGCTGGAAAGAGGCCTTTGGTTTTGGGAACAATCGAAAGCAGGCGATTATGCTGGGTGTAATCCTGGCTTGCCTGTTCCTGCCCGTGGGGATGGGGCTGCAATGGCTTTCGGCGCAAGTGATGGTGCATCTGCCGCATTTGCAATTAAAGCCGCAGGAACAGGAGGCGGTGCAAACCTTGGAAATGGCGGTTACCTGGTTCAATCGGGTTGCTTTGGCCATTGTGACCATTGTTTTGGCGCCGGCAGCCGAAGAGATGCTCTTTCGCGGCATTCTCTACCCCATTATCAAGCAGGCCGGCTACCCGCGACTTGCGTTGTGGGGAACAGCGCTGCTGTTTGCGGCCATCCATCTGAACCTGGTGACGTTCGTGCCTCTGACGGTGCTGGCGTTGGGACTGACCCTGCTTTACGAAAAAACGGACAACCTGCTGGGGCCCATCACCACTCATGCTCTCTTTAACGCGATGAATTTCGTCATCCTGTATTCGTCGCTGGGCCCGTTCACCCAAATCAAATGAAGGAATTCGAGCTGATCGACCGGCTCACCCGCTCTCTCCCGAGCAATGAATGCGTCATCACCGGGCCGGGGGACGACTGCGCCGTTCTGGATTTGGGAATCACGGATCGACTCCTGTTGTTCAAAACCGACGCCGTGGTTGAAGGCATCCACTTTGAACCCGGCACGCCCCCGGCAAAAGTAGGGCATAAGGCTTTGGGTCGCTGCCTCAGCGATATTGCGGCGATGGCAGGCACGCCCAGCGCGGCGCTAATCACCCTGGCGCTGCCGCCTGGCTTTGATGCGAAGTACCTTGAGGAGCTCTATGGAGGCATCAGCGTGCTGGCGAAACGATACAATGTCGCGATTGCCGGCGGCGAGACCATCAGCAACCCCGGGCCGTTGCTGATTTCGGTTTCGCTCCTGGGCTGGGTGACTCGAGGCAAGGCGCTTTTAAGGTCAGGCGCAGTGCCCGGCGATGCCATCTTCGTGACCAGCGAGTTGGGGGGATCCCTGATGGGCAAGCACCTGGAATTTGAACCTCGACTCGCCGAAGCAAGCTGGCTTAGAGAGCACTTCCCAATTCATGCCATGATCGATCTCAGTGACGGGCTGGCGGGTGATTTACGGCACGTGTTAAAAGCCAGCGCGGCAGGCGCGGAGTTGCTGGCAACAGCGGTGCCCATCAGCCGGGAAGCGCGCCGTGCCGCCAAGGCTGCACCCACAGCGAAGCCCGCGTTGGTGGCAGCGCTCACCGATGGGGAGGATTTTGAGCTGCTCTTTACCGTGCCCAGTCGCGATGCGGTCTCGCTTCTGGATAGCTGGAAAAAACAATTTCCCAAGCTTCCGCTGAGCTGCATTGGCAAAATCACTTCGGGAAAAGAGATCACGATTCGCGATCAGCATGGACTGCGGCCACTGACCGTTCATGGGTACGAACATTTCGCATAGCCCATCGGATACCGTCGCACTGGGCGAAGCCTGGGGACGCACTGTTGAAACGGGTCTGGTGATCGGACTTTGCGGCGATCTGGGCGCGGGGAAAACACAACTTGTCAAAGGCCTGGCCCGGGGTCTGGGTATTGAGTCGTCTGTGCACTCGCCCACTTTCGCCCTGGTCAACGTTTATACTGGCGGCCGACTTACTCTGTTCCATCTGGATTTGTACCGGTTGGAAACTCCGGACCAAATTATCGCGGCCGGTTTGGAGGAATATTTGAATCCGGAGGGAGTGAGTGTCATTGAATGGGCAGACCGGTGGTTTGGGCCCAAGCCAGGCCATTCGGCCTGGCGGGAAGATATGAGCCACACGCCTTCAGGGCGGAAGAAGGGACTTGTTCGCTGGGTGCAGATGGAGATCCTGAGTCCATCAGAACGGCGCATTACCTATGAAGATCTTGGCGCTTGAGTTTTCCTCGCCTCAACGCAGCGCGGCACTGGTGCAGAGGAGCCATTCGCCAGCAGAGATTGTTGAGTACGAAGCTGTCGAGAGCGGCGCTCATTCGAACAAACCCTTTGAAATGATCGAGGAGGTGTTGAGGCAATCGGGCATCGAGCGGGAACAAGTCGAACGCCTGGCAATTGGACTTGGTCCCGGTTCCTACGCAGGAATTCGGGGCAGCATTGCCTTGGCGCAGGGCTGGCAGCTTGGAGGCGAAACGCCGATTCAGGGCGTGAGCAGCGCGGAGTGCGTGGCCGCGCAGGCCCATGCCGAAGGCGTGACCGGCGGAATTGCGGTTGTCATCGACGCGCAACGCGGGGAGTTTTACCTGGCGCGCTACGAACTGACCTCCGGCGCATGGCGCGAGGTTGAGCCCCTTCGATTGGCTTCCGCCGCAAAGGTGTCGGAGCGCGAACAGCATGGAGATCTGCTGGTGGGTCCTGAAGTGCAGAATTGGTTTCCGAAGGGGCGAACCATCTTCCCGCGCGCCGCGACCCTGGGCAGGCTCGCATTGGATCAGACCAGCTTTATTTCGGGCGAAGATTTGCAGCCGATCTATCTGCGGACGCCCAATTTTGTTAAAGCACCCCCTCCGCGAATTTTGCTTGAGTAGCAGACCCTCGGTCTACCAGTATCCGGACAATTAACCACGAATGAACCCAGATAAACACGGATTAGGAATCGCTTGCGTAGCGCAGACTTTTAGTCTGCTGTATCGCAGACTTCCAGTCTGCTGGGCGTAGGGAAAAATCCAATGCCCAAACCCTTCGCACGCCTGCCGACTAAAAGTCGGCGATATAGCAGACTGGAAGTCTGCGCTACTCCCAAAAGCCAAGACTGGGGGCTTCGAAAAAAGTGAAATGCACCCTTGCTGTCACAAGCGCGTCTTTATCAGTGTTCATCCGTGTCCATCCGTGGTTTAATGTCGTTTTAAACTCAGCACAACCCACGCTCCAATGAAAGCCGCTGTCCTGCATGGCAAAGAAGACATTCGGGTCCACGAGATCGACTTCAAAGGCCTCAAGCCGGGTGAAGTCAGGGTTCGGGTCGAGGCGGCGTTGACGTGCGGCACGGATCTCAAGGTTTTCAAGCGGGGTTATCACCAGAAGATGATCGTGCCGCCCGCGGTGTTCGGGCATGAGTTCTCCGGAGTAATCACGGAAACGGCCCCGCGGGTCAGTGGCTGGCAGGTGGGGAATCGCGTGGTGGCCGCCAACTCCGCACCCTGCGGGGAGTGCTTCCACTGCCAAAATGGTCAGGAAAACTTGTGCGATGACCTCTTGTTCCTCAACGGCGCGTACGCCGAATCGATTGTCATTCCCGCTCGTTTGGTTCGAAGGAATCTGCTTCATCTGAGCACCAACACGCAATTCCGCGACGCGGCCTTAATGGAACCGCTGGCATGCGTGGTGCAAGGCGTCGAGGACACCAAACTTCGCGCCGGTCAGCGCGTGCTGGTTCTGGGAGCGGGGCCGATTGGGCTGATGTTCGTGGCCCTGGCAAAACACTTGGGCTGTTCCGTGGCGGTGGCGGGGCGGGGCAAGCAACGGCTGGAAACGGCGCACATGCTGGGGGCCTTTGAGGTCATTGAGGTTGGCCGGCAATCGAAAGTGACAGAAGCAGTGCCGGCCGGCTCGAGATTCGACGTGGTGATTGAAGCGGTCGGCAAACCCGAAACCTGGGAGGCAGCGGTGCACCTGGTGCGCAAGGGCGGCACGGTGAATTTCTTCGGCGGTTGTCCTACGGGAACAACGGTTACGTTCGACACTGCCTTGATTCATTATTCGAACCTCAATCTGCTTGCGAGTTTTCACCACACCCCCCGCACGATTCGCCGGGCATTGGAATTTATTGAAACCGGGGTGGTGCGAGCTTCGCACTTCATTGATGGGGAATGCCCTTTGTCGGAATTGCCTGCGCTTTTTCACTCGATGGCAGAGGGAAACCGGGCTGTTAAAACGCTGATCCAGGTCAAGGGATGAGGGCGGAGAATAAATTTGAAACGCTGAAACGCTGAAACGCTGAAAGCTGCGGGAAAGGCGGAAAAATCGGGAAACGGGGGAAAACAAAACTTCGTTTTATAGAGTGCGTAACACGGACTACACCACGAACTTCGCCCCAGCGGCGGGCGCCTGTCTTCGCCCTCTCTCCGCGAGGGACGAGCGGGGAGAGGGGCTTCTATCGTAGCGCATCCTATGGGCTTCCACCGTAACCGCACAGAACGCAAAGAAGACAGAGAAGCAAGAGAACGGGCGAAGGGGGGAGGGTGCGAGGGGTTCGCAATAATCTGCGGCCAACAACAAAGAGCAGCACGAGGATTAGTGCGACAGCCAGGAAAGGCATGACAATGGCCAGAACGGAAGTAATGACCGCACCGGCCAATTCCAAAGTGGCCACCAGTGGGTTTGCCAGACCCCCGGTGGACAAGGTGGACGCGCCCCTGGTCACAACCGTGGCGCCTTGAACCAGCCCAGCGGCACTGCCGCCGGCAATTACGGCTAAAGTCCATCTGAGAAACGGGCTCATGTCACCGACCGCGGAGGCGGTCACTACAGTGCCGGCGACGATTGCGGCGGGAGTGGCAATCGTATCGAGCAAGTGATCCACCCAAGGAATGTAATAACCCCCGATTTCGAGGCACGTCGCCACGGAAAACGTGATTAGGGCTGGGTAGGTGCCGATCCATTCAAAGCCATGAGCCAAGGTCAAATGCCCCGACAGGGACGCGATGCTCATGACCAACATAGGGACAAACACCCGGAAACCACACGCGGCGCTCAGGCCGATCCCAACACAGATACTCAGGAATGTTTCCATAACTACTTTCGTTTGTACAGGCCCATCAATTCACCTTGCGCGAGCGTCCGCTTTTCGATGACCCGCTCGACTTCCTTCTTCGTGGCGCCGGGTTTCAGGTCCAACATGCTATCCAGCGCATAAAGCTTGAAAAAGTAGCGATGGGCTTTGCCGGGCGGCGGACACGGGCCGCCGTAACCGAGATGTTTGAAATCATTGAGCCCCTGTTTGGCGCCGCCGGGAAGGAATTGGCTCTTGGGAAGACCTTCGGAAAGTTCCGTGGTTGTCGGCTGGAGGTCGAACGCCACCCAGTGTACCCAGGTGCCAACCGGCGCGTCTGGATCATCCGCAATCACTGCGAAGCTTTTGACTCCCGAAGGCGCGCCACTCCATTTGAGCGGCGGAGAAAGGTTTTCGCCGTCGCAGGTATATTTTGCCTGAATTGTCTCGCCTTGCGAAAACGCAGTGCTCGTCAGTTGCATAAGTCCTTTCTCCGAACATTTTGCGGAGCTAACGAAACTCACTAAAAGACCGAAGGCAACCCAAAAACTCGCCGTCGCAGCAGACGCACGCTTAAGTTCTCGGCCCGCAGTCATAGGTCATATTACTCCGATGAAAGCAAACAAACAACTCGGAGATGGGGCGCCGAAGCACGGTAGCAGGGACGGCGCGCTGCGCCGTCCGCGCCGCGTTCCGCGGGCGCAACCTGGGTGGGTTGACACGCCAAACACGTTTCGTTCCTCCCGCTGAAACGCGGGCGGGGACATCGCAGCGCAATGTCCCTACCACCCGCGATGTCGCTACCGCGGCGTTTTAGCTTTGCCTGGATTGCCTCGCCTCTTCAGATTAAATGAAAACCATTCACGAACATGTTTTCACACATCGTCATCTTTTGGACGGACCCGGCAATTCCAACGGCGGCCGAAGACTTGATTGCCGGAGCCAATAAGTACCTAAAGCCCATTCCGGGTGTGCTGCATTTCCACGTCGGCAGGATGGCTTCCAGCCATCGGCCAGTGGTGGACCAGTCTTACCAGGTAGCCTTGAACATCGTGTTTCCCGACAAGAAAACCCAGGACGACTACCAGGTGCATCCGATGCATATCGAATTTCTGGAAAAGGTCTTCAAACGCGTATGCAAACGAGTCGTGGTCTATGATTTTGAGTAACTGACCGGGTCCCTCTTTGTGTTCTTTGCGTTCTCTGCGGTAAAAATTCATCTGCCTTCTGCGCGGCTCTGCCGCGCTGGGTCCATTCGTGGTTAGCCCGAATGATTACGGCTCTAACCCGGATATTTCTTAAGCCACCAGGCTCGACAGTAAGGCGCTCTCATTAACACCCCGCTTCAGCGGGGTGTGACGTGCCGGCAAGACCTCAGAAACTGTTTCAACGGTTTCTCGCGTGCCGGGAAAACCGTTGAAACGGTTTCTGATCCTCTTCGGACGCCAAACACCCCGCTGAAGCAGGGTGTTAATGAGAAACGGCGGCCGTGGAGGTTCAGCCGCTATGAAATATCTGGGCTAGTGGGGCTAGTGGGGCTAGTGGTGCTAGTGGTGCTAGCTAGAGCTATGCCCGGGGATGAAATTTCCGGTGCACTTCGCGCAAACGGGTGCCGGCCACGTGCGTGTAGACTTCGGTCGTGCTGATATTCGCATGCCCGAGCAGTTCCTGGATGACGCGCAGGTCCGCGCCGTTGTCCAGCAGATGCGTGGCGAAGCTATGGCGGAGCATGTGCGGCGTCACATTTCGTGAAATGCCGGCGCGACGGACCCGCTGCTTGATCCTCAACCAGAGCGTGACCGCGGCGAAGGGGGTGCCGCGTTTGGTCAGAAAGACTGTGCCGGGCGAGCGGGCGGTGACCAGTTTCGGCCGGCCGGCTTCCAGGTAACGTTGCAGTGCCTGGACAGCTTTGCGGCCCAACGGCACGACTCGCTCCTTGTTGCCTTTGCCGATGACGTTGATGAATCCCGCTTCGAGATGGAGTTGCTCCAAACGCACGCCGCGCAGCTCCGCCAGGCGCAGACCAGAGGCATACGCCAGTTCGAGCACGGCCTGGTCGCACAGGTTCGCTGGCGTCTCCGGCGATTCGTGCGTGAGCAACTTTTCGATTTCCGGGTTCGTAAGCGCCTTGGGCAGGCGTTTCCATCGCCGCGGCAGCGAGAGGTTCTCGGCCACATTCAGGGGCAAAAGCTTTTCATTCTCCGCAAACCGGTAAAAGGCTCGCAACGCCGCTATCTCCAGGTAAACGCTCTCGCCGCTGAGCCGCCGTGTTGAATCCTCTGGTTCGCCCGCAAGCTGCCGCTCCCGCTCGTGCTGAAGGAACGACATCAGGTGGCGGAGCTCGACGGATTTCCAGTCGCTCAATCCGTGCTCGCTTGCCCAAGTGAGGAATTTCTTGAGCAGAGCGGCATAGGTGCGCTGAGTGTGCTCCGCCTGGCCTTTTTCGTGGCGCAGGTGCTGCAGAAAATCTTCGACGAGCGCTTCCACTGAGTCAGATGGAAGGTTACGGAGTCGCGACGTTGCGCCTCTTACGCCAACCAGATGCCTGTTCCCGCCATTGCAGATCTAGCGAGGCGGCGCCTCAGACTCTTAGAGATTGAAAATTGAAAATTTTCAATTGGCAATTTGCAATCCCGGTGGAGCCGGCTGTTTGTGATGGAGCGAAACTTGATTTGCCCGCAAACTGTTTTGAGATTCAAGACTCTAGTATGCTGCTTTGTAACTCACTTCGCGGTAGCCGCTGCCGGCCTGGCCGGCTCGGCTGTCCTGCCTGGCATCGGAATCACTTGTGATTGCAATCCCATTTTGGCGCAAACGAAGTACACCACCGCGCCGACGATGAAAGCAGCCACAGGCGCGCACGGGATGTCAACGTGCACAATATCCGAGAGCATTGGATTGGGAAGAATACCGACAATAAATCCCAGCAACCAGGCGATCCACCCGGCCGGATTTACCCCTGCGCGCGGCCCCGACCAAGAACCTCCGGACAGCAGGTAATCCACCACCATCGCGCCGACAATCGGCCCAAAGGAGGCGCCGATCAGGCCGAAGACTTTGGGAAGACTGCCGGCCCAGCCGGTAATTGCCAGGATGATGCTGATGACGGCGCCGATCCCTACCGAGACGAAAGGATTGACCTTGGGCATGGTGGTTTTGAAGCTGTTGGCCGCAATGAACGAGGAGAAGCAAGCTCCCGGGAACGAGGCGAGGGTGAGCCCGATCATAATGGCGGCGAACAAGCCGGGCGACAGTTTCACCTTCAGAGCGGCTGTCATATTCAGGGTCGTGGGGTCGATCACCCCGGCAGCTTGGGCGCCGGCAACCGCGATGACTGAGATTCCAGCGGTGAGCACGATGGCGAGGATGATGCCGACAATGCCTCCCATGCTGACGTCATTTTTGTTGCGATTGCTGGTGCAAATGTCCACGCCGGCGGCCCCCGCAGTTGCGAAAAATCCCACAATAGCGCCGACCATAGCCAAAATGCTGGCGGTTCCGCCGCCCGATGCTGTTGGTAAGGGTTTATAATCGCCTGCCGAGCCGGCAAACATCGCCAACCCCATGATGAGCACGATCAATGGTATGAGGGGCAAGTAAGTGGCTACCTTGGCGACATATTGTATTCCTTTAAGACCGACGAATGCCGCTGCCACGGTCCAGATAATGCATATCGGAACGAAAAGCCCTTTGGCTCCAAATCCTTGTGCCAAGGCATCAGAAGAAAAGTAGGCGTTGACGCCCAACCAGCCAAACTGTAGCGCGCCCATGAGGAAGCCGGGCATCAGCAAGCCACCCACGGCTCCAAAAGTCGACGTGCCGATCACATACAGCGGCAGGCCCGTTTTCATGCCGAGCAGGCCGGGAACTAGATAGAAAAGGAAGTGGCAGATAACCGCTCCGACGACTACGCCAAGGAGCGTCGCACCCAGTCCGCCAGTCGACAGACCGTTCTCCGACATGCGATCCCAAAACGCGAACCAGAGGAAAATGCCGGCATACGTTTGGGCCGTTGTTTTGTACCAAGGCGCGCGTTTATCGGGCGGGTTGGGCGTGGCGCTGGTGATGTAGTTCGGGAGCTGTGAGTTTGGAGTAGTCATGGGTCGGTTTTTGGTTTGAGGGCAGGACGGTGACAAGGGGGGTTCAGCAAGGGGCTCGGACAAGACGACAGGGCCATCAGTCCTGACCGATCATCGTGCCGACCTACGGTTAAGCTGCCTGTTTCCGAACAGATGCCAAGCATTAGGGAAGGATTCTCAAATTCGGCTCCAAGCTGTCAACGGTAAAGTTCCTTCCGGGGTAACCACTTGGTGGGGCGAGGCTCCCGCCGAGCCCTAGCTTAACCTAAAAGGATCAGACCTCGGCGGAAGCCTCGATCCACCAAGACTACTCCACCAAGCCTGCCTCCCTGAGGCATTACCTTCCGGAATTCCACCGAAACCCAACCTGTCACGACCCAGTTCATTTTCCGGACAGAGCAAATTCGATTGCGCCAGGCGGCTTGACCTGATTGGACGCGTCCAGCACCTCAAGTGAGAGCAGACGACCTCGTTTATCATAGTCGAATACCAAGCCCGCGCGGACCTCGTCGCTTTCGGCGACCTTGCCGGCTCGTAAAATGATGGAGAGAAGCGTGTCCGTTTCTTTGTCGTAAATGACCTTCATGCGAATGATTTGTTTCTGGCTCATCGATCAGGAGTGCCCCAGTTCGGCTGCTTCAACATTTCACCCCAGGCCAGCGCGCCAGTGGGGCACTGCCGCACACATTCGGCGGCCACCTCACGCAGCCCTTCTTCAATCGTGTGGTTCATCGGGGCGCCGATGCGCACGTCAAAGCCACGGCCGATAAACGTCAAACCCAGCGGCTCGCGAGCCAGCTCCGTAAGTTTCACGCAAATGCCGCAGAGGATACATTTGCCCGGCTCAAAGATAATGCCGCCCGGTTGCAGGTGCTGCTCGAATGGCCGGCGCTCGCCGCGGAAGCGGCCGGCCTCGGCTCCATAAACCTGGGCGTAATGCTGCAAGAGGCAATTGCCCGAGGATCGACAATCGCAGTGGAGACAGCGGGCGGCTTCGGTCGCCGCCTCGGGAGGGCTGAAGCCGCCGCAGCGATCACACGGAGTGACGCAGCCTCCTGGACTGGCGGTCGCGAGGAATTGCCGCAACTCGCCGGAGTCGAGCCGGCCCATGATACTGGAAAAAATCTTCTCGGGCCGCCGCACTTGCTGGCCCGAGAGGAATCGGTTCACGCATTCCGCAGCAGCACGTCCTTCGGCCATGGCGCGCACGAGTTGTTTTACCGGTTTGACGACGGCTCCGGCGGCAAAAACCTTGGGCAAGGGCGTTTGGCAGGTATTGGGATCGGCCTTGAGAGCGTTAGCGGCCCCGGGCAATTCAAGTTTTTCAGCCTCGCCGGGCGCGAGTTCGCCGATCGTCAAGAGGATCGCATCAAACCCGCGTGAAAGTCCGTCAATCGTGACGTCAACCCCCAACGCCACCCCAAGCTTGAACTCGACCCCCGCTGCGCTTAACAGATCGGTCTCGGCGGCCAGAATCGCTGACGGTAACTGCTCCTCGGAAACCGAGCGCAACGTGCCCCCAGGCGACGGGTTGCGATCTACCACAGTGACTCCGTGGCCCGCCCGCGCGAGGTAATATGCGGCCGCCAGGCCCGTGGGACCGGCACCAACGATGGCAACGCTCTTGCCGCTGGCGGGCTTTGGCTGGAGGTTCGGAGTCCCGCTTTTAGGCGGCGAGGTGATCAAACCGGTGAGATTGCCGGATTTCAAAGGCTCACCGTCTGAATGAGAGACTCCGAACCGAATTGATGGGGACTCGCAGGAGCTCGTGCCTTCCGGCAGAGATTTTTGGAGTTGCCAATCCGTGACGAACCGCTCCATATCCCGAATCGCGGCGGGATCATCCCAAGAGCCGCGCCGACAACCTTGCTCACAGGGATGATGACAGAGTCGTCCGAGGACGCCGGCAAGCGGCAGCGCACCGCGAACGGTTGAGGTAGCTTCAACCAGTTTTCCCGCCTGGATCTGCCGGATCATGACGGGAATGTTCAGCCCTAACGGGCACAGCCGATTGCAGGGAGAGAGGCAATCGCCGACGTGATCGCTGAAGAGCAATTCCAAGGCGGTCCGCCGGGCTTCATGAACTTCTTCGGTTTCACTCTCAACAACCATGTCCGGCTGAACTTTGGTTCCGCAGGAAGGAACGAGCTTTCCGTTGATTTTAACCACGCAAACCAGGCAGGAGTTGAGTGGACCGCATTTTTCCAGGTAGCAGAGCGTGGGAATGTCCAGGCCCAACGTGCGGGCGGCGGAGAGGACGGTTTGGTCAAGGCTGACCTCTACGCGGGCACCGTCGATGGTGATGGGAAAGGTCATGGGCGAACGGAGTTCGAAATCCGAAATCCGAAATCCGAAGGCCGAAAGAAGGCCGAAATCCGAAGGCCGAAAATGTGAACTGGGGAGACCATAAGCTACTTTCTCCAAATGGCCCCGAAGATCAAATTTAGTTCCTTAGCTTCGCGCCACAAGGTCCTGGCTTCATCGGCCAGCGTCGGTTCTGCGTTAGCAATCATGCGGAGGAAGAACATGGTTTCTTTGGATTCCTTTCGGCACGTGCCGATCTTCTGTTTGAACTCTTTGCCGGAAACAGAATCGTCGGCTTCGCAATAGTTTGCCCCAACGCTTGTGCCCGCTCCCACCAATTGAGAAATGAGGCGCTCGTTTACGGGATTCTGGGGGATCTTTTTTGCAAATCGAATAATCGCTTCACCAAATTGCGCAGTCCGTTCATCCAAACGTGCAGGGAGGCTCTTTTCGGACGAGTCCTCGCGGAGGACTAGGCTCTGAGGTTCCTTTTTGTTACCCCATGACCAAAACATTGAATCCAGGAGTTGATCCCCTTGAAGGGAGTCTTTTTCGGATTTCGGCCTTCGGCCTTCTTTCGGGTTTCGGGCTTCGGCCTTCGGATTTCTGAGTCCTTCGTTCATGCAACCTCAATGGCCCCCTGCGGGCACGCCGTTCGGCAGGAATCGCACCGGGTGCACTTCTCCAGGTCAATGACATGCCTCCGATACGGCGTCATGGGGATGGCTTCGACGGGACAGCGCTGGGCGCAAATCGTGCAGCCGGTGCAGTGCTCGAGGACACGATATTTGATGAGCGCGGAGCATTTGCCGGCAGGACAGCGGCCTTCCAGGTGGGCTTCGTACTCCTCGCGAAAGTAGCGGAGGGTCGACAACACTGGATTGGGCGCGGTTTTGCCCAAGCCACAAAGGCTGCCGGCACCGACCTGGCGGGCCAACTGCTCCAAATGCGCAAGGTCCTGGCGTTGGCCTTTGCCGGCGCATAAACGGTCGAGTATATCCAGCATGCGCCGCGTTCCCACCCGGCAAAAGGTGCACTTGCCACAGGATTGATCCTGGGTGAATTGGAGGAAGTAGCGCGCCATATCCACCATACAGGCCGTGTCGTCGAGCACGACGAGCCCACCCGAGCCCATGATCGCCCCGACGTCACGCAGCGATTCATAATCCACCGGCGTATCGGCCAGCCGCGCCGGCACGCAACCGCCGGATGGCCCGCCAATCTGGACCGCTTTGAATCGCCGCCCCGGCCGCACTCCTCCGCCAATCTCGTCGACGATCTCACGAATGGTTGTGCCCATGGGAATCTCAATCAAACCGCCGCGCTGGACATTGCCAGCCAAGGAAAAAACTTTGGTCCCTTTGCTGGCCTTGGTGCCATAGGCGGCGAACGCCTGCGGACCATGGCGAACAATCCACGGCAGGACAGCGAGGGTTTCAACGTTGTTAATCACGGTAGGTTTGCCCCGCAGCCCGGCTTGGGCTGGGAACGGCGGACGCAACCGCGGCATGCCACGCTGGCCCTCCACCGAAGCGATCAGTGCCGTTTCTTCGCCGCAAACGAAAGCGCCAGCGCCTTCTTTGATCGTCAACTGCAGCCGATAATCCGAGTCTAACAACCTCTCTCCCAGCCAGCCGCGTTGAGCGCAGAGCTTGAGCGCAGCGCGCACCCGCTTAACCGCAAGAGGGTATTCGTGCCGGATATAGAAAATTCCTTCATGCGCGCCCACCGCCACCGCCGCCAGCGCCAGGCCCTCGATGATGCGATAGGGGAAGGACTCCAGCAGCATGCGGTCCATGAACGCGCCGGGATCGCCTTCGTCGCCGTTGCAAATAACGTATTTGGTTTCACCAGGCTGCTGACGCGCCATGCGCCACTTCGCGGCGGTGGGGAAACCGGCTCCTCCTCGGCCGCGCAGGCCTGAGGCCTCAATGAGGGCGATTAGCTGCTCAGCCGACAGATGCTCGCCCCCTGGGAGCGCCGGCGTCTCGCCGGCGCTCCCAGGAGTTAGACAGCGCGCTAAAGCTGAGAAGCCGCCGTGAGCGACGTACTCATCCAAATCCAACGGATCAATTTGACCGAACTGCTCGGTGGCAATGTGGACCTGCTGTTCGAGAAAAGCTCCCACGGACGGCTCCTTCACATCCAGTTCGGCAGCGGCGATGGGATCGTTGATTTGGTCCTGGAGCAACGTGTCAAGCGAGCGCGTGCAGAGCTGGGACAGATTCCGGAGCACACCTTTGGGGCGAAAATGCCTGAGCACGAGATTCTTGGCCTCCGCCTCCGCCAATCCAGCATAAAAGGCGCTGGGCTTGCCTGGGCGGACCACTTCGATCATAGGAGTGCGATGGCACATGCCAACGCACCCGACGCGTTTGATCGACACTTTTGCGCCAGTTTGGTCGGCGGTTTGTTGCAGAGCATGAAACAACCGGTCGCTGCCTTTGGCAATGCAACACGACCCAAGACCAATATGAATCCGGGCTGAGCTGTTGGAATCCATTGAGGCTTCTTCGGTCGAAGCGATTGAGGCGGCTGCGTTCTCCTGTTCCAGAAACTCCGAGATGAGGTGCGGGGCCCTTTCTGTCGTCACGTGTCCCGACGTGCACTCACCCACCCGCACAACTGGGGCAAGTGTGCAGCAACCCAGGCAAGCCACTTGCTCGATCGTGAACAGCCCGTTGTTATCCGTGTCCTTGCCGGACTCGAGGTGGAGGTGTCGCCGCAGGGCGTCTTCCACGCGTTCAGCCCCGGTGACGTGGCAAGCCGTGCCGTGGCACACGCGCACGATGTGGCGGCCCACCGGTTTATGCCGGAACATGTCGTAAAATGACGATACCCCGGTGATCGCAGCAGGGGTAATTTGCGTCTGGTCGCAGACTCGGCGCAGAGCTTCCTCGGGCAAATAACCGTAGTAATCCTGCAGGGCCTGCAGAATCGGGATGACCGCGTCTGGGGCGCGGCCGAGACGGACGACTGTTTCGTCAATGTATTTTAGATCAATCGCCATGGTGGAAAACCCGAAGGCCGAAGGCCGAAATCCGAAAGAAATCCGAAATCCGAAGGCCGAGAGAGGCAGAAATATGGAGGCAGAAATATGCGGAGGATAGGATTAACAGATGCGCGGGGCTTCCGAGCGATCCAAAAATCGCGTAGCAAGCACAACCTGTCGCGCAGCTACGGAATTGTTGGAGAGGCACTGCAGACGCGCCCGCCATTCGGATTTCGGGCTTCGACCTTCTTTCGGGTTTCGGGTTTCGGGTTTCGGATTTCCAAGTCATTTGGCTGCCCTTTCCTTATTGGGTGTGGCAGCCAAACCCCACAAATTCGTCGTTCCGCGCAGAATAATCCTGTCCATCGTGAAAGCGGGGCTGGCGTGAAACACATCGGGCATTTCAGTGCGGAAGAGCTCTTTAAATTGGCGGCCTGCTTCGGTAATAATGGCGGCACCCTTTTGGCCGAACAGATACAACCGATTTCCAGCGATACTAGGAGAAGAGTGGAATTCCAATTCAAAGTCGTGCTCCCATTGCTTCTTGCCATCTTTGGCATCGAAGCAGGTCAGCAAACCCGGCGTCGTCAGCGCGAAGACCAGCTCGCCATTGCTAACCGGGCTGGTGACATCGGGAACATTTTCTTCGGTCGACCAAGCGACGTGCGTCTTGGCTACGTCGCCATGGCCGTCCGGGCGGATTGCCAGCAGCTTGTCGGACGGGCTCGGTACGAAGACCAGGCCCCCGGCAAAAATGGGCGAGGGGGTGATTTCGCCGCTGAGACACTCAACGCGCCAGAGTTCGGCCCCGTCCGTAAGGTTATAGGAAATGGCCCAGGGAATCGACAGGGCCACGACTTGCGGCTGGCCGGCGCTCTCGAAAGCAACCGGCGTGGCCCAGGAACTGCCCACTTTGCGAGGGGTTTGCCAGACCACCTGGCCGCTCCGACCGTCCAGGGCGTAAAGCTTTGACTTGCCATCCTCGCTTTCGCCTTGATCGAGCAAGACGATCAGCCGGTCTCTCCAGGTCAAGAGCGAGCTCGCATATCCGTAGGGATTTTTCAGCGGACCGAAACTCTTTGACCAGACCGGCTTTCCGTCCAGTGTGAACGCCGCCACATCTCCGGTGGCAAAGATGACGTAAACGCGCCTGCCGTCCGTGGCCATGGTCGATGCGGCATAACCGGTCGTGTCGGGAATCTCTGGCGGCGTAGCCGGGCTCCCCGGAACGTTGACGACCGCCTGCCTCCAGAGCATCTGGCCGCTCGCACCGTCGTAGCAAAAGACCTCGCGCTTGGCCGCGTCGCCGCCGGAAAAGAAAAATCGATTATTCCAAACAATCGGAGAATTAAATCCCGGAGCCGGCACGGGAGATTTCCAGGCGATGCCGTCACCCGTCCTGGTTTCCCAACTCGTCGGCAGATTGGTCGCTTCGGAGACTCCACTGCCACCAGGACCACGAAAGCGAGGCCAATTCCGTCGCGACTCCTGATCGGAGGCGGCATCCGCCAAGGCACCGGAAGCTCCTTTCTGAGCCAAAGCCAGCGGTTGGTCGGGTGTGTTTCGCTCAGGCAAGGTGGTCCCCTGCCCCAGGCTCAGAACCAGGACCACACCACCGACGAGGGCGCCCGCAGCTCCCACCGACCAGCGGGCGAGTTTGGCAGTGTTGGCCGGGTCTTCTCCGCTGGGTTTCGGCTTAG
>Ga0210409_10004109_pt1 | contig 15842 bp, 16 predicted proteins | sample IncBWH17MmetaG_FD_161649 | JGI IMG/M metagenome (GOLD analysis project Ga0210409, IMG submission 161649) | Forest soil microbial communities from Barre Woods Harvard Forest LTER site, Petersham, Massachusetts, United States - Inc-BW-H-17-M | ecosystem: Environmental > Terrestrial > Soil >...
GTTCACATCCAGCAGGGGACTAGCCGTCGCTGGCACTCCCATTTCAAAAAGTGTAGCCATCCGCTCCATAGTCTATCCAATTGCCAGGCGAACAGGAAGCGAACCTTTAGCCACGCCCGATCTCGGTAGTGTGCCAGTTTCCAATTGCCTGGCTTAAGGGCTGGAACACCATTTTGTACACCAAGCACTCCTCCAGCGACTTATACAATTCAAACTGATCGGGAGTTTGACCCGCATCTGGCCGGTTCCATCGCGCGTCTGCCAGTTTTTGTCCCCGATAACATGCGTCAGACCACACTGGTATTATTACCAAGAGACTGCTGCACCGTCGAACGCCATCATCAACTTTCACTAGGTATTTAGGCTCAGAGTACAATGCATTAGCAACGGAGGTCGCAGAACTGCGGCAGCGTAACAAGTTTGTAACTCAGAGATCCGCAGCAGCATCGAATTCGCACGACCCTCCCCAGGAGCGGGAGGTGAAGGCAAGAAATGTCCCCGGTTTTTGCCAAAGAGAGCTTGATTTTGGGCCTCGCAAAGCTGATTTGCCTGAGCCTGCCAGTGCTGCTTTGCAGCTTTCCCGCCTCGTCTCAACAGCCTCCAATCGACCAAACGACGAGTAGTGCTCTATCTGACTCTGACTCGCAGGGAATACAGACTTCCGCCGGTGAGCAGCAACACGCCGAGCATCAACTGGGAAGCATCCGCGGTAAGGTTGTTGATCAATCCGGAGCCGACATTGCCGGAGCCGTCGTGAAGCTTTCGCGTGAAGGCCAATCTTCAAGCCTCGAGGTAACGTCGGGCGAGGACGGGCTATTCGCGTTTTCCAATGTCGCCCCGGGCCCCTTCCAGCTCACAATTTCATCTCCTGGCCTCGCGTCGCAGCAGTCCTCCGGGACTCTGCAATCTGGTGAAGCCTACGTCACTCCGCTGATTATGTTGGTCATCTCCACTCAGGTAACGGAGGTGCACGTTGCTCTGACGCCCGTGGAACTGGCGCAAGCGCAGATCAAGGAACAAGAAAAGCAGCGGGTCTTCGGAGTGATCCCCAACTTCTATGTCAGCTACGAACCCATCTCCGCTCCTCTCTCGGCGAAACAAAAGTTTGAGCTTGCCTGGAAATCGGCTAGTGACCCGATCACTCTTGTCGGGGTTGGGTTCGTGGCCGGGATTAGCCAGGCCGGAGATCGTTGGAGCTCTTACGGACAGGGAGCGCAAGGGTATGGAAAGCGCTACGGCGCAACTTACGCCAATGTTTTTGCCGCAACGTTTATCGGAGGGGCGGTAATGCCTTCGCTTCTAAAGCAGGATCCACGCTACTTCTACAAAGGAACTGGTAGCAAGCGATCCAGGATTCTCTATGCCGTGGCGAGCTCGGTTATATGCAAAGGGGACAATGGGCGCTGGCAGCCCAATTACTCGAACGTCATCGGAAGTTTTGGTGGCGCCGGACTGCAAGCCCTCTATCTTCCCGCGAACGATCGCCGCGGATCAGGGTTCGTAGTCTCCTCGGCGCTAATCAGACTTGGTGAGACGTCTCTCGTCGGTGTCCTTCAGGAGTTCGTTTTTTCGAAGTTGACACCCAATCGCCCTAGGCGTGTGACATCGCAGCCCTAAGTACCCACCGCGGGGCAGTTGTCGACCGAACGAGCGAAGAGTCTTGGGAACGAAAATCGAAGGGCGCACCGAATGTAAATTTCGGTACGCCCCCAACTCACCAAGAAAGAGAACTGTTACGGCCTTCGGATTTGATTACCTGCCGAAGCGCCACACCAGTCCGCTCTGTATTCTCAGGTTGTTCTGACCAGTCCCAGCAAAGTGCGTGTAGAGATAATCGACCTGGATGGCTCGGAAGGAAACGCGCCGCGTCAGGGTGACATCGGCCCCGCCGCCTGCAGCCGCTGCAAAGGCGTTGCTAGTCGCCGAGCCAAAACCAGTTGCACCGGCAGAGAACCGCTCGCCACCGAACAGCGCTTGAACGAACGGAAACACGCGTCCATGAGTGGGGAAATAGATACGCGGCCCGACGAGATAGCTCAACTCGTGCGAAGTGAAGCCGGACGGCAACCCCGTGACCTTGCATGCTCCGAACTCACCGATTACGCCGACCCGCGGCGCCAGGTAAGCTCCGAATGAGCCAGACCCGCCCTCGCAGTTGGCACCAGAAGCTCCGTTGCCCGGATTCAACCGAATATACTGATAGTCTCCAGAAACCTCGAAGCCTCGGCCTTCTTGCGCGTTCGCAGACACCGCAGAGACCGCGGAAACCAAGAACAACCCACACACCATCAGCAACTTACGCATTTCTCTCCTCCAAAGACTCTATTTGGTTCAGCTAGTACTATTACTATGATGAGCGACGCACATTCTCGGGGCAAGCGTGCTGCGTCCAGTGGTTTCCCGGGGGGAACTTGTCCTCTAGGTCAAGGCGTGTGACCACTCGAACAGGCTCCAATTTCGCCCTTGCCTGTGTCGCGTCCTCGGCGTGCTCGACTGTTGCAGGGCCTCGGCACAGCCAGTCCGTTGTGAACGCGTTGATTGCAAACTGATCCCCTACCCCATCTCAGTTCATTTAAAGGCAAAATGCCCATAACGGGGCGGCTTCCCGGCAGAGAATCAAATTCGGCAATTGAAAGAGGCTAAGAACAATCCAAACCGAAACCTGAACCTCCGAGCTTTAGCGCTGCGACTTCTCGCCCGAAGCCACCTGCGCGTTAAACTCGCCCGACTTCTTCTTCGGAACCGACAGCGTTCGCCAATCGCTTCCCGCAAAATGCCTCGCCACATAAACGATCTGCCCGACGTGGTACGAATAATGCGCAATCTGCCGGTTGATAGCTTGCGTTACCGAATGCGGCTCGGTTCGAATAGTGATCGTTCTCGATAAGTCTGCATCCGTCACCGAAGTCAGCGCTTCGAATAAGTAGTTCCAACCTGTGTCCCACATCGCCACAATTTCGGCGCGCGTTCCAGGCGCATCCTCAAACTCCGTATCCCGTTGCCGGTCCGCCTTCTCGCCATCCGTCGTCAAAAAATTGCTCCATCGCGAACGCATGTTCCCCGCCATATGCTTCACAATGATCGCCACAGAATTCGACTCCGGATCGATCTCCGCGCAAAGCTTCTCGTCCGGACATTGCGCAATCGCGCTGTCCCCCATCCGCTTGTAGTACCGAAATAAATCAATCGCATCCTTCAGATAAGAAGTAGTGAATTGGTGTGCCATACCGCGATTCTCCCCCGCCAAAAAAGGCAAGATTAGCCCGCACTCCGACGTGGCGAAAAATTTATAAAGATCGCCAAAGTACTCTTCCGCTCTGCCCGCTAATAGGGAAGTGTTCCACAGCCGCAAAGCAAAATTACATAACGCCGCGCTCGAACCTGCTGTTGACATGAAGCATGACTTGATTCAAATTCGCGCGGCAAGGCGCTGCACGAGAATTGCTTCCCCTGCCACACGCCCGCGAAAGATGACGACTATGCCTTCGCGCATTACGCACCTTAATGGAAGTGCCAATCATCAATAGTCGTGTAGCTGAACCTGCGGAAGGGAGCACTCCATGGAACGCCGGCCTCTTCGTCGTATGGCGCAGATTTTGGTCGTTTCCGCGTTGCTCGCTTCATTCCCGTTGCTCACCTGTGCACAAGAAAGGCCACGTCCCGTGGAACACCCTATTTCTTATCGCAACATACAAATAGACGGCCTCTCCATCTTCTACCGAGAGGCCGGCCCAAAGAATGCCACGACGCTGCTCCTGTTGCACGGGCTGCCGTCTTCATCGCGGATGTTCGACCCTCTCTTCGCGCAGCTTTCTGATCGCTATCACCTTGTCGCGCCCGATTACCCGGGTTTCGGACACAGCGACTGGCCAGACCCGAAAAAATTCGCGTATACCTTCGATCACATCGCCGAGATCATGAGTCATTTCACCGAAGCCCTCGGCCTCTCCCGCTACACGCTTTACATGCAGGATTACGGTGGTCCCGTTGGTTTTCGCATGGTCTTGGCGCATCCGGACTGCATCGAGGCTCTCATCGTCCAGGACGCGGTGGCACATAACACCGGGCTCGGAGAGAATTGGAAGACGCGACGGGCTTTTTGGGCCGATCGCGCTGCCAACGAAAGCGCGCTGCGGTCCAACCTCCTGTCGTTTGCAACCACGAAGTCACGCCATGCCGGGGGCGATCCCAACGTGGACCGCCATGACCCGGATCTTTGGACCGATGAATTTTACTTTCTCAACCAGCCTGGTCAGGCCGAGATCCAAAGCGATTTGTTCTACGACTATCGAACCAATGTCGATTCCTACCCGAAATGGCAAGCCTGGATGCGTGAAAAGCAGCCGCGCTTGCTGGTGATCTGGGGCAAGTATGAATCCTCATTCGACCCCTCGGAGCCAGAGGCCTATCGTCGCGACGTGCCTACAGCCGAAATCCACATCGTCGATGGAGGCCATTTCGCCCTGGACACCGCGGCAGATGACATCGCCGCACTGGTCCGAGCCTTCATGGGCTCCCCTCGTTAAGCATTCATGCGCAGCACGTCGGCTAAACCACCGTCAGAATGTCGGCCATCGACGATTAAGCGGAAATTAGCAACACGGAAATAACCAATGGAGGGTCTATATGCGAGCGGACATTGTTCCAGGAGTTGGCTTTCCCGACTACGAGTTTCCTAAAACTGCCTGACGATCCCCACTCTGGCGCAGTCGTATTTCTATCCTTTATTTAGTTTATGATTATGTAACTGTGTAGTAAAATAGCCCATGAGTATCGCAGGGCCTCACCAGATCAGTCCTAAGTGCCGACACTTGGGCTTCCCAGTCTTCCAAGCGCCAGCGGATGCCGCTCCGTTAACTCTACTCATGCTCGCTTTTCTCGCGCGGCATCGAATATCTCATTTGTCATCAGCGTCTTCTGGCCTCTTTGTCGCTCTTTTGCGCTCTTTTGTAGTGCCGATTCCTTTGTTTTCAACACTTTCTGGTCTCTTTTTTGCAAAACAGGGGGTAGGCGTACTGCACATCAATTTCTTCAATGCGCAAAACACCCGAGTTTGCTTGCCTTTCCTATGTTCCAGTACAATCGACCTCATCACCTCTCACCTCCGCCGGAGCTAAAAATGCCTATCAGCGAACTGCTTGTAACCGAATGGGACCAGGAAGGTGCAAACACACGCAAGGCCCTCGAGCGCGTCCCCGCAGAAAAATGGGATTGGAAGCCGCATCCCAAATCGGGAACGCTCGGCTGGATGGCCTCGCACATCGCCACCCTGCCGAATTTTGCCGTCACCACCATCAAAACCTCCGAGTACGAAATTGACGGCGGCCAACGCCCCAAAGTAGATGGCCATTCCCGTCTGCTCCCTGTCTTTGACGAGCAACTGAAGCAAGCCCGCGAGGCCCTCGCCAGCGTCACCGACGAACAGCTTCGTGAAATCTGGACGCTGAAATGGAAAGGGCAAGTCATGTTCGCCATGCCCAAGTACAACGTGGTCCGCGGTATGTGTTTCAACCACATCGTTCACCATCGCGCGCAATTAACCATGTACCTGCGCACCCTGGATATTCCCGTTCCTTCGCTCTATGGGCCGAGCGCCGATGAGAAAAATTTCTAAACTTTTTTCGCGGCCCGTTTAGCGGTTCGGATCGGCTAGTTAGGAAGTAGTTGGAGATCGAAAATGGAAACACCCGTAATTCTCAGCGCTGTTCGCACCCCGGTAGGAAAATTCCAAGGCGGCCTCTCGAGTTTTTCAGCCATTGAATTGGGCTCCAAAGCAATTGCCGAAGCGGTCCGTCGCGCGGACCTCAATCGCCAACAAATAGACGAAGCAATTCTCGGCAATGTAGTCCAGGCCGGCCTCGGTCAGAATCCCGCGCGACAGGCTGCATTAAAAGGTGGCCTCGATCCGCGCGTTGCCGCCATGACCATCAACAAAGTGTGCGGCTCAGGCCTGAAAGCGGTCGCGCTCGCAGCTCAAGCCGTGCAACTCGGCGAATCCGAAATCGTTGTCGCCGGCGGCATGGAGTCCATGTCCAATTGCCCCTATCTGCTTCCGCAAGCCCGTACCGGCTATCGCATCGGCGACGGCAAACTCGTCGACTCCATGATCCACGACGGTCTGTGGGATGCCTATGAAGACTTCCACATGGGCATGACCGGCGAACTAGTCGCAGAAAAATACGGCATCACCCGCGAAGAACAGGATCGCTTCTCCTTTGAAAGTCACCAGAAAGCGGTGTGCGCACGAAAATCCTGCTTCTTTGAAGCGCAAATTCTTCCCATCGAAGTCCCGCAAAAAAAAGGCCCCGCCCTCATAATCAAATACGATGAATCCCCGCGCGAGGACACCTCCATGGAAGCCCTCGCGAAATTAAAACCCGCCTTCAAAAAAGATGGCACAGTCACCGCAGGCAACGCCCCCGGCACGAACGACGGCGCCGCGGCCCTAATTGTTACCAGCGAACGCCGCGCTCAATCGCTAAACAAAAAACCCATGGCCCGCATCGTCGCTCAAGCTGTCAGTGGAGTCGAACCCAAATGGGTCATGATGGCCCCGGTAGAAGCCGTCGAAAAACTCCTGAATAAAACCGGATGGGACCGCGACAAAGACGTCGATCTAATCGAGCTCAACGAAGCCTTCGCCGTCGCCGCCATCGCCGTAACCCGCCAACTCCGCCTCAACCCCGAAAAAGTAAACGTAAACGGCGGCGCCGTCGCCATCGGACATCCCATCGGAGCCTCCGGCGCCCGCATCCTCGTAACGCTGCTTTATGAATTGCAACGCCGCAATCTAAAACGCGGAATCGCCGCCCTCTGCCTTGGCGGCGGCAACGCCGTAGCCCTAGCCGTCGAAATGATGTAGCAGCGAAATCAAGATTCTGGACAAGCTGGAATTTAAACGTTGGCTGCGATTTAAAAAATCACGGAGACTATGCGATTCAAGAAATCACAGTGCGATTCAAAAAACACGGAGGATGCCCCTCCCTGGATTTTCAGGGTGGGTCATGGGCTTATTTTTACCTCTGAAGTCTGTTTTTTGGGTCTCGGCGTTCGTTAGACGGAACCACGAACAACCGGCGTTTCATTCACCGACGAGCCCGCCGCAACAGTTCCCGGCGTCAGTTCGCAAGCGCAGTAGGGACAGAATTTATCCGTCTCCCCAACTTCGCGTTTGCATTGCGGGCAAGTTGGCTGGAGATTGCATTTGCAGTTAGGGCAATAATTAAATCGCGCCCCAACCGTCGCCCCGCATTGCGGACAGTTATACGGCAGCGGTTCGCGCATTAAGAAGTAAATAAAAAATCCAAGCGCCAGCCACCCCGGGGACAGCACCACTACAAGAATCGTCCACAACGCCGAGTTCATCCCCCGCCGCTTGGCGTCGCGGTTCACATAACCGAACGCCAGAAATAAAGCTGCCAAGGGAATGCTCGCCGCGGTGACCAGTCCGGCAACGCTAAGCACCGAAAGCGCCGGATTATTGGGATAAGGAAAAATTTCTCCCGAAGGATTGCTCATAGAATGAAAGACCAGGTTGGCGATCAAAAATCCCGCCTGAGTTCCGATGAAAAGTACGATCACCGTCACGATCAACCATTTCGGAATGATGCGTAGCTCATCGCGAAAGCGCGTCTTCTCTCGGGTGCGGCGAAAACGAATCCGCCTCAATTTTTCACTGAAGGTGCTGTTAACTTGTAGATCCGACATGCTATGACCTCATTAACTCCAGAATCTAAATCGCAAAAATAAAAAATGTTCGCTCTTGCATTGCCTCACACTCACCGCACACGCAATGGACTCAAAATCACATCTCCCGCTGCGCTCACTCACTGACTTTGCTGCAGCCAACGCAGTCACAAAATTGCAGGCCGCATTTACTGACTGCGCTGCAGCCAGTAACGCTCGCCGCTTTGTTTTTCGTGCTCGGACACTAGCACGACCGCAGCAATCAACGCAGGCACTGCCCACCACAATCCAAATCCCATTTCCCACACCAGCTTCGGAGCGCCGGTCTGTTCTCCGAGCCAGGCAAAGAGCCGCCAGACATACGGCGCGCTGGCCACGCCTCCGGCCCAGGAAATCCCTAACGCAATCCATAGCGCGCGGCGGCGCGGTTCGTGCTGGCAAAGTTGTTGCGCCCGTAAACTCACACGGAACTGCGTGCGCTCCGCCAGTCCCACCGGCAACGCAATGGGTATCGTTTGCAACGAACGCAAAGCCACTGAAGTCTTGCGCGCGAAATCCGCGCAGCTGTCGCATTCCTGCAAATGTGCGGCAAGCCAGGTGTTCTCTGACGCGGAGATGCCTTCAATACGTTCCTGTGAGATCAGTTGCAGCGCCCGCTCATGAATATTTGCGTGAATATTGTCGCTCATGAAACTCCGGCCTCCAGCGAGACGCGCAACGCGTCCAGTCCTCTGTAGAGACGAGACTTCACCGTCGACGGCGGCGCGCTTAACACGCCAGCGATTTCATCGATCTGCAGTTCTTCCTGAAAACGCAATAGCAACACTTCGCGATAAATGGCTGGAATCTGTTGAAGCGCACCCTGCACTCGGGCGTCTTGCTCTGAATTCAAAACCGCCTGCAGCGCAGACGCAGAGCGTTCGTCTCTTACTTGTAATGGATGTGCTTGCTCCGAATCCGTGAGCGCATCCAGGCTTTGCACTTTTCGTTGGCGCTGCCAATCGATCACCAGGTTGCGTGCGATGGCAAACAGCCAACCTTCAAAGCGCGACTTTCCGTCGTACTGATGTCCGCGCTCCAGAACACGAATCCAGGTTTCCTGGAAAAAATCTTCGGCGCGCGTGCGATCGCCACTGATGTACACGAGGTAGCGAAACAAGCGGAATTGATATTGTTCGATCAGCCGGTCCAGTAAATCCGGGTCGCGCCGCTGCAGGCCTTGCGCCAGTGCTTTGTTTTCGTCTTTCATCAACACCGAGAACGCACAGGTTGGCAGCGCGCGAGAAGGCCACCCATTTTGGTTCGGAATCGCCGAAATTAGAAACGTCGCGCTCATTGTACAGAGAACTACGCGCCAGCCCGCAGAAAAGACTCAAGTAGCTGGACGGGCCTTTAGTTCGTTGAAGTTACGGCCACGATGATTACCTTTGCCAGCCTGCCGGATTGGCGGCTTGTATAGTAAACTCACTTGGCGATGTTCACTTATCGAGAGCGACAGACTGGCCTGGTTTTTTCGCCTCGTAGCACAGAACCCGCATAGAGAAATGCAACCACTTACAGCGAGGCAGGCATGTCTGACTTTGGCAACGAAGGTTCTTTTGTAATTCTCTGGGCCGGAGAAAATCCTTCCGTGCATTTGAATCTAATCGAGAAGCTGGAGGCCAATGGAATCGCCTTCAAAGATACATCTTTGGGCGACGACGAAGTCGCGCCTACCGCGGATCCTTTGCCCATCGACTGGAAGCCGCGCTTTGGATTTGAAGTTACCGTGTTGTCCACGGACTATCCGGCGGCGAAAGAACTCCTTGATGATCTGCTGGAGAGTGAACCAGAAAATCTGGAGATTCCCGCGCAACCGGAAGTGGTCGATCTGTCGACTATGACGCCGAAGGCAAATAAGGCGCCGGCTACATTGCAGGTGTGGAAGGGAACGGACACTAAGCTTGCGCAGTTCCTGACCAGCGCGCTGAGTGAGAACAATCTCGTCGCGAGAGTCGCCCACGAAGCGGGATCCACCGCAATTTATGTGGCGGAAGGGAATCAGGCGCGCGCCCTGGAAATTGTGCGCGAAGTAACGCAAGGCGCTCCTCCGAAATAGGCATGAGTATAGACAACATCAAGACTGTCGCGGTGCTCGGCGCAGGCACGATGGGCAACGGCATCGCGCACGTGTTTGCGCGCTCCGGCTACAAGGTGATTTTGCGCGATGTGGAACAGCGCTTCGTCGATCGCGGCATGGACACCATCGGCCAAAATCTGGGCCGCGAAGTAAAGAAGGGCAAGATCAACGAAGCAGACCGCGTCGCGACGTTGGAGCGATTGCTTCCGGTCACCGATATCGCCAACATCGCTGCCGCCGATTTTCTAATCGAAGCCGTTCCGGAGAAAATTGAAATCAAACGAGCTGTCCTCGCCGACGCGGACCGGCTTTTGCGCGACGATGTGATTATCGCTAGCAATACTTCCTCTATTTCGATGACCATGCTGGCCTCGTTAACCCGCCGGCCCGAGCGCTTCGTGGGGATGCACTTCATGAATCCGGTGCCGGTGATGGCCTTGGTGGAAGTTATTCGGGCGCTGCAAACCAGCGATGCCACTTTTCAAACCACCATGACGCTTGCCGAAAAGTTGGGCAAGAAGCCGATCGCGGTGAACGACGCTCCCGGCTTCGTATCCAACCGCGTGCTGATGCCACTGATCAACGAAGCGGCCTATTGCGTGATGGAAAGCGTGGCGACTGCGGAAGCCGTGGATGCGGTGATGAAAATAGGTATGAACCATCCGATGGGGCCGCTCGAACTCGCGGATTTTATTGGGTTAGATGTGTGCGTGGACATTATGCACGTGCTGCAGGAAGGCCTGGGCGATCCAAAGTACCGCGCCTGCCCGCTTTTAAAAAAATATGTGGCGGCTGGCTGGATGGGGCGCAAGAGCGGCAGGGGTTTTTATAGTTACAGGGAAGCGGAGCAATCCAAAAGTGCCTCAAAGTAGGGCGGTGGGCAGGCAAGTTAGAAGCTATTTCTAGTTACGGATTGGGTTTTTCAGCTGTTTGTTGCGGTGGGGCGCCAATATGGGGTGATCCTCTCGTCCCCAAGGCGTGCGCTGCATCCAGTAAGACTTCCGCTTTCACCCGCGACGCCGGAAGGCCCTCGACGAAGGGAACAGTGAAGTCCGGATCGCTTTCCATCCCGATGTGTACCAGGGGAGTTAAAGCTGGTATGGAGACATAATTTCTGCGCGTTCCTTGCTGCTCCAGGAGCATGTGATTTGCCGAAGCAAATCCCTGTCGCAGATACTCACGCAAGCCACCCCGGTTATTTTGAGCGGCTGCCACGAACGCTTGGGCCGAAACTATGTCGACCAATGTTTCTTCATCCGTTGATGACGTGCTCTCCTGTTGCACTTCCGCAATCACCTTCGCCGCCCGGGCTGGATCGTACCGTGAGACCGTGCGAGCGACTTGCAGCAAAGCGCTCGTACGCGTGTCATCCGGCAACTGTTCGGCAGTGGCGACCGCCTCAGTTGGGTTGGAAATAGCGAGGCGGACGGCTTCCTGGTACATCTCGTCAATCCCTGCAGGTTGGCCTGGCTGAGGAGGTGACGCCGGCCCGAACGTGATAGAGCGTTGCTGGCCTTCTTTTGTGAATTCGAGCCCCTTTTGCAGTGCTGGTCTGCTTGACGCCAACTCGTTGGCCAGATCGGTATCCCGATTGATGAGAGATCCAAAGAGGAAAATAGCGGAATCGATGGCGTTATTTGCCGTCGCTTTTTGACCGCTGACGTTAATGACTTCCGCCGTGAATTGGTATTTGCTTATATCCGTGGCCAACAAATTCTTCACCAGCAAGTGCAAAGCAGGTTGAACAGAATCAAAGGGCAGGCCGCCTGCCAGCACTTGCAGCATTTCACCAAAATCATAATCATCAAAGTACGTGCGAGGGGCCTGGCTATATCTCTCGAACGCTGGTTGGAAGAGGGCGTCAAGGATTCTGATGGCGCGTGGATTATCGTTGCCCCAGTATTTGTTAGCTATCTGCATGGTAGCGTAGCCCAGTGCAGAATAAGGGTAGTGACCCTGCAGGCCCATCCGATCAGCTTCGCGCTGCAACACCGGCAGAGCGTTTTCTCCATCGCGCAGCGCCAAAATACCAAATACCTTGTGCGCTAACATTGTTTGCGGGGGCCATGTGGCGGATTTGGTCTCGGGATCGTCTGGGTCCAGTTGATGTAGAAGATCCAGTGCTCGATCGGGATCCAGTCGGATGAGAATACCCAGAGCCGTGCTCTGCACTTGCGATCGGTTCCCTTTCAATTGAAGGGACAACGCGAATAACTCACTGGCCCATTCGCGACCGAGATCGGGCTTCAATTGTGAGGCCATCTCTGCTTGCCGACTGAGCACCCTAACACGCATTGTAAGGGTCAGCAGGTTATCTAAATCGTGGCTCTGTTGAATTAGACCGGCGAAAGCATCAGTGTCGCGCGTAGATTGCGGCTTATGTTCGACGTATTGAGCTTTACCTACGTGGCTTGCCAACAAATTGGTGAGGACGAGGCACGAAGCGAAAATTGGAGAAATGGGCCGCAGGGTGCCACCTCCTGGCGTCAGTTGGGGTCGAGTATACGCGACGCAAGGGAAGGCACTGACAAAAATAGTGTTTGCTTTTTGTTCGCCTCGATGTTATTTTGCCCTCAGGTTTTCAACAGGCCGCCATTTTTTGCACTGTCGGTCTAATGGTTTGGGAACGCAGCAACGTGAGAGACTCATTTCAGGGCGGCGATTCGGTGACTGGCCGGATCGAAGCCCAACAAGTTGAAGAATTACGTATTTATTAAGTTAACTACATGGTACTATCAGGGAACTTTATTGTACCGGCGGCATAATTCAGACGCGACCTATTAAATATTCTTTCACCGAGGTGTTTGCATGGCAATGGCAGACGATAGATCTAAGTTGCTGGAAGCGGCGATATCGCAGATTGAAAAGTCCTACGGGAAGGGCTCCATCATGCGGCTGGGCAGCCGCGATGTGCTGGTGCCGGTCAGTGTGATCCCCAGCGGCTGTCTGTCTATTGATGCGGCGCTCGGCGTGGGCGGCTTTCCCCGTGGGCGGGTGATTGAAATTTATGGCCCAGAATCCGGCGGCAAGACCACCATGACGCTGCACGTCATCGCGGAAGCGCAGAAACTCGGAGGCCAGGCTGCATTTATCGACGCAGAACACGCGCTCGATCCGGTGTACGCGCGAAAACTGGGTGTGGATGTGGATAATCTGCTGGTGTCGCAGCCGGACAATGGCGAGCAGGCGCTGGAAATTGCGGAAGCGCTGATTCGTTCGGGCGGCGTAGACGTTGTGGTAGTCGACTCCGTTGCTGCATTGGTGCCGAAAGCGGAGTTGGAAGGCGAAATGGGCGACCCGCAGATGGGTCTGCAGGCACGCCTGATGTCGCAGGCGCTGCGCAAGCTCACTGCTATCGTTTCCAAGTCGCGCACCTGCCTGATTTTCATCAACCAGATCCGCGAAAAAATTGGCGTGATGTTCGGAAATCCGGAGACCACTACGGGCGGCCGCGCTTTGAAGTTTTATGCCTCCATGCGCGTGGATATCCGGCGCATCCAGGCGATCAAGGACGGCGATAAAGTGGTGGGCTCGCGCACGCGTGCCAAAATTGTAAAAAATAAAGTGGCCGCGCCATTTCGCGAAGCGGAGTTCGACATTATCTATGGCGAAGGCATTTCCCGCGAAGGCGATCTGATTGATATCGGCGTGGATCGCGGTGTGCTGGAAAAGAGCGGCACGTGGATCAGCTTCGGCACCGAGCGCATGGGGCAAGGCCGCGAAAATGCCCGCACCTTTCTGAAAGAAAACAAAGATGTACGCGACAAACTGGAATTAGCGCTTCGCAAAAAGCTTGAAATCGCCATTCCGGTCAATTCCAATTCTGCCGAACCCGCGCCCAACGGACGCGCGCCTCAAGCACAACCGGATAAGCCGCCAGTAAAAACCACCGCGGCCGCCGCTGGAGCAGACGCTTCGCGCCGGCCAAGCCGATAGATCTGCGTCCATCAGCAATCCAAAAACGAGTGGTAGATCAGTTTCCGACTAGGTACTAATCGGGAGTTGGTGCAGTTTTGTGGCAGAATTCACAAAAGGGACTTGACTCGGTGCTTGTTGAGATTGCTCTGGACTTGAAAGCTTGAATCAGGGAGCGTAATTGTGCGCGGCCGGATTCTGATTTGTTTTGCAGGTGTGCTATTTGCGACGATCTGTACCGACGCGCAGATTGCAACCCCGGCGCACGCTCCCGAAGCGTCGCCCGTGCAAGGCGAGGCATCAGCACCTACCTACGCGGAGACGCCAGACGGATTAATGAAACTCGTACAAGATCTGTATGAGGCTGAAAAAGCCGGAGATACGAAGCGGAGTTCTGATATCTATACAAACTTTGTTATCCCAAATCATTCGCAATGGTTCGGGAAAACATTTGGCGAGCAGGAAGGCGCGCGGCTCGATGCCAAATACAACGGGCTGCTCGAAATTTCCACGAGCCAGCTAAAGACGCGCGTGGCGAGAGCAGTTCAGAAAGGTCAGAAGTACGTAGTCGTGCGAACCTTTCCGAAACCCGGAGATGCACCGATGGAGTTACAGAAAGCCTTTCTCGCTGCTATGGCGATTCCAAGCGCACTCTATGGCGCAGCGACGGATAGCGGTCCAGAAGACAAGTCGCATGCGCTCCTCGGGAATTTTGTCTATGTGGACGGTGGGTTTCGCTACTTGGATTTCGAGGTCATGCAGGCGCTTACCACTGCCCCTATGCGCATCCGGTTTGGCGGAAATATTCCGAAGCCCAAGTTGATAAAAGAAGTCAATGCTATCTATCCCGAGGCAGCGAGGGCGAATAGGGTTGAGGGCACGGTAAAATTGCATGTCGTCTTGGCAAAAGATGGCAGCGTGCGGCAAGTTGAGCTGGTCAGTGGTGATCCGCTGTTAGTACAGGCAGCAATTGACGCGGTAAAACAGTGGAGGTATCAGCCTTCGCTCTTAAATGGCCAACCAGTGGAAGTGGACAACGAAGTCAGCGTTGTTTTTTACCTAAAGAATTGAACGAATACGTAAACGCGGGAAATGCGGTGAGCAACTGCTACCCTGGCAGCGCCTGATTGACACTTATCGGGAGTAACCCTCCAGGAGTTGATTCGTTACACCAGTACGGGCTCTTTCGCCATTCTCACGTTGCCATTGTTGTAGTTCTTTTCGCACGAATCGCAGAACAGCGCCTGGTAAGTGGTGCCATCTTTCGCGCTGGCGTCCGGGACTGCGTTCCAGCCCTTGGCCTTTGTGAGCTTGCCACTCTGTGTGAACGCCTGAAACAGGTGCTCACAGATGTATTCCATTCCGTCGGCGTCTGCCTTCTTCGCGTCGGCGAGCCTGTGAATCCATATCGTTTGCGCCATGTGCTCCTCCAAGTTCAATCTCCACTGTGGCACACGCGCAAAAGCACGCATAACTGCTCGGAGGGGCAGGTGTGCGCCGTTGGCAACCTGTCCTAAACATGGAGGCCCAGCTTGCTGCTAATGTCTAAATGTGCGGTAAATGCGACTTGGCTGGACGAGTTGACGGTAATTTTCTAAAACGTCAACCAAGTCGAGGTCGCGGTGACACGATCGTTGCTCCCCATGCGTTCGGGCTTACATCGTGGGCATGCTGTGAAAACAACCAGTGATGACCATCGAGATCGTCGACTCCGTACTGCCTTTCTCCATAGCTAGTCTCGTGAAGGTCCTCCCATATCTTTGCGCCCTCTCGTTTTGCTTTCTGGTAATGAGCATCGACGTCTGGAACGATAATGGTGAGCATCTGAGTTCCATATCCGAGCTCCGCCGGGCTTTGGCGGGTTCCGTCACGAGGACTAGTCAGCATGATGTACGCGCAGCCCAAGTACATCTGGACCCCGCTTACCGGGTTGCCGTAACGATAGTGCTCCGTAAATCCGAATACGCGCGTGAGCCAGTCACACGCCTTCGGCACATCACGGTATACAAGATGAGGAAGCACGGTCGCGGTTGGCACCGAACGGTTATTCATAGCCACACTATGATCCGGATTTGCTCACGAAGTTCAACGAGATTCTTCGCCGAGCCCGACGAAAGCGCTC
>Ga0210409_10004110_pt1 | contig 15842 bp, 16 predicted proteins | sample IncBWH17MmetaG_FD_161649 | JGI IMG/M metagenome (GOLD analysis project Ga0210409, IMG submission 161649) | Forest soil microbial communities from Barre Woods Harvard Forest LTER site, Petersham, Massachusetts, United States - Inc-BW-H-17-M | ecosystem: Environmental > Terrestrial > Soil >...
ATCACGCCAACCTCGATCAGCGGATAGTCGGCCTTCGGCCACACCTTTGTCAGATCGAAGGGATTGTGCTTGTGGGTGCGGGCCTGAACCTCGCTCATCACCTGGATCGACAGTGTCCATTTCGGGAAATTGCCGGCTTCGATTGCCTCGAAGAGATCGCGCCCGTTGCTCTCGCGATCGTTGGCGACGACCGCGGCCGCATCCTGGTCGGTGAGGTTCGCGATGCCCTGCTGGGAGCGGAAGTGGAATTTCACCCAGACGCGCTCGTTGGCGGCGTTGATCATCGAGAAGGTATGGCTGCCAAAGCCATGCATGTGGCGGAAGGACTTCGGGATACCGCGGTCGGACATGACGATGGTCACCTGGTGCAACGCCTCCGGCAGGAGCGACCAGAAGTCCCAGTTGCTGTCAGCCGAGCGCAGGCCGGTGCGCGGGTCGCGCTTGATCGCGTGGTTGAGGTCCGAGAAGCGCAGCGGGTCACGGAAGAAGAAGACCGGCGTGTTGTTGCCGACGACATCCCAGTTGCCTTCCTCGGTATAGAACTTCACAGCAAAGCCGCGAATGTCGCGCTCGGCATCGGCCGCGCCGCGCTCGCCCGCCACCGTCGAGAAGCGAGCAAGCAGCGGCGTCTGCTTGCCGACCTGGGAGAAGATCTTTGCCTTGGTGTAGCGGGCGATATCGTTGGTGACGGTGAAAGTGCCATGGGCACCCCAGCCCTTGGCATGCATGCGGCGCTCGGGGATCACCTCGCGGTCGAAATGCGCGAGCTTCTCGATCAGCCAGATGTCCTGCAGCAGCGCAGGACCGCGCCGGCCCGCAGTCAGGATGTTGGTATTGTCCACCACGGGCATTCCGGTGGCATGGGTCATGGGGGGCGCACGGTCTGTCATAAGGCTCTCCTTCGTTTAGGGGTTTTCAAGTTATTGGCCGGCGAGAAAGCCGGCCGCCGGGCGGCAGAGCCCGGAACGGGCGAGCGCGCCTGCATTTCGGCAAGGAACGATGCTGATCCCTGTTGATACCATCAGCGATGGCCGCCACCACCGCCGCCATGTCCGCCGAAGCCGCCATGTCCGCCGAAGCCGCCATGCCCCGCCAGACCGTGACTCCACCCTCCATCCGCGTGGGCCACTTCGACATGACCATCCCAGTGACCATGATCCCAACCGTGGTGCCAGCCGCCCCAGCCCCAATAGGGCGAGTCATATGCAGAGTAGGCGTAGCCGGACACGGGAGCGCTGTAGCCAACGCTCTCCACGCAAGCGGACAGCAGAAAGCTGATACCGATCAGGAGGGGCAGCATCGTCACCATTCTGTCGCAACTCATCGCAAGCACCGGGGCTCGAGTTCGTCCATTTTCCACGCCCGCCTCGCCATCCGTGGCTACATCCTGTCGTAGACGTCGACGTAGTTCGTCGTTCGGCCGCTCCCGTCACTCAACACCCCCGTGCAGGTCATCTTCCTTTGGTCGGCCGACAGCGTGCAGGTCAGGGTGTCCGTCTGCCCACTCGGCCCCTTGAATGTCGACTGAAGAAGGTTCCCGTTCAGGCGGAACGCCGCTGTCGTATCGCTGTTGATGGGGTAGAACTCGCCGTTGGCCACGGCGTCGAAGGTCTCGACGCTGTTCTGGCCCTGGGCGGCGATGACGGTGAGCGACCATTTCACGTGCATGCTGTCCGCACGCGAAATCTCGGCGATGACGTCGTTCGGCACGGGCTCGCCGGGAGGCGGGCTGGACTGGGTCCGGTTCCAGTGCCACCGGCCGACGAAGGAATTGCTGTCGGCCAATGCAGAACCGACCCCCAGCACGAGGCAAAGTCCCATGACCCATCTGCTAAGCCCAAGTCCGCTCATTTGCGTCTCCTGATCCGCTGAATCAGACCTGCCGCCAGGCTGGCCTGCCTGGATCGACCAGCTCGAACTTCACCGGTGCGATCCCGAACAGGGCGATCACGACGGGCTCCTTCGCCTCGCGCTTCACGCCGTCATAGTGCGGCGTGCGGGCAACGCGCCGGACGAAGCCGCCGGCGGACACCGGAACGGCGTTGTCCGGATCGAAATCCGCGCCGCTGTTCACCCACCATGTGCCTGAGAGAACCAGGGAGAGGCGGTCGGTAGCGTAGGAATGCGGCGCACTCATGTAGCCGGGATTCCACTTCATCAGCACGAGGTACGGCCCGGGTGTGTCCAGGCCGCCATACAAGGTCGCTACCTCACCGCTATGGGGCGGGCCGCCGCTCCAGGCACTCCACTTGATGGCGTCGGAAGGCGTGATCGCCGTCTCGGAGGGATCGATCTGGCCAGCACGCGCCGTCGCGTCGAGCAGCGCGAGCGGCAGCGCGGCAAGGAATGGCGCGACCAGCATGTCTCGACGCGCGGGCCCGACGGCATGGTCCGCGACGCAGACGGAGGCCGGCGTGCGCTTCAAGGCATTGCCGGAAAGCATTTCGACACCTCGGCTCACGACAGGGTTCCTTGATGACATGCCATCAGAGTAGAGACAGACCTGGAAAACGACTTTGGCCGTATTGCTGAAACTGGCGCTGATTTGCGCTGATCGCCGCGACCGTCTCCGCCGCTGACTCCGCGGTCGCAAATCTGCACCGCGCCCGCGCGGTGTTCTGCGCAAGATCACCCCAAAGGGCGCAAGCTCCCGGAAGCGCCGCATCCGCGCGTCACGACATGATGCGCTGACGCGGATCGAGCGATTCCGAACGCACGAAACCGCCGCCGTCATCTGATCAGGAGGCATTCCTTGAGCGACAAGTCTCGCGTCTTCGTCGCCGATCACGAAGCGCCCACGCCCGCGACGCCGGTGCAGGGCAAGACCGGCTTTGTCGGCCTGGGGCGCATGGGAGCGGCCATGGCGGCAAACCTGGCCGCCGCCGGGCGGCCGGTGGTCGCTTATGTCCGTCATCAAGACCGCATGAACAAGCTCGCAGAACTCGGTCTCGAGCCCACAACCGATATCACCGATTTATTCGACTGCGAGATCGTCATCAGCATGCTGCCGGACGACGACGCTGTTCTCGACGCCGCGTTTGGGCGTGCGGGCTCCGGCATTGAAGGATTCGCCGTCGGATTGGGGCGCGGCGCAATTCATCTCTCGATGAGCACGATCGGCACAGGCACTGCGTCCCATCTCGCCAAGGAGCATGCGCGTCACGGGCAAGGCTACGTCGCGGCGCCGGTGTTCGGAAATCCGGATGCCGCCAAGGCACGCCAGCTCTTCATCGTCGTGGCCGGGGTTCCGGCCGATGTCGAGCGCTGCCAGCCGCTCATCGGAAATCTCGGACAACAGACCTTCGTTGTCGGCGCCGATCCCACGCAGGCCAATCTCGTCAAGCTGCTCGGGAACATGATGATGGCCACGACGCTGGAGATGCTCGGCGAAACCGTCGCCCTGCTCCGCAAGCGCGGTCTCGACCCGAAGCTTTTCGTCGACCTCCTCACCAACACGATGTTTGGTGGGCGCGCCCACAGGATCTACGGCGACAGGATCGTCGCTCAAAGCTACGCGCCTGGCTTCGCTCTGCCCTTGGCGCTCAAGGACGTCCGCCTGGCGCTTGCCGAGGCCGAGGACGCAAGCGCCCCGATGCCATCCGTGAGCGTCGTGCGAGATCGCCTCATCACCGGAATCGCCCGCGGCTATGCCGATCTCGACTGGACAGCCCTCAGCCTGATCGCCGCCGAGGAAGCGGGCATCAAGGCAGCGCTTTCGTGAATGAAAGACCGCGCAGCATCTGAACAAGGAGCAAAGACCATGACTTACCAAGCCGACACATCAGGAATAGCCACGGAACTGGCCGCCATTCCCGGTACCTCGCTCAAAGTGTCGCCGGTCGCGCTCGGCACCTGGGCCATCGGCGGATGGATGTGGGGTGGAACCGATGAAGCCGAATCCATTTCAACCGTCCGGGCGGCGCTGGAGCACGGCATCAACGTCATCGATACGGCTCCTGTCTACGGTTTCGGCCGCTCTGAGGAAATCGTCGGAAAGGCAATCGCCGAAGGGCGTCTGCGGTCCCGCGTCGTCATCGCCACCAAGACTGGACTTGAATGGCAGCATGGCAATGTTTTCCGCAACGCCAGCCGCGCGCGCATCTTGCGCGAGGTAGACGATTCGTTGCGCCGGCTGCGAACCGATCACATCGACATCTACCAGGTTCACTGGCCCGATCCGCTGGTGACGATGGAGGAAACCGCCGAGGCGATGCACACGCTGTTCATTCAGGGAAAGATCCGGGCGATCGGGGTAAGCAATTTCTCGGTCGGTCAAATGGAACGGTTCCGTCGTGTCGCGCCCCTGCATGTGTTGCAGTCACCCTACAACTTGTTCGAACGCGGCATCGAGGCCGACCTCCTGCCATATTGTCGCAAAAACAAGATCGCGACATTCGGCTACGGCGCGTTGTGTCGTGGCCTGCTGTCCGGACGGATGCAGCCGGATACCACATTCGACGGCGACGATCTGCGCCGCAGCGACCCGAAGTTTCGCAAGCCGCGATTCGCCGGGTATCTCGCCGCCGTGCGACGACTCGACCGCCTTGCCCGCGGATGCTTCGACAAGCGCGTCATTCATCTGGCGGTCCGATGGATGCTCGACCAGGGTGTCACGACGGCTCTCTGGGGCGCACGTCATCCTGACCAACTGCTGCCGGTCGACCAGATAGCTGGCTGGCAGCTCGACGACGCCGCCCGGACGGAAATTGACCGCATCCTGGGCGAAACGATAGCCGATCCAATCGGCCCCGAGTTCATGGCGCCGCCGACGCGCAGCCTCGCGGCATAGAGAGGAGCACAGCGTGTTCCGAATTGGCATGCCGCTCGCGCTTCTTGCCGGTGCGATGACGCTCGCACTATTCGACTTGGGCAATGCGCAAACGTCGGCCAGCTCGGAAGCCGCCCCACCGGAGGCTTATCGGCCGAGTTTCGGCGACCTGATGACCATCGCCATTCAACCACGCCACACAAAGCTGGGACTGGCTGGGCAGGAGAGAAATTGGGCCTACGCCGCATATGAATTTCGCGAGCTGCAGAGCGCTTTTGACAGAGTGGCACGCGCGGTGCCGACGTACAGGTCGATGAACACGGCCGATCTGATCAGCGGGACCATCAAGGCGCCAATGGAGGACGTGGCGGCGGCGATCAAAGCTGGCGACGCCACGAAGTTTGCCGAGACCTACGCACAACTTACGGCGACCTGCAACGCCTGCCATCAAAGCACCGACCACGGCGCCGTTGTCATACAGGGGCCAAAAGCGTCGCCATATCCCGATCAGGACTTTGGACCGCCGAAGCCTTGAGACATGGGCCAATTGGACCAACGGACGAGACGCTTCGACGGGCGAGCTTCACGACAACAACAACCAAGAGCTGGCAATTCGGCACAAGCAACAGTCCGCATGCATCCAAACTTCTTCGACGTGTTCGGCTCGTAATCCTTCTGCCCCCTGCAAGAGAGGTCTGTCCATGAGCAGAAATCGCGGCGTCGTCTACACCAAGCCGGGAGAAGTCCAGGTTCAGGATATCGCCGACCCGAAATTCGAGAATCCGCAAGGCCGGAAGATCGAGCATGGCGTGATCCTGAAGGTCGTCTCGACCAATATCTGCGGATCCGACCAGCACATGGTCCGCGGTCGCACGAGCGCGCCGGCAGGCATGGTGCTCGGCCACGAGATCACGGGCGAGGTGATCGAGAAGGGTTCGGATGTCGAGATGATCGAGGTCGGTGATCTCGTATCGGTGCCGTTCAACGTCGCCTGTGGGCGGTGCCGCGCCTGTCGGGAGACGAATACCGGCGTGTGCCTGACGGTCAATCCCGGTCGCGCGGGCGGCGCCTATGGCTATGTCGACATGGGCGGCTGGATCGGCGGCCAGGCGCGCTACGTCATGGTCCCCTATGCCGATTTCAACCTGCTCAAGTTCCCGGACAAGGACAAGGCCCTGTCCAAGATCATGGACCTGACCATGCTGACAGACATCCTGCCGACCGGCTTCCACGGCGCCTTGACGGCGGGCGTCAAGCCGGGCTCGACGGTCTATGTCGCCGGCGCCGGTCCCGTCGGACTCGCCGCGGCCGCCTCCGCCCAGCTTCTGGGCGCGGCCGTGATCATGATCGGCGACATGAACCCGGCGCGGCTGGCTCACGCCCGAAAGGTCGGCTTCATCCCGATCGATCTCACCAAGCACGATCGCCTCGGCGAGCAGGTGGCCGCGGTCATCGGCGAAGCCACGGTGGATTCGGTCATTGACGCGGTGGGTTTCGAAGCCAAGGGCCATAACGGTGGCGATCAACCCGCCATCGTGCTGAACCAGGCGATGGAGATCATCCGGCCGGCTGGCGCCATCGGTATACCGGGATTGTATGTCACCGAGGATCCCGGCGCGCACGACCAGGCCGCCAAGACCGGCAGCCTCAGCCTTCGCCTGGGCCTGGGCTGGTCGAAGTCGAACTCCTTCCACACCGGCCAGACCCCCGTGCTCCGCTACAATCGCCAACTCATGATGGCGCTGCTGGCCGACCGCCTGCCGATCGCGAAGATCGTCAATGCCAAAACCCTCAGCCTCGAGGATGCGCCGAAGGGCTACGCCGAATTCGACAAGGGCATCGCCGCCAAATTCGTGCTCGACCCGCACGGTTTGTTGGTGAAAGCGGCCTGACCATCGTCGATCAGGAGTTCGACCGTCATGATGACAATGGATAAGCCCAGATCGGAGAACTTGCGATGAACGGCAAAATCCTGAATCTGTCCGGAACGGCCATGCGCCCTAGCGGCCTGATCATCCGGCAGAAGGACCCCAACAATCTTGAAATGCCCTTCGATCAGCTCGGCGATTTCATTACGCCCTCCGAGCTCTTCTACATACGCAGTCATTTCCCTGCACCTGAGCTGGACGTTGGTTCGTATCGGCTTTCGATTCGAGGCGCCGTGCATCGCGAACTGAGCCTGAGCTATGCCGAAATCCGCTCCATGCCGTCACGCAGCTGCGTTGCCACCCTCGAATGCGCCGGCAATGGCCGTGTGTTCTTAGTGCCGCCGGCGCCAGGCGCACAGTGGGAACTCGGCGCGGTCGGCAACGCCGAATGGACCGGCGTTCCACTCTCCGTGCTGCTCGACCGAGCCGGGCTGGTCGATGAGGCCTGCGAACTCGTGCTCGAAGGCGCCGATCGCGGCGTGCCGAAGGAGGAGCCCAAGCCGCCAGGGACGATCTCCTATGCCCGCAGCATCACGAGGAAGCGGGCGATGGAGCCCGACGTGCTGATCGCCTACGCCATGAACGGACAGGACCTGACGCTCGATCATGGCCATCCGTTGCGCGCCATCGTGCCTGGACATTATGGCATGGCGTCGGTGAAGTGGCTGACCAACGTCGCGGCAACGACGCAACCCTTTCAGGGCTACTGGCAGACGTCGGATTATGGCTATTGGGACGATTCGTCCGGGATCACCGTTCGCCGGCCCCTCGCCGAGATGAAGCTGAAAGCCCAAATCGCCCGCCCTCGCGTGTATGAAACGCTCGAGCCTGGCCGCTGCTATACGATCTTTGGTGCCGCATGGGCGGGGGGCACCGACGTAGCGGAGATATGGGTCAGCCTCGATGGCGGCTCTTCATGGAGCCAAGGCCACTTCCTCGATCCCATAAACCGCAACGTGTGGCGGCGCTGGAAATACGACTGGATCACGCCGACGCAACCCGGTCGGTATACACTTTTGGCTCGCGCCAAGGGTGGGGATCAAAGCGTCCAACCAGACGGCCACAATGCGAATTTCGGCAGCTATGTAATCGACCATCCTCTGCCGATCGAGGTCTTTATCACCGAGCCTTCTTCCGCCACAGTCTGCAACAGTGCGACCGCGAAATCGTAGCTCATGATGCGGATCGCCTGGTTCCACGCTGGCATCCGGCCGCGCCGCTTCACGATGGGCTAGCACGCGACTGCACCTCGGCACTGTCCCATACGAAGGTATGAGCCGTCGACCCTGCCGCCGGCGTGCGATCGCGAAAGCGATTTGCCGCTTTGAAAAGATCTCCCTCCGGGTTTCAGCGAGGATCGTGCCCGCGGAAACGAGCTGTTCAGCACTCCCTGCAGGCGTGCCTCCCCTGATCATCCACGCCTGCTCGCCGGGCGACTTTCCCTGCTGCCCCACCCAAGTCGCCCGGCGATTTCCACATCGACAAACATCAGTCGCCGCCGGCAACAGGCATGGGTAATACACATACCAACGTATACTTTCTGGGTTGGCGCCGCCGTCGCTAGTCTTGGGAAGGCCACAAGATGACGACGTTCAGTCTCGCGTGGCGGCCTCAGTCCGCCACCATTCTCGCCTATGCTGTTGCGATACTTTCGGTGACGGCGGCGCTAGTCGTTGGACTGCTGCTCGACGGCGTCCTGCATACCATGGCCTCCGTGTCGCTGTTCCTGTGTGCGATCATGTTCGCCGCGTGGTTCGGCGGCCTGGGCCCCAGTGTGCTGGCGACCGTCGCGGCTCTCGTATCTTTCACCTATTTTTTTGTCGATTCCGATTCCTTGAGAGTCGCCTCCAGCGACATTCCCCGTCTCGTTCTGTTCGGCGTCACCGCGATCTTCGTGGTCTCGCTCAGCACCGCGCAAAGACGCAATGAGGAGTCGCTCCGGCAGACGCGCGATCAATTGCTGGGCGCGCTCCAGGAGCAGGCGCGTCTGGTCGAGGCGCTGCGGGCCGAGAACGCCGAGCGCCGGCACGTCCAAGCCTATCTCGACGAGGCACAACGGCTCAGCCGCACCGGTACTTTCAGCTGGAAGCTCGCCACCGGCGACATCTTCTGGTCGAAGGAAGGCTGCAGAATGATGGCAGCCGGACCCACCGGAGTGCCGCCGATCGATGTGCTCCTGCACTGGGTACATAAGGACGATCTGGCGATCGTGCAGCATGAATTCGAGCGGGTCCGACGGGGCGAGTCGGAATACGACTATGAGTTTCGCTGGCTTCCCCCGACAGGGACACCGCGGCATCTCCACATCCGTGCCCATCGAGTACGGTTCGAGGCGGGCGACGACGAGATCGTCGGCGCGCTGATGGATGTTTCCGAAACTCGTGACGCGCAGGAGGCCCTGCACACCGCGCAAACAGCACTTTCCCATGCCGCCCGCGTGGCCACCCTAGGCGAGATGAGCGCCTCGATCGCCCACGAGGTCAACCAACCGCTGGCAGGCATCGTCACCAACGGCGAAGCCGCGCTGCGCTGGCTTGACCGCGGCGAACCGGAGCTCGGCGAGGTGCGCGGCGCGATCGAGCGCATGGTTCGCGACGGCGAGCGCGCCAGCCAGGTGGTCAAGCGCCTGCGCGCGCTTGCCAGGAAGGCGCCGGCCCAGACCGTGCGCCTCGACCTGAACGAGGTCATCGCCGAGAGCGTTGCCCTGGTCCAGCGCGAGATCCACAATCATCGCGCTGCCTTGCAGCTCGATCTCGCATCCAACCTGCCGGCGGTCGTCGCCGACCGCGTCGAGCTGCAGCAGGTCGTCATCAATCTGATCGCGAACAGCGTGCAGGCGATGGCAGCCGTGCCCGACCGGCCGCGCCATCTTGTGGTCCGATCCTTCGCCCAGGCCGACGAGGTCGTCGTCTCTGTCCGGGATTCCGGCATCGGCATCGATCCATCCAGCATGAACCGCCTGTTCAATGCTTTTTTCACGACTAAAGCCGACGGCATGGGCATGGGGCTGTCGATCTGCCGCTCAATCATCCAATCCCATGGAGGCCGCATATGGGCGTCGAACAATACAGGGCCGGGAATGACCTTCCAGTTCGCCCTGCCTCTCAAGGCCGGCGACACATCATGAGCCGCGTCTCGCAGGTCCCGCGCACGGCCCAGGCCGCCGCGCCGATCGTCTTCGTCGTCGACGACGAACCGTCGGTGCGCCAAGCGTTGAGCGGCCTGTTTCGCTCGGTCGGCCTGCAGGTCGAGCTTTTCGGCTCGGCCGCAGAATTCCTGCAGCGCAAGCAGCCGGACAGCGCGAGCTGCCTGGTGCTCGACATAAGGCTGCCGGGCGTGAGCGGCCTCGACTTCCAAGGCCAGCTATTGAGGGCGAATATCCGCACGCCGATCATCTTCATGACCGGCCATGGCGACATTCCGATGTCGGTGCGGGCCATGAAAGCCGGCGCCGTCGACTTCCTGGCCAAGCCGTTCCGCGACCAGGACATGCTGGATGCCGTGGCCGCCGCCATCCAGCGCGACCGCCAGGCCCGGCAGGCGGACGATGCCGCGTCGGCGCTGCGTGGGGCCTACGACTTGCTAACCGTGCGCGAGCGCGAGGTGATAGCGCTGGTCACCTCCGGCTTGATTAACAAGCAGGTGGCCGCCCAGCTCGGCCTCAGCGAGATCACGGTCAAGATCCATCGCGGCCAGGTCATGCGGAAGATGAGAGCAAAATCCCTAGCCGACCTTGTAAGGATGGCCGAAAGCCTTGGGCTGCACCAGAAGGCACATCCATCCTAGACGTTCGTATGGTCGCGGGCGACGTCGACCGGTCATGCTGTCGCCAATTAATCGTGCGTGTCGCCCCGTAATCGCGACCGCCACCGGAGGACGCCCAGTGCCGAGTGCTGCCATCATCTCCATTGTCGACGACGACGAGTCCGTCCGCGCAGCGATGAGCAGCCTCGTCCGCTCGCTGGGCTACGAAGCCTGCGAATTCGACTCGGCCGAAGCTTTCCTCGCTTCGCCCCGCCGGCAAGACACGGCGTGCCTGATCGCCGACGTCCATATGCCGGGAATGAGCGGGCTGGACTTGCAGGACGTGCTTCTTGCCCGGAAACAGGTGCTGCCGATCATCTTCATCACTGCCTTTCCCGCGGACAGCCTCCGCCAGCGCGCCGAAGCGGCGGGCGCTGCGGGGTTCTTCAGCAAACCGGTCGACAGCCAAGTGATTATCCGCTGCCTCGACGCCGCGCTGGGCAGCTCCGGCCTATGAATCGTATCACCCCCGGCAATGGCTGGCGTCTCCTGGCTCGCATCTCTTGTTCTATGCGCAGATGTTCGCGCTGCCGCTGATCGGCTGGACGATGCTATCGGCGGCGGCCTTACGCCCTCCTTGCCCTTGTCCGCTTCCTAACCATCCTGATGCATTTCGGCGCCGGCCCGTTCCATGCCTGGATCAGGCGCGCTGGCGAATTCCGGAGCATAGTGCCCTAGCGCCAGGCGGCGCCAACGGTGCGGGGTCCCGCCGGCAAAGCGCTTGAAGACCGTGGTGAAATGGGCCTGGGTCTGAAAGCCGACGCTCAGCGCGACATCGACCAGCGCCAGTTCGGGATTGCGCAGCAGCTCCTGGGCGCGCTCGATTCGTCGTTGCAGGACGAAGTCGTGTGGCCGCATGCCGGTGGATGCGCGGAACTGGGCAGCGAAGTGCATGCGGGTGAGCCCGGCGGCGGCGGCCATGTTGGCCAAGGTGATACGACGGGACAGATGGGCATCGACATGGTCCGTGACCCGCTTCATTCGCCATTTCTGAAGCGGTGTGCAGCGGCGGCTCGCTCTGGGACTCTCGGTCGGAGGTGTCGCTGCGGCGACATCGCGCTGCACCGAAATGAGGATAAAGATCCGGTCGAAGGCGATTCCGATGGCGGTATGGTGGGCCAAATGAACTAGCATCGCCTGCCTCCTGTGGAGATTGCAGGCAAGGTTGGCATCATTTGGAAAGCGACATCCATTGTACGCATAGTCGGTCGACCTATACTAGCGTATGCCAACCAGGTTCATTCTTTCCGCATTCGAGCGCAGGGAAATGGCGGACGACGGTAGCAATCTCGACTGCATATTCTTTGCTGCCGTACGCAGTCTTGCGGGACGCCCGAACTTGCACGTCAGCTTGTCGATTTCGTTGTGATCGGCAGTCCGCAGGACCAACGCGCCATGTATTGCTGCGATTGATCCGATTTTGCCGATCTTCAGCTGGCCACTGCATGAAGGCTAGAGCCGGCGATGGCATATCGCGCGGCTCGTTCTTCTCCTTCTCTAAGACACCCCTGCGAGCAATAGTGCCGCGAGCAGTTTTGGCCCTTGTAAATATTACGCAGGCCACGAAGCATCCCTGTGCACCAGTGACAGTGCGTGGGCTTATCATTGAGATGCGAAGGCTCGGGCTTCTTAAGCCGATATAGCATGATTGCCTCCTATGGAAATTGGGATGGGTAGTTGCGCCATCACCAGGGAAGCTTCTGGAAAATCATTCTGAAGCGGCTGGAGCGGCGCGTGCCCTGTTGCCCTTCATTCAAAGCACAGCTTTACCAGCGCATTCGGGAAAGTCTGCTATCCAGAGGTGCGAAGACATGCATACGTCCGTGAGGGGTGAATGAACCTCTGGAGGTGTTCTCTCATACCAAAGGAAAGCCCCGGCGCTGCGGCCGGGGCGTCAGGTGTGGATAGAGGCATCTGAGCAGGCAGAAGACCCGCGGCCTCCGCCGGATTGCGGCCGATCTTGAAGATCTCATTGGCTCAATTGAACCGGTGCCGTAATTGGGTCGCGTTGGTCGACCCGTCAGCGGGACAACCTCGCCCCAATGTTTAGATCCAGCCCCCCAGAACCACCGTCGCGCTGGATCGTGCGCGTGTGAAAAGCCAGTGTTAGGCGGCTGCGGTTAGCTGCGACGCACCAAGGTGATCTACCGGCGCAATTGCCGTCGCGATCGATATCGATTGGCGAAGATCGAGGGACGCGTTGATCCAGGAACCAGCGCTCGCCGCCGCCGCTCACGGCAAGCGACGCTTGCGTTCGCGGCACGACATGGCCGTCGTCGGCGCGCGCCTGGCGACACGCTTCCGCGTTCGAGCTCCACTGCGGCAAGCCGCCACCGGCGGCGGCTCCCAGGACGACGGCCTTCAAGGCGAGCGTCCTTGACTATGAGGCGGCTGCGACGCCGCGAAGATTACAGGTCGGCACAGGCGTAGGTGTTGATTTCCATGCCGACAGCGATCTCGACGATGCGAGGTGTTTTCCAGGTCATGACGTTTCCTTGCGGTGGGATGAACATGTCGAGGAACCTATGGATGGACTCGATTTGACGCTTGTTCCGGATTGCCGAATTTGTTGTCGGATTTTTCGATTAGCGAGGGTGGGGCGACTTCGAAGTCGCGCCCGACCCACGGACGGGATGTTGCAGCCGGCGCCAGAGACCCCAACGGGTAGCAGGCAGCGATCAGCGCAAAACGGCGCCACCTTCGGCAATACGGCCAAAGCCATTTCTGCCGACGGTGTTAAAGGCCAATGATGCGTGAAGAAGCGATCCAGGTGTTGGCGATTTCGGGCAGCTTGCGGAAGGCCGCCTTCAATACCGCGTTGCTGCACGCGGCCCAGGAACTGGCGCCACAGGGTATGTCGATTCAGATTTATGCGGATCTGGCCTCTATCCCGCCTTACGACGACGATATCCGCGTCGCTGGCTATCCGCCCGTGGTGGCTACTCTCCGGGATCGCGTGAGGGCCGCGGACGCACTGATCTTCGCCACGCCGGAATACAATCGCTCTTTTCCCGGCGTGCTCAAGAACGCCATCGATTGGGTGTCCCGCCCACCTGCGCAACCGCTCGACGGCAAGCCCGCCGCAGTCATGGGCGCCGGTCCCGGCGTGCTCGGCACCGCACTGGCCAACTATCAGCTTCGCCAGGTGCTGTCGGTCCTCAACGTCCACGTCGTGCCGGGCCTGGAGGTGCTGGTCGGTGGCGCAGCAAGCAAGTTCGATGGCCAGGGACGCCTGCTCGATGAGCCCACGCGTGAGTTCCTCACGAAAGCCCTGGTCGCGCTCATGCGCTTGATCAAGCGACTCAAATATGATCCAGGCCTGTGATATTGGCCGACCCGGCGAGTCGCGACTTGTTCCTCAACAACCCGTCATGCATGCCGGGTTTTTCACGTCAGGACGGGGATCGCCGACGAACATGCTCCGGTTCGGCATTTTGATCGCACTCAGCGTCTTGGCGTCCAGCGTCGCAGCCGCCGGAAGCAGTCCGTTCAGATTGAGGATGTAAGCGGAGACCGCATAGACGTCCTCGTTGCTTAGCGATTGCGGCGCGTTCTGCGGCATAGCGCGGCGGATGTAGTCGAACAATGTCGGCGCGTACGGCCAATAACTGCCGACGGTCCTGATCGGCTTTGGCGTCGCCAGCGTGCCCTGCCCGCCCACCAACTTATCGCCAACCCCGCCTTCGCCTTTTGCGCCGTGACAGGCCGCGCATTGCTGATCGAACACCTTGCGCCCGTGGCTAACGCTGCCGCTTCCCGGCGGAAGGTTGTTACCGTCGCGGTCGATATCGATGTTCCAGCCCGCGATCTCCGCCGGCGTCGCTGGTCGACCGATGCCGTAGGGGCTTTGCGCCTGTGCACGTGTAACGGCCGCCAGTGCAAGCACGGCGAGCACCGCGATATGGAACTCACGCGTTGGCATTGGACACCTCGCCATCCGCCGCGATGCGCCAGGGCCAAATGGCGTTGTTGTGGTAGTGGTAGTTGTCGCCACGCACCGCGAGAAGCTCGGCCAATGTCGGCTGGACGTAACCGGTCTCGTCTGTTGCGCGACTCTGAATCACGGCCGGTTTGCCGTCCCATTGCCAGGGGAGCCGGAAGCGGGTCAGTGCCCGCGTCAGCACCGGCTCCTGCAGCTGCGCTTCCTGCCAGCTCTTGCCGTCATCGACCGAGACGTCGACCCGCTTGACCTTGCCATGTCCGCTCCAGGCGATACCGCTGATCTCGTGAAAGCCCGGTGTGCCCAGCCGCTGGCCACCCGAGGGCCGCGTGATGATGGATTTGGCTTCCATGTAGAACGTGAACTCGCGCGCCGACCCGTCCGGCATCAGGTCGGTATATTTGGATGTTTCTTCGCGTGAGTAAGTCGGTTCCGCAGCGACGCGCAGACGGCGCAGCCACTTTACGCTCATGTTGCCCTCAAAACCTGGCAACAGCAGCCGAAGCGGATAGCCTTGCTGCGGGCGCAGCCGTTCGCCGTTCTGACTGTATACCAGCATCGCGTCTTCGAGACATTTTTCGATCGGTATGCTGCGCGTCATCGCCGCGGAATCCGCGCCTTCGGCGACGACCCACTTCGCGCCCGGCTGCAATCCCGCTTCCTGCAAAACGAGCTTCAGGCTGACCCCGGTCCATTCGGCACAACTCAGGAGACCGACAAGGTCGGATGCCGTTTTGCCGTAGGGTTTCGCGTAGGTGGAATTGCCGGAGCACTCGAGGAAATAGATGTGCGATTCCGAAGGGAAGCGCCGGATGTCATCCATGGTGAAGAGCAGCGGTCTATCGACCAGGCCATGCAGCATCAGTCGATGCTGTGCCGGATCGATCGCGGGCACCCCGCCATGATGACGTTCGTAGAACAGTCCGTTTGGCGTGATGATGCCATCGAGATCCTGCAGCGGCGTCCGCCCAGACGCGGATAGATATTGCGGCAGATCCTTCGGGATATTCTTGATGACGCCCTTCTCGAACGGCGAAGGTGTTCCATAGAGCTGGCTTCCCATCGGATCGCCGGGCGTCTTCATCCATTCCGGCACGTTGGGCGGGAGGTTATCGGCATTATCGCCGATCGCCTTCGCTTCGCCACCGGCGAGACCGCCCGCCATGACGGCTCCGCCCACCAACATACTGCCTTCGCGCAGAAATCGCCGGCGCGATGGCAGGGCAGGATCATCGTCGACGTCGGTTGGCTCGGCCATCGCGCGTCCTCCGTTCGAAATGCGGCGCGTATGGAACACCGAGCAAGGCGCCGCTTGCCGGGGATTGCTGCTCTTGCGCCATTCTTGCCGTTTATGCGCCTGCATCGGGCGGGGCGGCCGCCGAACGAGGTGCGGCGTTGTCAT
>Ga0210409_10004111_pt1 | contig 15840 bp, 15 predicted proteins | sample IncBWH17MmetaG_FD_161649 | JGI IMG/M metagenome (GOLD analysis project Ga0210409, IMG submission 161649) | Forest soil microbial communities from Barre Woods Harvard Forest LTER site, Petersham, Massachusetts, United States - Inc-BW-H-17-M | ecosystem: Environmental > Terrestrial > Soil >...
CGTGACGGGCCGCGTGAATCGCGCTGTGAATGACGAAGCCCGCGGGGTTGATCGGCCAGGGACTATCGCCCACCTTGTTGCCCTGCATGTCGATCTTGACCAGGCTCGAGGCGGTGATTTCGTCGAACATCATGCCGTAAGGGTTGATGAGGAAATGATGTTCAGGTCCGGGCACCCGCGCGGTGATATGGGTGAAAATCAGATCGTCCCAGTGAAAGTGCGCGACCAGTCGATAGGCGGCCGCCAGATCGACGCGAACCGCCCACTCTTGGGGGGAGTAGCGCGCCGCGGCGCCGCCGCCCGGAACTGCTTTCAGCATATCATTCTCCGCTTGACTCGATACCTGCGCCGATTCTAGACCAATGTCCGGTATCTGGCTAAGTCAGCCCACGCACGGCGGGCGAATGGCATAATGGCCGCCGGCCGATCGGCGCCGCTGGAGTATCCTAGTTTGCCTGCAGAAAAGACCGCGCCCGTGGCCGACGACTGGGTGCAGCGAATGATCGATACGCCCGGGCGCTCCGGGCATCTCAAAAGCGGCGATCACACGACGCATTACCTGGAGTGGGGGGATTCATCCAATCCACGCGTCATGCTGTTGCTGCACGGATTCTTAGGTCACGCGCACTGGTGGGATTTCGTCGCGCCGTGGTTCGCGCACGAGTATCGCGTCATCGCCATCGATTTCGGGGGCATGGGCGACAGCGGCCCCAAGCCCAAATACAGCAGCGCCAGTTTTGTCGGTGAGGTCGGCGCACTGTTGCAAATGTTGGGATCGAATTCCGTCACCCTGGTGGGACATAGTTTTGGCGGGCGCATCGCCGTCTTGGCCGCCGACCAGTATCCGCAATATCTGAAGCGAGCGCTGGTTGTCGACTCAAAAATTGGATTTGGCAATCGCCCGGTTCGCCCGTCCATGCCGCGGGTGAAAAAGCTCTATCCGGACTTCGAGACTGCGTGCAATCATTTTCGTTTGGTTCCGGACGAGCCGCCGCTGTTGCCGCGCATCATGCGGCATCTGGCGGCGCATTCGGTGAAACGCCAAGGCGACGCATTCGTTTGGAAATTCGATGAAGCGCTGATGGGCGGCGTTGCCCGGGAAGACATCCATGAAGGCGATTTGTTCGCGAAAATCGCGATGCCCGTGGACTTCATCTGCGGAGAATTCAGCGTGGTGGTGCCGAAGGACCTCGCGGCTCGGATCGGAGCCGCGTTATGCAATGGTCGAGGCCCCATCGTCATCCCCTCCGCCTACCACCACGTCCCGGTGGACCGGCCGCTCGCCTTGGTGGCCGCGATGCGTGCAGTGCTGGTCGAGCCGCACGCCTAGGGTTTGTTCACACCGCGCGCAGCGCCGTGGCCACCGGCAAGCGCGCCGCGCGGATCGCCGGGAACAAGCCGCCGATCGCGCCGATGACGCAAGCCCAAATAATGCCGAGCGTGACCAGCGTCGGGGTTACCGCGAGGTCGAATATCAGCTGGCCGCCGAAGCCGCCGCCGTTGGTATCGACCGAGTGACCGTTGAAGAGCAGCCATGCGATCAGGGCTCCGATGGAGCCGCCGACCATGGCCAGCAGCAGCGCCTCGACGAATACCGATACAACGACCGGCATGGGCCCAAAACCGATCGCGCGCAGTGTGGCAATTTCGCGCGCGCGCGCACTGACGGCAGAGTACATGGTATTCAGTGCGGCAAAGATCGCGCCCACCGCCATGATTCCGCCGACCACGTAGGCAACGATCGACAGAATCTTGCTGATCCGGTCCGACTGCTGCGTCCCGTACTCCTTCTCGGTTGCCACGTCCACCTGCAGCTGCGGATTGGTGGTGATCGCATCCTTGAAGGTTTGAAAACCATTGGGGGAGTCGAGCACGACCAGCACGCTTTGCGAGCCGTTGCCGCGCTGGTAGGCCGAGTTCAGCGTCTGTAGATCGGCGATTAGTTCGGATTCGCGCGCGTTGCCGCCGCTTTCAAATATGCCGACCACGGTCCAAGTCGTGCCGCGCAGCTTTACCTGGGAGCCGACATCGAGCCCGCTGTACAAACGCTGCGCGGATTTTCCGACGATCATTTCCGCCACCGCGGGTTGGAACAGGCGGCCCTTGACGAGCTTGATTTCAGGGTGAACCGCGAAGCCGGTCTGTGTGAAGCCGCGGAACGGCGCGACCGCCTCGGTGCCGTCTCGTTTCATCACATTGACGATCAGGAGCCCTTCACGCGATGCCAGCGGGTGCCCATCTGCACCTTTCTTGACACCGGCTGAATCCGCGATCGCCAGCGCGGCATCATTGGTCAACACGCTGACCAGCTCCGTGCTCGAGCCGGTGCGCACCACGATCGCGCGATTGACCGGTCCGGTTTTCTGCATGGTTCTAATGAGCCCGGTCGACATCGCGAGAACCGAAATGAGCACCGCCACCACGCCCGCGATTCCAATCACCACCACCGACGAGGTTCCGACTCGTTGCGGCAGGCTGCGAATGTTCATCGCGGATACCGCTGCTATCTGGGATAGGGCGCTCACCCTCAGCGTTCCGCCAGAGCATCGACGATATTCAAGCGCTGCGCGCGCAGCGCGGGCGGCAATCCGCTGATGGCCGCCAGCAGGACGGCGATGACGATACCCTCAAGAATCACGACGGGAGGAATGGTGCCCGCACCGAGTACGGATCCAACGGCCCCTATCGCGAAGGAGGCGAGCAGCAGCCCCACGAGCGCGGCGATGAGGCAAAGTATTGCCGATTCGGTCAGAACCAGAGCGGAGACCGCTCCGCCCGAGAAGCCAAGGGTTTTCAGCACCGCGAGTTCCGGAATCCGCTCGCGCACCGATTGCATCATGGTATTGGCGGTAAGAAACAGCAGCGCGAACATCACTGCCCCGACAATGGAGTTCGCGATGAAATCGATGTCGGCGAATTCCTTGAGCTGCGCTTGCAGTGCTGCATTCTCGGATTGAGTGCGGGTTTCATCGGGAGAATTCTCGAAGAGTTTATCGATGGCGGATGATATCGCCGTTGCCTGCTTTGGATCGTCGATCTGAGTAATGAACTGGTGCACGCGATGGTTATCGAACTGCCGCGTCTCGTCCCAATAGTCATAATTGATCCAGAAGGCGCTGCCGAGCGGCGAGTTGGCAAACTGCGGCGACGGGTCAAAGATACCGATGATGTCGAAGGCCCAATTGTTGCTGCCGTCTTTTTTGGTCCATATCGTCGTGCCCAGCGGAATCTTATCGCCCACTTTCCAGCCGTACTTTTGTGCGAGAGGCCGTCCAATCAGCGCCCCGGGGCGTGTGGTCTTCATGGCGTCGATCTGCGCCTGAGTGATGTTGAGTTCCGGATAGACGGTGGCGACGCCGTCCACATTGATTGCAAAGGCCGAAATCGCGTTCTTCGCATCCTGAAAGTAACCGCCGAAGAAGCTCAGGTGTGCAATGGTACGCACTCCTTTTACGGTCTGCATCTTGTCCATCAGACTGATCGGCATGGAATTGATCGCGCTCATGCGGCTGGTGGTCCACAAACGGTTGTTGCTGGTGTCGCCAAGGCCCGCTTTGATGCTCTGATTGATCCCCTGCAGCAGGCCAAACAGCAAAAATGCCACGATGATCGACAGCATGGTCAGGATCGTGCGCGTTTTCTTGCGCCACAATCCCGCCCAGATCAGCAACAAATACTTCACGCGGCGCTCCGCACCGCGGTATCGACGAGCCGGCCCTTATCGACATGCAGCGTGCGCGATGCATGATCGGCGGCGAGCGGATCGTGCGTTACCATGATGATGGTTTTGCCCTGATCGCGGTTGAGCATCTGCAGGAGTTTCAATATCTCTTCGGCATTTTCGCGGTCGAGATCGCCCGTGGGTTCGTCGCAGACCAGGAGGGTCGGATCAGCCACCAGTGCTCGTGCGATCGACACGCGTTGTTGCTGTCCGCCGGACAACTCGCTCGGCTTGTGGGTGGCGCGATCAGCAAGCCCAACCAATTCCAGGACGGCGCGTACGTTTTGCTTGCGCTTGGCGGACGAGAGGTTGGTGAGCAGCAGCGGGACTTCGACATTGCGCGCCGCGGTGAGCACGGGCAGTAGATTGTAGAACTGAAATACAAACCCAATATGGCGCGCGCGCCACTTGGCGAGCTTGCCGCCGGAGAGCCGATCGATGCGCTCGCCGGCGACCGTGACTTCACCCTCGGTCGGTTGGTCGAGTCCCGCGATCAGATTCAGAAGGGTGGTCTTGCCCGAACCCGAGGGACCCATGAGTGCGAGAAACTCCCCTTGCTCAATGCTGAGGTTCACGCCGTGCAGAACTTCGACCGACTGTTTGCCGCGCTTGTAGCGCTTCACGACGTTATGCAAGGAAACTAGGGTGCTCATGGGTGCTCCGCTGAATTGTGCAAGGAAATTCCGTTAACCTAATCTACTATTTTTCAATGCGTATGCGAACTCCGTCGCTCAGCTTGGTCAGGTCGCCAAGCGCCACGGTGTCGCCGGCGGCGAGTCCAGCAATGACTACCTGGCCGGCGGCGGTCTTGGCGCCGAGTCGCAACGCGCGCCGCTCAACGGTGGAACCATGAACGACATAGACGATGCTGGTGTCGCCGGACGTCGCGATCGCCTCGGCGGGTATGATCACACCAGCGGCAGCTGCCGGAGTTTTATCGGCCCCGGGTGACTGAGGCTCTTTTTCGGTGAGAAACGACACCCGCGCACCCATCTCGGGGATGATGCGCGGGTCTTTTTGCTTGATCGCGATGCGTACTTTGACCGTTGCCTTGGCGCGATCCGCTGTGGGGATCATTGCAATGACGGACCCCGGAATTTCCCAGTCCGGATACGCATTCAATTTGATGACGACCGGCTGCTGCGGGTGGACGCGGTTGATGAAATTTTCGCTGACGTCCACCTCCACCTCGAGAGAATCCATGTCGACGATGGTGCCGATGCCGGTTCGCGTAAAGCCGCCGCCGGCGGAGACCGGCGATACCATTTCGCCCGGTTGCGCAGCCTTTTCGGTAACGATGCCGGCGAACGGCGCGCGTATCACCGTGTCGTCAAGACTCCTCTGTGCGACGGCCACGCCGGCGCGAGCGGAGTCAAGCGCGCTCTGTGCGATGAGCAGATTGTTTCGCGCGACATTGTATTGAGCCTTCGCCTCATCGAAACTCTGCGCGCTGATGACAGCAGCTGCTTTTTGCTGCTCGTTGCGCTCGAAAATCGGTTTTGCGTCATCGTAGGCCGTCTGTGCGGACGCGAGATTGGCCTGCGCCTGCTGCAGCTGCGCATTGCTTTGCGCAAGCGCTGCTTTCCAATTCGAATCATCCAGACGCGCGATGACATCCCCCGCTTCGACGCGTTGGCCTTCCTCGAGGTGTACTTCAACGACCTTGCCGGTGACTTTCGAGGACACGGTGGCGCGACGGCGCGCCACTATGTAGCCCGAGGCATCGAGCAGCGATGCCCCGCCGATCGACGCCGGTCCGCCGCTCGTTGCTGCCTGTGCCACCGCCGTGGTCACGATCACGCCTGTCGGTCGCAGCAGGTACCACACGCCGGAGGCCGCTATGATGGCGGCGGCAATGCCGGTCGCCCACCACTTGCCATGGCCTCCAGAAGGCGGTGGCTCGCTGCGATCGATGCGCAACTGATTCAGAAGCGATGATTTGTCCGTTTCGGCGGTCTCAGCCACTGATTCTCCCTTCGCACAAAACGTATGTTGCCAGGGCAGCGGCGCCCGCTGTCATCGCCAGGCTCGGGCGGTCGAGCCCCAGCGAGCAAGTCAATTCTCCGCAGCGTGGGCCTTTCGGCGACCCCGGTGCTCGCTCATCACGCTTGTGCTACACCCCTCGTAGTCGCTGTACGTGAGACGCGCCGGGGCATGAATGATCCCTGGTAGTTGCTCGCTCGAGACCCCTCGAACGACAAGTCTTTCACGCTATTCTAGACGATTGTTGATGTTCTGGCTAAACGATCCGAACCGGGAGCGGCAGGACTGGCGATCCCTAGTATTGGCGGCTCCTTGTCATAAATCCTATCCCTTGAAGAAACCTCGTGGCATGATCGATGCGGCGCGCAGCGCGCGGCCGGCTACAGCGATTAAAACAAGGGGGAGCGATGCAATTTAGAAGTTTGCTGTCAACAGTTTCGTTGGCATTGATCATGGTTGCGGGCCAGGTCGGCGCAGAGACCTCGAAGCCTACGGCGCGCACGGCGCCTGCGAGCAGCGAAATCACCGCGACGAAGCCCGAGCTGGTGGGCTTCTCCTCAGAACGTCTCGCCAAGCTTGACGGTAACCTGAAATCGCTCGTTGATGCCAAGCAACTGGCTGGCGTGGTGTGGGTTGTTGCGCGTCATGGAAAAATCGTCGATGAAAATTCGTACGGCAATGCCGATCTGGCCAGCGGCAAGCCGATGCAGAAGGATGCGATTGTCCGCATTTATTCGATGACCAAGCCGATTACCGGCATCGCCATGATGATGCTGTACGAAGAGGGCAAGTGGAAACCGAGCGATCCTATCGCGCGCTATATACCGGAGTTTCGCGATCTCAAGGTATTTTCCGGAGTCGACAAGGACGGCAAGCCGACCTACGATCAGCCCGGCCATGCGCCGACGATGGGCGAGTTGATGTCCCACACCGCCGGCTTTACCTATGGTGTGTTTGGTGCAACTCCGGTCGATAAGATGTACCAGGAATCGCAGCTGCTCGCTGCGCCGTCATTGAAGGATTTCATCGATCGAGTGTCCAAACTGCCGCTGCTGTATCAACCCGGCGAAGGATGGGTGTACAGCATCTCGGTCGACATTCAAGGCTACCTGGTCGAGAAACTTTCCGGAAAATCGTTCCCGGATTTTCTGCGTGAGCGAATATTTGAGCCGCTCGGCATGAACGATACGGCTTTTTACGTTCCCGAGGCCAAACTCGGACGTGTCGCGACAATTTATCAGGGCGGCGCCACCGGCCTCAGTCCCATGCCGCGCGATCCCGAGATCTCGAAGCCTCCGGGTTTGCCGTCCGGCGGCGGCGGACTTTATTCGACGGCGCGCGATTATCTGCGCTTCAGTCAAATGGTATTGAACGGCGGCGAATTGAATGGCGTGCGACTGGTGGCGCCGAGCTCCGTCGAGCTCATGCGCAGCAATCACGTACCGGAGGCTGTGAAAAACGCCAACAAGTTCGGCATCGGCTACTACCACATGCAGCCGGGACTTGGATTCGGCTATGACTTCGCGATTCTGGAGGAGCCGGCCAGGCTGGGCAGTACCGCGGGAAAGGGCACCTTCCTGTGGGATGGAGTTGCGGGTACTTGGTTTTGGATCGATCCGGCGAATGACGTGGTCTTTGTCGGCATCATTCAGCGCTGGCTGTTGAGCGGTGGCCCGGATGTTGAGAATTTGACGCGTGCTTTGACCTATCAGGCGCTGGTCGATCCAAAGAAGTGATGCTCCCTGGCAAAATATAAACGGTGGAAACAATGACGACACGAATTCTCGCTATCGCGGCCGCAGCAGCCATGCTGGTCGGTACATCCTGGGCGGCCGATACGCTGACCGCGCAGGATTATTTTGAGATTCAACAGCTTTATTCGCGCTACAACATCGCCATCGATAGCGGCGATGCGGAGGGTTGGGCCTCGACATTCACGGCGGACGGCGTTTTCAACACATTCAGCGGACACGATGCGTTGGTCGGTTTCATAAAAACATGGCGCGAAAAGCTGAACGGTGCGACGCGCAAGCATTGGAACAACAATCTGCAAGTCACGGGAACTTCGAAAGAAGCCAGCGCCACCGTTTATCTGATGCTCGTCGATTTTGGCACCAAGCCCACCAGCATTCTTATGACGGGCGCTTACAGCGACAGCCTCATCAAGACCAAGGACGGATGGCGATTCACCAAGCGCACGACCAAGAGCGATGTCGCGCCGCCGGCCGCGCCTGCTGCGCCCGCCGAACCGCCAAAGTAGCAGTCGAAGGCGGGGTCCCGCGGGAGGACTCGCGGGAGGCGAAAATGGCGAGCATGGCCATTCGATTCACGCTCTTGCCATTGGTGTTGGTCGCCTGTGCGACTTCATCGCGGATGCTCACCGGCACGCCGCGAGCGCCAATTTTGCCGGCCCAAGTGCGGGTCTATACGGAAGCGCCTGCGAAGTTCGAAGAAATCGCCGTGCTCAGTGCCTCGAGAAACAGCGTTTCCAGCGGCGGGGGCGAGCGCGCCATCCAGAAAATGATTGAAAGTCTCAAGGCTCAGGCCGCGATGTTGGGGGCCAACGGGCTCCTCTTGGAGGACTTTTCAGATCGGCAAGCCGTGTCACTGGGCACCGGTGTCGGCTCCGATACGTATACCCACAATGGATCGATCAGTCTCGGGGTCGGCGGTTCGCTGGGGATAGTCAAGAAGACAGCGCAGGGGAGAGCGATATTCGTTTCTCCCTAGCCGTCATGGCACAGCGCGGGGCCGGCATCGGTCGGTGGGGCATCGCTGAGTACCCGATCACTTGCGCAAGTCTATGGGGCTCCTACAGAGCGCGTAAACTTTAGGCCATGGACGTAATCCTGACTCCGGCTCTGCGCGCACAGGAGCCCATCATTCAAAACCTCGTGCAGTTATATACCCATGATTTCTCTGAATTTTGGGCGGGAACGCCTAGAGGCGACCTGCGGCCCGACGGCCGCTTCGATCCGTACCCCTTGGAAGACTACTGGACGCAGCCCGGCTGGTCTGCCGCCCTTATCTTCAGTGGTGGCGTGCTCGCCGGCTTTGTCCTGATAAATGATCGGGCGCACTCGGGTCTGTCCGTCGATCACAACGTCGGTGAGTTTTTTGTCTTGAGAAAACATCGCGGCCATGGAGTAGGGCGCCGCGCGGCACAATCGATTTTCACTCAACAGCCGGGCTCATGGGAAATCGCCGTGGCGCGCAAAAATGTTCGCGCCTGTGATTTTTGGCGCAGGGTCATCGACGCACCCCAAGCGTCGAACGTCCAAGAGCTCGAGGTCGCGACCGAGGTGTGGAACGGGCCAGTCTTTCGTTTCGAATGGCGTACGTGAAGTAATTCGGCGCTGATTTTTGACCGCCCGCGCCGCCGGGCGCAAACTGCGCCGTCAATTCGGAGGACCAATGACGCGCCGTTCGATCCCCGCACTCATCGCGTGCCTGCTGACATTGGGTTTCTGGGTCCACGGCGCACCAGCGGGGGCGCCCGAGCGCAGCGTCGCCGCCAGGCCAACCAAGCAGACGATCGTGGGTGCCTGGCGGCTCGTCAGTATCGATTATTCTGGTCCAAATGGCGCGCTTGCGGACCCGGTGTTCGGCCCAAATCCGCAAGGCATCATTATGTACGATCAATCCGGATGGATGAGCGTGCAAATCGTCACCGCGAACCGTCCGGTGATCAAAAGACCGGCGACGCGAACATCGGGTGTCCTGACAGCCGATGATGCCAAGCTCGCCGCCGCAGCTTTCGATACGTATTACGCGTATTTTGGAACCTGGGACTACAACGAGGATACGTCGGTGGTCACCCATCACTTGAAGTCGTCCTTGCTGCCGTACGAGACGGGACTGGACTTCAGTCGCGAGGTGGTGCTCGAGGGCGCACATTTGACCTTGATTGCTCGCTCACAAGAGCAGGGCGAGGCGCGCCAGCGTACGCTGGTGTGGGCCAAAATCACTGACTCCGGGCGTGTCGCGGCGTTCCCGACGCCAACGGCAAACGTCCAGGCTGCGTTGCCGCCCGCAGCTTCGGCCGCGCCATCCACGCCTTTGGCGCCGGCAGCGCCGTTATTACCAGCAGCACCGGCGGCCGTTGCGGAGTCCGGGCCGCCGACGCCATCCCACGCGGCGCCCACCAAATACGGCGAGATGCCAAACGACTACAAGACCGCGATCAGAAAGTTCTTTCTCGAGCACCTGAGATCTCCGGATTCCGTGCAATATCAGGAGATCACCAACCCGGAGCAGGGGTATACAACGTCGATCAGCGGCTCCATTTTGATGAGCGAGAAGCGTCAATACGGTTGGAAAGTCAGAGCGACCATCAACGCGAAGAACTCTCACGATAGCTACGTCGGATTCAAGACCTACACGTTCCTGTTCCGTGGCGAGAAGATCGTCGATGCCCGCCTGCCCTTGCCCGGGGATGAAATGATCGAGCCGACACCCTAGCGGGCCTAGTGTTAGGATTGCCACGTTTGTCATGCACTCGGCTTATCACGCGCGAGGGTACGATTTGAACTCGACTCTTCCTGGCTCGCTACGAATCGTGATGTGCGCGGTGGTGGTGTTCTCCTCGCCAATCGCCGCGGCTCAAGCGCCCAGTCAGACGGCCCAGTGGGCCCAGTTCACGCAGCTGTTCGACGCTGCGACGGACGCCGACCGCATTGTCGGAGCTGGAGTCGTGCTGGTGGGGGATGGACACATCATCGCGCATCATGAGCACGGCTATGCCGATCGTGAGCGCGGTGTTCGCATCACTCAACAGACCATCTATCACTACGGGTCAATCACCAAAACCCTAACCGCGATTGCGGTGATGCAGCTGCGCGATCGAGGCCGGCTTTCGCTCGACGATCGCATAACGGGCTATATCCCTGATTTACGGCAAGCCCACAATCCGTTCGGATCGATGGACAAGATCACCATCCGCATGCTGCTGTCGCATTCGGCCGGTTTTCAGGATCCGACTTGGCCGTACAAGCAAGGCAAGCCCTGGGAGCCGTTCGAACCGACGACCTGGAATCAGCTCGTTGCGATGATGCCGTACCAGGAAGTGGCCTTCGAACCGGGATCGCGATTCAGCTATTCGAATCCGGCTTTCATCTATCTCGCGCGGGTGATCGAGCAGCTTACCGGAGACCCGTGGGAGACCTATGTCCAGAAAAACATTTTCAATCCGCTCGGACTCACGAGCAGTTATTTCGGCCTGACTCCGTACTATCTGGCCGCCGATCGCTCGCACAACTACACCCGGCTCAAAGATGCCAGCGGTGTGGAAGTGGTGCGGGACAACGGCGCTGACTTCGACCCGGGCATCACGATCCCAAACGGCGGCTGGAACGCGCCGCTCGGCGACCTTGCGACCTATCTCGCTTTCCTCACCAACGCGACACACGGCAACCCTCAAACCCAGCGTCTGTACGATACGGTGCTCAAACACGCCACATTGACGGAAATGTGGCAGCCTTTGTACCCGGTAAAAGGCGATGATTCGATAGGGATGTCCTTTTTTAATTTGCGGCGCGACAAGTCTACGATCATCGGCCATACCGGTAGCCAGGCAGGATTTCTGGCCTTTCTCTACCTCAACCCCGCGACCGGCGCGGGAATTGTGGCAGCCTTCAATACCGCCAGCGATCTTTCGGAGGACGACCAGAGTTCTGCGTTTACGCGAATACGCGATCGGGCAGTGGAGCTAATACGTTAAATGAGTTGATCAAGGAAGGCGGACGTTGGCGGCTCAGCGCCACGGTCATCATGATGCGCAGGTTATTGGGGATTGCTCTGGCAGCGGCACTCGCGGCGACGGCGGGTCGGCCGTCGGTGCTTGCCGCGGCCAGCGACGTGGTGATTGGCGACATCGATGACCTGTCCGGAGTGTATTCGGACAATGGGGGCGCAGGCGCCATTGAGGCCATCAAGATGGCGATCTCAGACTTCGGTGGCAGCGTGCTAAACAGGAAAATTGTGCTGCTGTACGCCGACCACCAGAACAAAGCCGATGTTGGCGCCTCGAAGGCCAGAGAATGGGCGGACCAGCGCGGCCTCAATATGCTGTTGGCGGGAGCTAACACCGCCACCGCCATCGCGATGGCAAAAGTTGTTGCTGCAAAGAAAGTCCCATACTTTGTGATAGGTTCGGCCGGTGCATCGCTGGTGAATGAGGACTGCACCGCATACAGCATTCAATACGTTTACAACACGACCGCGTTGGCAAACGGCACCGCCTCCGCAATCGTAAATAGCGGGGGCAAGACCTGGTTCTACCTGACCGCCGACTACGCCTTCGGGACTCAGTTGCAGGCTGCCGCATCAAAAGTTGTCGAGGCGAACGGTGGCAAGAACCTCGGCTCAGTCCGCGTGCCGCTGTCGGCGGCGGACTTCTCGTCATTTCTGCTTCAGGCGCAAAGTTCGGGCGCGCAAGTTCTCGGCCTGGCGAACGCGGGCGACGACTTCATCAACTCTTTGAAGTCGGCCAACGAGTTCGGGATCACAAAGACCATGACACCAGCAGGTCTGCTGGTCTTCGTCAATAACATCGACAGCCTCGGCTTGAAGATTGCACAAGGGCTGTATTTGACCACCGGTTGGTACTGGGACCTCAACGACGAAACCCGTGCCTTCGGCAAGCGCTATTTCGACAAGATGAGAAAAGAGCCGTCGATGGTCCAATCGGGGTCTTATTCAGCAACGCTGACTTACCTCAAAGCGGTTGCGGCGGCTGGAACGACCAGCCCCGACGAGGTCATGGCCACGTTGAAGAAGATGAAGATCAACGACATGTTCGCCCACGGCGGCTACATTCGTGCGGACGGCGTGATGATTCATGACATGTACGTGATGCAGGTCAAGTCCCCGCAGGAATCCAAGCACCCCTGGGACTACTACAAGGTCGTCAAGGTAATGAATGGGGAGGAGGCCTTCGGCCCGATCACAGGCCGTTGCCCGCTCGCGCCGAAGTAGCGTGATCGGGGCATGGAAGCTTTGCTTGAGAGTCGGGGCGTCGATCGACAGAGAATCAACATCACTTATGTGTGGTAACACATTGGTTAATGAATGATTCTATGGGCCATGAAATCGCTGGCCATAAGACGGGGCGATGCTTGCGTCCAATCGAATCGTCACCGCAGGACTTAAGACTCGGGCCTGCGGTGCAGAAAACCACCTCGGCGCGCTCGACGCCACTGCTGTTACAGCCCACGCCTGAAGCCAAAAAAACAGGACGATGAAACCCCATCATAAGTGGGATAGGACAGGGGTACATGCAAGCGGCATGCAAAGGGTGCTCTATTAAGTAAAAGGGCTTCAAGTCGCAGGTGTTGCTGGACGGAGACATCTCGCACGGCGGTGACGTCTGCGCGAATATCGCGGGCACCACCCTGAAGAGGCCGCACCATGTCGTTCATTACGCATCTCGTCGACGGTCTCTTTGGGCTTGCCGCCCTTTCTTCGCTTGCCGGTTTTGTTTTTCATCTACTAACCGGGAACCCTGATATGGCGCTCATTTGTTTTGTGGGTGTCGGCGGAAGCGCAGCGATCGGCTGGATGTTCAGCACTTGGCGGCGCGTAGACTCGCATCGATAGTCTTGGGATTTCTCTGAGATCGAAAAGCGCCGCTCCGGCCGCAGAGAGTATCGGTGTTTCTATTTCCTTAGTCGCGCTCAATGTCTTTACTCGGTCGCCGATATCCGGGTTCATCGGCCAATACATCAAACAAGTTGTGTAGTCCTCAATCGCCAGCGGTTCGGCCCGTTTTCTTTTAAGACCGTTCGCCGCCCCCGGCCGCAATTCAACTTCGGCGCTTGCGCCGAGAGTGTGACCTCCGGGATTGGACGGCGGCGTGAAGGGCAGATCTGCGGAATCAAGATTGCGCCGCAATATCAATACCTTCTAGGCAGCGGCCATTTATAGCGAGAAGATAGTCAAGCTACGCGTGGGATTGCGCGACTCCGATCGGCGCACACTCACGACGGTCGCCGGAAATAATGGCTTAAAACTTAAGGAGTCTCTCAATGCGACGAAGACTACTCATGATTGTGGGAGGAGTTGTGCTGGCAGGGTCGCTCATCGGTCAGGTGATGGCGAAGCCGTCCGCTGCAATGCTTGCGGCGCGGCAGAAAGTATTCGGAGTTGAGAACGTCAATGCGAGGAACGGCAAGGTTCGCGACGATCGAGTGGTGTTTTCCTGGCTAACCAATGCCACGTTCGCCGCGGCGATGAAGGGACACGTGGTGCTGCTCGACAGCTTCGTTACGCGACTGGAGATTATGCCGGGGCGCACGCCGATCGTGATTCAGGATCTCTTGGATCTTAAGCCGGAAGCGATTTTCCTGGGTCATGGGCATTTCGATCACGCGGACAATGCGGCCTACATAGCCCAGGAGACGGGCGCCGTCATCTACGCCACACCTGAAACCTGCGACAACATGGCGATCGATGCAAGCAATAATTTCAGCAACGGCTACACGCTGGTGAAGACTGTGACTTGCAAGCCCCTGACCGACCGCGGGTCAGTGCCGGGCGCCGAAATCGTTGCCATCAATGATTTCGAACCGGATATTCGTATCAGCGTATTCAAACACTTGCATTCGACGAATACGGGGGTGAGCGATCCAGATGCAGTGCCAATCGCAGCGGCGGTCGCCGGCGTTTGCGTACCCACGGCAACCAAAGGCAACACATTTCCCTGTAATTTGCAGGATCCCCGCGACCCGGAGCTTTTCCCGGCGGGTACACCGCTCGAGCCCACTGTATTGAATATTGCTACCTCCCGCCAGGGTCCCGGTGGTCCGATCGCGTTGTTCTACGTCTTCACCGTAAACAGCGAGAACAAGTTCAAATTTGTCTGGCACAACTCAACCGGCGATATCATCGACAGCTGCGCGCTGCCCAACAACGTCGCAGGGACCAATCCGCCGGTCCCGGCGGAGCCGCCTCAGGATATCCATGGCTGTTTCCCTGGCGTCACCGTCAAAGGGCAGACGGTTGGCGCGAATCTTGCGTCGATCATGGAGAGTCTGGCTCCGGTGGATGTCGAAATCGGATCGGTGGTGAGTCTCGGTTACAACCAAAACGGAGAACGAGACGTTGTCAGCTATATTCAGCACGTCAAGCCCCGCTATTTCATTCCGAACCATTTGACCGCGGTCGCCGCGGAGGGTTCGTCGTTGGAATGGAAGGTCGGGTTCTACGATGCGCTTCACGCGGCGAATGTCCCGCAAGCAGCCTGGCCGATAGTCTGGTGGCTGGTTGATCCCAACGATTACTTGCGTCCGTTGGTGTTTGATCTCAATCAGAGTGCAGATCGCTGAGAATGGTCGGTAGAGCCCGAGGCGATGGAGGGCCGGCGTCAGTCTCGACGCCGGCCCTCACCCAAACGCCTTGACGTTATAACGTTCCGTAGTTATAGGTCCAATGGAAACGCCGTCGCTACTTTGGGGTTTACTGTTCGGCTCGATCGGGATTGGCTTTCTCATCTACGGCCGAAGACAGAGGGCGGCTGTACCCTTGGTCTGCGGCTTAGGATTAATGGTCTTTCCCTATTTCGTGTCCAACACTATTCTGCTGATCGCAATAGGAGTTGTGCTCATTGTTATTCCCTATTTCGTCAGGCTTTGAACCATTCGAAATATGGTCGAAGGGATGAATTCACTCAGAAGTCTGCCGCTGAACTCACGTTCGCGCCTGAAAATGATTGGTTGGAGCGCGCGCGGAAGGGGCAAGAGATGATGTGCGAGAATGCTTGGATGAGTACGGCCAGTTGAATGTTCCGGCACCTGAGGAGTCATCATGCCGCTCGTCACACTCACAGTCCGTAAACCAAAGTCGAGCGCGTTCAAAACCACGATGCTGAACGCCGTGCACGCTGCGCTGGTGTCATCTGGTGTGCCTGCGGCAGACAAGTTTCAACGGGTCATCGAGCTAGAGGCGGAGGACTTCCGCTTCGATCCGACGTACCCTGACGTCAAGACCGTGCGAAACGAGGAATTTGTCCTCATCGAGATCCTGTGGTCGGTGGGGCGAAGCGTCAAGGTCAAGAAGAAACTACTCGAAGAACTGATGAGTACACTCGCTCACGCCGGCATCGACACCGAGAACGTCATGGTCTGTTTCAAGGAAACATC
>Ga0210409_10004112_pt1 | contig 15839 bp, 15 predicted proteins | sample IncBWH17MmetaG_FD_161649 | JGI IMG/M metagenome (GOLD analysis project Ga0210409, IMG submission 161649) | Forest soil microbial communities from Barre Woods Harvard Forest LTER site, Petersham, Massachusetts, United States - Inc-BW-H-17-M | ecosystem: Environmental > Terrestrial > Soil >...
TGACTTGTGCCGCGATTCCAGTCCGCTGGTAGCTCCCGTCCTCCATCGTCACGTCCGCAATTCGCGGGGAGCAGCGCATGGTTTCGGAGAGAACGGCGTCCAACGAGTTGATGAACGGCTGGATGAGATCCATGTTCATGATTGTGCCTCTCCCGCAGCGGTTGGCGCCGGCTCGGGATTTTCGTTCAGTACGTAGCGGATGATTTCGTAGAACGCTTCCGGCTTCACAGGTTTCTGCACAAAGTGCCGGGCGCCCTTCTGCAGGGCGGAAAGAATGTTGTCCTGGTAACCAACTGAGGAGACCATGACGATGCACGCTTCCGGGTGATCGTGGACGATGTGCTCCACCGCCTCGATGCCCTCCATTTTCGGCATGGTGATATCCATCAACACAATGTCCGGGTGGGTTTCATTGTATTTGGTGATGGCTGCGGCTCCGTCGCCGGCCTCACCGGCGATCTCTCCTCCAAAGGCTTCCACCATCTTGCAAATGTTCTTGCGCGCGAAGACGGAGTCGTCGACCACAAGAAAGCGGATCTTCGGCTGGTCTTCACCGGTTAGAGGTTTAAACTCCATGATGACTTTCTCCTCTCACAAACTGTCTCCTCAGCGTTCTCCGCGGAGAGTTTCAAGCTCCGCGGAATGGGCCCGCGTCCCGGAACCTTCTTCCTGACACAAGAATTGTAAAAGAGCGGGAAGGGCTTCTAGCGGGACGACGCGGCCGGCATAGCCGGCCTCTATCGCCGCGCGGGGCATACTGTCCACGACGCACGTATCCAGGCTCTGCGCGATAGTAACGCCGCCTGCCGCCTGCACGGCTTGCATGGCCTGGGCGCCATCGTCGCCCATCCCGGTCATGAGGACCGCGGCGCTTGCTTTGCCGAGTTCCTTGGCGACGGACCGAAACAACACGTCCACCGACGGCCGATGGCCGTTCACTGGCGCCTGATCCACGAGCACCACCATTTCACCCCTCGGAGTCCGACGAATTTTCATATGGCGGTTGCCGGGGCAGACGAAAGCCCGGCCAGGCCCGAGAAGATCACCCGACAGAGCCTCCGTCACATGGATCAGGGAGCAATCGTTCAACCGCCGTGCGAACATCCCGGTGAAACCTTCGGGCATATGTTGAACGATGAGCAAGCAGCCTGTGAAATCCGCCGGAAGTTGCGAGCAAATGTAATGCAGAGCATTCGGTCCGCCGGTCGAGACACCGATGGCGATAACGCGTGAGAGCCGGTTCTTGGCAGGATGCGGTTTCGTTGCTGCCGGGGCCATGGGCGCCGGATGGAAAGTTTGCTTGGGCGCACCCGAGATCGCCGCCACTTTAATTTTTACAGCGAGTTCCCTGGCGATTTGCTCCAGCCCGCCCTTGGAAGCGTCCGTTGGCTTGGCGACAAAATCGAACGCGCCTTGAGTGAGCGCGTTCAAAGCGGAATACGCTCCCTTGGATGTGTGGCTGCTGACCACGATGACGGGAATGGAGTATTGCCGGACGATCTCTCGAAGCATATCGAGGCCGTCCATCCTGGGCATTTCCAAATCAAGGGTCACGACATCGGGCTTCAATTCCTTGATTTTTTTGAGCCCCAGCAAACCATCCATCGCGGTTCCCACCACCTCGATGGATCGATCGCCTTGCAATAATTGTGGAATCAATTTCCGCATCAGTGCGGAATCGTCCACGACCAACACTCGAACTAGGCTCTTCATACCCGCACCTCGTGGACTCGCTTTTGAGCTAAGTGCGAGACCACGGCCGGCACGTTCAAAATCAACACCACTGTTCCGTCACCCAGGATGGAGGCGCCGCTCACAAGTTCGGATGCCACTAGGCGGTCCTCAAAAGCCTTGATGACCAGTTCTTCCTCGCCCACCAATCCATCGACGATCAATCCGAACCGGTGATTGCCTGCGCCGATCGTCACCACAAAGTGCCGCGTCTTTTGCGTAATGGATGTGAAGGCGATGAGCTGGTCCAGCCGCACGACGCTCAGGACCTGGTCCCGCAATCGAATCACCTCGTGTCCGTCGATCTTGTGAATCTCGCTGTCGGTCGTCCGGGCGATCTCAATCACGGAGTCCAGCGGCACGGCGTAATGTTGTTTCTCCACTCGGAACATGAGCGCCTGGATGCTTGCCAGAGTCAGCGGCGCGATGAGTTGAATGGTCGTGCCGCGCCCCGGCTCGCTTTCCACCGCGACCCTCCCTTTCAACCGGTCCATGACGGTTTTTACGACATCCATGCCTACGCCGCGGCCTGAAATTTCGGTAACTTCCTCGGCGGTGGTCAGCCCAGGGCGGAAGATCAGCTTGAGGATTTCATCGTGGGACAGCGCGTTGATCTCCTCTTGGGACGCGACTCCGGTTTCTACCGCCTTCCTCATCAGCTTATCGAGGTTGATTCCGCGTCCATCGTCTGAAATTTCGATCACTACCTGATTCCCCTGGTGGTAAGCGTCCAGGCGAATGGTCCCCCGGGCGGACTTCCCATGCACCAGACGTTCTTCGGGCGTCTCGATGCCGTGATCGGCGGCGTTGCGCACCAGATGCGCCATCGGCTCGGCGAGCGCGTCGAGCACGCTTTTATCCAAATCCGTATTTTGGCCGGCCATTTCCAGGGCGATTTCCTTTTTGCGCATTTTTGCGACGTCCCGGACGATGCGCGGCAGGCGTCGAAAGAGCTGCTCGACCGGCACCATGCGGATCTTCATCACCGATTTATGAAGTTCGCCGAGGACGCGCGACTGGAACGAAAGCACATCGCCCAGGCGGTTGCGCAACGGATCCTTGGGGAATCTCTGGTCGAACTCATTGATCGCCCGGTGCAGCATCGATTTCCCGATGATCAATTCTCCGATCAGATTCATGACTGTGTCGATACGCCCTGTCTCCACGCGAAGCCAGGCTTCGGCCGAACCGAGCATCCCTCCATTTGCGCCGGAAGCTCCCGGAGCAGCCTCGGCGTGCGAATCGGGATGGCCATTTTCGGCGGCGAGTGTGGACATCGCTTCCGCAGCCGTCTCGGCCTCCAGAAGGACCTGGAGCGCATCGCGAGGCTCGGCCTCGGTAAGATTCATTGGCTCCATCGAAATGTCCGACACAACGCTCGGAATATGGCATCGCGCGCGAATCCAATCGACCGGGTGCGAACTCGAAAGGGCGGCGTGAACCGCCGGCAGAGTTTGCGGCGTTGTTCCGCCGGCCGGAAACTGCGCCACAACGGTGCCGCATTTTTCGAGCGCGGCGCGAACCAGTTGCAATGCTGCGGCGGGCATTTGAAGCGCCGAGTTCATGCCAAGTTTTAAGTGATAGACGGGCATTTCGCCGCGCAATGCTTGCAAAATTTTCTGCTGATCTTTGGGAGCCCACGCATGCCGGTGTTCGGATGGCTGGGACACGGTCGCAGATTTGGGGCTCTCGGCCAGCGAGCGAATGTGCGCACGAAGTTCGGTGATGTCGGGAGGCTGCAGGTTCCCGCGGTAAGCGCCAAGCATGGCGTGAAAGCTGTCCGCCGCGGACAGCACGATCTCGGCGACCACTTCTCCCCGCTCAACGACCAGCGCGGGCGTCAACAAATCTTCAATCTCGTGCGCGAGTTCGCTGAGCTGCCGGAAGCCGGTAGCGGCGGCATCTCCTTTGAGCGTGTGGACGGCCCGGCGGACGCGTGCCAGGGCCTCGGCATCTGCCGGGTCGGTTTCCAGCAAAATACCGGCCTCGTTCAGCTCCTGAAGAATATCCTGCGAACTCTCAAAGAAGAGTTCGCGAAGCTCCGCGGCGCGCTCATCGGAAAAAAAGTTCACTCGTTTGTCTCGATCCGCTGATAGGCGGTGGCGTTGTTCAAATGAATCATGCGGAATTTCGTGCTCAAGCCGAACAGGCTCTCCGCGTGCCCCACGAACAGAAATCCCTCGGGATTCAGGCAATGGTAAAACTTCTCGATCAGGCGTTTTTGTTCCGCCTCATCGAAATAGATCATCACGTTCCGGCAAAAAATAATGTCGTTGCGCCGGGGCAGGAAGTCCGTCTTCAAGTTATGGAAATCAAATTGAATGAGGCCCTTCAGCGCCGGCTTGACGGAATATTTGTCCGCAAGTTTGTCGAAATAGCGCAAGCGCGAGGTGTAGTCGACAGTTTCCAATTGCGAATCGCTGTAGACCCCCTGCTGGGCCGTCAGCAGCCCCGAATAACTCATGTCGCTGGCGACCACTTCGACTTTCCAGGGGGGCGGTACGATCGGCTTCGGCGAAGGCATCTCGACGGACACAGGGTTTCGAAGGTAGTAGTAAGCCAGGGCGTCGCAGATCAGCATGGCCAGGGTGTAGGGCTCTTGCCCCGTCGAGCAGCCCGCGCTCCACACGCGCAAACTCCAATCGCGATTCGCGTGTTTGCGGTTCAGAACCTGCTCGAGTATCGTTTTCTGGAAGAGTTCCAGCTGCGGTTTGGCTCGAAAAAAGCTGGTTTCGTTGACCGTCAAGTTTTCCAGCAACGCGGTAAGTTCTGTCTTGCCCTCCCGGCTGGTCAACAGGCGATAGTAACTGTAGAAAGAATCCGCCTGGCAGACTTTCAGCCGCCGTTGCACGCGGTCGCGCAGGAAATGAATGCGGCGCTCATCAAAAAACATGCCGCATTCCTGGTAGACCAGTGTTTGCAGAAGCTTTATTTCCGCATCGGTCGGGGAAATGGGCGATAGTAATGTGGGTGTGGACATGATTCTCCGGCGCTCGGAATTCCAATCGAATTAACGCAGCCGGGACGGTTCAGCGCCCATCGAAACGCCGGCAAGTTCCGCGACTTCGTTCAACCGCGGCAATTCAACTCGTTGCAGAATCCGGCCAAGGTCAAGCAGGATAATCAGCCGGTCATTCAGTTTGCCGACCCCCGTGACGTAGCTCATCTCTTCATTCGGGAATACGTTTTGCGGAGCTTCGATTTCCGACGGCGCCAGCCGCAACACTTCGGAAGCGGAATTCACCAGCAGCCCCACCAGCCGTTCTTCCATTTCCACCACCACAATCCGGCTCTTGGAGTTGTGTTCGATGGCGGCTTCGCCGAAGCGCTTGCTCAGGTCTACGACCGCAATAATCTTGCCCCGCAGATTTATGACGCCTTCGATGTGATCGGGAGCGTTCGGAACCGGAGTTATCTCGGGTACCCGAACGATTTCTCGCACCAGGGAAATGGGCAGCCCCAGCGTTTCGCGGCCGATCCGCAGCCCGACGATCTGCAATTGTTTGTCCATGGGTCTGCTCAAGGTTCAGACTCTCGCCAGTTCGGTTTCCAATTCAGCCGAATCGGAATGTTCTTCGCGGGAGACTCGCTTGGCTGCCTTCCCGTTTGGCCGCGAGTGCCCTTCTTCGAGAACGAAAAGGTCCGCCACCTCGATCAACCTGTGGGACAGTTTTGAGGAGTGTTTCGCCATGGCTGCCAGCTGGGAGGAACTGGAAGTGGCCTGCTGTACGACTTCGCGCATCTTCTCCATCGCTCGAACCACCGATTGCACTCCGGTCGCCTGTTCCTCAATCGTGGAATTGATTTCCTGAGTGATTTCGGTGAGCCGCGAAGTAGCCTTTGAAATCTGCGTCGAGCCTGCGGATTGTTCGTTGGTAGCTCCGCCGATTTGCTGGGCGAATTTGTAGACCTCGCCGACCACGTCGGAAATCTTGGTGAGCGCCAGGTTCAGCTCGCCGCCCAGTTCCAGGCCCTGCTGAACCATGTTTGTGCTCTTCTCCATGTTCTCGACGGCTTCGCGCGCTTCCTTCTGAATTCCCTGAATCAAGTCGGAAATTTCTTTCGTGGACTGCGTGGATTTCTCGGCCAGCTTGCGCACTTCCTCGGCCACCACGGCGAAGCCGAGGCCGTGTTCACCTGCTCTGGCGGCTTCGATCGCCGCGTTCAAGGCCAGCAAATTGGTCTGTTCGGCCAGGTCGTCAATGACCCCGATGATCTTGCCGATTTCGTCCGCTCGCCGGCCGAGGACATCGATAATGTCGGCGGAAGAACGAATGGCGGAACTCGTGCGTGTGAGTCCGTGGGTGGCCTTGTCCATCGTCTCGATGCCGGTGTGGACTTCCTCCCGCGAGCGCTGGCAAATCTCCAGGAGAGTTCGTGACGTGTCGGCCACTCTCTGAATGGACGCCACCATCTGGTCGATGGAAGCGGAAGTCTCGGCCACGCTGGAAGCCTGCGACTGCGTGCTCTTGACCACATTCTGCACGTTAATGCTCATTTCGTGCATCGTGCTGGTGACCTCATCGATGGCCCTGGCCGCTTCCACGCTGACCTTGGCGGATTCGTCCGACGCGCCCGCCATCTGGCTCGAACCGGAGGCGACGCCCGCGGCGCTGTCCCGTATCTTCATGGCCAGGTCGCGGAGTCCCTCAATCATGCGCAAAAATGCGTTGGCCATGGTGTCGCGCGCAGACCTCGGCCGGACGGTCACATTCAATTGACCCTCGGCGATCGCCTCGGAAGCGTTGGCCATTTCTTTCAGGTGGTGCATCATGTTGCGGTAATGGTTGGCCAGGGAACCGATTTCATCATCCCGGTGGACGTCGATGTTCTGGTCAAGATCGCCGGTCTCCGCGATCTCGCGTGTGACGTCAATCAATTCCGCCAGCGGCTGAGTGATTGACAGTGAAGTCCGGTACGCCACGACCATCCCGATCAATGCTCCCAGGATCGTCCCGAGCGACAGAACTATGGTACTGATATTGGCGGAGGTGTTGGCCGATGCTTCCGATTTGTCCAGCGCTTTCTGAATGCCGCGCTCGGCTTCGTCCATAGCCGTCACGCTTTTCTCCAGGAGTTCGTTGAGCGTTGCAGGTAGATAATCTGGAGGTCCGACACCGTGGTCTGGCCGGCGTCCACTTGATGGCGCTTGGCAATCAGGGGCGTGGCAAATTCGTCGTCCCAGCTTTGTTGATTCGATTCAATGGAAGAATAGAGATCGCGCAACTGTTCGTTGGTTGCTCTTTCGCGCGCATCCCGCAGGGTGGATTCCAGCGTCTTGGTATCGTTCGCCTTCGTTGTTTCCATGCGCGGGTCGCCGCTCAGCAAGTAGTTGCGCAAGTCAAGCCCGCCCTGCATCACTTGGAAGCGGATCTTTTCGATGGTTTGAATAGTCTGCAGCGCGTCAGACGCGGTATTTCTTGCGCTATGCTCGATATGGCTGGCCGTGAAACTTACTACGAACAATAGTACAAGAATCCCCAGAATCGAGCCAAAGCCGGTGTACAGCTTCCTGCCAATGCTCATTTGCCATCGCCTCACAATTCTTTGAATCCATCTCCGCGTAGTCGCGCCGGCCCGGCGGATTACTGGTAGACAACTTCAACAGTTTCGACCGTCTCTTTGGGGGCCTCTTCGTACTTCCATTTCTTCACGGCGACGGAGGCCTCCTGAGCCAGCAAGGGACTTCCTCCAATGACGCGCGTGTCACGCACCTTCCCGTCCGCGGCTACGACTGCTTCAAGACGGACCGTGCCCGTGATGTGCATCTGGCGGGCTACATCCGGATATACTGGCTTGACCGAGGTTTTCACCTTCCGGCCGCCATGATCCTTGACGTCTGCGGTAGCCCCATCCTGCGCAAGGGATTTTACCGGCGCAAGCGCAATACTTGCCGCCGCCAAGGCGATTGTTGCGAATAAGAAAGAAACTCGGTGTAAGCGAGACATAAGATCACCTCAAAGAGATTTGCAGCAGTTCTTCTTATGCACGAGCCTGACCAGATGGCCTGGCGATCCACGGCCGCCCGGGATTTGTCTTGTGGGGCACATAACAGCTTGTAAACAATGGACTTACAGGAATTCTCCGGCCTCGTCGCGCGGTTTACCTTCTTGGTCAATTGTCTCACTCTCAATCCAGGCGTGCGATGGTCCGTCTCAATTTGCGATGGCTGTTGGCGCCAAGGTAACTGTCTCACCAGAAAGAACGGAAGTTCCATTGACCGAGGTGAGAAAAATCTCATAATTGGTAAACGTATCAGCCATAAGGACGTAATAGGAATTCGCGAGCATCCATGAGTGCCACGACGACTTTTCGCGATCTGCCGGACCTGACTCCCCAGTCCTTTGAGACTCTGTTGGCCCATCTGACTTCCGAGTCTTGCGGCTTGAGTCAAAACGAACTATTTCGGCTTTTCTGCCGGACGGTGCGCGAATCCTTCGGTTCGATCGGCGTTTGCTGCTGCCGCGTCTCCAGGCCAGGAGTCTGGCAGATCTTGGAATCCGCGGGGCATTCCGTTTGGGGTACGCCAGGAGAAATCCCGCCCTCCAACGCGACAGAATCGCTTGCCGAGGCGCAACGCATACAGAAGGCGATGGTCTGTCGGATTTTGTCGCCCGAAGCACTTCGGCTGCAGGGTGACGGCGGATCCTTTCAGATTGCTATGCCGTTCGTGAGCAACGGAGAGTCCAACGGCGCAGCCATTGCTGCATGGCAAGGTGCGGCTGATGTCTCCGAAGGACTGTTGCAACGGCTAACACTCCTCGGCATCAGCTTTGGCGGGCTGCTGGAACACGCGCGCCTGTTCGAACAAGTGCATAGTTCCCGGGAGCGCTGGGTCCGGATCATAGATGCCATTCCGGACTCGATTGTCGTTCACAGCTCCGACGGAAATATCGTTCGAATCAACCGTCCGCTTGCCGCGCGGCTTGGAGTGCATCCTTCCAGGCTGATCGGCCACCCAATTCATGAAGTGCTGGGAGCCAAGCCGGAAGAAAACTCCGGACATTGCCCCCTCTGCTCGGGCCAGGCGGGGGGTGTGGAAGGCCCCTTCGAACTGCTGGCGGATGGCAGCTTCCTGGTTTCCACGACGAAATTTTCCCCGGACGACGGTGAGGACGCGCACACGATTCACGTGCTGGTCAACATTCGCGAAAAGTTGGAAGCGGAGCGGCGCTACCGGGACCTGTTCGATAGCATTCAGGAGGGGGCTTTTTTCTGCGACCCGCGCGGGCGGATGGTGGATGCCAATCACGCTTTGGTGCAAATGCTGGGCTGCGCCGGCCGGGAAGAGCTTCTCACCAGGAATTTGTTTGAAGATCTCCTGCCGCCCGAGGGACGCGGCCGCCTGCTGGAGGAATTGCGGAATACGGATATCCTGCGCAACCGTGAAACCGAATTGCGAAGACCAAATGGCCGCCCGCTGGAGGCTCTCCTTCATGTAAGCGCGGTTCGCGACGCCGGCGGAAACCTCGTTCAATATCGAGGGCTGATTCTGGACATCACCGATCAGAAGAACTCGCGCGCCGCGCTTCGGCGCGAGCGTGATTTCAACTGGAGCATTCTGAATCACACGCAGAATATAATTCTCGTGCTGGACGCTTCCGGGTGCATCGCTTATGTGAATCACCGGGCTGCGGAGATTGGATACTCGGTGGAAGCGCTTCAGGGCCTGCCGCTCGCGCGGTTAATCCACACTTCCCACCGGCCCATTTTTCAGGAAACGTTGCGGACAGTCCTGGAGAGCGGCGCGGTGCGGAGACTGGAGCTTCCGTTCCTGCGCCGGGAAGGGAACGTGACGCGATTCGTCGTGCATCTCAGTTCGATGCGGGAGAAAAGCGGAGACCCGGATAGCGCCGTCGTGGTAATGACCGACATCACCGAAGCCTCTCTGCTGCAAGCCAAGCTCGCACACGCCGAAAAGATGGCCGCGCTCGGCCAACTGGTGTCGGGCGTGGCTCATGAAGTAAACAACCCGCTGTCCGGGATCGTCGGCTTCACCGACCTGCTTCTTGAAAATCCCGAACTCCCGGACTTCGCCCGGGAAAATCTCGGCATAATTTTACAGGAGGCGGAGCGAACCCGCCTGATCGTTCAAAATATGTTGCGTTTCGCCAGGGAGATGCCCCCGCAACGCGAACTCGTTCAGATTAACGCCGTGCTCCGGCAGACTCTCAAGCTGCGGTCCTACGGATTGGCCAATCGGAATGTCCAGATCCTCGAGCGCCTGGCCGAGAATCTACCCGTTGTGGTTGCCGATCCGCACCAGGTCGAACAGGTCTTTCTGAATATTCTGAACAACGCATTTGACGCCATTGAGCAGTGCGGCCGCCCCGGCCGAATTGAAGTCGAGACGCTTGCGAGTGCCGAGCACGTGGAGATTTATTTTCGCGATAACGGGCCGGGAATTTCAAACGCGGACCGAATTTTTGAGCCGTTCTTTACGACCAAGCCGGTCGGAAAAGGCACGGGACTCGGCCTCAGCATTTGTTATGGAATCATCCAGGCTCATGACGGCGAGATTGTTTGCCGCAACAACGCCAACACCGAAGGGTGCACGTTTCTGATCCGTCTTCCGGCGGCCGCCATCAGCTCGCTCGGCATGCCGGCAGTCGTGTGAAATTGGTACTATTTGCATTCGCGGGAATTCCCGCAGTGCCGCAAATTTCGTTTAAGGAGCACAGCGGTGACTAGGGACGATTCGCGCATTCGGCTCCTCGTCGTGGACGACGAGCAAAGCATCCGCCGCTTGTGCATGACCGTGGGAAGTTCGCTCGAATATCTCTGTTCGGAAGCGGAGAGCGCCGAAGCCGCCCTGGCCCAGTCTCCCGCAATCCCCCCCGACATTGTCATTGCCGATCTGCGCCTGCCCAACTTATCCGGCGCCGATCTGCTTCGCCAAATCAAGTCGCGCTTGCCGGCGACCGAAGTCGTCATCATGACGGGCCACGGCTCCATTGAGTCCGCCGTCGAAGCCATGAAATTAGGCGCGTATGACTACATCCAGAAGCCGTTCCGCGTCGAGGAACTCCGCTTGCTTCTTCGCCGGATGGAAGAAAAAATCCGGCTGGTACAAGAGAACCATGTCCTTCGCGAACGCGTCGAAACCGACCAGGAGTTGGACGGGATCATCGGCGACTCCGCCAAAATCCGGGAGATTTTGCGCATGATCAGCCGCCTGAAAGACACGTGGACTCCCGTGTTGATCTGCGGCGAAAGCGGGACAGGCAAGGAACTCGTCGCGCGCGCCATCCATTATCGAGGGACCTTCGCGAAGCGGCCGCTCGTTGCGGTGGATTGCGGCGCCCTGGTGCCCACGCTGATGGAGAGCGATCTTTTCGGCTACGCCAAAGGCGCCTTTACGGGAGCGGCCAAATCCAAGATCGGCCTGTTTCAAGCGGCCGACGGAGGCACGATTTTTCTGGATGAAATCGGCGAATTGCCGCTGGAACTGCAAGCCAAACTTTTGCGCGTTTTGCAGGAGAAAGAAGTGCGGCCCGTGGGAAGCAATGACAGCGTTCACGTGCAGGTACGCGTCGTTGCGGCCACCAATCGCGATTTGGAATCCGCGATTCGTGAGGGCGCATTTCGCAAGGATCTTTTTTTCCGGCTGAACGTGGTTTCGATCACTCTTCCGCCCTTGCGCGAGCGCCGCTCGGACATTCCCATGCTGGCGCAATATTTTCTGGATCGCCACGCGGAGGGCGAAAACATTAAGTTCACATCCGCCGCCATGAAACTGCTCATGCGCTATGACTGGCCCGGCAACGTTCGCGAATTGGAGAATTCCATCAGTCGCGCGGTCACCCTCGGCGATCGCAAAGTCATTGACGAGGCTGACCTGTCCCCCGCGATGCTCCAGGACAACGGGGTTGACAAAACGGCATCGCCTGCGCCCGATGAAGGAGACGCGTCTTCCACTGTCGCCCTCGATGAACTTGAACGATTGACGATCCAGCGCGTATTTGACAAGGTGCACGGCGACAAGGCCAAAGCCGGCGAACTACTGGGAATCAGCCGCGCGACCCTTTACCGCAAACTCAAACGCTACCAAATTTCCGAACATCAGCGCGGCTATAAGATTTTAGTCTGAAGCGTCCGCTGTAAATTTCTCTCTGGCCGCCATTCCGAGCGCGATTTTCCGCGTGCTATTTTGAACGCTGCCGCCAAGCCATCCTGCAGCCATTTTTCTCATGGGATCCGCCCCGGCCACAAGTTTCGAGTGAGACAAAAGGTCGCATTCTGAGATTCACCGTAAAGTCCCAGGATGTGCAAGGTGCAAACTCCAACAAAACGCGCTCTTTAGTGGTCTTGCCGATTCACCCTGCCTTTGGTCGCTCTCTTGCACTACTTCTGATGGACGCTTGCGCTCCGGCGACCGGGAAAATGAAGCCAGGATTTTCCCGCCGCCACGGAGCCCTTGGACGGAATTATGCGCCAGACGACAACTCGCACAATCCCGCCCCAAAGTGAGTCTGCTTTACGGAATCTGGCTGAGCTGTTCCCGAACGCCACGCCCCTGCGTATTTCGATTTTAGTGAGCGTGGCTGGGGGGAAAGGCCACGTCCTGGAAGAGAGCACCGTGATCGAATTCGGCACCTCCATGATGGTTTTCTTTGAATCGCGGCTTCCTTTGGAATTGACAGACAAGCTTCGTCTGGAGACCTCCGACCGGTCTTTGGGGACCGACGCCGTGGTTGTGGCCGTACGGGATGGCGTTAGCCGAAGGGCCATTGCTGCTCGCTTCGTCTCTGAAGTCCGCAACTGGATCATTCAAGGTTAATCGTGAAAACGCTTACCACAGACCGGAGCCGCACCGGAAAGCCGGAGGCAATCCCTCATTCCGTCCCTCAAAATTGGGAGGAGTTCACGCGGTTGTATCCGATCTACGAAGCGTTGTCGCGGCAGCTGGAGCTCCCGGGCGGGCCGTACCCCATGGGCGTCAAATTTGGTTCGTGGTCCGACAAAAAATCTCGCGACCGCGATGTTCTCTGGCTGGAGCAAGTGGACCGGCAATTACAAGCTGTCCACCTTAGGCATTTCCTCGTCTCCCCTGCCGTAGCCCGCGAAGAGGGCCTGCGTCTTTTCCTGCAGCGCCATCTTTGCAAGCCGGAAAAACTTCCCGCCGACCGGGACAAAATTGATTTGCTGCTGGTCCAGTATTTCGTTCTTTGCGCGCCCCAGGACTTGATCGCCGGGCGCATTGAAACCTCCGATGTCGCGAAAATTCTGCAGCCCGTGCTGGGTGAAGTGGAGTCGGGATCCTTTCAGAATTGCGAACCTCTCGATCGCATATTGCAAGCGGCGCAACAATGCCACAGTCTGCGCGAACTGATGGAACACGGCCTATTGGAACAAGGCAAACTGGCAAAAGCGGAAGTCGGGGAATTGTTTTATGAACCGGGCACGCTAGTCTCCATCTGCCGGTTCAATTTCCTGCTGCGCCGGAATTTCATCCAGTGGCTCCATGCCGATCTGCGCGCGATCGGCGCGGCTCTCAGTCAATTGGAAAAGCGCGGCGTCAAGGTCGTCGATTGCAGGAGAGCGGGGTTTTCCTCCAAGGAGCCCCTCTCGAAACTGCAGGAGTTTCACCAGCACTGGAAGCCTCCCTTCCAAAACGATTACAGCCAGAACTCCGCGTTTAAACCCTACGAGCAATTGATGTGCCTGCGGGAAGACCTGGAGGAAGCGCTGGGCCCCGCCGCGCCGGCCAGCGGGCCAACTTCCACGCCCGAATTACAGAAAGAAAATGCTCCCAAGGAGCAAGCCGGCGTCGAGCTCCCGCAAAAGAGCAAGGCGCCCACTCCAGTGGCTGCCGAAGTGGCACCTCCAGTTGGCAAACCCAAGGGTCAGGCAGAGAATGCCGCCCGGTCCAATACGCCTTCAACGGAAAAGATTAAACCCCCGGACCAAACACTTCCCGACATTGGGGTTGCCGATGTCGAGAATTTGGAAGAAAAAATTTGGGAGCAATTGATTGCCACCCCGGTCGTTCGAGGCCGCTCCATGACCACCGTCACCGTGGACAATGCCCGAATCTTGCTGTCCGCCTGGGAAGTGGCCGCGTTTATCAGCGATTCCGGACAGGATTCCGAAGATTTGCGGCGCCTCATCGTTGCGCGCGCCTTGCTGTCCACTTCCATCGAACGGCGGAAACGCCTCATGGATTTCAGGGGACTGTACCGTGCCGTGGCCCATGCGCGCGGGGAAATCCCGCGATTTCAGGAACGCGTGGATCAGCTCAAGCGAACCATGAAAACGGACGGCGCCGTCAATCTGGGCATCAGTCTCAAGCGGCTGCTCTCCCTGATGGAGGAAGCGGAACAACTCCAAAAGGGAAGCGAGCCGAAACAAGGGGAACGATGACTCCAGGGCAAATCCTGATCGTTTCCGATGATTCCGAATTCGTGCGGACTTTGACGGCCCGCTGGCGAATGGAGAATGATTATCCGGCGATCACTGCCGTCTCCACAGCTGTCAGCCCGCAAACCAGTTCTTCCGGCTACGAAATGATCGTCATCGGGCCCTTGCGCCAGTGCGCGGCGCTCCCGGCGGGGCCGGCCTTGCATCCTGATTCCGTGGTCTGCGCGGTGGGAGATGAGGAAAGTCTGAAAGTGGTTCGCGCGGCCCGAGCCCATTGGCTCCTGCTTCCAGAATGTCCCGGATGGCCCAGGATTTTATTTGCCCTGGTAGGCGAAGTCTTGCGCCGCAAGGCGGCAGAAACGCGCGCGCGCGAAGCGGAAATCGCCAATCTTTCGCAAAAACGTTTTGGCATTCTCGGCAAATCCTTGCTGGAAGCTCGTCCGGGAATGGTCAACGCCATCACCTCCCTTCTCGGAAACGCGGATCTGATTCTGCTCTCCGAGGAGCCTCTGCCGGCCAGTTGCCGGGAACAGGTGCGCACCATTCACACCATGGCGCTGCGCTTGAATGAAATTGTTCAGCGTCTCTCTTCCATTGAGAATGAGATGGAATTGAGCGAGAGAAAATCTCACCTTGAGACGCCGGAGATGCATGTGGCCGAAACCTCCGGGAACCGGCTGTCCCTGGACAGGCGCTAAACGCCCCGGTTTCAGCTGCTTGAGCGCGTTGCTCGATTGAGAACTTCATTCGGCCGAGTGGCGCTGCACTTGCTTTCTTCTTGATGGCGGATTTTCAATTGAGGCTTTATCAGTGAAAAAGATTCTGATTGTCGACGATTCCATGGCCATGGTCCGGTTGATTCAATCCGTTCTGGAGAAGGAAGGCTATCACGCCATCGGTATCAGCGATCCCTCCCAGATCGAGCAGACCATTGATTCCGAGGGCCCCAGCCTCATTCTGCTGGACGTGGTGATGCCGGAACGCAATGGTTTCCAGGTCTGCCGGGCGCTGAAGAATTCGCAAACTTACAAGAGTATCCCGATCATTGTGGTGAGCGGAAAGTCGACCGCCAGCGACCGCTACTGGGCTGAACAGCAGGGCGCCAACGGATACATCGTGAAGCCGTTTGAACCTGTCGATCTTTTGCGCGAAGTAAGGCGGTTGGCCTGATGCCGGAAGAAACTCATTTGAATCCTCTCCCTGCGGAACTGCAGGCCGAGGAACTGGCCGAGATTTCGGGATCGGGCGAGCACGCCCCGCCTTCCCGGCAATTTTGCGTCTTTCGCGCCGGACGCGAGAGGTTTTGTCTTCCCGTGCTCGAAGTGGAAGAAGTGGTGGACTGGCCGCTGGTGACGCGCGTGCCTCTCGGTCCTCCGTTCCTGATGGGCATTTTCAATTTGCGGGGCACGATTATTCCCGCGGTGGATATCGCCGTCACCGAAGGCCGCCGGCCGGGACTCTTGCCCCGCAGCGTCATCGTCGCCGTGCTTGCAGGCGACGATCGCAGTGAAGATATGCACGTGGGAATCGCCGCGGACGAAGTGATCGGGACCTACCCGGCTTCTTCGGAATCGCTCCTCGACCAGGCCCCGCCGGACATGCCGCACTGCCGCGCCATGTTGCGGCACGAGGAGCGGCTGGCCCTGGTTCTGGATTTGCGCCAGTTGATTCAAGTTTTTCCCGTGCCCGTGATCTAAATCGGGCGATGTTCAGGCTCCGCAGGAATTGCTGAAGAGTAGGGCGCTGTG
>Ga0210409_10004113_pt1 | contig 15838 bp, 13 predicted proteins | sample IncBWH17MmetaG_FD_161649 | JGI IMG/M metagenome (GOLD analysis project Ga0210409, IMG submission 161649) | Forest soil microbial communities from Barre Woods Harvard Forest LTER site, Petersham, Massachusetts, United States - Inc-BW-H-17-M | ecosystem: Environmental > Terrestrial > Soil >...
GGATTGGCCCAGACCTTTTCGTAATACGGCTTGTTCATCTGGTGAGTGATCACGGTTGCGCCTTCGGCCACGAAATCGCGAAGGCCTCCGGCATGGTCGAAGTGCGCGTGCGTGTTCACAACATACTTGATGGGCTTGCCTGGAATTAGCTGCTTCGCTGCGGCGATGACCGCGTCGGCTCGCTGGTCACTCTGCGGGCCTTCGACCACCACGATATGATCGCCATAATCCAAGGCCAACGCGGCGTAGCCTCCGAGGATCAGATAGACGCCGTCGCTCAACTTCTCGGTGGGCGCGGCGGCGGGTGCGGGCGCGGCTTGAGGAGCTGCCGGAGCCTGAATGTTCGCCGGAGCGTTCGGCTTCACATCGGCGATGGTGAGATCGAGTACCGGATATCCACCTTGCTTTTGCACGATGTGCGTGGGGAATTTGAGGCCGCCGAAATCCTTGTAATCAGTGAACGCGGTATCAAAGACGATGTCGCCGAGGACGGTGTTGTCGATCTTGGTCTCGACTTTCTCTAGAATATTGTCGCTGTTCAAATAGCCCATGGCCGGCGCTTTGTTGACGGCGGTGAACGTCACGACGGTGTACTTCTTGCCGCCCATGGATTTCGAACTGACACTCGCGTCCTTGGCCGCGGCGGCAGCCTTCAGGAAGCCGTAGGGCACCGACATCATCAGGTCGTCCCGCAGCGCCGCGGCTTGTGGAGATCCGGCGGCAATCACCTGGTTCTGTTGCTGCTCGCCGATGATTGGCTGCTGGCCGCCACCGCGCGGAGGATTCTCAGCCTGCGTGCGAATCCGCTGCATGCGCGACGCGGGCGTATCGAAATTGATCACGCGCGTGTAGGTCTTGTCGTTAAAGCGAGGCCACGGAGAACTCGGATTGGGCGCCTGGCCGATTGCAAAATCGTAACCCGACCCGGAGAACTCGATTGTCTTGAGATTGTCGGCGCCCAGCGCCCTGGTCGCGTTGGCGACGACGGTTTTGGCGTCCGGGCCTCCGGCGCCCCAGAGGACTCCTGCCAGCAACAGCGAAACCGCGATCCACGTTTGATCCAGACGGATTCTCTTCATACACGCCTCCCGCGAACAGTCAGTATACTACCGGTAATGAGCCGGAACACGCATTGGACTCTGGTCGTGCGCGCTTCCGCGGCCCTGTTCGCTCTCGCGGGCGTGTGGGTGGCTTACACGCAGAATCAACCGGCCGCGCCGCAACTCGCAATTCAGAAAATCAAAGACGACCTCTTCGTCATCGCCATGGCGCAGGGCGTCGGCGGCGGGAATGTGGCCGTGCTCCTGACCGATGAGGGCGTCCTCTTGGTCGACGATATGTTTGACCGGAACCATGATGAAATCGTAGCGAAGGTACAGTCGCTCACCGCCAAGCCAATTAAGTATGTGCTCAACACCCATCAGCACGACGATCACGCGGGCGGCAATGCCAAGCTGCTGCCGGCGGCCGAAGTCATCGCGCACAGCGAGGTCCGCGTGAATATGATCGGCCTGAATCAGCCCGGCGCGCCGCGAGTCACGTTCACCGACGAGATGGATTTGTTTCTGGGAGGTAAAGAGGTTCGTGCGCGCCACTACGGCCGCGGGCACACCGGGGGCGACGTGGTCATGTATTTCCCGGCGCAAAAGGTGATCCACACCGGCGACCTGTTTCTTACCAATCCGACCCAGCCGTTCATCGATTATGCCAATGGCGGGAGCGCGCTCGAGTGGACCAAGACTCTCGACGGTGTGCTGCGGATCGATTTCGATACCGCCATCCCGGGTCACGGCCCGGTGTCCAACCGCGATGGCATCCTGAAGTTCAAGTCCAACTTCGAGACCATGCGTAACCGGGTCGGCGGGATGGTGCGGCAAGGGCAGAGCAAGGAAGAGATTTCGAAAACGCTAGCCACCGAATTCCGTTGGGCGCCCGGTGGATTGGCGCTGCAACAGGTGGACGCTTTCATCGCAGAGCTGAAGTAGAGATGAAGTAAAGCTGAAGTAACGCCGAGGAGATTCGCTATGTTCGATTCAAGGGGACTCATGATGATCGCCGCAGTGCTCGCCATGCTGCCGGCGGCGACTGCTCAGACGGCGCCTGCGGCGAAACCAGCGTCGATCGAAGCCCGCCTGCAACGCATGGAAGACATCGAAGAAATTCGCGCGGTGCTTACGGATTATGGACGCTTCCTGGACGCCCGCGATTTCGCGTCGTATTCGCGGCTCTTTGCGAAGGATGGCGAATGGGTGGGTGGACTCGGGACTGTGCAAGGACCCGCCGCGATAAAGGTTTTCATGGAGAAAGCCATCCCGGGCCCGAACGCGGTCCACAATTACCACTTGCTATCGAACTTCGAAATCGAGGTTCGCGGCGACACCGCCACGGCCTGGTCGCGCTGGGCGTTCGTGGTTCCGGGGCCCGACAAGAAGCCCGCCATCGCCCAAGGGGGCCGTTACGACGACACCTTCGTCCGAGAAAACGGGCACTGGAAGTTCAAGCGCAGGACGGCCTCGAACGATCTGCCCTCCTCCGGTCCGGTGCAGACTAAATAACGTTGTGAGCAAGCCGGCTGCACTCTTTTTATTCCTGGGCTTCGGTGTTTTACCGGCGCAGCCACCACCCCAGCCACCGTCGGAGCGGCCCTTCAAGATCATCCGCCTCGATCCGGCTCTGGATCAAATCATCGCGCCCAACTCCAAGCTGGACGTGCTCGGCGAACACTTCGGTTTAACCGAAGGTCCCGTGTGGGTTTCCCAAGGTAAGAACGGATACCTGCTGTTCAGCGACTGCGCTGCGAACGTGATCTACAAGTGGGCGCCGTCCGCGCCTTTCAGCGCTCGCGGCGAACTCTCCGTCTTTCTCGAAAACAGCGGTTTCACCGGGAAAGACAATCTGAACGTCGGCCAGCAGACCATCACCGGCGGCCGCATCGCCATCCTCCTGATCGGATCGAACGGACTAACGCTCGACCCGCAAGGCCGCCTGCTTATCACCGCGATGGCCGACCGCAGCGTGGTGCGTCTGGAAAAAGACGGAACTCGCACGCTTCTGGCCGACCGGTACGAGGGCAAGCGATTTAGCGGACCCAACGACATCGCCGTCAAATCGGATGGCGCTGTCTACTTCACCGACACTGTGAACGGATTGCGCGGCGGCGCTAACGGTCCGCTGCGCGAGTTGCCCTACAGCGGTTTCTACCTGGTGAAAGATGGACGGGTGACGTTGCTCGGGGGCGACAAGGACCACCCGGGCGAGGCTCCCAACGGCATCGCGCTTTCGCCCGACGAGAAGCATCTCTACGTGACCGCGGGCTTCCGAAAAACGCTGCGCTACGACGTGCTGCCCGACGATACTGTCGCCAATCCCCAAGTGTTCATGGAAGCGGGCAATGACGGTATTAAGGTGGATAGGCTGGGCAATGTTTACTCCGTGGTTCAGGGGAACGAAGTGTGGATCGCATCGCCGGAGGGAAAACATCTCGGCACGCTGCAACTACCGCTCATCGCGAAAGAACCCCGGCCGCGCATTGTCGCGACCAATGAAGCATTCGGCGATCCGGACGGCAAGAGCCTGTACATCACCGCGTGCACACACTTGTTCCGAATCCGAGTGAAGATTGCGGGGCAGCATCAATGAAAGCCGCTTTCGCCTTATTCCTGATCGCCGCGTGCCTCACCGCCGCACCGCGAGCGATTCTGTTCGAGGGGGCTCGTCTGGTGGTTGACGCCCGGCGTCCTCCGATCGAGAACTCCGCGTTCGTGATCGAAAACGGACGCATCAGCGCCGTGGGGACCCGCGGCGCGGTGCGCGCTCCCTCGGATGCGATGCATGTGGATCTTACGGGCAAGACCGTGATCCCCGCCCTGATCGACACGCACATCCACATCGGCTACCAAAAGGATCTCGTCTATTCTGTCGAGAACTACACGCGCGACAACTTGGTCGATCAGCTCCATCGTTATGCCTATGCTGGCGTCGCGGCTGTGCTGACGCTGGGCACCGATCCTGGCAAGTTGCCGCTCGATCTCCGCGCCGAACAGGACCGCAACGGAGGCACTTTATTCCGGTTGGCCGGGCGCGGGATCGCCGCACCCAACGCCGGCCCAGCCGATCCGGCGCTCAAGCCTTCGGCGTACGGCGTCTCGACGCCCGAGGAAGCGCGGAAGGCCGTACGCGAGCAAATCGCCAACAAAGTCGACTTCATCAAGGTCTGGGTGGACGACCGTAACGGCACGGTCAAGAAACTCAGCCCCGAACTGTATCGCGCCGCGATCGACGAAGCGCACAAGCACGGCGCCCGTGTCATCGCGCACGTGTACTATCTCGACGACGCCAAGGATCTGGCGCGCTCCGGCATCGACGGGTTCGCCCATCTCGTGCGCGACCGCGAAATGGACGATGAGACGGTCGCTTTGATCAAGCAGAAGAACGTCCTGAACATGCCGAATTTGACGCTCGCAGAGAGCCGCATTTACGCCACTGCGCCCGGGTGGTTGAACGATCCCTTGTACCGCGAGGTAACGCCTGCTCCGATCGTCGAGCGTGTGCGCGCGTTCTATGCCAACCGGCCCGCCGCCGCGGTCGAGAACGCCCAGCGGACCTACCGCATCATGCAGCGCAATCTGGCCAAGCTGAACGCGGCGGGAGCCCGCATCGGATTCGGCGCGGACTCAGGCGCGGCGCCCGATCACTTTCACGCCTACACGACGCATCGCGAATTGCAGCTCATGGCGGAGGCCGGCATGACTCCCGTGCAAGCTCTCACAGCCGCCACCGTGACCTCGGCGACGTTCCTTCGCTTGCCCAAGCACGGAACACTCGAAGCCGGCAACAGCGCCGACTTCATCGTGCTCGAGGCGAACCCGCTCGACGATATCACCAACACGAAGAAGATCTCCAGGGTCTACTTGCGCGGCCAGGAAGTCGACCGCGCGACCCTGCGGCAAGCCTGGAAGTAATTCCGCTGGTAACATCAAAATCATGCGCCCACTCCAAACCTGGTTCCGATGCCTGCTCCCCCTGGCTCTCTCAATTTCGAGCGCCTCAGCGCAACAAGGCGGCGCGATTCTGTTCGAAGGCGCCCGGCTGATCGACGGCAACGGCGGCGCGCCGGTGGAAAACTCCGCGTTCGTGATCCAGAACGGCAAGTTCACCGCCGTAGGAAAACGGGGCGACCTCAAACTTCCGGAGGGCGGGGCTCGTAAGGATCTCTCGGGCAAGACAGTCATGCCTGCGATCGTCGACGCGCACACACACCTCGGGTGGACCATCGTCAAAACCGGACAGATCGGCAAGGACACCTACACCAAGGAAAACCTGATCGATCATCTGCAGCGCCTAGCCTACTACGGAGTCGCCGCGACCCAGAGCATGGGAATCGATCCGGGCGATGTCCCGTACGAAGTGCGCGCCGACCCTGGTCCCAACGCCGCGCTGTTTCGCATCGCCGGCCGCGGAATCGCCATGCCCAATGCGGGCCCTGGCGCGGAGTACTGGCGCCCCGTGGCCTATGGCGTAAGCACCGAAGCCGAGGCACGTAAGGCTGTTCAGGAGCTGGCAGCGAAAAAAGTGGACTTGATCAAAATGTGGGTGGACGATCGCAACGGCACAGTGCCCAAGCTCACTCCGGCGCTGTACCGGGCCATCATCGACGAAGCCCACAAACACAAGCTCCGCGCGGCCGCGCACATTTTTTATCTTGCCGACGCCAAGGACCTGTTACGAGCGGGGATCGATATCTTCGCGCACGGCATTCGCGACCGCGACGTCGACGATGAGGTCGTCGCGTTGTTCAAGCAGCACCCCAACGTCTACGTGATCCCGAACCTGCCGGAGCGCGAGACCACCCAGGACGATATCCTATTCGCCGCCCAAACGCTTCTCCCGGCGCAGGTCGACAAACTGCGCGCTTCCGTGGCCAACGTCAAGCCTGAGGCGGCAAAAACGGCGCGGGAGTTCTACGGCATCCAAGCGCGGAATCTCGCCAAGCTCAGCGCCGCGGGGGTGAAAATCGCCTTCGGCACCGATACCAACAACACCGTCGGATGGGGCGCCCATCAGGAAATGACCGACATGGTAGCCGCCGGTATGACGCCCAATCAGGTGCTGGTCGCCGCGACCAGGACGGCCGCCGAACTAATGAAACTCGACCAGCTCGGAACGATAAAGACCGGAAAGAGCGCCGATTTTCTGGTGCTCAACGCGAATCCACTGGATAATATCAACAACACTCGCCGGATCGCATCGGTATACCTGCAAGGGAGCGAGTTGGATCGCAAGGCCCTACAGGCCCAGTGGATCAAATAGTGTTGGGCCGTGGAGCGGGCTTCAGCCTGCAACGGAGGCTTTAGCCTCCGCTTCGGCACGTGCGCTGAAGCACTCGTTGCCGGCTAAAGCTTGCTCCACACACGGCCCGATTAGTGCCCCGACGTAGGCGGCTCCACCGGCGAATGCCCACGCAGAGGTACGCTCTTCAACATAACGTGCAGCGAGATCGCCGCCGTGGTCATCACCGCACTCCAGAAGAAGATTAGTTCCAGTCCGTGCAGCAACCCTGCCCGCACGTTTACCATCAGCGTCTGGAGTAGCTGTGTTCCGCCGGGATACTGGCTGAATGATGCGATCAGGCGGTCGCGTATTAGCGGCAGCATGACCGGATTCTTGAATGGCTCGAGCGCCGCCTCTGGCGTCCCCGCGGGAACGCCCCGGGCGAAGTCCCGATGGAAATTCGTCAACAACACGCTGCCGAAAATCGCCACGCCCAGCGTGCTGCCGATCGAACGAAAGAACATCGTGGACGCGGTCGCAGCGCCCATCTGATGGCGCGGCGCAACGTTCTGTACAGCCACCGTGTATACCGGATTGAGAAATCCCATCCCGATCCCCGCGATTACCATGGCCACCACCACGTCCAGCCTTTCGGTCGCGCCATTCATGCGCGCGAATAAAATCATCCCAATCGCCACCAGGACCGACCCGGTCACCGCTGAAACCTTGTAGCTCTTCAGTTTCGAGTTGAGCTGTCCCGACAGCGTGCTGGAGAACACCATGCCCATCATCAGCGGTGTCAGCAAGCTCCCGGACTGTGTGGCCGATACTCCCAGCACGCCTTGCATAAACAACGGCAGGTAAATGATCACGCCGAACATGCCCATCCCCATCACGAATACCGCGATTGAACAGACGGCGATGACCGGATTGCGGAACAGCGACAGCGGAATTAACGGCTCGGCCGCCTGTGTCTCGGCGTAAAGAAACGCCGCCAGCATGCACGCCGAAAACGCCAGCAGCGCTTCCACGCGCACAGAACTCCAGCCGTAATCGGTAACCCAGGTCAGCGCCAGCAGCAACGGCACCATGCTGCAAATCAGCGTAAAGACCCCAGCCCAATCGATTCGCGCCTGGGCGCTGCGCGGGCTTAAGTTGGGAAACTCAAAGTACAGCGCGGCAATCGCGATCAGGCCCACCGGCAGGTTGACGTAAAAGCATGCTCTCCAGGAAATATGGTCCGTCAAATACCCGCCCAGAGTCGGTCCGAAAATCGAAGCCAGGCCGAACACCGCGGCGAAGAACCCCATGTAACGTCCGCGTTCGAGCGGCGAGAAAATGTCTCCGATGATTGTGAACGTCAGACCCATGATCATCCCGGCGCCCAGTCCCTGGAGCCCCCGGAAAACGATCAACTGGTTCATTCCGTCCAGTCCGAGAAAACCCATGTAGCCGGACGCGCCGCACAATCCCGAGGTCGCCACAAAGGTAACAGCCCCGGCGAGAAAGAACCCGCGGCGCCCGTAAATATCGGAAAGTTTGGCGATGATCGGGACCACCACTGTCGACGTCAGCAAATACGCAGTGGCCACCCAGGGATAGCGGTCGAATCCGGAGAGTTGGGCGATGATCCGCGGCTCGGCGGTGCCGACAATGGTCTGATCGATCGCCGCCAGCAACAGCGTCAGGAGCAGGCCAGTCATCGTCCCGATCAACTGCGCGCGGGTGAGCCGCACGATTCCCGAGGTGTGGAACTGGGTTTCGGCGGCAGCGGAGGTCATGAATCGAGTGTAGCGAATCCTTCCAGCGCGCAGCCGGGGAACGACAGAGCTGGATGGCCCAATCTAATGGTAGGAAATAATCGAGTTCAGGTCGTCCGGAAACCACCGGCTGGCGAAGGTTTGCTGGGGAGCTGCATCCGGGTCCACCACCTGCCGGTGGCGCATTGCGCTTACCAGCAGACGCGCGCCTTCAAAAGACCGCCAGTACACATTCGTTCGCAGAAAATCGCTCCGCAGACACATGATCTGCCTTCGCATCACGCGTTGCAAAACTCCACCATGCTCCGGCAGCGTGTCGGCATCGAGCGCGTTGCCAACCTTGTTGGGCGAATCGCAGTCGTTCAAGCGCACAACCAATACCCGCCCGTCGGTTTCCATCATGTCGCCAGTGGCGCCCTTCATCACGTGAGGGACACCTGGACGTTCCACCCAGTCCACCGCGTCCGCGCAGGAGGTGAACGCCAGGTCGGCCGCAATCTTGTCGCGTTCGTTGTCCACCAGCCGGGCTATCTCGTGTGTCATGGGCTTGCCCTTGCGAAAGTACGCAAAATCGACGTCGCGCGTGGCCGCCGCGGCCCAAACCTGTTGTCCGTCAAATGTTTCGGATTGCTCCCACAGCCGCACATGATGGCGCTTGGCAAAATCATTAAAGCCCTTCTGCCAGCCCATGTCGGTGGGCGCGTCGTTCAACAACATCGGCGACATCGGCGCACGCGGCGAGGGAGTGTTCCGCACCATCGCCCAAACGCTGGCCAGGTCGTTGCGCGTCGACCTCGGCAGAGCTTCCAACCAGCCCGCCGCTGCAAACGCCGCCGACACTTGTTCGCGCGATCCGATGAACACGACGTTCACCGGGTCCGAAGGCCGCTCGTTGAATTCCGCCGAGGTCCGCACGGGGAGCGCCGCGACCACGGGAGCCAGGCGTTCGCGCTCCTCATCCGTTAATCCGCGCGGCTCGCCCAATCCAACCCCTTGGGCGATGGTGCGCACGGGCGAGGTCAGAGTCAGCGTCAGTTCCGTGCCAGTGGGCAAATAAATCTCCGGCTCGGGAACCTGCACGATCGTCGCCTTAACGGCCCAGACGACCAACTGCGCGTGTACGTCCAGCAGCGCCAATTTGCGGATGTACAAGGCCACGCGATTTCCGAGGCTCCCCGTCGAACGCCCCCTCTGGATCGACCCTCGGGGTGTAACGATCTCGCGCCCGTTATCGACGGCCGCCATTTTCGTGTCTAGCGGGAACACGTCGCCGTTGGGCAGCGTTACGGAGCTAAAGTCCAACTGCATCGACGCCGACTCGTGGATCACGCCCAAGCCCACGCGCCGCACCGCTCTCACCTCACCCTCCAGGACGCTCCCCGTGGGAAGAATCGTCTCCCCGCCCGCTTTTACGGGTGCGATCAGCACGGCGCCAATCCGTGAGTGGCTCCGGCTGGCGAACGTACCCACGGCGCTGGTCAGCCGGACGTGCAGCGTTGTACCTGGAGGAGCCGCAGGCGGCGCGTATAAGAGGATCGAGTGCGCCGCCACGAACAGCGGGAGGAATAATGGCATGAAGCAGCTATCATACCGATGTAAGTGGCTAAAAACAATGCCCGAGGTCTCGGATTAGATTAAGAACGCATTAAATTTGCATCCTTTCGTCCGCGGAGCACCGTAACTTTCCCCACTTGGCGCCGGTTACTCTAACGAAGGTTACGCTAGATCAGAGCGCCCGTGACGACCCTCGAAGCACAGGACGAGCGGAGGATGGTCCAGGCCGCACAGGCCGACCCGGCGCGGTTTCTGGAGCTCTACGACCGTTGCTTCCACCGCGTGTGGGCGTTCGTGATTCGCCGGACGGAGAATCGGGCCGACGCCGAGGATGTCACCAGCGAGGTATTCCGGAAGGCACTCGAGAATCTCGGCAGCTACGAATGGCGCGGAACTCCATTTCTCGCCTGGCTGTTCCAGATCGCGGCGAACGCTCTAGCCAATCGATGGGCGAAAGCCGGGCGGGAGTCGGCGTTGTCTTCCGAAGTGGCTCCGCGGCCGGAGTTGGCGGAGCCGGACGCGGATTTGGAGCGGCGCGCGATGTTGTTCCAATTGGTCGGGCGATTGCCAGACGCGCAACGCCGGGTCGTCGAGCTTCGCTTTATCGAAGGAAGGAGCCTGCTGGAAGCCGGCCAGGAATTAGGAAAAACCGAAGGAGCGATCAAGCAGCTTCAAAGAAGGGCCATCGAGAATCTGCGAGCCCAGATGGAGGCCAGCCATGCCTGATCGCAAGAATCTGCGCACCACATGGATCGAAGCCACGCTGGCGGGCTGCCCTTCAGAGGCCTTTAGGGAACGCTTGCGCCAGGATTTGGAAAGGAGAACACATATGATAGCCACGATGGAGAAACGGACAGGATTCACCACGGTCACGCCTTACGTGACGGCCGAGAATGTAGAGCGGTTGATCTCGTTCGTCAAGGAGGCCTTCGGCGCGGTGGAGACGCAGCGGACGGCGACCGGCAGCGGAGGCATCCATTGCGAGGTGCGCATCGGGGATTCGATGCTCATGTTCGGCGGCGGAGCTCCGGCGCGGGGCAAGGAAAAGCACGCGGCACTACATATCCAAGTGCCGGACGTTGACGCCGTGTACGCGCAGTCGCTGAAATCCGGCGCCGAATCGATTGCACCGCCCGAAGACAAGCCTTATGGCGAACGCATGGCTGGAGTGAAAGATCCCGTCGGGAACTCCTGGTTCATCGCGACGCACCGAGGGCCGCTCGACGCAGGCATCCGCGCTGTGACTCCATACCTTCTGCGCCCGAACGCTCTAGAACTGATCGAATTCCTGAAGAAGGCCCTCAACGGCCGGGAGGCGGGAGTTTACAAGACGCCGGAGGGCAAGCTGATGCACGGGGCAGTGTGGATCGGCGACGCCCTGGTCGAGATGGGCGACTCCGATGGCGAGCCGGCCGCGTTCTACCTGTACGTCCCGGACGCCGACGCGCTGTATCGGCAAGCTGTCGAGGCGGGCGCAAAGTCGCTACATCCGCCCGCCGACCAGCCCTATGGGGATCGCATGGGCGCCGTGGAAGACGCGTGGGGCAATACCTGGTACATCGCCCGTCCTGCGTGACCGCTAGGCCGCGCGGACCGGAGAGTTCTCGATAATCACGCGCGGATTTGGATTCGCCGGGGGCACAGGCAGCCCTCGCTCGCGTAGCAATTCGGCCTGCTCGATCATGCCCCACTTGGCTTGATACAAGCAGTCTTCCACCGAATGCCCGACGCCAGTGAACCCTTCCAGTTCGGGTGAGTAGAACCCAAAAAAACACGGGTCCTGCGTGGCCTCAATGGTCAGCGAGTACTTGAGGTCGATCATCCTGCGACCTGCAGGGCGTTACCCTCGAGCCCGCTTCCGCGGACGCTCTTCCGCAACCGCCGCAGGCTCGGACGTAGTGGCGGAAGCGGCGGGCTTCTTAGCCATAGCCAAGCTCGCCTTCAGCGCCTCCAATATGTCCACGACCTTGGCCTGTTGCGGCTCGGGAGTCGCAACAACTTCCTGCCCTTGTTTCTTGGCTTCGATCATCTTTAGCAGGTTGTCGCGGTAGCCATCCGTGTATTTCTCGGGTTCGAACTCGGCGGCCAGGGCCTCGATCAAGTTCGTCGCCAGCGCCAATTCCTTCTCTTTCACCAGGCTGAGGTCGGTGCGGAACTCGTCCACTTTGCGGATCTCGTGGCCGTAATACATGGTGTGCATCAACACGCCATTCTTGCCCGGCCGCAGAATTACAATGTGCTCTCGATTGTGCATCGCGATCTTGGCCACGCCCGCGTAACCCGTCCGCTTCAGCGCGTCGAACAGCAGCGCGTAGGGTTTCTCGCCGGCTTCGTCGGGAGCCATGTAATAGGAGGTTTCGAGATAGATCGGGTCGATCTGGTCGTTCTTGACGAATTCCAGGATCTCCATGACCTTGGCCGTAGACGGGGCGACCTTCTTGATCTCTTCGTCCTCGATCACCACGTAGCGGTCTTTTTCGTACTCGTAGCCCTTGACGATCTCGCTGCGCGGGATCATCTTGTCTTCCGCTGCGCAGTAGATCACCTGCTTGATGCGCGAGCCGTCGGCCTTGTGAAGCTGGTTAAAACTGATGCTTTCGCTGCGGGCGGCGCTATACAATCGGACTGGGAATGAAACCAACCCGAAGGTGAGATGTCCTTTCCAAACCGTAGAAGCCACGACTGCCTCCTCCGCGCAAATTTAGCTCTCGCAGTATAGCATAGGGGGAAACATTCTTTGGGGCTTTTGTCGCGTCTTAGGGATTGAGCCAGCTCGCTTGATCGTGTGTGATAAACTGTGTGCAACATGGCAACACAATCTGTCCGCAGAAGCATAGCGCTTCCCAGGCGTCTGGTTGATGAAGTCTCCTCCGTCGCTCCCCCGGAGCTCAAGGCCAACTGGAACCGCCTGGTGACGGTCGCGCTGGAAGAGTTCGCCAGGAACCGTCGCGCCCAGGAATTCGAGCGCGCCATGCGGAGGATGGCCGGCGACCCCGCGATCCGCAGAGAAAGCCAGGCGATCCAACGCGAATTCGCGCGAGCTGAGGCGGATGGTCTAACGGCCGACGGTCTTACGTATGATTAGCCGCGGCCAGGTTTACATGGTCGATCTCAGCCCTGTCAAGGGACGCGAACAAAAGGGACGCCGGCCGGTTCTCGTCGTTTCCTCGGATGCCATCAACCAGCAACCACTTGTGGTCACCGTCGTGGCGGGAACGAACGCAGCCAACGTCCCTCGCGACTACCCGACCAATGTTCGAGTCGCCGCCCGCGAAAGTGGCCTCTCGAAAGACACGGTATTCCTATGTTTCCAGCTTCGCTCCATCGACCCAGCCCGCTTTCGCGATCCCGCGGGAACGATGCCTCCGGGAAAAATGGCGGAGATCGATCGGGCCCTTAAACTTGCGCTAGACCTTGGTTAGCGCAACTGACTGACTCGCGATGCCTCCCGGCACCCAAAAACTAAAGCAGTACTCCGAGAAGCGCAGCTTCAGCCGCACCCCGGAACCCGCGCCGATTGACTCTCCCCAGCCGAGCACCGGAGCCCCCATGTTCTGCGTGCAGCGCCATCACGCCACCCACCTGCACTATGACCTGCGCCTCGAAGTCAACGGCGTTCTGAAATCCTGGGCCGTGCCTAAGGGACCCACGCTCGACCCTGCCGAAAAACGCCTGGCCATGATGGTGGAAGATCACCCCATCGAATACGGCGGATTCGAAGGCGTCATCCCCGCGGGTAACTACGGAGCCGGCAGCGTGATGCTATGGGATCGCGGCACGTATGAATTGCTGACTCCTCCGAAAGCTGCAACCACCCCAGAAGCTCAACTCCAACACGGCGATTTCAAGTTCCGGCTTAACGGTAAGAAACTGCACGGCGAGTTCGCGCTGGTGCATATCAAAAGCTCGCGCCGAGGGAGCAAGGGTAACGAGTGGTTGCTCCTCAAGAAGAAGGATCAGTTCGCCGAGCCCGGCTGGAACACCGAAGATCATGCCCGCAGCGCGCTCACGAATCGCACTCAGGAAGAAATCGCCCGAGGTCTAAGTGGGGCAGGCCTCCGGCCTGCGGCGGCCTTTCAGGCCGCCATTCGAGGCGCAGTGCAAGCCCCCATGCCCCACGACGTAACCCCCATGCTGGCGGCGTTAGGCGAAGGCTCACCGCCCTCGACCCCCGGGTGGCTGTACGAAGTGAAGTGGGACGGCGTGCGCGCCATGTGTTATGTCGAGGAAGGCGTCCTCAAGATGCGCTCGCGAAACGGACACGCGATCGATGCCCAGTATCCCGAGATTTCCATCCTCCCCCGCCAACTTCACGCCCGATCCGCCGTGATCGATGCGGAAATCGCGGCGCTGGATGAGCGTGGCGTGCCCCGCTTCGAGCGGCTCCAGCCCCGCATCATGGTCACCGGCGAAAGCGCCGTCGCCACCGCCGCGCGCCGCCAGCCTGCCGTGCTGTTCGCCTTCGACTTGTTGTATCTTGACGGTTATGACCTGCGAGCCGCGCCGCTGATCGAACGCAAGCGTCTGCTGAAGCAAGTGCTGGAACCGAATGACGCCATCCGATACTCGGAGGAGTTTACCGATGGTCCGACGCTCTTCGAAGCCGCGCGCCAGCAAGGCATTGAGGGCGTCGTGGGCAAGCGCGCACAGAGCCGCTACGAATCCCGCCGCGCCGGGGACTGGGTGAAGTACAAGGTCGTGCAGTCGGACTCATTCGTCCTCTGCGGATTCACCGAAGGCGAGCGGGACCTCTTCGGCGCCCTGGTCTTAGGAATCTACGAGGGCGGCAGGTTGAAATGGGCTGGCAACGTCGGCACCGGTTTCGACCGCAAAATGATGGAGGCCATCCACGTCAGACTCGCCCCGCTGGCCGTCAAGGAGTGTCCCCTCGAACCCGACAAGCTCCTGCCCAAGGCGGTCACATGGACCAAACCCGAACTGGTTTGTGAGGTCAAGTTCGCCAACTGGACCACCGACGGCCGCCTCCGCGCCCCGGTATTCGTAGGCTTCCGGCCCGATCTAGACCCGCGCGACTGCATCCGCGAGGGAACAGAGAGCGAAACTACAAAACGAACCCCAGCCCCACCGGAAGACCCAGAAGAGCCACTGGATGCCCGGCCCCTGTTAGACCCCCACGTCGAAGAAGTCTCCCTGACCATCGACAGCCACCGCCTCAAGTTCACCAATCTCAACAAGATCTACTTCCCTCCGAGCTCAGGCAATGACGGCTACCGCAAGCGCGACCTGCTGAATTACTACAACGCCGTCGCCCCTCTGATCCTGCCGCATCTGAAAGACCGCCCGCTTTCTCTCAAGCGATATCCCAACGGCATTGAGGCCGACTTCTTCTTCCAAAAGGAGGTTGCCGCGAGTTTCCCCAAGTGGCTTCGCACGGGGATTGCCGACGGCATTCGCCACGTGATCGGCGAGGACCGCGCCACGCTCCTGTTCCTGGTTAATCTCGGCTGCATCGATCACAACCCCTGGATGAGCCGCATGGGTTCGCTCGAACATCCCGATTATCTGCTTATCGATCTGGACCCTCAGGACTGCGGCTACGAGCGCATCGTCGAAGCCGCGCAATTGGTGCGCAAGAAACTCGATCTGGCGGAGCTTCAGAGCTATCCCAAAACCACCGGCGGCGACGGCATGCACCTCTTCGTGCCGCTCGAACCGCGTTACAGCTACGAACAAGTGCGCGGTTTCGCCGAGTTGCTGTCCGCAATCGTGGCGCACGAGCGCCCGGACCTGTTCACCACGCCGCGCGCTGTGTCCAAGCGCGAAAAAGGCAAGGTGTATTTCGACTGGGCGCAGATCGCGCAAGGCAAGACCATCTCCGCGCCCTACGTGGTGCGCGCCCATCCCGGGGCTCCCGTCGCCACGCCTTTGGCCTGGAGCGAAGTGACCGCGCGCCTTCGCCCGGAACAATTTACCATCTCCAACGTGCTGCCGCGTTTTGATCGGGTTGGCGACCTGTTCGAGCCCGTCTTGAGCCGTCCGCAGCAGCTTGAGGATGGCCTGGAAAAGTTACAGGCTCGTTTGCGAACTCCTTTGTAACGACCCCTCTCTGAACCGTATCTATCCGGTAATCGCGTCCCAAGGGTGAGCCGCGCACATTCCGCCGCGGCCCCAAATTCAGAGAGGTCAATCCATGTCGCTCTACCGTTTCGTCTTGATTTCCACGCTCGCCGCAGGGTTCGCGACCGCCGCTCTCGCAGACGACAACCCTGGAAAGGGCAATCAATCCGCGACTA
>Ga0210409_10004114_pt1 | contig 15834 bp, 14 predicted proteins | sample IncBWH17MmetaG_FD_161649 | JGI IMG/M metagenome (GOLD analysis project Ga0210409, IMG submission 161649) | Forest soil microbial communities from Barre Woods Harvard Forest LTER site, Petersham, Massachusetts, United States - Inc-BW-H-17-M | ecosystem: Environmental > Terrestrial > Soil >...
TGTGTCTTTCACGACGGCGGTGTATTTAATGTTCTCGAGGTCTGCCGTGAGGCTGCGGAAATCCTTCGCGGACCTATCCATCATGTCCAGCACGCTTTCGGTGGCCCACTTCGACGGAGTTTGCGCGGCGCCTGCGCCTATACCAACAGCCATCCCGCCTAAAGCAAAAATGAATGGAATCAAACGCCTTATGGTCAATAGAAGCCCCTGTTGGTACGCGGCTGTGCGTCTAGTTAAGTTCTCTTAAATCCTAGCATATAGATAGAGATGCACGAACTTCGCCCCAAGTTACCATCAAGATCTCGCAGCGTGGCCGCAGGCTTGTTCCTAAGGCTGAATTTGATGCCTAACGGTGGATTTCGACGTGATAGGCGATCACCGTGCCTTGTTCGTCGCGCACCGGCTCGATCTTGGAAATGGTGAAGCGTTTGTTGCGAAGTTCGGGGAGCGATTTTTGCATGGCGTTGTGCAGCTCATTCTCCAGCGCCGGGGTTTGCTCGGGAGGCGCCAGAATGCGCGCATCGACGCGATAGGTTTTGCTCTCGCCTTCCTCGCTAACAAGTACCACTTGCCCGGGAGTGTTTGCGGGGAGGCCCATCTGCGGCTGATCGTGGAACCACGCGCGCGGCGTCGCCAAAACAAAAATCAAAATCAGGATGACCGCGGCGTCATACTGCCATGTGCCGCGCTCGTACGCCCAGAAAAACGTTTTCGAGAAAATCTGTCCGAGACTCGCCATCTCAGTCCGCAGGAATTCCGTCGACAATCACACCATCCCGCATGTGCACCACGCGGTCAAAGTACGTCGTGGCTTCGGGATTGTGCGTGATCATGACGATTGTCTGGCCCAAATCTTTGTTGAGCTGCCGCAACATCTGGAGCACCACTTCCGAATTTTTTGAATCCAGATTGCCTGTGGGCTCGTCGGCCAGCAGAATTTTTGGTTCATTGATGATTGCCCGCGCAATGGCCACGCGCTGCTGCTCGCCTCCGGAAAGCTCCGACGGCTTATGTTGCAGGCGTCCCGCAAGGCCAAGCAAGCCGGTGACAACATCGAAGCGGTGCGGATCAAACCCATCGCCGTGTATAAACTGTGCGATGGCGATATTGCCCTTGGCGGTTAGGGTGGGCAACAGATTAAAGCGCTGGAAGACAAATCCAATCTTGCTCCGCCTCAGCTTGGTACGTTCGGAGTCGCTCATGGATGTTAAATCGTTGCCGTCCACCAGCACGTGGCCTTTGGAGGCCTGCGCCAGTCCGCCAATCACATACAGTAAGGAGGATTTCCCGCAACCTGACGGCCCCATCACCGCAACCGATTCGCCCGGCGCCACGGCGAAGTTCACACCTCGCAGCGCGGGAACGTCCACTTTCCCCGCGCGGTAGAGCTTCCACAAATTTTCTGTTTTAAGTATCGGCTCCAAGCTCTTTTTTCCTGGGACATTCAGCCCTTCGGCAGGTTGCTGTATTGTAGCTGTGATTGCCATCTGTGCCTAGCCGCTGCGCGCGCGTTCGCGGCGTTTTTTCCCTTTCTAACAGTGCCGTTCGTTCGTGTATCCTGCCGTGTCTCTAGAACCTCAACATTCCTCTAGTTTTCAATCGTAAGAGAGCGCTTCGACGGGGTCTTTGCGGCTTGCCATCCATGCGGGATAGCTCGCGCCCAGCATCGCCCCCGCTAGTGCAATCCCCCCGGCGCGAAAAACCCATGGCCACGTTATAAGAATGGACAGGGTAGGGAAGCCGGCGAGAAACGCGGCACGCACCGCATAACTGAGTCCGACTCCCGCCACAATGCCCATCAGGCAAAGCCCGGCTGATTCCGTCAACAGCGCCCGCACGATAAACGCCCGGCCCGCGCCAAGCGATTTCAGAACACCGATGTCGCGCGTGCGCTCGATCACCGTCGTATACATCGTCAAAAAAATCACCAGCAGGCCGATGGCGACTGCCAGAGAGATCATGGCGTCAATAAACGTCTGCAAGCCGGGAATGTTCGTCGAAGTCATCAGCGTCAACATCGCCCTCACTGGACGGACCGTGTAACCGGGCAAGAGGTGACGAGTCTCATCCATTACATCTTCGGTGTGCTCCGGGCGTGTGCACTTCACCCAAAAAATCGAGGCTTTATCAGGCGCGCCGACCAGGTCTTGAAGCGTCGCCAGCGGCACGAATAATCGCGCGCCTTTTCCGTGCTCGACGATGCCGGCCACATGCCAGTCGTGGTTTAGAAGTTTGTACGTGTCGCCGACCTTGATCTGCTTTGCTGCCGCCGCCAGATCATCCACCAGCAGATCTTCCGCACCCTCCATGTCATGCCCTTGCAGAAATACGAAACCTCCGGACACCGCTCGGAAGCTTTCCGGGTCGATCCCATAAACCACGTCCACGCCGCCTGTAGAACTGAATTGCAAGAGAGCCGGCGCAACGGATTGCACGTATTTCAATTCCGCCAATTTGTCGGCGATCTTGATGGGCATAGGCGCGCCCGTTATACCTATGAAAATGGAAGCGGCGTTCGGCTGAACCATGACGTCCGCTCCGATACCTTCAATCCGTTTGGCCGTTTCTGTCAGCAATCCCGACGTGAGGCCCACTATGAGCACGACCAGAGCCACTTCGACAGCGACAGCGAGCACGCCTATCAAGGTGCGCAGCGGCCGGTGCAGCAAGTTGCGGACAATCAGCTCGCCCATCATGGCTTTTTCTCCGCCGCGTCCTCGCCAACATGAACCAGTTCCGAACCCGCGGGCTGTTCGAGTTTGAAGCGTTCTGCTGGAATGTCTTCATTCAGCATCAGCTTGGTCACCTGTAAGTCCAACCGGTAATCATCATGGGGCCTCTCGATTTGAATCGCGCGGGGAAAAGAAGTAACGCCTGACGCCGCTCCCACCGCTTGCTCCTGATCTGCGGTGAGCGGCTCCCAGTCCGAGTAACGCACATCGGAGAGCAAAGCACCCTTCGGTCCAAATTCCTGCAACCGGGCAACCTGCAAATCGGTGCGGTTAAACCAAATTTTTCGCAAGATTTCTCTTCGATATCCGCCACGCAAGACGGTTAGCACATAATAGCGCGCCTTCTCGTCATTGAACTCTTCAGGGAACACTTCTTCTTCCTTGCGAATTTCGCTCCAAAGCAGCGCGTCCAGCAGATGTTGCGGCCGGAGATTTTCGATAGGCTTGCTACTTGTCCGCTCCTGGGCAATCGCGCCAACGAGGAATTTGTTTTTTGACGGAATCGACACGCGAAACGTTTCCGTGTCACTGGCCATATCAAAGACCGTCTTGCCGATCACCGGGGCCTGCCCGATCATGCGGATGTACGCCGGGCGCTCCGCCAAAAGAAAAGCTTTCACTTCATGATACTCCTCGATCAGACCGCTGTATTTTGAGCCGGCTGTGGGCTTTAGCTCGACAGTGGCGTTTACGCTCTTCACGCCTTTTGCCATCGCGTTGTATTTCTCTAGCAATTCCTCGCGCGTGGCATCTTTCGCGACGACGATCTGCGTGGCTGGTACCTGCTGTTTCCTACTGACCGCGCCGCCGCAGCCGCAGGAAATCACCGCCACTGTCATCCCTCCCATGCATGCCAACCCACGCCGCATCAGTATCTTCCGCCCTTCCAGCACGAACGAAGCAATCTAAGAACCATGCTCAAACTCATCAACCGGATGCCCCTGGTAGGATAGGCACTCCTGCCCGAGCAGTTTCGCCAGCCCCCGATCAGCGCCCACCCGACTGGAACTCCGCCACCCTTAAACTGAGTTATCAGGCCCTGCCCTGAGCCAAAGTCCATTATGAACGAGTCAGCGGGGAGAGCGCGACCCATCGTGAAGGTCGAGACCTATTGCGGCCGGGCGATGTAGATATCGAACGGCAGCACCGCGGGCCGAACGCGGCGTATGACTTCGCTGGCCCAGAGCGACGCGCTGAGCAGCGTCACCCAACCGTCTTCAGGCTCGCATACGACGCAGAATACGTAGCGCTCATAGGCAGCTTGGTAGGCGTCCACGCCGCGCTTGGAAAGGTCGCCTTCGAGCGCGGCATCAGGATTTTGGGCGGCCGCGCCCGCGCGAATTCCAAATGTTTCGCCTTCAAATCGTTCGAAAAGCTGGAAAAGTTGACCTTGCCTGGGTTGGGGCAGAACCACGCAGCGCACGCCTGCTTCGCGATACTCGATCTTCCGCGAGTTGCAAAACTCGAGAACGCGATCGATGTGGCTGAAAAAATCCACGACGTAATACTCGTCATGTGCCAGAGCAGGGAAGACAGCCGACCAAATCTCCGCTGCCTTCTTGCCGCGAACCGGCTCGCGGTTTTCCGTTTCGACCAGTTCGAGGCCGACGGCTTTCACGCCAGGTCCAAGGTCCAGCGCTTCCACGTCCAGCGAGAAGGGAGGCAATTCGAGCGCGTCAGGCGGCGCGCCGGGGGGAAGACTCATTCCAGCGTCTCCGCTTCCGGAAATCTCGTTCGAAAATCAGGCGACTGCTTCCGCACGTCCAGCCAGTCGAAAAACGCGTCGGGAGTCTCGAGCCAGATGCGAAACCAATTGGCAATCTCCACTTTTTCCTCGCGCTTGTGCGGTTCCACTTTGTGATTTCGCGAAATCATTTCCGCGCGCCGCTTGCCGAGCCGCGCGATTCCCAAAACTCGCTCGACAGCGGCATGCTCGCCGTGCGCCTGGAACTTCCGCATCAGCTCGTCCAGCCGCATGATGCTGACTTCCGCGTCTTCCAGCGTTTTGAAGTGCAGCAGGTCTTCGAACTCTTCTTCGTACTGTTCTTCTGCTTCCTCTTGCAGGGTGAGCAGCACCTTCCAGCCCGCGGTTTTCAGGACGTCTCCGATATATTCCGAGCTGGTCTTCCCCGCGTCACCATGTTCCGCTTGCAACCGCCGGCGTAACTGATCGATCTCCGCGAGCGTCCATTTCGATGCGCCGATCTCTCGGGCTGTTTCGAGAATTAGATCCTTCTTCGTTTTTTCCAAATCACTCATCAAGCTGTGCCTTTTCGCGGTTTGGTGTGTGCCTTCTTTTTGCTGTGCGCGGGTGTTTGCTTCTGCTTTGGCGGCTGCGGCGGGGGAGGCGGAGGATCGGCCGGAAGCCCCGCCAGCAGACGGCGGTACTTTGTCACATTCCGGTTGTGCTCTTCCAGTGTCGCGCTAAAAAAATGTCCGCCCTGCGTGTTAGCCACGAAATAAAGGTAGTCAGTCTCGGCCGGTTGCAGCGCCGCCCGCAGGGATGCTTCTCCCGGATTACCTATGGGTCCCGGCGGCAATCCTGTGTGCTCATAGGTGTTGTAAGGCGAATGCACGTGCAGGTCTGCTCCAGTCAGTGTTCCGTTGTAACGGCCTTCTTGTTCCAAAGCATAGATCACCGTCGGGTCGCATTGCAGCATCATGTCCTTGCGAAGCCGATTTTCAAAGACTCCCGCCACCAAAGGACGCTCATCCCTTTTAGGTGTCTCGCGTTCGACGAGCGAGGCCAGCGTCACGATCGAGGAAATCGGATAGCCGGATGCAAGACGCGTTTTATCGTCGCCTGCCATTGGCGGCGAAAGTCGCGTCCACTGCTCCTTGAATTTCTTCACCATGGCGGCGGTCAATTCTACGGCGACCGGATGGCGCGGCAGTTGATAAGTTGCGGGGAAAAGATAGCCTTCGAGCGTCAGGGCGTGCGGGTCAATATCGCGCACCATCATTGGATCGCTGGCGGCTTTCACGAAATCGTCGGCGGGAAGAAAGTGGCCGGCCTCTAGATCATGCGCGATGTCGTACAGAGTTTCGCCTTCGTGCACGGTGAAGGGAATTTGATAGACGTCGCCCTTAGCCAGCTTCCAGAAAACGTCGCGGCCGCTTAGGGGATGATCGAAGAAATATTCTCCCGCTTCGAGTGATCGCCGCGGATGCCGCCGCGCATAAATTTCGAACGCAGTGGCGCTGCGCACCACGCCATTACTCTCCAGTATTCGAGCCACGCCGCGGCTCGAAGCCCCGTGCGGCACGGTAGCGAAAACACCTCCGCTCGCGAATCCCTGGTATGGCTTCGTGATGCAATACCATCCCCACGCCCCGGCTCCCGCCGCGGCCAGCACCAGCACCAGAATGAGCAGCAAAACTTTCTTCAAATCAGCCTCGCGAATCCCGAGAGCACATCCTTCACTTCGCGCCTTGCACGGCCTGCGCCGGCTGCCGCCGGTCCAGGTATTCTTTCAAAATCAAAGCCGCAGCCAGTGCGTCCACGCCTGTCTTTTCGTTTTCCTTTTTTCGTTTTTTGCTGGACGCGGCGTGAATGGTCCGGCCTTGGTGCTCCTCGAGCAACCGCTCCGCTTCCCAACTCGTAAGCCGCTCGTCCACCATCTCGACAGGTAGACCAAGCTGCTGGTGCACGCGCTGCCCGAACCGCGCCGCCTCTTCGGCCATATCGCCGCGTGTTCCATCCAGACGCAGCGGCAGTCCCACTACAATTTGCTTCACGCCATGCTCGCGCACCAACTCTCGCAACCGCCGCATGTCTTCGTTGCGGTTGATGCGATCTAGAGTCCCCAACGGCTGGGCCAACGCCGCCTCTGCATCGGCAATGGCCATCCCAATCCTGGCGCGCCCATAATCCAGCGCCAGAATGTGCCCCCGCTTGTGTTGCTCCGTGCCCAAGTTCTCTCCTCAACGCTTCAGCGAGCGAATGTGGTCCATTCCAGTATACCGGGAAGCAATTCTGAAAATGTGAGATGCTGCTTAAGAATTGATAATTGGTAAGCTCTACCAGGTTCGCCAGATTTGAATGAAGCGGCGTTCTCAGGGTTTGCGGCCGCGGGCGCCGGTTTGCCAGGCGTCCCAGTAGCCGAGGGCCTTCATCTGTTGAGCGAGGCCGGTTTCTTTGACGAGGACGTCGAGTTCAGCGCGCGAAAGCCTCTTGCCGAGGGGCTCTGTGCGATCCGCGATGCCCCAGGCTGTCAGCGCGGCGAGAGCAGTGTGCAGCTTCAGCTCGCGAATATCCACTTTGTCCAACGTGTCCGAGGCGGCGTGATAATTCACCAGATAGTTCGCCACTTCCTGATTGGCTACCAGCGTGGGAACGCCTTCCAACAAAAAGTCGAAGTTGTCAGTCCCAAATAATGCGTTGGGGGTGTGGTCGTTCGCGCCCCAGGATTCCAGCGGTTTCAGCACTTCGCGCACGCCGCCCTCGATGTCGCGCCGCCCGCCCAGCGAATAACCTGTGACACGTCCGATGCCCGCATCGAAAGTAATCATCGCGCGAATTTTGTCCATCTCTGCGCGATGTGCCTTCACATACTCGTAAGAGCCAATGGTGCCTTGTTCTTCGCCGCTAAAAAGCACGAAACGAATCGTCCGCCTCGGCAGCAGCCCCGTCGCCTTAATCGCCCGCGCCGCTTCGATCACCAGCGCTGCGTTGCACCCGTTGTCCAGCGCGCCCGTCCCCAACTCCCACGAATCCAGATGCGCGCCGAGAATCACCGACTCCTCCGGCTTTTCGTAGCCACGGATCTCGCCCACAACATTTTCTTGCTCGACCGGCCCGCCGATTTTGTTGGGCATATTGAATCGCACGCGCAGTTTGCCAGGATACGCGGCCGCGGTCCGCGCCAGCCGCATCGCATCTTCGCGCGCTACGATCGCCTGCGGAATCTTGTCGATTGCCCCCGTCAATGAATTCGTGTGGCGATAAAGCAGCAAGCGTTCGCGCGCGCCCATCCAAAGAATCGCGGAAGCGCCGCCCTTGAGCGCTTGACTGATGATTTCCGGCGGCCGCAGGTATTCGTTGAAGAGATCAGCCCAAGTCGAGCCGACATCGCTGTGCACGAGCAGAATCGCGCTTTTTATGCCCGCTCCAGCGCTCGCAAAATCTTCCTCGGACCCGTAGCCGACATCGACGAGACTGGCTTCGACGCCGCCCGCAGGTGTTGGGGGCGACCAACCTTCCGCTTTCAGCCGAATGGGAAAACTCACTGGCCCCAGCAATTCGAGCCGCGTGTCCCCTTCGCTCCACGTGACCGGCAGGGTGTACTTCTCTGTGTGGACCTCCACTCCCTCCGCGCGAAACGCAGCGACGGCCCATTCGACGGCTTTCGCCATCTCCGGCGACCCGGTCACGCGTCCGCCAATTTCATCCGTTAAGCGCCGCAAGTTTTCTTCCATTGGCGAAGGTCCCATTACCTGCGGCAAAATTTTCGCTGCGGCTTGAGCGCAACTCGAAGCGTCCGTTGCGGAACAAGCTGCGGCAGTTTGGCTGGATTGCGCCGGGGCTAGAGAATCTTTCGCCGGAGGTAATTGCGCTGAGGCAGACAGCGAAGCAAAGAAGTAAAGAAGTAATGAAGAAAAGAAGAAGTTGAGGCAGCGCATCGGAATGCTCTCCGTGACGAAACAGTTTTACGGCTGCCCGATTCCTGCGGCAAGGCCGTGCATCCTGGCGCGGAGTAGTATAAGCTCGCGGCGCTTTCGGCGAGAAATTTGGCGGCATAATCCAACTAGTCGAGATAATTTGCGATGAAGAAATCGATTTCGGTTCTTGCACTTACTCTGGTATTCGCAGTCGCTTCTTCGGCGCAATCAGCCACCCAAACTGCTGCTTCGAGCCTCGACGCCCGCGCAAAAGCAGCGTTGGCTGTGATTCGTGGAACGCTCAACGTGCGCGGCCTCGAGCAAACTGTGCGCGTTCAACGCGACCGCTGGGGCGTGGCCCACATTTACGCGCAAAATGAACACGACTTGTTCTTCGCGCAAGGTTTTGTCGTCGCGCAAGACCGCCTCTTTCAAATGGAGCTCTGGAAGCGCTCTGGCCAAGGCCGGCTCGCGGAAATCCTCGGACCGAGCGCCGTTAAGCGGGATGTCAACGCCCGGCTGCTGCGCTATCGCGGCGACATGGACGCCGAATACAAAAGCTACGCTCCTGACACAAAAGAAATCCTCGAAGCCTTCACCTCCGGCATTAACGCTTACATCGAAGAAATTCAAAGACCCGGGGGCATCGGTCTCCCGCTTGAGTTCCAACTTGCCGGCTTCAAACCCGAGCCGTGGAAGCCTGAAGACTGTCTGAACCGTTTAGCCGCGTACTCGATGACAGGAAATGGCGCGACCGAACTTCACAGCGCCCAACTGGTCGCTCTTCTTGGCCCCGAGAAAGCGTCGGAGCTTCTCGAACTCGATCCACCAGTGAAACTTGATCCGGCTCCCGGCGTTGATTTTTCGGGGTTGTCGCCGGCGCTGTTGCAAGACCTCGTAGGCAGCGACGTGCCACTCCATTTTCCAGAAACGCCAACTCAGGGAAGCAACAACTGGACCGTTTCCGGCTTGCTGACGGCCACCGGCAAGCCCTTCCTCGCCAACGACCCGCATCGTGTCATCGCCGAGCCTTCGCTACGTTACATCGTGCATCTGATTGCGCCCGGGTGGAACGTCATCGGAGCAGGCGAACCCGGTCTGCCCGGAGTCGCCGCCGGTCACAACGAAAAAATCGCCTGGGGCTTCACAATTTTCGGACTCGATCAGCAGGATCTCTACCTCGCGCAGTTAAATCCCGACGATCCAGAGCAATATAAGACTGAGAACGGTTGGGAGCGCATGGAGGTCAAAACAGAAACTATCGCCGTGCGCGGCGGCTCCCCGGTCTCAGTGAAACTGAAATTCACGCGCCACGGCCCCGTGCTCTGGGAAGACGGAAAGCGCGCGCTAGCTCTGCATTGGGTCGGCGCGGAGCCCGGCACGGCTGGATACCTCGGCTCGCTGGCTCTCGATCGCGCACAAAACTGGCAGGAATTTGAGCAAGCGATGCCCCGCTGGAAAGTCCCCTCGGAAAATATCGTCTACGCCGATCGCGACGGAAATATCGGCGAGCATTCCACCGGCCTCGCCCCTCTGCGCAAAAACTGGACAGGCCTTCTCCCCGTTCCAGAGACTGGCGGCTACGAATGGAGAGGTTTTGTACCCAACGCAGACCTCCCGCACACGTACAATCCAGCCTCGGGTTTTGTCGCCACTGCCAATCACAAAATGATTCCGGAGAAGTATGGCTATGCAGTGGGATTTCAATGGGCATCGCCGGAAAGATTCCTGCGCATCTCGGAAGTGCTGAGCGCTGCAGCAAAAAGCCAGCACAAACTCAGCCTTGCGGACATGGAGAATCTCCAGAACGACGTCGTGTCGCTAGCGGCGCGCGAAGTGCAAGCTTTGTTGAAGCATGCCGCGGGCAACGCGCCAAGCAGCTCCGCCAAACTCTTGCTTGATTGGGACTGTGCAGTCACCGCTGGTTCGACAGCTGCAACGCTTTACGAATTCTGGGACGCAGAGTTGCGCGACGCGGTCACGAAGCTAGCCGTTCCCCCGGAAGCGCAAAAGATCGCTGGAAAATTGGCGCTGCCGGAAATCCTCGAAGAGCTGTCGCATCCGCGCGCGGCGGTCTTCGGGCAAAATCCCGAACGCGGGCGCGACGCTCTGCTGCTTCAGACGGTCCAAGCGACAGAACAGAAACTCGCGGCGAAGCTCGGCCCCGATCCCAAAAACTGGGCCTGGGGAAATCTTCACCGTGTTTCTTTCAAGCATCCGCTTGGCCGCGTTGCACCTGGTGCCGATGCGCTCTTCGATCGCGGCCCCTTCCCTCGCCCCGGCGATGGTAGCACCGTGAACGCCACCTATTTTGGAGGAGCATCCTTTGACCAACTGTCCGGCGCAAGTTACCGCGAAATATTCGATTTGAGCGACTGGGACAACGCCGTCGGCGTCAACGTGCCAGGACAAAGCGGCCAGCCCGGCAGCCCGCATTACGATGATTTGCTGCCGCTGTGGACCCACGGTCAATACTTTCCACTGCGCTTCACCAAGCCGTCCATCGATCGGGAAACAACAGACGTGCTCGAGCTCAAACCGTAGCCTGAAAAAAGTGACGTGCGGGCCGGCAACTATCGAGCGCGCAACTTGGGATGCGCGACACAATCGGCAACTCGCGCGACCTGCACCATTTCCGCAACGTCGTGCACACGCACGATGTGCGCGCCACCCAAGATGCTCGCCGTGACCGTCGCAGCTGTGCCCCAGGTCCGTTCTTCCGACGGAGCAGGTTTACCGTCGCGCGCCAGCGTCGCCCCAAGAAATCCCTTGCGTGAACTCCCGACAAGCAGCGGATAGCCAAGGGTACCGAGTTGCGGCAGCTTCTCGATCAGCTCGTAGTTCTGCGCATGACTCTTCCCAAATCCAATCCCCGGATCCAAGATAATCTGCGACTTTGCCACGCCACCTTTGCGCGCCTTCGCCACGGATTCGCGCAGTCCCCGCACGACATCCTTTAGCACATCCCGCGCGAACGGCCCGCGCTGCATCGTTCCAGGCTCGCCGCGCATGTGCATCAGAATGAGCGGCACGCCATACTTCGCCGCCACCTCAGCAAGGCGCGTGTCGTTCTTTAATCCCGAAACGTCGTTGATAATCTCTGCGCCGGCGCGAATGCCGAGTTCAGCAACCGCGGATCGCCGCGTATCCACCGATATGGGAATCTTTAGCCGGCCCCGCAACCCTTCCAGCACAGGAAGAATGCGATCCAACTCCTGCGAAGCCGAAGTTCCCTCGGAACCTGGCCGCGTGGATTCGCCTCCAATATCAAGCAGATCGGCGCCCGCCAGTTCCAGCGCAAGCGCATGTTCGATGGCGATTCCGGGTTGCTCGAACCTCCCACCATCGGAAAAACTGTCCGGCGTAACATTCAACACGCCCATCACGAGCGTGCGCTCCCCCAGAACGAGCGTTCCCGAGCGCAGCTTCAACCGGAATTTCTTGGGTGGTTTCATTTGAACGGTAGGCTGGAAGTCTAACTCAAGGTGGTCCAGACATTCTTGTCTGTCACCATCTCAAGACCAAAAGCAAAAACGGACAGGCAGGAGTGCCTACAGCTAATCCAAATCAAAATCGCGAAGCGGCTTGCCGGCGGGCGCGTCCTTGGCCTTCTTCATCGCTTCTTCGAACTTCTTGGCGAGAATGTCTTCCTTGTGGGTTTCCTGAAAGAACGAATCGGCAAATTTGTCCTCACGCTGACGACGCTGTTCCGCAAGAATCCCCTGCGCGTTTTCCAGATCGACGTTTGGCCCAGCTTTCACAGGAGCCTCGTGAGAAAGCACAGCTCCAAACACCGCGTCCACCACCAGCTTCGCTTGGCAGCACGGGCACGTCACTTGCAGATTGTCCGGTTCCTTCTTTCCCATAAGCGCATTCTACGCCATTTTACCCGCAACGGTCACCGCCGCGCTGTCGCCAAGATGTGTTCAGCCAAAAAAATAGGGGCACGTTGTATCGTGCCCCTACTGGCAAAATGCCCGCTGCTGATTAGTGCCTACGCCTTCGCCGGGTTCTCCCCGCGCGTAAATCCCGGCGCTGGTCGCAATTCCGGCCGCACAACCTTAGGATCGGTGCTCGGCGCTGCTTGCGCTGGAGGAGGAGGCGTCCGCGGCTTTTCCGGCAGCGGCTTGCCTTCCATCAACATCTTCACTTCGTTCGCGTCGATCACTTCGCGTTCGAGCAATGCCTGCGCAATCCGCTCAAGCGTCTCGCGATTGGTGGAAAGCAGCCTCTTGGCATTCTCGTAGCCGCCGTTGACGATCCGCTTCACTTCCTTGTCGATCTGGATCGCCGTATCTTCCGAGTAGTCGCGATGCTGCGTAATCTCGCGGCCCAGGAAGATCGCTTCATCCTTCTTGCCATACGCCAGCGGCCCCAGTTCGCTCATGCCCCATTCGCAAACCATATTACGCGCCAGATCCGTAGCTCGTTCGATATCGTTGCCAGCGCCGGTGGTAATGTGTCCCAGGAAAATCTCTTCCGCCGAGCGCCCGCCCATCAACACAGCGAGCATGGCTTCGAGGTACTCCCGCGTATAGGTGTGCTTGTCGTCTTCAGGCAATTGCATCGTCAAGCCCAGCGCCATCCCTCGCGGAATGATCGTCACTTTGTGAACCGGATCGGCTCCAGGAGTCATCGCCGCAACCAAGGCGTGTCCTGCCTCGTGATACGCTGTATTCTTTTTCTCCTCATCAGAAAGAATCATCGACTTCCGCTCGACGCCCATCAACACCTTGTCTTTGGACATCTCGAAGTCGACCTGCATCACGAACTTGCGGTTCTGCCGCGCAGCCCACAGAGCCGCTTCGTTCACCAGGTTCGCAAGGTCCGCGCCAGAAAAACCCGGCGTGCCGCGCGCGATGATCGACAACTCCACGTCGTCGGACAGCGGCACCTTGCGTGTATGCACGCGGAGAATCTCTTCGCGGCCCTTAACGTCCGGCCGCGCAACTACCACGCGTCGGTCGAATCGGCCAGGCCGTAGCAAGGCCGGATCAAGCACATCGGGCCGGTTCGTTGCTGCAATTAAAATCACGCCTTCGTTCGATTCGAAGCCGTCCATTTCGACCAGCAACGCGTTCAACGTCTGCTCCCGCTCGTCATGTCCACCGCCCAATCCCGCGCCGCGGTGCCGTCCGACAGCATCAATTTCATCTATGAAAATAATGCAAGGTGCGTTCTTCTTTCCTTGTTCGAACAAATCGCGTACGCGGCTCGCGCCGACGCCCACAAACATCTCGACGAAATCCGAACCCGAAATCGAGAAGAACGGAACATTCGCCTCGCCCGCGATCGCCCGTGCCAGCAGAGTCTTGCCCGTTCCAGGAGGCCCGACCAGCAACACGCCCTTGGGAATGCGTCCGCCCAGCTTTTGGAATTTCTGCGGGTCCTTCAAGAACTCGATAATTTCCTGCAACTCTTCCTTGGCTTCGTCCGTTCCCGCAACATCCTTAAAGGTGGCTTTCTTCTGTTGCGCCGATAGCAACCGCGCGCGTGACTTGCCAAAGCTTAGCGCTTTGTTTCCTCCGGCTTGCATCTGCCGCATCAGGAACAAACAAAAACCCACGAGCAGGATCAGAGGCGCAGCGTTCAGCAGGATGAGGATCCAATCTCCGCTGCGAACTTCCTTCATCCCCTTGATCACTGCTCCCTTGTCTTTCAGTTCCTTGACGAGATCCGGAGCCGCTTCCTTGAAAACCGTCACGGTGAATTTACGGTTCGGTGGACGAAGGTATTCTCCCTGAACTTCGTAGCTATTTGGTGAGAGGTACAGCGTCACTTCCTTGACGTCTCCCGCTTCTACCTTGGCCATGAACTCGGTGTAGCCGGGGGTGTCTTCCCGCGCTTGGCTTCCATTCGCGGACACCAGCTTCCACAGCATCACGCCGAGAAACACGATGGAGATCCAGAAGAGAATTGTTTTTGCCGTAGAACTCGAATTCACGTTGTCCTCACCTTTGTCCTTGGCCTCACGGAAATTCATCCCGCGAGGAAGCGACTGGCAAATCTGTCGATGTTATTTCTTGTTGCCTTGCCGTCGCTTCACCTGCGCCGCTCCACTGGAGAGAGCCCGATGGTTCCGCCCTGTCCCATTGTCCGCAGCCAGGCCGTACCCGACCCATACATCATTAGATGCTGTCCGGAACCCAAAGTAATCGGGTTCCAGCCCCACGCGCCGCCGCGCGGTCTTGTCCAGCAGTACTGCCAATCGCAGCGACCTGGGCTGGCTTTCGCCCAGTCGCCGCAGAAGAAACTCTTGCGTTACGCCGCTCTCCAGCACCGCATCGAGCAGGAGAACATCGCGGCCTTTCAACTCCGGCCGCGCGCCGAAATAAACTTCGCGCCGCTCGTTGCCGCCGTCGTTTACGTCTCGCACGTCCTCGCGCACGAAGTGGCAAACCACCGCGGTGTTAATCTCGCGAATCAGGTCGGCGGCAAAAACAAATCCGCGGTCCAGTGTAACAACCACGTCCACCCGCCGGCCTTTGTACGCTCGCGAAATTTCTCGTCCAAGAGCTGCGACCCTCGCGCCAATTCGCGCGGCAGAATAGGCCGCACGGCCGGACGCTCTCGACTTGACCGCTGGGCGGTCACGCATCAAGACTTTTCCTCGGCGATCAAAATTCCTGTCCGGGTCCCTTCATTTGCCGCAAACCCGGCCGCAACGGGAAAGCCGCGAGCCCACACGAGAACGCCGCCGCTTGTCAGCACCGGCCAGCCGTCTCGCTCCCATCGGCTGATGCGTTTTTCGTTCAACAGCCGCTTCAGCTTGTGCGCCTTCTGATGCCCCGCGGGTTGCAGTTTATCCCCGAAACGCCAGTTGCGCAGCACAAGCGGCAAACGCAGCCGGTCGCGGTCTAATACCGCCCCTGATTCACTAGTTTCCCCCCTCTTGGCGGCCCAGTCAATCACCCTGAGGCGGAAGACGCACTGCACTTGCGGCACAGGCAAAATCACGTCGCCATTTCTAATACCTGTAAAATCGATTTTGTACTCGTACTCCAGTGGGGGAGTTTTTTCCGCTTCGCGTTTTCCACTAGTTCGCCTCGTCGGTCGCGACGAATTTACGCAGAAAACCAGATCATCTCGCTCGCGACGAACGTCCACGCCACCTGGCAACTGTACGGCCTTTCCAGTTTCCCCGCGCCGCGCCAACTCAAGCACTGCCGCAATGTGCTGCGCGGTAATTTGCCCCGTCCCGCTCTTCCTCTCTTCAATTAGACGACGCAGCATGCGCTTGGTCAGGGCCGCGGTTTCGTCTCTCTTCTCTGTGCCCTCCGCGTCCTCTGTGTAAATGCTTTGTCTTTTCAGAGGCTGCAACAAATCCCCTAAAGAGATTCGTGTGTCAACATTAGTTCTTCTCGCGAGCAGTTCACAATGCTCCCGCGCAAGCAATTCCAAAAACTCCTCATCCTCCTGCGCAAACTCCGCCAGCGAACCGAGATGCGCTACCACGCCACCCTGAAACTCGCGTCCCAATAGCGGCAATAATTTCTTTCGA
>Ga0210409_10004115_pt1 | contig 15834 bp, 21 predicted proteins | sample IncBWH17MmetaG_FD_161649 | JGI IMG/M metagenome (GOLD analysis project Ga0210409, IMG submission 161649) | Forest soil microbial communities from Barre Woods Harvard Forest LTER site, Petersham, Massachusetts, United States - Inc-BW-H-17-M | ecosystem: Environmental > Terrestrial > Soil >...
GCCGCGCGCGACGAGAGCCATCTTGGTCTTGATCTCCTGGACCGGCCAGGCGACGCTCTGGCCGATGAGCCAGTAGTTCCCGATGGCGATCAACACGGTCACGACCCCGCCGGCCCACAAGATGCCCCGCGCGAGTGACCAATCTCTCGCGCCCATGGCCCCGCCGACGAGCACGGTGTCGATCGCCATCACACCGATGACCAGCGCGAAAGCAGCGATCAACTTCGTGCGCAAACGAAGGTTGTAATACCAGTGCATCATTACCCGGGACGCGAGTCGAATTGGATTGTAACAACACCGGCCAATCGCTAAGTAGTATCCACGACTGGCCGGTGAGTTCGATTTTCGGTCCCTGGTCTGCGTCAGCTCGCGGCGTCTTCCTCGTCGTCGTCCGCCGGGCCCTGGTCGGGCAGGGTTTCCCAGGTCGTCGACCCACTCAAGTTGCGATTCTCCTCGGTGTCGCCGATCAGCCCTTCGCGCTCGTCGCGCTCCAACGCTTGCTGCTCCTCGCGCTGCTCCTCGTCTTCCCGTTCCATGAGTTCCTCCCTGGCGTCCGAACAGACCCCGAAATAGAGTTCCAGCCAATGAGCACTGAGCACGACCCGGGCCGCGACGCCGCCCGTGAGCGCGCGGAGCGACTCGGCGCGGTAACGACTGGACCGGTTTCCCTGCCGTCCGGCGGAAAGGTGTACGTCGGCACGGCGGGATGGACCGATCGGACGCTCACCGCACCGGGAGTGTTCTATCCCTCCGGTTCGACGTCGGCTGAAGGTCGTCTCAAATATTACGCGAGTCGGTTTTCGATGGTCGAAGTCGACTCGACCTTTTATGCGCTCCAGCCGCCCGTGGTCGTCCAGCACTGGGTCGATCGGACGCCCGAGCGATTTCGCTTCTGTCTGAAGGCGCACGCGCTGCTCACCGGGCACCCGTCCGAGCCGCGTCGGCTGCCAGCCGACCTGTACCACGCGCTGCCCTCGACCCTCGCCGATCAGCCCCGGGTCTACGCGAGCGGCCTGCCGCCCGAGATCATGAGTGAGGTGCGGCGGCGCTTCGCGAACGGTGTCGCGCCACTCGCCACCGCGGGCCGTCTTGGCGCGATCGTCTTTCAGTTTCCGCCCTGGTTCGGCCCATCCCGCGAAAACGCCGAGACGTTGGGCGCCATCAAAGAGGGCCTTGGCGACCTACCCATAGCCGTTGAATTCAGGAATCGCGCGTGGATGGCGGATCGGCTCCGCGAACGCACCTTGGCGTTGCTCGAGAAGCACTGGCTCGCGTACGTCATGGTCGACGCGCCGCCGGGTATGCGATCGAGCATGCCACCCGATGTGGCGGTGACGTCGCCGTTTCTGGGGCTCGTCCGAATGCACGGGCGACGGACCGATACCTGGGAGAAGCGCGGCGTCTCAGTAGCGGAGCGTTATCGCTACCTGTATGACCGGAGTCAGCTCGCGGAGTGGGTGCCGCGGGCGGAAGAGGCAGCGGCCCAGGTGAAGGAGCCGCATTTCCAAGGTGTGCACGTCGTCTTCAACAATTGCTACGGAAACTACGGGACGACCAATGGGCTCGAGTTCCTGTCGATGCTAGCTTCCGCCCATGCCTGAAGAAATCGAAGTCGACACCGACAAGCTGCGCGAGAAGATCGACGAAGAGATCGAGGCCAAGGGCGGCGGCGCTCGGATGCTCCGCTTGACCGCACTCTCGACCGCGGTGCTCGCTGCGCTGGCCGCGATCGCCTCGCTCAAGGCTGGAGCGACGGTCAACGATGCGATCTTGTTGAAGACCGAAGCGACTGGCATACAAGCGCGGGCGTCCGACGAGTGGGCGTATTACCAAGCGAAGGGCATCAAGGGCGCCGTCACCGCCGCATCAGAAGCGACGTGGCGCGCGGCGGGCAAGACGCCCCCGCCCGAGCTCGACGCGACAGTCCAGCGATACGCGAACGAGCAGAAGGCAATCAGCGACACCGCCAAGGACCTCGAGCACCAACGCGACGAAAAGGTCGACGAGGCCGAGCGCCTCATGGCGCAACACAAAGGTTTTGCGTTCTCGGTGACGCTGCTGCAGGTCGCGATCGCGCTCGGCGCCGTCGCCGCGTTGACGAGGTCCAAGGGGGTTCTGGGCGCCTCATTGGCGATCGGCGTGGTGGGGGCCGCGCTCCTCGTGGCGAAGCTGTTCGGCTGATCGTCTATGGAGTATGGACCCGGGGCTGCGCTACGGCGGCGAGGCGATGGTCTTGCTCGGACTCGCCTCGCGCATCATCCGGATGGTCGCTCAGTGGTCGCGCGATGTACAGAACGACGACCGCTCCGGGCGGTCGACATGGTCCTCGCTTTTGGCGCCGGCGGCCACGATGACGACCGAGCAGCAGGCGCGCGTCATGACGATGATCGCGGATCCGCCGAAAGTCGTCGAGCATCGCTGCCCCAAGTGCGGCACGCTGATTCACGCCGATGTCGTGCACGGTGGCTTCGGTCCTTGCCGCAAGTGCGGCTGGTCGCCCTCGCCGGCCTCGTCTTCCTCCTGATCCCCGGCGCGCGCGCCGCGGCTCAACAGCGTGGCCAGCCGGCGGTCACCGGTGGGCGGTTGCTGGCCGAGCTCGGAACCGGCGCGGTGGCAACGCCAATCGGATTCATTGGCGGTGGTATCGCGACGCGTTGGGTGGCGCGGCGATTCGGCGCGAGCGATGAGGCCGCGAGCTCCGTGGCGGTCGTCGGCGCCTATACCGTCGCGGCATTTGCCACCGCAGTGCCGCCGACACTGATTGGACAGGCGGGACACCACGCGACGGGCTCGTACCTCGCGGCGCTCGCCGGTACCGCGGTCGGCGGACTCGGGAGCTTCGCGTTGATTCGACTCAATCGGCAGCGGGGTGAGACGTCCCGGCCCTGCCACTTGGTTTGCACCGTGAGCTTCGCGGGCATCCTCATTTTGCCGAGCGTCGGCGCGACGACCGGGTATAATCTCAGTCGCCGATACGCGCGCTAGAACCCTACTCTACGGCCCAAGATCATCTTCACGATCACGTGGTCGGTCGCGGGTGTCCAGCCGTTACCCACACCGAAATTGAACTCCCACATCGGGCCGAAGTTGAGGTTGATGCAGCCGAAGAGTTGATGCTGCTGGGCATTGCCAAATGATCCATAGTACTCGCCCGCGAGATTGATCTTGGGAGTGATGTCGTATCCAATCGTCGCATTCGGCGCGAAGACGAATCCCTGATCTACGGCCGGGCCGCGCAACGAGCGTTCGAGCGCGGGGTTGATCGACCAATACCAGCGACCGATCGTCTGGTCGATGATCGGTCGGATCTCCCACGTCCAGGTGTCCTGCGAGACGCGCGGCCGCTGATAGCCGATTTCTGTCGAGAGGCTGACGCCGAGTGGCCAGCCCCAGGAGTCGGGCACGCGGATGCGCGGCCTGATGTGATCACCGACCCATTGCCAGCCTTCGTGTCCGCTGGCGTACGTGAAGAGATAGAACCCCGTCTCGAACCAAGGCGTCCAGCCGTGCGTGATCTCCAGTGTCTCGTGCTCGGCGTCCTCAGTCGGCCACAATCCGTCCTGGACGGATCTTCTCCCATCCGCCGTGAAGTTGGAATGCAGCTCGAACATGGTCGTATCACGCCCGATCGTCTGAGCGCCATAGACTTGTATTTCGTAGTTGTCTTGCGCCCGGGCGGCGAGTGGCGCGAGCACAGCAAGCGCTATAACTAATCGCACACGCGACGAAACCAGGTCAGCAGCTGTTCGAGTCCCATGCGATCCTGTTCGTCGAACGCCCCCGGTCGATCGCTGTCGATGTCGAAGACGGCGATGAGCGTACTGTCGGCGTCAAAGACTGGAACGACGATTTCCGAGCGCGAGCGCGCATCACACGTAATGTGCCCGGGGAACGCGTGGACGTCCTCGACAATCACCGTGGTTGCCCTCGCGGCCGCCGTACCGCAGACTCCGCGGCCGAACTGGATCTCGAGGCACCCCAGTGTGCCTTGATACGGACCTACGCGCAGCAGCTGGCCATCGTTGACCACGCGGTAAAATCCCGTCCACAGATGACGGAACCCATGATGCACGAGTGATGAGATCGTCGCCATCGCGGCGACCGGGTCGGTGATGCCCTCGAGGAGGGCATCGACGTGTGTGGCGAGCTGCTGGTACGCGTCCGATTTGGGCAAGCCTGTGAGGTCCGGCGTCTCGTCCGCCATGCCCCAAGCTAACGGGCTCGAGTACGCTCCAGCAGCTCCGACAGTTCTTCGGCACGAAGTGTCGCCAACCGTGACGCGCATCTCGCTTGGCGCTCATCGTCGCCTTGTCGCGCGCAATCGCGACGCCGGCTGGCTTCCCACCCGGCCTCGGCCCGCTGAAGCTCGCGCACCGCCGATGCTCCTCCCTTCCTTCTGAGCGCGACGACGAGCGACGCGTACACGCGATCCAGGCGCGTGGCCGCGCGTTTCTCTACGACAGGCACGACGGCTGATGCCGGCGTGACGGTCGCGCTTGGCTCATTGGCCGTCACGGCGACCGCCGGGAGCGACGGCACGTCACCGTAGGACTCGGCGACGGTCGTCGGAGCCGGTCGCGTGCTGACCTGCGCCCAACGCAGTCCGACGGCGAGGACCAGCGCCGCGGCGAGCAGCACGGCCGGGGCCCACAGTCGACGTCCCGATACCGTGAGCCGTGGCGGGATCACGACCGGCAGGTCGCCATTCCAACGCACCTCGAGGCGACCCGCCGAGAGCGTCCTCGGAGCGCGCGGGCGGAACGATGGCGCCGGCCGCTCGGCCACGGGGCCCGCGGCCGACGTACGCCGGCGGACGAGGCGTGGCTCGTCGACGCCCGTATCGCACAAGAAGGCCAGCAAGACATCGGCGCTCGCCCACCGTTCGTCGGGATCTTTTTTGAGGCAGCGCTCGACCGCTTTGCGCAGTCGATCCGGGACGTCCGGTCGACGGTCGATAAGCGATGGCGTGTCCTCGCATTTCTGGCTGTAGATGAGCGAGTACAGCGTCTCGCTTTGCCACGGCCGCTCGCCGACGAGCAGCTCCCAGGCGACGAGGCCGAGGCTGAAGATGTCGCTGCGGCCGTCGACGGGTCCACCGTCGAGCGACTCCGGCGACATATAGGCGGGCGTACCGATGGCGACGCCGCTGGCGGTGACGGTTCCCTCGAAACCGATGCGGCGCGCTACACCGAAGTCGGCGAGCAGCACGCGGCCGGACTCGCCCTCGACGAAGATATTGCCGGGCTTGACGTCGCGGTGGACGATGTTCCGTCCGTGCGCGTAGACGAGCGCGCTTGCGACCTCGGCCATCACCGTCGCGACAAACTCGATACTTTGTGGCCCCTCGCGATCGAGCACAGCGCGCAGTGACTCGCCCGTGACGAGCGGCATCGTGTAGTAGAGCAGGCCGTCCGCTTCGCCGGCGACGAGCAGTGGCACGATATGCGGATGCTGCAGCCCCGCGACCAGTCGGATCTCTCGCCGGAAGCGCTCGATTCCCTCGCCAGCGGCGAGCTCGGGCGGAAGAACTTTGATGACCACTGGACGGTCCAGCTCGGTGTCGCGAGCGGCGTAGACGCGGCTCTGCACGCCGCCACCGAGTTCGGAGCCGACTTCGTATTCTTTACCGATCGCCGCCTGCAGGCGCTCCCGCAGATCGCTCGTCACGTTGCTTCCACCACTCAGGGTAAAGAAGCAAGCGTCGCGCCACTAATCCAGTGCGATTCCCAACCTTTCGGCGATTACGGTTCGCAGCGCTGCATACACGGCCCAATCGAGCAACGAGCCGGCGCTCTCTCGCAAATGTTCGATCGCGTCGGTCTCGGCCATCATCTCGCGGTAGGCGCGACGTGAGGTCAGCGCGACAAAGGCGTCGGCGCCGGCGAGGATGCGACCGCCGATCGAGATCGCGGAGCCCTCCAGGGCTCGGGGATACCCGGTCCCGTCGTAATGCTCGTGGTGATCGTGGACGTAGTCGAGCACGACGCCGAGGTGATTGAGCGGCGCGAGGATCTCGAGCCCGATGCGCACGTGGTCTTGGACGTGATCGAACTCTTCGGGCGTCAGCGGGCCGTTCTTGTGCAGGACATCCTCCCGTGTGCCGATTTTGCCGATGTCCGCCAGCCGCCCGGCGAGGCGGACATTTTCGACCGTCTCGGCGTCGAGGCCGAGCGTCTGGGCGACCTGACCGGCGAGCTCCGATACGCGGGTAGAGTGACCCTTGAGGTACGGATCCTTGGCCTCCATCGCCTTGAGGAGCGCCTCGGCTGTGCTGATCGTCAGTGCCCGTAGCCCTGCTTTTTCGCGCTCGAGCGCCGCCGTTCGCGACGCGACGGCCTCGCGCAGCGCTCGCTGCGATCGACGGCGGGTGGCCGCTCGCTCGGAGAGCGCGCGCTCGATCGACTCCTTCATGGAATCGATCTCGATCGGCTTGGTCACGTAGTCGACGGCCCCTGCCCTGAGCGCCTGGGTGGCGGTTTCGGCCTCGTTGACCGCGCTGACCATGATGATCGCGAGCTCGGGGTCGATGTCCCGCGCGCTGGGGATCACCTCCAGGCCGCTCAGCTGGGGCATCCGCACATCGCAGAGCATCGCCGCGAACTTGCCCCGGACCAGCATCGCGAGGGCCGCCTGGCCCGAATCGGCCGTCTCTACCGAGTAGCCGAGTGAGGCGAGAACGGTCCCGAGGGAGCGGCGGACGGCCGCATCGTCATCGACGACCAGCAATGGCAAGGCACGTGTTTCTTGGGCGGTGGGCGGCACGATAATAAGACCGTTCCTAGGCGAGGTGAGCAACATCGTTGGATACACTACTATTCAATTATGACGGGAACCGTGACTCTCGACGCTCTATGGATGCCGTTCACGGCGAACAAGGCATTCAAGCGGGCGCCGCGTCTCCTGGTGTCGGCCCAGGGGATGTATTACACCGGAGCCGACGGCCGCCGCATCCTCGATGGAGCGGCTGGATTGTGGTGCGTGAACGCCGGGCATTGCCGCGAGGCGATCGTCAGCGCCATCCAGAACGAGGCGGCCGAGCTCGACTACGCGCCGGGCTTTCAGCTCGGTCACCCGCTCGCGTTCGAGCTCGCCTCCCGATTGGCCGCGATTCTCCCAGGCGATCTCGCGCACGTGTTCTTCTCGAACTCGGGGTCCGAGGCCGTCGACACGGCGCTCAAAATCGCGCTCGCCTACCATCACGCGCGCGGGGAGCCCTCGCGCACGCGCTTCGTCGGCCGCAACAGAGCGTACCATGGCGTGGGATTTGGCGGTCTCGCGGTCGGCGGCATTGAGAACAATCGCAAGCAATTCGGCACCGGTCTGCCTGGCGTCGATCATATCATCGACACGCACCTTCATCCGACGAACGCTTTTTCGCGCGGCCAGCCGAAACACGGCGTGCACCTGGCGGACGATCTCGAGCGGGTCATTCGTGAACGCGGGGCGGATTCGATCGCCGCGGTCATCGTCGAACCCGTGGCCGGCTCGACGGGCGTTCTGGTTCCCCCGGTAGGCTATCTCGAACGCCTGCGCGAAATCACGTCTCGTCACGGGATTCTATTGATCTTCGACGAGGTCATCACGGGTTTCGGTCGTTTGGGCGCGCCGTTCGCCGCCGAGTATTTCAATGTCGTCCCGGACATCATGACGGTGGCCAAGGGGATGACGAACGGCAGCGTCCCAATGGGAGGGACCTTTGTTCGTGAGGGCATCTACGAGACCCTCATGAACGCGACGGAAGGTGGCATTGAGCTGTTCCATGGCTACACATATTCGGGCCATCCGTTAGCGGCCGCGGCGGGACTAGCCGCGCTCGATGTCTATGAAAGCGAGGGCCTCTTCGATCGAGCGGCATCGCTCGCGGACCGGTTCGCCGATGCCGCGCATGCGTTGCGCGGATTGCCGCACGTGATCGACATCCGCAACATCGGTCTGGTCGCGGCGATCGAGCTCGAGCCGCGCGGGGTACCGGGCGTCTCGACGCGGGCGTTCGATACCTTCGTGGATTGCTTCGATCAAGGCGTGCTGATCCGGACTACGGGCGACACGATCGCGGTGTCACCACCACTCATCATAGAGCCGGAGCAGATCGACCGGCTATTCGAGACGATCGCGACCGCGCTCCGCCGAACGCAGTAGCGCGACCGCTACCGTGTCGTCGTGTGTGGCGACCTGACCGCCACACACGCGGAGCAGTTGGTCGGCGGCGATGATAGCGCCGCTCGACACTGGTGTGCCGAGGGGCGCGCCGGCGTTCACCGCGCGTACGGTCATTCTCACGGTATCCGGTGCGCCGCGCTCCGCCGCGACCTGGATCCATCCGCGGCCGTTGAGCGCGTCGCGAGCACCGGCGACGAGCGTCACGAGGAGCCGGACGACCCGCGTGGGGTCGATCGCCACCGTGGGGAGCCCCTCGGCGAAGTCGAGGGTGACGGAGGCCTCTTCGCCAGCGACGATTTGCAGCAGTCGCCACACATCGTGGGTGGTTACGGCGAGGTCGACGGATCCGCTCCCGGGGAGTGGTCGAGCGAGCGTCGCGAATTGGCGCGCGACGGCAGCGGCGGTGTGTGAGACGCGGGTAATACGGCTCGTGTCGCATGACGCCGGGCTCACGCGGGCGAGTGTATCGATAGTATCGATCGCGGCGCCGAGGTAGCGTACGACGGCATCGCTGGTCTCGTCACTGGCGGTGACGGCGGCGAGGCGTTCCATCTCCGCGACCGCGCCGACACCGAGAGCGCGCAGGGTCTCGATGTCGTGCTCGCTCCAGTCGTGCGGTTTCATATCGTAGACGCAGCAGCTGCCGAGGGCGAGTCCGGCGCGCGTGACGAGTGGGACGCCGAGGCAGGCGACGACGCCGAGGGCTCGCACGGACGGAAACGTCGAGAAGACGGAGTCGACGCGCGCGTCGCGAATAGCCAGCACGTCGCCGGTGCTGGCGATGATGGCTTGGCAGAACGAGGGTCGCATCGTAGTACCGCCGGCGGCGGCGATCGCGGGCGGGACGCCGGTCAGTCCGACCCACACATCGCGTTCGGCGTCGACGAGGGAGACGATGGCAACGGGCGCATCGAGCAGCCGCGCGGCGACGGCGGCGAGTCGTTCGAATCGATCTCGGGGCCCGCGTCCTTCAGGCAGCCCCGTGGCGCGGACCGCGGCCAGGCGACGCGTATCCGCCGTGATGCGCGCATATCGGCGCGCGGCGTTCGGCTGCGTCGTCGGCATCGGTCACAAACTTAAGCGTCAGCGGTCCTGTTCGAATACCTCGAGAGCAGTACAGCCGAGGAAGTCGGCGATACGGGACTTAAGCGCGGAGCTGCCTTTGCGGTCGCCGTTCAGAACGAGCGTCAGATGGTTATAGCTGACGCCGAGACGGCGGGCGGCATTGGCCATGGTGACCTCGTGCATGGTGGCCGCCGCGCGGAAGGCCGCCTTGCGCTGTATCCGGGTTGGCCATGTCTGGCGTGTTGGCCGCGTCATTCGCCACTTAAGTGCGCCTCCGGCGAGCGATTGTCGCCTTCGTTGCCAGTTCGTTGCTGTTTAGGATCGCGCTTCGGTGGCGCTTCGCCACGGCCCTCTTCTTCGTCGAACCATTCGAGCAGCAGGCCGATCCACAGGTCTCGGCCCTCAGGCGGCGCGAACGCCAGCGAGGATATGAGATCAGTCACCGTCGCGAGCCGCGACTCCAGGTCGTTCACCTTGGCGACCAACGCGTCGAGCTCGCGGCCGGCGGGAAGTTCGGCGGCGTTCATGGCGTGGCCTCCGGCCCGAGGGCTGCCGCGATCTCCGCCTCGATCTCCGCCGAGCTATGCCCGCACGTCAGGCATTTGCCCTCGAACATCGACGGCCCGCCATCCATGTAGCCGCACCCGCCGCGGATCTCGTTATCCGCCCGCCACGGACATGGACCCAGGCAATGGCAGTGTAGCCAGCACGTTCCGGGCGTGCCGAACCAGTCGTGATTCTCGGAGAGATGCGAACCGGTCGGCGGCACATTGAGCCCAAGCGCAACCTCGGCATCTCGCACGCGCATGAACTCATCGACATAGCGCATCTGTGAGCCAGGCGCGGTCTCCGCCGCTTCCCTCATCAGCCGACATAGTTCTTCATGCCGAGCGATCAGACGCCGCGCCTCTTCGAGACGAATCTCCTTCCGAGTCGCCGTGGTGCCACCCCCGAAGAAGAATCTCATGCCTTGGCCTCGCGCGGCGGCAGGAGGGCCGCAATGTTATCTACAGCGGTATCGGCAAGCCGGAAGCTCGAATTGATTATCTCGCGGATCTCGTCGCTGCTATCGAAGCCAGAGTGCCAGGCTGCCGCGTCGGCGAGGAGACTGCGGAGGGCGTCGACCATCTCCCAGGTGAAGCCGAACGGGTTGCCGTGGAGAGCGAGGGCCGCGACAGTGTGGAGCTGCTCAGGACCGGCGATTGCTACGACCTGCGACACGCGGCCGCGAACGGCGACGACACTCGTTCCGCCGACATCGTCAGGCGGAATATCGCGGATGCCGATCTCGTTTGTCGGACCGGTTTGATCTTCGACGTTGAACGCAGTGTGCGTCCAGAATTCCACGCGCCCATAGGGCTCGTCCTGTCCCCGGCGAATGATGAAGTCTGCATCGCCGCGTGGCCCGAAAACCCTCCCCCACTCCTCAGCAGTCAGCGCCGGCTTGATCTCGTCGCTCATTTTCCATCCTCCACTTTCGGCAGTGCGCCGGCCATCTGCTCGGCCAGCCCGCGCTCTTTCGCCGCGCGCCGCTGTAGGTATTTCGCCATCAGTTGAGGATTGTGCGTGTCGCCAATCCACGCCATAGCCTGGATGGGGTCGCCGGTCAGATCGAGCGCATTTCCCCCTGCCCCGCGGCGGAACGAATGGCTGCCGCGCTGGTCGAGCCAGTCCACGCCGACGCGCTTCTCCGCGGCGTGGAGTGCTGAGTTGTACGCCGACTGACCGTACGCGACATCGCGCACCCGGTACTTGCCGAGCCCGGAGAAGAAGACCCGCGGACCGTGGTAGCGACAGACTTGCCGCCAACCCAGTGCGACCCACAGCGCCTCAGCCACCGGACCGGGCAGCGGCTGCGGCCGCGCCGGCTTCTTCATCTTGTCGGTCTTGCTCGGCCAGACGATCGTGCCGCCGAAGACGAGCTGCTCCACGCCATCCACGACCTCGGTCGTGAGCGTGAGCTCGACGTCGTCCCAAGCGAGCCGCCGCGCCGCGTCGATCCGCGGTCCGCAATAGGCCATGAGCGTCGTCAGCACCCAGGGGCGCCATTGCTTGCCATGCCGCGGATCCCACGCGGTCAAGAGCTTGGCCGCCTCCTCAGGCGTGTACTCCGGGATGATCGCGGCGGTTGTGCCCCGCGGCGCCTTGTACCGGTATGAGATGACCTTGTTCGGCGCGATGAGGTCGCGGTCGACGCCGAACGCGAAGACGCGCTTCACATCCGCGAGGTAGTGCCGCGTCTGGTTCGGAGTGTGGCCCTTGCCGTGGCGGCCGCCTGTCGTCAGCAGCGCCCGCTTGAACAGGTCGAACGTCTCGCGCGTGATGAGATCGCACGCGGTGTTGCGGCCAGCGAAGTGCTCGAACTTCCGCCAGTGATGGGCGTAGTTGCCCTCAGTCGTCGGCGCCCAGTGGTCCGACTCGGCCGTGCTATACGCCTGCCAGAGCTCGCCCAGCGTGAGCGCGCCGTCGGGGCCGCGCGCGGGGATAGACGTCCGCGCCTCGTACAGACCCTCGGCGAACGCCTTCATCTCCTTGCGTGTCGCCGCGGTGTTTGGCCGCGACTCCGTCTTCCGTTGGCCGTTCTCGCGCCAGCGGACACGGACGTACTCGATCCCGCCGACCTTCTCGACGAACACGCGGACGCGAAAGGACCGAACGCGGCCGAGGACGAGGATGGTGCGCGTCGAACTCATCTCGTGGTCCGCAGCTGCTTGCGCACCGCGTCCGCCGCCGACTTGAGATGCTCCGGAACGATCTCGCCGATGAGAGTATCGCGCACCTCGCGGCCAGCTTCGAGAAGCGCGTTAAGCCGTGCTATCTCGGCGTCCTTGGATTTCAGCTGATCCATCGCGTCGTTGAGCTTATCGTCCGATACCGCCGCAGCCTCATATGCTTCGACCGCTTCACGCCGCCACGTCGCATGCGCCACGTTCAGCCGTTCCACTTCGGCGATGTACTTGGGCCAGCCTTGGCGAGCGGCGACGATAAAGGCGGCATTGCGGTCGATCTCAGATTCGCCGCCCCCGTAAGTATCGTCGTCCGTGACGATCTGACTCGCGATGAGCCACTCACTCGCGCCATGCTTGTCCGCAACGATTTCTGGATCTGGTCCCGGCCGCGTGTACCATGGCCCGCGCGTCGCCTTCTCGCACAGCGCCTTATCTCTCTCCAGTTCCTCAGCCGTGATCGTCACGCGGCCCCCCTGCGCCCGGCGATGCGCCCAGCCTCGCGTGCAGCTGCGACGTCAGCTCGGCGCTCGACGACTACCGCTCGGTACCAGCGCTGCCGCCGCTCGATCTTCGCGTGACCGTCACGAGCCCACTGCGCGAACCGGGCGCGGAGCCATTCGACGGTATGGCCGGAGCGCAGCCGGGCGTCGTCCTCGGAAATGAACGTCAGGTAATCGGCGGCCGACTCCTTCACAGCGTCCAGGATCTGCTCGATCAGGTCCACGCGCACAGTCTCCGCGTGCTTCCTGAGCACGGCCAGGTCGCCGCGGTAGTCCGCAATGACTTGCTCGAGCGTCGGCGTCATCTCAGCCCGTCCGGGAACAGGATCGCGCCGGCACGCCGGTTCCGATCGGGCATGCGCTCCATGAGGCCGAGCGAGGAGAGCGTGGATTCGTTCTTGTCGAACCCGCTGGACTTCATCGACTGACCGCTGCCGCTGGCCAGGTCCTCACGGCTCACGGGCTCGGGATACGCAACCACCAGCAGCTGCAGCATGAGGCGCTGAGGTCCAGAGAGCTTCGCGTACCACGCGTCGTGCAGTGCGTCCAGGCTCGCCGGCGCCGAATCCGCACGAGCCAACTGGCGCCCGGTCTGCGAGAGTCGGACGAAGCCGCCCTGCACGCGTTCGATCAAGCCGGCGCTCGACAGCGTGCTCATGTTCTTGTCGAATCCGCTGGACTTGGAGGACTGGTTCGAGTACACGGCGACATGGGAGCGCGCGACGTGTTCGACGCCGATCGCCTCGAAGCTGGCCAGCGCGTCGAGCATGCGCTGCTGCGGTCCGGATGGCACGAAGCCGTCGATGTTGCCGCGCTCGGCAGCCAGCGCGCGCTCAATTTCCGGCGTGAGCCCAACAGATGGACGGTGGCCATTCGTCGAGGGTACTGGCGGTGCAGCCGCCACGGCCGCTGCTGCCCCAGATTTCAATTCGCCTGTCATGCCAGCCAGGCCGTTCGCGATCTTCCACGCCATGTCTTCGAACGGCGCGAGGGACTTGCCGAGGATCTTCCGCTCGCGTTGCCAGGCCACATCAGCCTTCGCCACCGCAGCTGCGACCGCGCGCTCCACGGCCTGAGGATCGACCGCCGGCTGGCCTTTCTTCGTGCCGCGCAGCTCGCGCTCTAGTTCGCGGATGCGGCGCTGCGCCTCCTCGATCGTCTTCGCTTCCTCGGCCGCCTGGCCGGGCAGGTCCGCGAGCCGTTCGAGCATCTTCTTGACAGCCGCGGGCGCAGGCGGCGCGACAGCTCCGACTTCGCCTGGCTCCGGATGCCGTGTCTGGACTTCGCCAGTCCGCACGAGCGTGACCGTGTTCGCGATCGCGGGGCCGTACGCGTAGAACTCGCCCGGCTCAAGCCGCGGTAGCGTGCCACGGCGTTCCTTGTCGAACCCTAGCTCGTCGCCGGCGCGCTTCACGTCGACGTCGAGGCCCGTCCGCCCGATGAGCTTATTGAGCAGCTCGGCGGCGACATCCTTGTGGAGCTTGGATAGACGCTGCGTCGCAGCGCACAGGCAGTAGCCGCGCTTCCGGCCCTGCGTCGCCGTGATCGTGACCGCCTCGAGCGACTCCGCCTGGCCAGCCTCCGGTGCGAAGACGTGCGACTCGTCGAGCCCGACAAGCAGCGGCCGCCACAGCTCGCGCGGCAGGTGCATCAGCTCTTCGAGGAAGAGGCGGACGTAGCGGCGGCGCTCTGGCAACGAGAGGTCGTAGAGATCGATCACGGCCGACGCGCCGAGCTCCATGAGCCGGCGACAGAGGAGCTTCGCCGTCTTGGGATCGGTCGCAACATCACCCTCGCGCCCAGCGAGCACGTACGGGAATTTCTCGCGCAGCGATGAATACTCGCCTTCCGGGTCAAGAACGATCTGCTGCACCCGGCCGTGAGTCTGTTCGAGCAGGTACCGCATCGCGCGGGATTTGCCGCCGCCCGAATTGGCCTGGATGAGCAGCCGCGACGCGACAAGGCGAGTCAGGTCGACGGGCACGCCAGAGCCGCCCTTGAATGTGATGAGCGGCGTGCTCACGCGGACTTCGCCTCCGCGGCAGGTACGCGGTCATGCTCAAGGATCTGCTGCTCGAACTGCGCGATCGCGCGCGCTGCCTGGCGCTGAGTTAGGCCGTTGCTGAGGCCCTTCTCGATCCAGGCCCGCTGCTCGCGCGTAATCGCCGCATGCTTCTTCATGTCCTCGAGCTTATCGCGCTGCTCCTGACGGAGCGGCTCGGTCTCCGACTCGTCGCCCAGCTTCGCGGGCGTGCCAACCGGCTTGACGGCCCCGTCCCCATACGGATCCTGGGTCTGCTGACGGGCCGTTTCCTTCTGCGCGTCCACCGATCGCGCGGGGATATGCTGGGCCTCGAGGTACTTCTTTCTGTCCTTCTCGGCACGGGCCGCGTTCTTCTCGATCAGCTGCTTGCGGATCTTGAGAATCGCCTGTTGGAGCGACTCTGGGACGACGCCGAGCGTGGCGTTGCGCTCCGCGACCGACAGGGCTTTCCGATCGGCCTTGTCGTCGAGGACGCGCTTCTTTTCCTTCGTCTTGTTGCCCTGGCTGTCGCGGATGGCGACCTCGTTGTACCAGGGATAAAACGCGATGCCGATATCTTCGAGGCCCGAGCGCATGCACCGCGCCTTCATCATGACGCGCATCCCGATCTCGCCGTGGCGCGTCACCTCTTCTTCGATGATATCCAGGTACCGGATCGGGAAGCCCATCTCGGCACGAATGCGTGCCATCTCCTGGGCGCCGACGACGCCGAAGCCGACCACCTGCGTTTTCCCGTCGACCTTGAAGTCGTAAAACCAGGACTCGTTCACCTCATCGGCGATCGCGCGCAGCATCTTGTCCGTATCGAGCTGCCCCATGATCGCCGCGACTTCATGCGGCGAGGCCTCGCGGGTGATGGTCCCACGCTCGATGATTTTGTCGAGTAGGCTTTGCTCCTCCTGCGCCTCGACGACCGCGCGCGACGGCGCGAATTCGGATGGGACGGTCATTTTGCCCCCGCGGTATAGTCGCGAAGCGCCGCTTCGAGCCGCGCGTCGACGTAATCGATATCGTCCACGAACTGATCCCGTGCGACCCGCAGCGCGGCGCGCGCGTTGTTGATCTGGCCGGCGAATGACTCCGGCGTGATCCGCTCCGCGGCACGGTACCGGAGATAGTCACGCACCAGGAGCGCCGCGGCCAAGAGGCCGAAGAGGATGACAGCGAACAGAAAGAGCGGGAAGAACGGCGAATCCGGATTGGCCTGGGCCGCCGCGGGCGGGATGGCGTTCATAGATCACCCCGCGGATCATAGGTCACGGACAACTCCTGCAGCTCGCAACCGAGGTCATTCACGCCGATCTCGACTTCGAGGGCCACCTTCTTGCGCGAATCC
>Ga0210409_10004116_pt1 | contig 15832 bp, 11 predicted proteins | sample IncBWH17MmetaG_FD_161649 | JGI IMG/M metagenome (GOLD analysis project Ga0210409, IMG submission 161649) | Forest soil microbial communities from Barre Woods Harvard Forest LTER site, Petersham, Massachusetts, United States - Inc-BW-H-17-M | ecosystem: Environmental > Terrestrial > Soil >...
CCGCAGCGTCGGGCAGGCCGACGGTGTGGAAGTGATCCTCAGTCGTCTTAATGCCCGAGACGTCGACTTCCACTTCAATAATGTTCGCGTCGATCCCGTATACCGCCGCGCTAAAGGTTTTATAGAGCATGCAGAGGAGTGCGGGCCTCAAGAACCGTGATGGTCTCTTGAGCGTGCGCACACCTTTTCAGCGTAGGACCTCGATCATAGCGGCGACGGTGACAGTGGTCACTTGTTGGGGTGACGCTTTAAAGCAGAATTCCGCAAGTGCCGGCAGACGTATCAAGACTTCCAACAAAGAATGCTGTTCACGCCGGGCAACGTGCTTTACGATGCATCCAGACGCCCCTTCCCCGGGTACTGCGCCGGACCTGGGCTCGCTTTGCCTATGGCTGCGGAACAGAATCGTCCCCCGCGTTCGCAGCGCTCCCCGGGCCACCTGGAGCAGGAAGAAACTCGCCTATGGCGTCTCGCGCTGTGGTTTCTGGTTTTGCTGGCAGCGGGGTTATCCGCCGTGTTGTGGGAACGCCTCGAGGCAATCCCCTATCACTTGGGCGCAATTGCGCCTGGCCTGCTGTTACTCGCCATTCTGTTCGCCGCTTATGCTTACGGAAGAAAGCGCGAGGTTTCCGATCTCAAGGTGTTGCTGAAAGATCTGCAGGATCGAGTGGGAGTAACCCCCTCCGAAGACCAACTCGACCAGCTCAGCCAGGTCATTCTGCGTTCTCAACGCAGCTTTAAGGAATTGATTGACTCCTTCGATGATGTGGCATGCGCCATTTCGCTCGATGGAACCTTCCGAACGGTAAATCGCCGTCTTACTGACCTATTCCATCTGACGTATTCCGAGATCGTCGGCCATAAAATCGACGAATTTTGCGACTCCCCGACCCGAGCCGAAGTAGAAGCTGGCATCGGCCGCTTCATCGAGACGCGGCGCTGGGCTGGCGTCGTGCCCCTGAAATTAAAAAACACGTCGCGCATGCTTTATTTCGATTGCGTCCTGAATGCCATCGTGAAAGGCGATGAGGTAGTCGGAGCAAGCATGTTGGCGCGCGACATTACCGAGGAACGGGAAAAGGAGCGCCGGTTCACGGAGTTGTTTGAAACTCTTCAGGAGGGCGTCTATTTCAGCACCCCGGAAGGCAAGTTGCTGGACGTGAATCCCGCAGTCGTCACAATGCTTGGTTATTCGCGCAAGGAAGATGTACTGGCTCTCCAGCCCACGGAACTGAATTTTGATCGCAGCCAGAGCCCGGTACTGGGACGTGTGGCGGACGATCGCGGAGGAGTGCGCACGCGCGAGATCACCGTCCGTCGACGCGATGGGTCGCCTGCGTTGTGTCTGGATTCATCCCGCGCCGTTTGGGACACCGCTGGCAAGATCATTCGCTACCAGGGCACACTGATCGACATCACCGAGAGACGCAAGATGGAAACCCAGATTCATCAGCAAGAACAGTTTCGACAACGGCTGCTCGAAAGCTTCCCGGACTTGATTCTCGTCGCGGACCTTCAAGAGCGCTATACCTTCGCCAGTGCGCGTATCCGCGACCTGCTTGGACACCGACCCGAGGAACTGGTGGGTGAGAAGATTGAACAACTTCAAGACCATTCCCCCGAGTTCATTTCTCTTTATCGGGATGTTGCAAGCGGGAAGCAGTTATTCGGAGCGTCGGAGTACCGCGCGCGCCACCGCGATGGAACTTGGCGAACGATGCGTGCCTCGGCGAGCCAACTCTTCGATGCAGAGAATAAACTTAGCGGTGTCATCATCTCGGTTCGAGATATTACGGTCGAGAAGAAACTCGAAGAGCAGATCATCCAGAGTGAACGTTTGGCGGCAATGGGACAAATGCTGGGTGGCTTCGCCCATGAATTGAACAACCCTCTCACGACGCTGCTGGGGATGAGTGAGCTTCTGAAGGATGGAGAGGCCAATGAGTCTCGTGCCAAGCAACTCGGCATGCTGCACCAGCAGGCGCGTCGTGCCACAGAGATCGTTCAGAATCTGATGTACTTCTCCCGGCCCACCGCGCCAGGGAAGGCACTGGTTGAGATCGGACAATTGGTCGACCGAACACTTCACCTGCAGGCGTATGCGCTGCGGAAAGCAAATGTCACTGTCGATTTCCTGAAAACCGATGGACTTCCCCAGGTTCTTGCAGATCCCCATCAGCTAATGCAGGTTTTCCTAAACCTCATCCTGAACGCAGAGCAGGCCATTCGTGAAATCCGCGAGAAGGGAACGCTACGGATTCGCACTGGAAAAACGGATCATACCGTTTGGGCCAGCTTTCAGGATGACGGTCCGGGCATCTCGGCTGAAATCCTTCCGAACATCTTCGATCCGTTCTACACGACCAAAAGGCCGGGACGCGGCACCGGGCTCGGACTGAGCATCTGCAAAGCTGTCCTGAAAGAGCACGGCGGAAATGTTGAGGCCACCACGGCCTCGGGCGGCGGCGCGATTTTCACCGTCTCTCTGCCGATCGCCCCACGCGGCTGATCTTCTCGCTATACTGACGAAACTCGACGACTTCTATGTCTATCCTTCAAGGTCAAACAGCTCTGGTTACAGGAGGCTCACGCGGAATCGGGCGTTCGATCGCTGTATATCTTGCCCGAGCCGGAGCGCGCGTGATCATTCACTACCACCAGAATCGTGCCGCTGCTGAATCGGTCGCCAGAGAGATTGGCGGCGCGGAACTGTTGCGGGCTGACATGGCATCGATCAAGGAGATCGATGACCTGGTTGGCTCGATGCGTGAGACGCGTCTCGATGTGCTGGTGAACAACGCGGGTGTCTGGGGTCCGACTCCACTAGGATCGACACCTGTGGAACGCTTGGAGACGATGCTTGACGTCAACGTGAAGGCGGTGTTTTGGCTGACGCAGGCACTCCTTCCCCGCTTGCGTGATGGCGCGAGAATCATCAACGTATCTTCTCTCGCTGCGCGAATCGGCCGCGCTGGCGGCAGGAGTCTATATGGGGCGAGCAAGGCGGCAGTTGACGCCTTCACGCGCAATTGGGCGCTGGAATTGGCACCTCGGAAGATTCGGGTCAACGCAGTGGCTCCCGGCTACATTGACACCGACATGACAGCTGAACATTTCTCTGACCCGAGAGTTCTTCAGCATGCAGTTGACCGGCAGCCCTTTGGTCGGTTGGGCCACGCGGATGAAGTTGCCGAGGTCGTGTTGTTTCTGTGCTCGCCAGCCTCCAACTGGATCACCGGCGAGTCGGTCAATGTGAGCGGTGGCTTCGTCGTCTGAAATCTCGAACTGATTTATCGCTCCACCGCCATCGCCACCGCATTGCCTCCACCCAAACAGAGTGCAGCGATGCCCCGGCGCACATCCCGGCGGATCATTTCATAGATCAAGGTCACCAGGACCCGAGCACCGCTCGCCCCGATCGGATGACCGATGGCGACCGCGCCCCCATTGACGTTGACCTTGGTCGTATCAAGCCCAAGCTCGCGAATCACCGCAAGAGCCTGCACCGAGAAAGCTTCATTCAGTTCGTACAAGTCAACCTCGTCTTTTTTCCACCCAGTCTTCTCCCAAATCTTTCGAACAGCGCTCACGGGAGCCATCATCACCCATTTGGGTTCAATCCCGCTGGTTGCCTGCGCAACGATGCGAATCATGGCCGGCGCCCCGAGTTCCTTGGCTTTCTGAGCACTCGTCACGACGACCGCCGCGGCACCGTCGTTCACCCCAGGAGCATTCCCCGCCGTGACAGTTCCGTCTTTCTTGAACGCGGGTTTCAGGGAACGCAGGACCTCGATCGTGGTGTCCTCTCGGGGACTCTCATCCTTGTCGAAGATCACAGGTGCCGCACCCTTCTTTTTGGACGGAAGTTCCACGGGAACGACCTGGGCTTTGAAACGGCATTCCTTGATCGCCGCAATCGCCTTGCGATGCGAGCTCACTGCAAATTCGTCTTGTTCTTCTCGCGTGATGCCGTATTTCTCGGCGACGTTCTCGCCAGTGATGCCCATGTGATAGTCGTTATAGATATCCCATAGCCCATCGTGCACCATGGAGTCGACAATCGTGGAATTGCCGAGACGATACCCCTTTCGCGCTTGCGGAAGAAGATAAGGCGCGTTCGTCATCGACTCCATCCCACCTGCTACAACAATCGAACTGTTTCCCGTCTGGATTGCTTGCGCCGCGAGTGCCACAGCTTTGAGTCCTGAGCCACAAACCTTGTTGATTGTCATGGCACCTGTCTCGGGCGCTAATCCACCGTAGATCGCGGCCTGACGCGCAGGATTTTGACCGAGTCCAGCCGACACAACATTGCCCAGGATGCATTCATCCACCAACTTCGGATCCAGGTCGGCGCGCTTCACCGCCTCTCGCACCGCGATTGCCCCCAGTTGCGGTGCACTGAAATCCGAGAGACTTCCCTGAAACTTGCCTACCGGTGTGCGGCATGCCGAGATAATGACGACATCGTCCAAACCCGCCATAAATCTGCTCCTTAATGAGTTCTCACTCTTGATTATAGATCGGACAGTCTCAGAATTCTTACTGGTGAACGCGGAGGTCGAGACTGCGATCACGAACATCTGATGCGATGAATGCACGAGCGACCCCTGAAAACAGAAGTGCGTTTTCGCTAGTGTTCATCGCGTTCAGGTGAAGACCGCCTGCAGTGATGCTTGAAGATTTCATCACGCGACGCGATTGCGGTGACTTTAGTGCGAAGGTCGAGCATGCTTTATACGTCATTTTTCTCTTGACATCATTTTTCAATGACTCTATACATTCAAACAGTTGCAACTGAAGACCGTTGCATGATCCATGAACAATGGAAAGGGAGAATAGATCAATGGCAACCAAGAAGAAGGCAGCAAAGAAGAAAAAGAAACACTAGAAGTCAGGTTCAAAAAGGCAAATGGGGGACGCGTAAAGCGTCCCCCAAAGTTTTTTAGGGTGATATTCGCAGCTCGATCCGACCAACTACATCTGCGACACTTTTCCTCCCAGACTTCCTCGATCACAACTTTCTGAATTGTGTTTTGAAACGCGATCTCTGGGTCGACGCTGATTTCGGGTCCGCTAGCTGGTTGCGGCTTTGTGGGCGGCCGCCGGATTGTGGAGCTGCTTTTCGGTCGCGGGGCAGAGATTGCGATAGGAGCAGAAGCGGCAGTGGTAGCCAGGCTTGGGATCGAACTCGTTTGCGTCGATGCGTTCGGCGACATCTTTTACCTTGGCTTTGGCTTCATCGAGCTGCAGCCGATCGCGCGAAGTCGTAACCGCAGCAGCCTCTTCCAGGTTGTAGAAGATGAGGCGGTCAGCTTGGTATCCCCACTTCTCGCGGGCTGCGATCGCATAAATTGACAGCTGCAAACTCTTGTCAGCATCCTCCTGCGCGCGCGGTTTCCCGGTTTTGTAATCCACAATTGCCACTCGACCGCCGCCAAGGTCATCGATGCGGTCGATGCGGCCCGCTACCGTCGATTCCCCCACACGAACCTCGAAGTGCTCCTCGGTATGCAGGACCTTGGGAGCAGCAACCCGTTGTAGGGCTGCCAGGAAATCCTTGATCTGGCGCTTGCCTTGTTGCTCATAAAGTTCGCGCTGATAAGAGTCCTCAATCATCGCCTGATCGAAGTCCAAGCGGAAAAGCTCGATCAACTCGTCTTCGGTCTTCGGCCGCTCCTGCCGGATAGAATCGAAATAGGTGCGCAACACCCGGTGCATTGCCGCTCCGAACTGCATCGCTGCCGGCACGTCGCGAGGGATTCTCCATTCGCGCTCAAGCTTGAACTGCAGCGGACAGGTCTCGTAAGTTTCCACCGCAGTTGCGCTGAGTCGATTCAATGGAAACGCTGGCGGTAGAGAGAGCCATTCCGCCGTGCGAGATGTAAATCCCGGCGTTGGCGTTGCGGTTCCGAAAAGATCGGTTTGAAAGGCTCGTGCGACACGAAGAACCAGGCAATTTTTGAGACCCGGCTCCCTTAACAACTCACGTAACAAGCCGGGTGGGGTCTTGTCTTTCCCAACCCCCTGTTTGCCGTATAGGGTCAAAGAATCGCGCGCCCGTGTCATCGAGACATAGAAGAGCCGCCGTTCCTCCTGATCGTGCAGAACTCGGCTATCGCCCTCACCGACAGAATCCGCATCACGCAATGCTTGCGGGAACTCAACCAACGTTTCTTTGTACTGTCCCGGAAACGAATTGGATGTCGCGCGAATCACGAACACGTGCGGGAATTCCAGGCCCTTTGCCGAATGAGCGGTCATCAGACGGACGGCGTCTTCATCTTCCGACTGCAAGCAAATCGTGCCGCGGGCTTCCCGGAAGTAACCGAGGTATTCGAGCAGCTCGCCGATCTGTCCAGTCTTGGTCAATGGCTTCCCTTCCCAAGCCTCGACGAACTTGAGCAATGCCCGCAGAGGCGGCGCGGCCGCAGCAAAGCCCAAATCGCGCACAATCATCCGAAGTGCCGCCAGACTCTTTAGACTTCCGCGCTGAATCTGCTCACGGGTCGCCTGAAGGGCAGTTAAGACCGCGGGCCCACCTTCGATCTGCCCTAATAAACTGGCAAACGTCATATTTCGGTCGGCCTGAGGCTCGCGCGGTAGTCCTCGCAGTGCAGCCCGAACTTTTTCAGGATCGATATCGAACCTTGGAAGAGCGGCAACCCGCAAAAAGCTGGCCGCGTCTGCGGCAGAATCGATCGCGCCGAGACAGGCAAGCAGGTCGCGAACCTCCGGAGTTTCCATCACATCCATGTTTTCGATCGTGAACGGAATACCCTTCTCTGCCAACTCGCGTGCAATTTCGTCCCGGTGAAAGTGCGACCGGTAAAGGACCGAAAAATCCTTCCAGCGTCCCCGCAACTGCCGTTTCTTTTGCTCGATCATCGCCAGAATGTCGGCCGCCTCAAAGTCCCGTGCAGCGAGCGGCACAATCTCGACCGGAACCGAATGGAACGGCTGGCCCTCGGCGAGAGCCCTTTCTTCCCGCGCAGATTTGAGCGACGAACGTTGGCGGCGAGGGGCAGACGCATCGCCCAGCTTCGAAATCCCGTCGAACACCGCCGGGTTCTTGTCGATGACTGCAAAAGCGCATTGGAGAATCGGCGTGGTCGAGCGCTGGTTCTTCTCGAGAACTACCAGGCGCGCCCCTGGGAAGTTTCGGTGGAACAAGCCGAAAGCCGCGCTCGAGGCGCCACGAAAACGGTAGATCGCCTGGTCCGGGTCGCCGACCGCGAACACATTGCGCTCTTCCCCGGCAAGCGCGGAAAGAATCTTTACCTGCGCGAAATTTGCATCCTGAAATTCGTCTACCAGGATGAAGCGCGCGCGCTGACGCTCCCGCGCTAGCAACTGCTCGTCCTCCTGGAGCAGATGCCATGCCCGGGTGATCATGTGGCTGAACGTCCCCAGGTTCTCAGCCTCTAGCATGTCCTCAACCATGGTGAATACGCGCGCGATTTCGTGGCAACGTCCGAGCATTTCTTCGTCGGTCAGCGTATCGGCGTCTTTCGACTTCGTAACGCGCGGGACCATCAACTCCCCGCGCTCAAGCCTGTGTACATACTCCGTGTATTTTTGCGGGGTTACGAGTTCGTCATGGCAACGGCGGATAAAGTCGAGCAGGTCGTCGAGAAATTGCGCTGTGTTTGCAGCCCGCACGAAGTAATTGAGATGCAAATCCCGCAAGCGCTTTCTCAAGTAGATCCAAAGATCTTTGTCGTCGAGAACACCGAAGCTCCGTCCATTTGCTTTCAACAGCTCATTGCAGTATGCGTGGAACGTGACCGCCCGCAGACTTGAGGCATCGGTCGTGCGCAGCTCAGCTTGCACACGTTCTCGCATCTCTTTGGCGGCATTGTCCGTGTACGTAAGGGCCAGAATTTCATTCGGGCAAGCATGGCCATTTCGGATGAGGGCGGCAATCCGGCGGGTCAGAACCGTAGTCTTACCGGTGCCGGCGCCGGCGACGACCAACATCGGACCGCCAACGTGCTGTATCGCCTCTTGTTGGCGCTCATCGGGAATGACGACGGTGGAACGGGAAGTCGACTTCGTTGAAGCCATTGATCGGAGCATATCAGACTCCGATGTGAATGTTTCTGTGCGAATTTGGGATTAGGAAAGAACCGAAAACGCGATGGCGGTCGCGGCGATCGCGGCCGTTTCCGCCCTGAGAATCGTGCTGCCGAGAGAACATGAGATCCAGCCGTTTTGTGTGAATAAGGCTACTTCGTCTTCGCTCCATCCTCCTTCCGGCCCGACCGCAAGAAGAACGGATTCGCTTTGCGCGTGCGCCTCCAAGACCTTCAGAAGACTCTGGTTCTCTTCTACCTCGGATAACAGAATTTTGACCGCCGCCGACACGCGAACTGCGTCCTTGAGTTTCATCGGTTCGCCCACTACCGAGGCTGCTGCCCGGCGGGATTGTTCCGCAGCTTGTTGTGCGATACGCTCCCAGCGCTCCACGCGCTTGGTCGCCGCAGACACGAGATGAGAGTCCGTTCGACGGGCGATGACCGGGAGAATTTGACCGATGCCCAATTCCGTACATTTTTCGATCGCCCACTCCATCCGGTCGAACTTGAAAATTGCCAGCAGCAAGCCAACTTCCGGCAACGTGGGCGCGGGCAATTCTTCTCCCAATTCGAACTGAACCCGATCTTCGTGGACGGAACTGATCACGGCACGACGGACAACACCGCCGGCAACCAGGTCCATCGACTGGCCTACTTGTGCACGCAGGACCCGGGCAAGATGGTAGGCATGATCGCCGACCAGAGCTGCATGGTTTTCAGAGACTTCGTCGGCGATCCAGCGTCGGCGGGTCATGATGGAGCAAAAACGGAGATTCGAAATGGGACTCGGCGGGCTACCCGAAGATATCTTTCATCTTCTCGACGAGCGTGGCACGCTGCGGCTTGTTGTCGATGCGAGTCAGGCCATCCAATTCCTGAAGCAGTTCCCGCTGGCGTTTGCTGAGTTTTGTGGGCGTCTGAGCACGAACCTGCACGAACAAATCACCCTTCCCCCGGCCGTTAAGGACAGGCACGCCTCTGTTCTTAATGCGGAAAGTTGTGCCCGATTGGGTTCCCTCCGGAACCCTCAGGGAGTGGTCGCCCTCAAGCGTGGGCACCTTGATTTCACTGCCCAACGCCGCTTGCGTGAACGAGACAGGGACCACGCAATGCAAATCGTTGCCTTCGCGCGTAAAGAATGAGTGCTCTTTGACGTGCAACACTACGTAGAGATCGCCGGGGGGCCCGCCAAACGCACCAGCCTCTCCATAACCGCTGAATCGTATCCGCGTGCCGTCTTCTACGCCCGCGGGCACTTTCGTCTCAATCATGCGTTGATGCAGAACTCTCCCCTCGCCTTTGCATTTCGAACAGGGATCGGTGATCACGCTGCCGGCCCCCTGACAGGTCGGGCAGGTGCGGGCCATGGAGAAAAATCCCTGTTGATAGCGAACTTGCCCTCTACCCTGGCACGCGCGGCAGGTTGTAGCCGATTTCCCGGGCGCGGATCCGGAACCATGGCAGTCTTCACAGGCCTCGTGGCGTCTCACGGATACCTTGGTTTCGGTTCCGAACACCGCCTCTTCGAACTCCAAAGTCAAATCCTCGCGCAAGTCTGGCCCACGCTGCGCGCGCGTCCGCCGACGGCCTGCGCCCGCACCGCCAAAGATGTCCCCGAAGCCAAAGAATTCACCGAAAATGTCACTGAGGTCCTGGAAAGCACTGGGATCAAAACCGCCCGCGCCGGCAGAATTCGATACGCCGGAGTGGCCAAAGCGGTCGTACACCGAACGCTTCTCGCTGTCGATCAGAACGGCGTAGGCTTCGGTCACCTCTTTGAATTTTTCTTCCGCGTCGGGATTGTTCGGATTTCGGTCGGGGTGGTACTGCATAGCCAGCTTGCGATAAGCGCTCTTGATTTCCTGTTCCGCGCACGTCCGCGAGACACCAAGCACCTCGTAATAATCGCGTTTTCCGTTACTGGTCAGAATAGGAATCTCCCTCGTTACGAAAATCTCGCCAAACAGTTACTAGTGCTTGGAATTTTGCGCCACACGCACCATCGCTGGCCGAAGCAGACGATCTTTGAGTTTGTATCCACGTTGGAGTTCGTCGATCACCTCGTGATCGGGAACATCCGTCGTGTCCACCATCTCGATTGCTTCATGCACGTGGGGATCGAAAGGCTCGCCCTTGGCCGGCACGGGGCGAACCCCCAGCTTGGTCAAGGCATCCTGCAATTGCTTGTGGATCAATTCAATCCCACCCCGGAATTCGTTCAACTGCGTTGTCTTCGATTGCAGCGCGCGCTCGAAGCTGTCAAATGTCGGTAAGAGTGCCTTGATTGCATCTGCCGTGGCGAAGTCGCGAAACTCCTGCTGTTCACGGGCGGCCCGCTTGCGCGCATTCTCAAATTCGGCCTGCAAACGCGCCAGCCGGTCGAGTAGGGTGTCGCGTTCAGCCTTGAGTTTCTGTAATTCAGAATCTGGCACGCTGCCTTCGGCATTCTGCGCGACCGGCTGCGTGTCATCCTGCTCGTCGGAAGCGGGAAGTTCGTGCTCCAGATCGAGCTCCTGCGGATCCATTCGTGATTTTCCGTTCGTCTTTACCATAAAACTGTCTATTCCGATTCATTAAGGATCTTGTCGAACAAGCGCGCGATATAGGAAACCGCGGTCATCGTATGCTGGTAGTCGATGCGCGTCGGACCAATGACAGCCAAGGAACCCATAACCTCGTTTCCCACCCTGGCTGGCGCGCCAATCAGCACAAAGTTGCTCATCGAGGGCAGCGTCTTGTCCAGCCCAATGACGACCCGCACCGCTTCCTGCTTGGTATCGAGATAGGCGCCCAATAACTGAACAATCTTTCCCTTCTCTTCCAGGGTCTTCAGCATCTCCTGGAGTCGCTGCCGATCCTGTTCATTCGCGACCAGATTAGATGCGCCTTCGACGAAAACGGCTTCGGTACCTTGCTCGGCGTTCAATGCGCCCTGCCGATACAGGCTTTCCAGCGACTGCATCAGGCGGTCGTATTCGCTGCGCTCCTGCTCAATGCGGCGTTGCAGCTCCGCGCGCATGTCGTCCATCGTCCAGCCGCGGAAGTTCTCGTTAATGTAACGTGCGGAGACGTCTAGATCGTTTTGCGAGATATCAAGCCGCAGGACTCGATCCCGAACCAGCCCTGATCGCGTCACAACGACCGCTAATACTTTCTGGTCCCCTAATCGCGAAAAGTAAACGTGTTCCAGCGCATTCTTCGGGCCCGAAACTGCTACCGTGACTCCAACGTTTCGGGACACCATCGACAGCACGCGCGAAGTCCGCTCCATGAACTCCTGGACATCCGTGATTCCAGCCAGCGAATCCTGAATGATATTTTCGTCCTCGTGCGAGAGGTGAGCCTCTCCACTGATCTGTTCCACGTAATAGCGATAGGCTTCCGCGGTAGGAATTCTTCCGGCCGACGTGTGCGGTTGTCCAAGAAACCCCGCGTCCGACAGATCCGCCATCACATTGCGAATCGTCGCTGGACTGAGTCCCTCGCGGCTGCCACGGGCAAGTACACGAGACCCCACCGGCTCACCGGTAGCAATGTAAGTCTCCACAATTGCAGTTAGGATCTCTCGTTCTCTATCGCCAATAGACCCGGGAGGCGCCATGAACTCCTTGTATCACTTTGAGCAGCTTGCCGAAAGTGACCACTCGGGAAGCGGCGACTATCGAACTAAATCCAATATAACCATTAGCTTACAACTGTACCGACAAGCCGCCTATTTGTAATTTTAGAAACTTGAGCGAATTATTGTCAACTGTTGGCACTCCGGCAGGTTGAGTGCTTTCGGTTTTTGAGGCTAATCCCTCTGACACTGAGAGCCTGCGCTATGCTCTGTGATGATTGTGTTTACCTGAGTCGTCGTCTAGAAATTTCGCGCGGTTAATCCCCATCCTTTGGAGGCCATAGGAATGCGCAGGCGAATCCACGTGGCGGTCGTTGGCGCCGGCGCTTTTGGCGGTTGGACAGCGCTCTACCTTTTGAGGCAAGGCGCTCGGGTAACTCTAGTGGACGCGTGGGGAGCGGGAAACTCTCGTTCTTCTTCAGGTGGTGAAACGCGCGTGATACGCGGAACCTATGGTCCCCACCAGCCTTACAGCCGCATGGCCGCCCGTGCACTCAAGCTTTGGCAAGAGAACGAACGCAAATGGAAAAGCCGCTTCGTTCACCGGATCGGCGTGCTGTGGATGGCGGGAGCCGATGATGACGCATGGGAGCAGGGCTCGATCAATGAATTGAGACAAGCCAAGATTTCCTGTCAGCGGCTGTCCCCCGCCCGTATGAAGAAACGCTGGCCGCAGATCAACTTCGAGGGAATCGAGTGGGGTGTGTTCGAACCGGAGAGCGGCTATGTGATGGCACGAACGGCATGCCAGCGAGTCGTTGACGGTCTCATTGCCGAGGGAGGTGAATATCGGCAAGCAGTCGTCTTGTGTGTTGGGCTTGAGTCTGGGCCTTGCAAGGCAATCACTCTGTCAGATAAATCCCAACTCGAGGCAGACCATTACGTCTTCGCCTGCGGGCCCTGGATGCCGAAATTATTCCCGCACGCCGTCGGCAACAACATCCAGTCCACCAAGCAAGAGGTCTTTTTCTTCGGCCCTCCCGCCGGCGACCTTCGCTTTGGCGACCAGCAACTTCCCGTCTGGGCCGATCATCGAGGGCGATTTATGTACGGAATCCCTGGGAACCAGGGGCGCGGCTTCAAGATCGCCGACGATACACGCGGCCCGGAATTCGATCCCACCACGGGCGAACGCGCGATCAGCGAGGAGTGTCTGCGCGTCGCCCGCGACTACATGGCGTTCCGATTCCCCGGTATGAAAGATGCGCCTCTTGTCGAAACCCGGGTCTGCCAGTACGAGCAAACTCCCGACAGCCACTTTATTGTCGATCGCCATCCTGTCGCAGAAAATGTCTGGCTCGTAGGCGGTGGCTCAGGGCACGGGTTTAAACATGGCCCCGCTTTGGGCGAGATGGTTGCAAAGCTTGTTATGAAGGATCAACAGCCAGAGCATTGGTGGCGGTTGGAGCGCTTTGCCAGCTAAGCGAAACGCCACGTTGCCTCGTCCAACGTGGCTGATGTCAAATTCGGGTCGGCGTAAGTCCACCAAACACGGCAACAACCTACTGAATCTGAATCACGCTCTCCGGCGCGCTCGTGCGAATCTCGTCGACCCGGCTGATCACTCTGCGCGTGAACTCGTACAGCGCTTTTGCGTGAGGCGACGTCTCTCCCGCGAGAACGGCCGGCTTACCCGAATCTCCCGACTTGCGAAGCTCGGGATCCAGTTGAATGCTGCCAAGAAACGCTACGCCAAACTGTTGCGCGGTCTTCTCCGCGCCTCCACGAGAAAAAATATCGATCTCATGACTGCAGTGCGGGCACACAAAATAGCTCATGTTCTCGACGACCCCAATAAGGTCGACTTTCATCTGACGGAACATCTCGATCGCCTTGCGGCCGTCCTGTAACGAGACATCGGATGGAGTTGAAACCACCACCGCGCCCGTAAGCGGCACGGTTTGAATCAGAGAAAGTGCCACGTCGCCCGTGCCGGGCGGAAGGTCGATAACCAGGTAATCCAGCTCACCCCATTCCACTGAATTCAAGAACTGTCGAATGATCTGGTGCAGCATCGGCCCGCGCCAGATGATGGGTTTGTCGCCCGGATTGAGGAAACCTACGGAGATCACCTTGAGTCCGCAGGCGAGGACCGGCTCAATTCGCTCTTGGCCCGTAGCTCGTGGCTGCGCGTTCGTACCCAGCATCAGGGGCACATTAGGACCATAGACATCGCCATCCAGCAGACCCACCTTGTGCCCCAGCTGAGCCAAAGCGACGGCAAGGTTCACCGCCAGAGTGGTCTTTCCGACTCCCCCTTTGCCAGAACCTACCGCAATGATGTTGGAGACGCCGGGCAGGGGCTGTGGACGTGGAGGTTGTTGACCAGCATGCATGTGACTCACGGGACCCACCTTCCAGATCGACCGCAAACAAAGGCCGAAGCCTTGATTATAAGCGGCTCCTGAAGAGTATGACCACCCAAGGCACAATTGGCACAACACAACAGGATGGCTAATATCCTTCGCCTTCGAGTTGCACCTTGCCGCGGAACATGCGATAGACGAAGACGAAGTAGCCCAGGGTGAGGATCATGCCGAGCGTCCACCAAACCAGCCCGACGGAAAGTCCGTGATGGCCAGCGGCTGCAGTATAGATCGTGAGGCTGTAAGCGGGATCGGTACTCGCGGGCAAGACCAGCGGGTACAGGGCAAAGACGGCTCCTACCAGCATGCCCGTGATGTAGACGCATGACGCGAGAAAAGCCTGCAGCTCTCTTCCGCGCCGGGTCCACACGAACATGAGGACAAGACTGCCGAATACCACAGCAGGAATCAGGAAGCCGATCGGGTATGCCAGGTAGTTCGCTTTGATTGACGGACGCACAAACCATGTTGCAACCAGGCTGATTAGCGTCAGGGCAAGCTGAACAGGCCAGACAGATAGCGCCACGGCTCGGGTCCGTTGGCCCAAGGCGCCATCGGTCTTAAGGGCAACATATAGCGCGCCATGTGCTGTTAAGGTGACCAGCGCGACTACTCCTGCCAACACCGTGTACCAGTCAAGAATTCCCGGTTGAGGCCCGAGTCTGAAATTTGTCCACAAAGGTTCGAAGAAATAACCATCGGCGTTCAATGGGACGCCTCGAATCACGTTGCCTAAGGCGGCGCCGAAGAAAATGGCTAGCAGCGCGCTCGAGGCTGAGAAGATAATATCGAAGAATCCCCGCCATACCGGATTGTTCATATGAGCGCGAAGTTCGATTCCGATGCCGCGCAACATCAGAAGCCAAAGCACCATCATCAGGGGAAGGTAGAAACCGCTGAAAGCGGACGCGTAGAGCGCGGGATAGGCGAAATACAGGGTTCCGCCGGCCGCGAGCAGCCAGACCTCGTTGCCGTCCCATACAGGGCCGATCGATCGCAGCACCTTGCGGCGTTCGTCACTCGTCTTCCCGACGATCAGATAGATAATGCCCGCGCCTAGATCAAAGCCATCCAAGACAACGTAGGCCGCGATCATGACCGAAACAATGATGAACCAAATAGTCTCCATCAACTTTCCTCAGTGACTCGTTGCGATCTCAGCCGTCGGACCGTTTTCGATTTCGCGCCGGAGCAGGAACAGGAACAGGATCCCAAGCACCAGGTACATGCCCAGGAATCCCAGAAACGTGAACCAACCGTTGCCCGCAGAAACCATCTTGGAGTAGCCGCTGCTGGTGCGCATCAACCCGTAGACCAGCCAGGGTTGACGTCCGATCTCGGCAGTGATCCATCCTGCGGTGTTCGCGATATACGGAAATGGCAGGCTAAGTAGAAGGATCCACAGCATCCAGCGCGCGTCGAACAACTTGCCCCTCCAGAGGAGCAGCGCGGCAATTACCATGATGGCAATGAAGGTCGTTCCGAGCCCCACCATGATGTGGTAACTGAAGTACAGAAGCGGAATGTTGTCAGGCCACGTATCTGGCGGGAAGTCGTTCAATCCGCGGACTTCCGCTTCCCATGCCCGGTACGTGAGAAAGCTCAGCATCTTTGGTATCAGTAAGGGATTGTCGATTTTTCTTTGGGCAACGTCGGGTTGACCGATCAGCACTAATGGAGCCCCAGGTCCGCTGTCGAATAGCGCCTCCATGGCGGCAAGAGTGACCGGCTGATTCTCGGCGACCAATCGCCCCTGGCCATCACCCGTG
>Ga0210409_10004117_pt1 | contig 15832 bp, 8 predicted proteins | sample IncBWH17MmetaG_FD_161649 | JGI IMG/M metagenome (GOLD analysis project Ga0210409, IMG submission 161649) | Forest soil microbial communities from Barre Woods Harvard Forest LTER site, Petersham, Massachusetts, United States - Inc-BW-H-17-M | ecosystem: Environmental > Terrestrial > Soil >...
TCGGGGCGAAAGAATTTGAACCTTCGACCTCCTGGTCCCGAACCAAGTCCTTAAATCCCATAAACGCTTTATCTGGCGTCGCTTACGGGACACGGATCCTTATTTCCCCTCTCTTAGTTGTCCGTAACTTGTACGTAGCGGCTACAAACTTGGAACCTAACCCTCCGGCTTGTTCGACGTTATTTCTACGGAAAGCGCGTTTTTCGTCCGACTTGATCGCTACCTGGTCGGCTCTGATTCGACGGCATCGGTTTGCGGATTTCCGACGTTCCAAGGGTGAACGGTTTGGAAGCAGGAATTTTGGTTTCGCCGCGAACGGCGCGGTCCGCTATTGAACTGTGACATTCACTAGGTTTGTGTGCTGGAGCGCGCCCGAAGTGGCCGTAACTGTGACGGTGTAATTCAGCGGCGGTGGCGCTGTCATTTGGTTGCTGCTTCCTCCCCCGCATCCGGCCTGTAGGGCGACCAACGCGACGAAAAGACTGCACAGCAGCCAGAAGCTGCGCCTCCGATTTTTCGACTTGCCGCTGGCCAGGCCTAGCCCGATTAAGGCAAGTGGGATTGGAAGAAAAACAGCATACAAAGGCCTTGAAAGCTGGCCTTCGCTCGGGAGTATCAACCGTGCTGACCGGGATGGTACCGTGACCGTGAGCGTCGAGGTAACCGGATTTGCGCCGGGCGTAACCGACGTTGGGGATAGCGAACACGTTGCCAATGCCGTCGATGGGTTCACCGGAGATGGAGTGACTGTACAGGATAGTTGAACGGCAGTGGTAAACGCCCCTCCCAGTGGAGCAATGGTGATTACGTCCGTCACTTGGCCTCCGCGCTTCGCGGTCAAGTTCACGGATGCAGGTTGAACCGAGAAATCGCCTGGCGACCCGAAAGTGGCCGTAACAAAGTCGTCGGAGTTCAGGGTGAGGTTGCACGGGCCTGCACCTGTGCACGCGTCGCTCCACCCTGAAAATGTAGCTCCCGGAGCGGGAGACGCAGTCAGGTTGACTGCTGTCTCGGGGGCGAAGCTTGTTGTGCAGGATCCTCCGCAGTTGATTCCTGCCGGGTTGCTTGTTACCGTTCCGCTTTCATTACCGGCTATTGCTACTAACAAAAGATGCGATGTAGCTGTAGCACCGCCATCTATCACAGTCACATTGCTGCTCCCTGTGTTCGCTACGTAGATCTTGTTGTTCATCTCATTGACCGCGAGGCCTTCCGGGTTATGGGCACCCAGGTTGATGATAGTTGTGACCGCATTCGTTGATCCGTTAATTATGGTCACGCTGCCGGGGTTCCTGCATGGATCATCTAGAAAACAGCCCTCGCTCGTTACGTAAATCGTGTTGGTCATGGAATCGAGGGCTACAGCATGCACAATGTGTGAGTTTGGGCCAGCGCTTACAAATGAGAGCGAGTTCGTTGCGCCGTCGATTACGGTCACTCCGCCGTTTCCTGTCACTGTAGAATCGTTTGCGTTCGCCACGTAAATCTTGTTGGCGGTTTGGTTCACTGCCACGCCCACTGGCGCCAGCGCGTTGGAATCGGTGAGCGTGGTAACAGAATTGGTGGTGCCATCAATTACTGTAACGTTGCCATGATTAGACCCTGGATAATCCCCCTCGTTGGCAACGTAAATCTTGTTGGTTACCGGATTCACCGCTACGGCCACGGGAGTAAACGCGTTGGGATCGGTGACCGTGGTGGTGGAGTTCGTGGCGCCATCGATGACCGTCACGTTGCCAGGGTTGGTGCTAAAGGGTATGAGGATGCCGTTGTTGGCAACATAAATTTTATTCGTCACCGAGTTTACGGCTATGGAGGCGGAATTAAGACCGTTCGCGTTGGGATCTGTGACTGTCGTCGCGGAATTGGTGGCGCCGTCGATCACCGTGACATTGCCATTCTGGCCACCTACATAGATCTTGTTCGTAACTGGGTTAACCGCTACTGCACCCACATCGCTCAGTTGCCCTCCACCCGGCAAAGGGGTGACTGAATTGGTCGCGCCATCAATAACACCGCCTGGGAAGTAGATCTTGTTGGTCACCGTGTTTACCGCCACTGCTGCGGGGCAACCTCCCGGGAGGCTCGTGGCTGAGTTGGTCGCGCCGTCAATAACAGTTATGCTGGAAACGACGCTAAGAGGTTCAAGATGAACATTGCAACTCACAACAAAGATTTTGTTTGTGACCGGGTTCACGGCCACCGCTCGCGGTATATCGGTGCCAACCGGAATCGTGGCGACCACGGTTTGCGCTCGAGCCAATGCAGGCAAGACGAGCAACAAGCCTGCGGCGAGAAATTGGGAAATCTGAAACAGCGAGATGCGATCCTTGGATTTCATGACAATCCTCCCGTTCCGACCGGTCGGCGGGCTCTTACCTATCTTTTGTTTCGCGGCGAGTAGCTTCTTGGATTTTGGCTTAGTGCGTGCATCATAGTTCTCGAATCCTGAAGGAGGCAAGCAGCTCTATCTCTCCCTCGGCTCATTACCGATCGTCGTTACTGCGAGACAATTTTGCTCGCGTTCACGGTGATGACGGTCCCAAGGGCTGTACCGTTGGGCAGCACCACGGATGTGAAGATCGCGCGCAGGTGCCGGGCATTCTCGTCAAATACGAGATCCAGCGTCGCGGAGAGAAGTTTGTTTCCCGACAGGTCGAAAATCTGAATGGCTAATTTCCCCGTGCAGTGTGGATTCACTGAATATGTTCCGGAGAATGTCTCATCGGTGACGCTGCCGTTCAAACTGGCCGTAGCCTTGCCGTTCCGCAGATTTCCATCGCCATCAAGGGTGAGTATCCCAAGAGAGGCCCTGGGTCCGATGCCAACAATTGTTCCATTGGTGGTGAATCCCCACTTTCCGGCCACGGTTGCGTTTGAGCAGATACCTTCATCCTGAGCGTGCGCAGCGGGCGCCAAACTCAGAAAATTGACGCACGAAATAATCGCCAATGTTGTGCCTATGATGAGTCGCTTCATTCATGTTCTCCTTTGCACGTGAATTAGCTGTTGTACTTTATCGAGGAGCGATCATCCATCAGCTTTGACCGAACTCGAATGGTTCACCCCTTATCCAATACCGCGCAAAAAGAGAGAAAATGAGCTCAAGTTGCTAACCATCGCGCTTAAAGGGATTCGCTTAAGCCTCCCGCGGAATAGGAGTCGACGCTATCTCCTTGATTTTTCTTGTTTTACCGCTCGAGACCGAATCGGGCGATGGGCGAATCTTGTTGTTGGTTATCCTTTGTCAGTTATATACTTGCGCAACTCAAGGGTCGAACCTGGGGCTTCCTTGCACAATTTGAAAAGCTGAGCTTGGGTCCCCAGACGAGTGGTAGCTCCACCGCTAGCCTTTGGTCCCCATTGACCTGTTCGGATCGCATTATGAATGAAGCCGGACAAGACAGTCCGCGAACCGACCTTGGCGGCAAGGATAAACCAGTGCCAGGGGTGACGCCCGAGCGCTGGCAGAAGATCAAGGAACTGTTCATTGCGGCTTCCGAGCGAAATCCAAACGACCGTGCTGAATTCCTGAATCAATCCTGTGGTTCTGACGATTCCCTCCGCTCCGAGGTCGAATCCATGCTGACTGCGGAACGCCACGCGGCCGGATCCACGTTCCTGGACATAGCGCTGACGCCTGACCGCATGGTGGGCCGTCGCGTAGGGGCGTATCGGATTGTCGAACGGATTGCCTCTGGCGGCATGGCTGCAGTCTATCTCGCAGTTCGTGCCGACGACCAATACCAAAAGCAAGTGGCCGTCAAAGTCGTCCACCCACAATCGGCGAGTGAAGAGCTCCTCAATCGCTTCCGCACCGAACGCCAGACGCTCGCCGGCCTGGATCATCCCAATATTGTGAAATTGCTCGATGGCGGCAGCACGGACGAAGGCCTGCCTTATCTGGTCATGGATTATGTCGAGGGAACGCCGATTGACGAATATTGCGACGCAGGCAGGCTCTCGATTGAAGGGCGTCTTCGTCTGTTCTGCCAGGTCTGCGCGGCTGTGCACTACGCGCATCAACATCTGGTCGTCCATCGCGACCTGAAACCCAGCAATATCCTGGTAACACCAGGTGGCGCTCCGAAATTGCTGGACTTCGGAATCGCCAAGGTCTTTGATCCGCATATCCCCGCGCAAACTCTAGTCGTGACACAAACCGCCACTCGCCGCATGACTCCCGCTTATGCCAGCCCGGAACAAGTACGAGGGCAAGCCGTCACCGCAGGAAGCGACGTTTACTCGCTGGGCGTCATCCTCTACGAGTTGCTGACCGGTCACCGACCTTACAAGCTAACGCAACCGACTCCAGCGGAAATAGAGCACGCGATCTGTGAGGTGGAGCCTGAGAAGCTAAGCACCGCCATAGACCGCGTGGAAACTGTGACTGGCACTGACGGCGCCACGAGTGCAACCCTCACGCCGGAATTGGTAAGTCAAACCCGAGAGGGAGAACCGGAGAAGCTCAGGCGTCGTTTGCGCGGCGACCTCGACAATATCGTCCTCAAGGCTCTACAAAAAGCACCAAAACGCCGATACGCCTCTGTAAAGGAACTGGCTGACGACCTGCAGAGACACCTCGACCACCTGCCTGTCCAGGCGCGGCCAAGCACACTGACTTATCGGGCTTCGAAGTTCGTCTCGCGGCGTAAGACCGAAGTCGTTGCTGCTGCCTTACTCTTATTCATGCTGGCAGGCGGGATCTCCTTTACTTTTTGGGAGACACGACGGGCCAGGGAAACAGCCGAAGCTAGCATCGAGAACCAGCATTCCAAAGGCCGCCCCTCCGTTGCGGTCCTGGGCTTTAAGAACCTATCTGGTAAATCTGAGACGGCCTGGCTCTCCACGGCACTCTCAGAAATGCTGACCACGGAGTTGGCCGCTGGAGGACAGCTCCGCACGGCTCCCGGCGAGAACGTTGCGCAAATGAAGATTAACCTCGCCCTTCCCGAGGCGGACGCACTTTCGCGTGAAACTCTGCGTCGTGTGCGAAAAAACCTGAATAGCGACTTCCTGGTTCTCGGGTCGTACTTAGACCAGGGCGAGAACAATTCCCGCCAGGTCCGCCTTGACGTACGACTTCAAGATGCTGTCACGGGGGAAACGCTCACGGCTCTTTCTGAAACAGGAACGGAAACCAATCTGTCGGAACTCGTCACGCGCGCTGGCGCGGCTTTACGGGGCAAGCTCGGAGCCGGCCGCATTCCCCCTGATGAGTCGACTGGAATAAAAGCGTCGCTGCCCTCGAATACGGACGCAGTGCGGTGGTACGCCGAGGGCCTAGCAAAATTGAGGGTATTTGATGCACTCGAGGCGCGCGGCCTGCTGGAAAAGGCTGTCGCGGCCGAGCCGGGCTTCGCCCTGGCGCACTCGGCGCTTGCTGAAGCCTGGACGACTCTGGGTTATGAGGCGAAGGCACGAGAAGAGTCGAAAAAGGCGCTCGATCTTGCCGCTGGTCTCCCGCGCGACCAGAGCCTTCTGATCGAAGGCCGCTTCTATGAAACGGCCAATGAATGGGATAAAGCGATCGAGAGTTATCGTACTCTTTTCAATTTTTTCCCCGACAATATTGACTTCGGCTTGCGCCTGGCAGGGGCGCAAGCTCTGGCTTCGCGCGGTAGGGATCTATTGGCAACGGTTAACGCACTTCGCAAGATTCCACCGCCGGCGGGCGACGATCCGCGGATAGATCTGATGGAAACCAACGCAGCCAATTACCTTTCTGACTATAAGCGTCAAGCAGCAGTTGCGCAAGATGCAGTACGCAAAGCAAATTCTCTAGGTGCTCGTCTGGTCGAGGCCCGAGCGAAGCTTGCAGAGTCAGCGGCTAACCGGGCTCTCGGAAATTTGCAGGGTGCCAAGTCGGCCGCTGAGGAGGCCCGAAGGATATTCGCGACAGCGGGCGATCGTTCCGGGGAGGCACGCGCTCTGCGAGACACGGGAAGAATCCTGGTAAACCTGGGGGATTTCGAGAATGGCAAGAAAGCGCTCCAAGAATCCATAAAAATTCAAGATGAAATTGGCAATCGCACCGCAGAAATGACCAGTTTGATCAATATCGGGACACTGTTGTACCGCCAAGGCGATATTGCCGGAGCTAAGGAAGCATCCGAGCAGTCACTGGCAATCGCGCGTGAACTCGGCGACCCAGTCCATGAAGTTGATGCCCTGCAGCAGATTGCCGAAGCTGAGACTTCTCTGGAAAACCTAGCGGAGGCGAAGAAGCACTTCGGAGAAGCTCTGGCACTTTCGCGAAATATTGGAAATCTCGCTCAAACGGCGGGGATACAGGGCGATCTGGGTGTCCTTCTGATGCAGCAAGGTGATTTCACTGGCGCCAAAGAGGCTATGGAGGAATCTCTCAAGATCAACCGACATATAGGGAGTAAAGATGAGGTTGCCCGGGCCCTAGTCAATTTGGGAGGGCTGCGCGCCAATTTTGGTGCGCCCGGCCCTGCCCAGAAATTCTTTGCCGAAGCACTGCAACTTTTCAGGGAAACCGGAAACCAGCCAGCAGTGTGTCACACACTATACGTCATGGGAGAGGCATTGCACGACAGTGGAGACAAAGTTGGCGCGCGAGGGCGTCTGGAGGAAGCATTGTCCATTCAAGAGAAAATAGGAGCCAAAGGAGATGCGGCGCATACTCGGATGTCGTTGGCAAACCTCGCAATGGACGATCGACGTTTTTCCGACGCGGAGGGCTTGGCCCGCCAGGCAGTTGAGGAGCTCAAAGGTAGCAAAGATTCCGCGAGTGAGGCCGAGGCACAATGCAAGCTGGCTCAAACGCTGCACATGCAAGGAAAACTACAGGAAGCACAGAGTGCCATTGAGAATGCGGCGAAGCTGGAGGGGAACTCCGGTGACGTGGGTACCAGGCTCCCGATTGCAATCGAGGCGGCGCGCATCCAGGCGGCTATGGGTAGAACTACCGAAGCCCAAAAAATGTTTGAGGATGCGATCGAAGAATCTCGAAAAGTGGGAGCACTGCCGTTTGAATTCGAAGCGCGGCTTGCTCAGGCGCAAGCCAAAATCAAAGCAGGTGACTCTGTCGGGGGACGCGCCGAACTGAAAGCCATCGAAAAAGAAGCAAAGACTAAGGGCTTCGTGCAAGTTGCGGACGAGGCCGCCCAAAGTGCGAAGCAGCGCTAGTCATGGCCAATCCGCCTTTCAGCGACGTCACCCAACTCCTGAACCGCCTCAGCAGTGGCGACCAGAATGCCCTATCCGAATTGATTCCCGTCGTATATGACGAACTTCACCGCTTAGCGGCTTTCCATCTGCAGCGCGAACGTCCCGAGCATACTCTGCAGACCACCGCGCTAGTTCACGAAGCTTATGTTCGCTTGGTAGATCAAAAAGAGGTCCAATGGAAGAATCGAGGGCACTTCTTTGCCGTTGCAGCCCAGGCAATGCGACGGGTTCTTGTGGATTATGCCCGTAGGCACCAAGCACTAAAACGCGGCAGTTCGTTGCCAAAGATTTCGCTGGATGAGGCGATCGCTATTTCACATGAAGATATGCACCACGTCCTGTTGTTGGATGAGTTGCTGACTCGCCTTTCGACCATCGATCCTGCAGAGTCTCGCATCGTCGAGTTGCGCTTCTTCGGTGGGTTGGCCGTGGAAGAAACTGCGGAAGCGATGGGGATCTCGGCCGCCACGGTGAAGCGGGAGTGGAGCGTCGCAAGGGCATGGCTCCTGCGTGAGATCAACGAGCGATCGAAACAAGATTCTCATCAACATCATTAATCCGATGTGCTTTGGTAGATGTACACGCCTTGGTAGAAAGTCGGCTATTCGTCGAAGTGGAACCCGGACAACAGTTCCTCCACACTCTGTGTGATCCTAAGCAGTCTGTCCTTGGGTGAGTTCTCGCGAGCCCGCTGAATAATTTTTCTGTTCCTATCTGGATAGTTCAAAATAGCAGCCTGCCAAACCGAAGCAAGAACACCGAGATTGTACGTGTTGTCCGTAAAATGAAGTAGAACTCGTAGTCGAGAATACTGTGTAAGGCGTTGGTTTGAGATGACAACGAATGGTTCAGGCAAATGGATTTCAACCATCGGCATCTTAGACTTGCACTAGGCGCTCAATGGACCTTCGCATTTTGTAAGTCGCTGATTCTAAAGAAGTGGTCGGGGCGAATGGATTTGAACCATCGACCTCCTGGTCCCGAACCAGGTAAGCCAATCACCTAAGTCGCTGTCCTGGCGTCACTTGTGGGATTTCGGGCCGCTCTCAGATGGACAAGTTGGACAAGTTTCGGGATCACAAAGCACTTTCATGGCGGTACTGATAGCCAGATGTCCGGTAAGACAATTCAGCCAAATGGTTCCGAAAGCCGTATGGCGGAGGGAAATCCGGGATTTTCGAGGTCTGGGCGAATTCCGAACTCTCACGAGTTATTGATCTCTCTTACCATTGGAAACGCAAGGCGAGTTGAATCAAGCGGGGGTCGTATGTATCGCCGATCTTGCCCACAGCACCAATCTGGTCCAAGTGATTCTCAGGCAACATGAAATTGGGATGATTGAACAAATTGAAGAACTCCGCCCGGAACTGTATTTGTTGACGCTCTCTTATCGGAAAATTCTTGAGAATGGCGAAGTCCTGGCTAACAAAGTGCGGACCAATGAGAGTGTTGCGCCCGACGTTGCCAACTCGTCCAGCTCTCGGAAAGGCAAAGACACTGGGATCAAACGCGTCGTCTGGATTACTCATATCTGTATGCACGGCAGTTACTCCGGGTCTTAGGTCGACCCGGTCACAGAATCCGGTGGCAGGAGTCCAGCGGTTCAGTCCGGTGTAGTCAGTGAACGAGCTCGCAAGAACCGTAAACGGAAACCCACTCCTGTAACTCGTTATGCCTGATAGCATCCAGCCTCCGGCCAGCTGGCCCAGAAATCCATGTGCGTTTCCCAGCACCGCTCGATTCGGTCCTACCGGGAGCTCGTACACCCAGGAAGCGATTAGCCGCTGGCGCGTGTCGAATGACGACATGCCGTAATCGAGCTTGCGGTTTCGCGAATCTGCAAAGGTCGCAGTGGCTCCGTCCGTAGGAAAGAAGCTGGAGTTGTCGTCCAGTGATTTGCTCAGTTCATAAGACGCAGTGAAGCTCAGACCAAAGCTGGTTCGCTTACGCGCCACAACGGCCAGCGCGTTAAAGTTCGAGTTACTGACGAAAGCGGCCTGAAGGATGTTGGAGTACTGGCGAAAAGGAAAAGTGCGTACGTTAGGAGCCTCGTCACCGCGTTTTCCGGGATCGTTGACCGTCACTGTGGGCTGGTTTGGGTCAATCATCACGACGAGCTTGCGGCCCTGAGAGCCGACGTATGAAACACCGATGGAAAAGTCCTTTCCAAGTTGACGCTCGATTTCCAGGGCGTAGTTCATCGCATACGGGCTCGGAGGGTTTGTGTCCCAGGCGCTGAAGGTGAGGACGCCTCGCTCGCCTTGGGGAACCACAGTTGGGTCGGGGCCGAACAACCGCTGGTTTTGGTTCAGGACTGTTGCCCAAGTGTAGCTGCCCCTCGGAAGTGTGGTCGTGAGGACAGGTGGAAAATTCAGGCCCATCAGGGTGGGCACATCGTCAAAGATGTCGTCGTAGCTAAACCGAAAGCCGGTGCGGACCACTGTCTTTCCGTTGCCAAATAGCTCCGGCCAGAATTTAGGTGCATAGGCGACACCCAAGGAAGGCGCGAAGTTCCGCCTTGGCACACTGAACTGGCCTGTGCTAGGAAGCCGAGTGCTAACCGGAGTCAGCAGCAGTGCCGCGCGACCGAGTTGGGTCGGGTCCACATCAATACGCAAATTGCTGTTTAGGGCCATCTGCCCCACGCCAGGAACAAAGTTGCTCCCGCGATTGTCCTGCTCGCTATAAGCTCCTGGATATTCCCACCGTAGTCCAAAATTAACTGTGATGTTGTCGCGCGGCTTATAGGTGTCCTGAACGTATAGGTATACAGGAAGGCGCGACCAGGTCCGAAATGTCTCTCCCGTGCCGGTTGCCAAGCTCCCCCGCTGCGGTTGCTCGGACGCGAACGCAGACCAATCCGGGAATGAGACGGAACCGCGAAAAAAAGCATTCAGGAATAGATTGGCGATCTCACGACGGGCGGTCACGCCAAGGCGCAGAGTATGCCGATTGTGTCCTAGAGGTGCGATCAGCGAGACATCGTCCAGAAGCTCATAAGTGTTTGTTGCGCGTCCCTGTGGGAAATTGACACCAACGCCCAAGCTTCCGTTGGTCAACCCTCTGATCGTGATCGCGGGCAAACCGCCGTTCAACGGGTCTACACGTGTATCGATGTAACCGGGAAGCGGGTTTCCCGCAGCATCGGTAAAGATTGTGGCGGCGTTGACGGTCACATCGGCAGGCAGGAGGAAGGAACGGTTGCGTGAAAAGCCGAAACGGGCTTCGTTTACCAAGCTACCTGAGGCGTAAGTTTCCTGCAGAAGGAAGGAGTGCTGTGCAGGTGTATTCGTGACTGAGCCATTGAAAGGACTGTTTTGCTGGGCCAGCGTGCTGCCGGTGAACCAGGCGTAGCGGCCTGTCAACCTATGGTTCTTTGTTAGGTTCTGATCGATCCGCCAGAAATATGTTTCATCATTAGTTTCGTTGGGAGTCGTTCCCGCCCAATTCATACCGGTCGCGGCTAGCAGTTGAGGCGTGTTCGCGCGAGGCCAGAATTGAAGGAGCCTTTGAGAAACGAAGTCGGTGACGGCCGCGCGCTCTGCATCAGTCGGTACGCGAGCCGTAGAGGGGTCTTGGACGGTTTGGCGGAAACCTTCGAAACTAAAAAACCAGAAGGTCTTGTCCCGAAAAATGAATCCGCCGACCGTCCCGCCAAACTGATTGCGACGCAGCGGGTTCTTAGGCAGGCCGGCGCGATTGAGAAAATAAGGAGTGGCGTCCAGAGCCTCGTTGCGAGCGTAGTAGAAAAGTGTGCCACTGTAGGTGTTTGCGCCGCTCTTTGTGATGATACTCACCTGGGCGCCGCTGTTCCGTCCAACTTCGGCGCCGGCAATGCTGGTCGAGACGTTGAACTCTTGCACCGCGTCAGAAAGCCGAAAGAGGTTCAGCGGTCCATTGACGTGAGGATCGTTGTTGCTGATTCCGTCCAAGGTGTAGTTGTTGGACTAGTTGCGCATGCCTGCCACAGTAAAAGTCTCGACCGGTGTAAAGGCGACGCGGGCCCCCGGTGAGCCGGGGATTGTACCCGGCACAATCAGAGCCAAATTGAGGAATTGACGGTCCTGGAATGGAAGGTTTTGCATGGAGCGAGGATCGACAGCCGCGCCGATAGACGTTTTGTCCGGCTCAATCACTGGCGGATCAGCTTTCACTTCTACTGTTTCCTTCATTTCGCCCAGTTCTATTGTGACTTCGAGATGCACGGCCATCCCGACGTTAACCACGATCTGGCGCTCCACAGTGTGTCGAAACCCGTTGGCTTCGACGGAAAGGTCGTAGGTGCCGGGACGTAGTTGCAAGAATTCATAGCTTCCTTGCGGTGATGCCGTCGTGGCTCGTAACACGTTGGTCGCAGTGTCGCTCAGAACGAGCTGCGCACCGGGTACCAGGGCTCCGGTCCGATCATAGACGCTGCCCATGAGACTTCCAGTCGGCACTTGCCCGACTACTGGGGATGCCGCGCACACCAGGAGCAAAGTGGTCAAAAACCTTAGTTTTTGTTTTGACAATTGCATCGGTGCCCTCAGAAGAGGCAGAAGCGTTCTACGGTGGGAGGCCGATGCGCCTCACCAACTCAATAAACCGTGGGTCGGAGCGTAGGTTGGCAAAGTGCGGGTCGTATTTCAGTTCGAGCAAATCCCTGGCGTGCATCTGATGGGCCTTTTCCAACCACTCGAAGGCCTCTTCTTTCTGGCCCAATCCCGCATACACTCCTGCCAGCAGATCCGGATGCACATGCCCTTGTTTCGAAACCTCTTTCAGCTTGGCCAGCAGATTTTCCGCGTCACTCCTTCTTCCCGCGACAGCGTAGGCATACCCCAGATGAGCTAGCCCCCGTGGAGTGCTGCCCTCTGAAAGGGCCACCGCTTTCTCAAGTTCCTGAATACCCTCTACAAGCTTCCCTTGCTGAACGTAAACATCGCCGCAATACAAGTGTCCAAGGTCGAGATTCGGATCTAGTTCCTGCATCTTCCGGCATTGCTCTGATGCTTCGTTATATTGACCCGCCAAGTAAAGCAACAACCAGCGATCCCATCTTATTCGGAGCGAGAGAGGGTCAAGCTCCACAGCACGTTTCGTCTCCTCGAGCCCTTCGTCAGCTCGCCCGATTGTCAGCAAATAACGGCCGTGCGAACTGTGAGCTCGGGCAAAGTTCGGATTGAGCTCAATCGCTTGCCTGATTTCCCGTTCAGCACCCACCCAGTCCCAACCGCACCAGAATTCCACATCCGCCAGAATTGCGTGAGTCTCGGAAGCTTCATCGTCCCTTTTGACTGCTTCCAGTGCTACCGCCTTGGCCTTTCGACAGGACTCGTTGGGTATTGCTGCGTTTGCGCCGGCGATCAGATAGGAATCCGCCAAGCCAGAATAAGGCAAAGCCCACGCTGGGTCTTTTTCGATCGCGACTTCAAAGTATCCACTCGCTTTCTGTCCTCCTGTCGGCCACAGTCTCTCCCAAAAGTAGCGGCCTTCCAGGTAAGCCTCGTAAGCCTCTGGGTTAACGGCGTGTGAGTTCGAGAAGCGCGCCTGCTCCTGGGGCGTGAGTTTGATTTGGATGCCATTCGCAATGGCGCGTGAAACATCATCCTGCAAATCCAAGACATTGCGGATGTCCCTCTCGAAACTGTCGGCCCAGATGTGCTTCTCTGGCCAAGCCTGGACAAGGTTTGCTGTGATCCGCACACGATCGCCGGAGCGCGCCACTGTACCCTCGACCAGCGCGTCGACCTGGAGCTCGCCGGCAATTTCTCGCAGGGACTTCTTGGTTCCCTTGTACTTCATCACCGAAGTCCGTGAGATGACGCGCAGTTGCCCGATTTTGCCCAAGTCAGTGATGAGCGCTTCGGTCATTCCATCCGCAAAATAGTCCTGGCCGGGGTCGCCAGTGAGATTCTCGAGAGGCAGCACAGCAACCGAGTGAACCTTCGTGGCGGCGCTTGCTCTCAGAAATCTTTGCCGGAATCCGCTGATATTGAGGCTGAGGAGCAGGGCCGGAATCGCAGCCACCAAACCAAGAGCAATCCAGAGCTTCCCCGGCTGGAGGACTGCTCCTAGTCTTGTCCGCTGTTTCAGTGAACGTTCAGCGTGCACGGACAAATCGTCGATGCGGTCCACTGAAGCGATAAACCGGTAGCCCCTGCGAGGGATCGTCTCGACGTAGCGCGAGCCTTCGGCCGAGTCGCCTAAGACATCGCGCAACCTCTTGACCGCCGTGTTCAAGCCAACGTCGAAGTCCACAAACGTGTCCGCAGGCCAGAGTCTCTTCCGTAACTCTTCCCGTGTGACGATCTCGCCGGGACATTCGAGGAGCAGCGCCAGAATCTGGAAAGGCTGATCCTGAAGCTTGAGCCTCACGCCGTGCTTACGCAGCTCGCCGCTTCTCAGATCCACCTCAAATGCAGCGAAGCGAACTCGTCGGGCTTGGGCTGACATCTCTGCGCCACCTCGGTCGGCGGACAGCATATCACTCAGCAGCAATTTGGAGCACCCTTTGGCTGTGTCACTTCCTGCCATAACTCTGCTCGTTCCAACTATTTGCATCGTCAGAATCATTCCATTTTGCCGCTATGAGCTGTCTATTGTTCCCGCCTCTTAGTCCGAGGGAAAGTTGCCCCGGCCAGTGAACGCGAGCACCCCCTCACGTTGATTGCGGGCCTAAACAAATATGAATAGGAGGAAACAATGAAAAGTTATGTCAGCTACTTAATTCTCGGTGGAGTGATCGCTAGCATGTTGCTCGGCCTTCCAGTCTTCCGTGGAACCTCATCAGGGATCGTCGCCACCGTGCATGCACAGGTGCCGAGAGACTCAGAAGCCTGCTCGGTTGCCACCCTAAACGGCGCCTACGGCTTTTTCAGGACCGGGATAACATCCGCCGGCCCTTTGGCCGCCGTGGGCATTGCCACGTTCGACGGCAAAGGTGGTAGCACCGCACGCCAAACCATCCGGAAGAACGGGATCACCGTCGCTGATCTTTTCACCGATCCGGCATTGAGCGGTCCGTACCAAGTCGACCCCGACTGTGCGGCAAGATTTCTTAATCCAGACGGCAGTGTCTTTGCCCATGCTGTGGTCGTTGATGGAGGCAACGAACTCTTCATCCTCAGCCTGTCGGATGCGAATGATGTCTACGGGGTCATGAAGAAGATTAGCAGTCGCCGAGAGCTCAAGGACTAGCGGAGGGCATTTATGAACAGCAGAAAGGCGCTAGCAAGAGCACTAGTAATCCTGGGAATTGTGAGCGCCGTGTTTCTGGCTGGATGTGGCGGCGGAATGTCGGCAAATATCCCTCCGCCTCTCCCGCAGAACCCGATTCCCACGATCACCGCTATCTCGCCAACCAGTGCTGCGGCCGGCAGTGGGGGGAGCTTCATGCTTACGATCAACGGCACAAATTTCGTCGCCGGTTCAATGGTTAACTTCGGCGGAGTGACGCTCTCCGCAACACTGGTCAGCGTTAAGCAGCTGACTGCAACCGTTCCGGCTGCCGCGGTCACCTCTCCCGGCACCGTGGCCGTGACGGTTAGATCTGCTCTCTACGCCGGCAGTGTTGATTACCCATGACAGAGAAACCAGAAGCCTCTGTACTCACTGCAAGAAGAGCCGCGCGGCATTTTAGGCTCTCTTCGGCTGACGACGCTTGCGAGCATTTGTATATTCTGATCATGCGATCAAGCCTAGGCCCGTCTCCGCCTAATGCTGGCAGATACACCGTTGCCTCGCGGTTTCGGTGCCGCTCTTGCGAGCGTGGATACATTTTTCCAAGGGCTCCAGAACAGTTCGTTACCTCCCCGCTCTGCCTTGTAGGCTACGTGCGATGGGACGCACGGTCTGATCGAGTTCCTCCTCTCCAGACAATCATTTTCAGCAGCTTTCCAGGTCGCACTCCGGTAAGCCGAATCGGGAGTTAATCCGATTTCCTCTGGATGGCCTCAAGAGCGGCAAACTTCCGCTCTACGTGAGGTGCTGAGCGCGGAGCACCTGAATGCAGCACACAAGGCTCGCGGACGGGCGCACCACATGAGGGACAGGAGACGGAGGATACTTGCTTGAGCGTGAGTTCGCTCTTCTTCATTGTGACAGAATGCGATTAAATGCAGTCGCGAATCTATACAATTTCGCACAATACCCGCCCTTAGCCGCGTAAACGGCAACACGGGACATATCCGGTAACCCGACGCCACGGCCAGGGTCGATTACTGGTGGCAATCTGCGGATACGACAAATTGTTCACAATTGCACATAAACTCCAGGGCCAAACATGCTATTCATTTTGCTCGTGAAACGGCACTCCACCAAGATCAACAGCAGAGTCTTTGAGACCCAATGACTCGTCAACGCCAGAAGGCTTTTCACCCCGAAGTTTTTCTTGCAAAAATGGGTGCGAAAACCATGATCGTCTTATTTCGTGAGGGGCAGGCCATCTGTTCACAGGGCGACCCCGGCAAGGAAGTGTTCTACATCGAGAAAGGGCAAGTGAAACTCACAGTTAGGTCGAAGCGGGGTAAGGAGACGGTCCTCGCGATTCTGCATCGTGGAGATTACCTGGGTGCAGGATGCATGACGGGTCAAACGTTCGGCACGGCGACCGCTACCGCACTCACGCGATGTAGGGTCCTGGTCATCGAAAAGA
>Ga0210409_10004118_pt1 | contig 15829 bp, 7 predicted proteins | sample IncBWH17MmetaG_FD_161649 | JGI IMG/M metagenome (GOLD analysis project Ga0210409, IMG submission 161649) | Forest soil microbial communities from Barre Woods Harvard Forest LTER site, Petersham, Massachusetts, United States - Inc-BW-H-17-M | ecosystem: Environmental > Terrestrial > Soil >...
CTCGTGTCCGCGATATGTCTCGGTGTGGCCCTTTTGCCGGCCGTGTCCGCGCACCTCGGAAATCGTCAGGCCTTCGACTCCCGCGGCCTTAAGGGCATCTTTTACTTCGTCGAGCTTGGCCGGTTGAATGATGGCTTCAATCTTCTTCATGGTGTCTCTCCTCTAGCGCTAGTCAGATGTGCGGCTGACCAGCCAAACTGACCCGGGCTGTGGCTTGACTCGGAACCTGACCGGGATTGGGGCTGATCGTGACCGCGGCTCCAGTCACGGTTGAGGAGATAACGTATTCGGGATAAGCCGATATTCCGTGCTCGTGCAGGTCGAGTCCGTAACTCTCACCTTCGGGAGAGATCCGCAGGAGCCCAAAAGCGTTGACCGCAAGCATCACCACCATGGCGACTCCGAACGTGGAAAGAGTTATGATTGCGCTGCCGATGGCTTGCGCCTTCAGCACAGTGAGACCCCCACCGTAGAACAGGCCGGTCAGAGGCATCCCGTTATCGGCCGCGAACGGACCCGTTGAACCGTATTTCCCGGCGGCAAAGAGTCCCAGGGAAAGCGTGCCCCAGATGCCGCAGATTCCGTGGACAGGAACCGCTCCAATGGGGTCGTCGATGCGCAGCCACTCGAGAAGTTCCACACCGGCCACGACCACAACACCAGCTATGCCGCCCAAGAGGATGGCGCCGGTCGGGCTGACCCAATAACAAGGGCAGGTGATCGCGACTAGTCCAGCCAAGAAGCCGTTCACGGTGAAACTAACGTCCCATTTCTTGCTGAGAAAGTACGCCGCGAACATGGCTGTCAACCCGGCGGCGCACGCCGCCAGCGTGGTGTTCGCCGCGACGCGGCCGATGCCTTCGAAATCCATCGCGGAAAGCGTGCTGCCCGGATTGAATCCATACCAACCGAACCACAGAAGCAGGCCGCCGGACGCGGCAATCGTAAGATCATGCGGCATCATGGGGCCACCACCGTCGCGCTTGAATTTCCGGCCCAGCCGGGGACCCAGAACGATCGCACCCGCCAGAGCGATGAAACCGCCGATCGTGTGCACCACGGTGGAGCCCGCGAAATCGTGAAAGCTCGTTCCAACCCAGGGGAGAAAGTTACCGGCGCTGCCCATGTTCGCCAGGAATCCGTCCGGGCCCCAAGCCCAGTGTCCGATGATCGGATAAATGAATCCCGAGACACAGACACTGTACAAAAGATCACCAATCCAACCGGTGCGCCCGATCATCGCCCCGGAGGTGATTGTCGAACAAGTATCGGCGAAGGCAAACTGAAAGATCCACACAGCCAGGAACGCCACGCCGGTGGTCTCATAAGTGGCGGGCGCGTCCCTTAGGAAAAACCAGTTGTAGCCGATGAACCCGTTCCCATGACTGAACATGAACGCGAATCCGAATGCGTAAAACAGGAGGCCACAGAGACATGTGTCGACGATGCATTCCATCAACACATTGACCGTCTCGCGGGAGCGGCAAAATCCGGCCTCGAGCATGGTGAAGCCCACCTGCATGCCGAACACCAGGAAGGCCGCGACTAGCGTCCACACGGTATTGATTGGATTGACGATGTCGTTTCCCTTGAGAGTGGGAGGGCCAGGCGCCTGGGCGGCCGAGCTAAACCCGATCAGATCGGGATTGAGCACGATGGCCATAAACAGAAGCAAACCGATCGCGGTGAATTTCGCGGTCAGGAGAAGCTTGCCGTAGCGGCGCCACTCCGGATCGCGCAGCCGGTCGCGCAACCGGGAGATCTTCCGAGATAAAGTCAATTTCGTTTCCATAAGTTGCTCCTATTCTTGAGTTATTCGGCTTTCCGTTCCATCGGTAGCGCGTCCGCCCCTGTGCCCGTCATGCGTGAGCGATAGCGGCCACCAGCCAAACCAGCGCTAAGAGGACCAGCATCGCAACGAACAGAGTCATGTGACCGTGCGCCGCAAGTTCTCCGGCGGTAAACGTAGATACTGCGGTAGACACGATCAACACTCTCCATGTACGTTCAGCTCTCGACACTTCCACTCCCGGCACCCACAGACGCAGTTCTCCCCTGAAGATCATTCGCAATTTGAATTCAGCCGGGCAAGACAAGGCCAGGCTGCGGGACGGGACTGACAGCAACACGCGGCTGAACAGCGGGACGTGAACCACCGAATGGTAAACTGAAGTCTAGAGCAGCTACCAAACCCGGTCCAATCACTTTTTTTGATTGGAACACAAAGGGTTTTCAATTCCATTGACAGAAGATAGGCGACCTTACCCGGCAGATCCGCAACGCTACCGCGATCAGTTCGGTGTCATCACAATGGGTTCCACTGACTGCGGACGATGGACGAAACCACAGCCAGTCCAATGCGCCTTGCTGGCGTGACTATCTTTCGGTTATGCACTTCTGTCTTCTTCCCGTAGTCTGGAGCACGGAATCGTGTTGAGCTGGTAACCATGCTTGCCCTCTGCTTAAAGGCCGGCAAGGCCCGGGTCCTGGCGGCGACGGCCTTCCTGGTCGGCATCATCGGGTTCGCGGACTGGGCGGTGGGGCCTACCATGTCCCTGGGCGTGCTCTATATTCTTCCCATGATGTTGGGAGCGGTGGTTCTCAACACCTTGGAGATCGCCGCACTCTCGATTCTCTGTGCCCTTGTGCGAGCGCGTTTCGATGTTCCCAGTTCTCAGGCGGAAGTGATATTGCGCTTCGCGTTTGCGTCGATAGCGTATTTCAGCTCCGGGTTGTTCGTCGCGGCGTTGGTCAACAATCGCACGATGGTTGTGGCGCACCTGGCCAGACTACAGAAGGAACAGGATCTGCGGCACGAAGCCGAAGAACAACTGCGCGTGCTCGTGGAAAGCAGCCCCGCCGCCATTCTGACTCTGGACGCGGATGGTGTCGTGCTGGCCGCTAACCGGGCCGCCGCCAGTTTGTTCTCCATACCCGAAGGCGAAAGCCTGCAAGGCCGGTCGATTGCAGCCTACCTGCCTGTACTATCGGACGCCCTCAGGCTCGAGGTTGGAGCCCAAACGTTCCGGACGGCCGCCCAATGCCAGGGCATGAGGGACAACGGGGAGATTTTCCTGGCGCACACCTGGTTCTCCTCGTACAGTACTTCGCACGGTACCCGATTGGCCGCGATCGTTGTCGATTCTTCAGAGGAAATGCGGGATCGCGAAGAGGAGAATATCCGGCAATTGATGAAATATAACAGCATTGCGGCATCTGCTGTGTCACACGAAGTACGGAACTGGTGCAGTGCAATCACGCTCTCCTGCTCCAACCTCAGCTTGAAACACCACCTTGGCGAGGATGAGGATTTTCAGGGGTTAGCCTCCCTGGTGCAAGGCTTGGAGAAGATTACGTCGTCGGAATTGCGTGCACGAGAATTGCGTGCCGGTGTCCACGACGCCGTCGAGGAGATCGCTCTTCGCGCGGTCCTCGACAACCTCCGCATCATGATCGAGCAGGATTGGCGGGAAGCGGATGGATTTGTGCTGTGGCAATTGCCGCCGGACCTCCCGACCGTGCTCGCCGATCCACAGGGATTGCTCCAGGCGTTCTTGAACCTGACGCAAAACAGCCTGCGGGCAGTACGCGACGGAGAGACCAGGGAATTGCGTGTGTCAGTAGAACAGCACGAACAGACTGCGCACGTTCGCTTTGAGGATACTGGCCCCGGCGTAAGCGAACCGGACATGCTCTTCCAGCCTTTTCAACCCGGAGCGGATGGCACGGGCTTGGGACTCTATATCTCCCGGTCCATCGTACGGAGCTATGGCGGCGATCTTAAGTTTATACCGCACAAGCCGGGAACTTGTTTCGAGATTGAATTGCAAGTAGTCTAGAGCCAGAGGCCAGCCCGAGGATTGCATGGTGGAAAATGTGACGGTCGCGCCGCTGAACGTGTTGCTGGTGGACGATCATGGAATGTTTCGAGAAGGCCTCGCCCGAGTGCTGGAGAAGGAGCAGGGGCTACAGGTAGTAGCACAATGCGCTTCGAGCGCCGACGCTCTCGCCGCGCTTTCCAGGCTTGAGGTGGGGATGATTCTGCTGGACGTGGATCTGGGATCAGAACGAGCGTTGAGCTTTGTTCTGGCGGCCAAAAAGAAAGGGTTTGCGGGGCACATCCTCGTGGTGACCGCGGGCGTTAGCGGACCCGAGGCTGTGCAGTTGGTCCAAGCCGGAGTTGCGGGAATCGTGCATAAACACCATTCCACCAGGGAATTGTGTGACGCAATCCACAAAGTGGCGAGCGGAGAAGCGCACATGGAAGCGGACTATCTCACAGCGCTGTTTCGGTCCGTGGATCGAACCCGGGAACCAGGCCGGCCAAGACTCACCGATCGGGACAAAACGGTACTACGATTCATCTTCCAGGGGCTGACCAACAAAGAGATCGGCGTGCACTTAGACATCTCAGAAGGCGCCGTCAAGGCGTCGTTGCGATTGCTGTTCGACAAACTAAAAGTGAGAACCCGAGCGCAATTGGTCAAAGTCGCGCTGGACCAATATCGAGATCAACTGTGACATAGGCCCACTTCCGGGCACATCCCGGCTCATGCGGCGTGAGTTCATGATTGGCACCTCGGGCCGCCGTCAGGCCGCTCGAACAAGAAGTGGCGGCAAATCTGTTCTCGAATCTTTGCGCAGATGAGGGGCCGACCCCCAGCACGCCCGAAAGCGTCTGCGCGCTCGATTCATTTCAGATCGCCGCAGGCCGCATCCTCGAAGAACGTTCCTAGATCAGCTCGGGGACACTTCGCCCCCGTTTTTGGCGTAGTGCCCGGTGACTACTGGAAAGCCTTTCGTTTCAGCAACTGGCGAGTGGACTGTTTGGAACGCCGCAGAGAAACGTATCGAAAAGGTAGCTGAAGTTTCCTCAGGGATCAACAACGCCGGTTTCTAAGTTTTTGAATCATGGTCGGGGTGGGGCGATTTGAACGCCCGACCCCCTGCGCCCAAGGCGGATTTCGGCCTCCCCGCAAAATGTCCTGCTCTCAGGGCCTTCTGTTTCGAGCAGTTGCCGGGACCTTGTTGAAGCCTGTTCGATTTGTGGACGTTTAGGCTTCCGCCAGCTACAAAATCATCTACACAGCTCTGTGGGTCGTTTGCGTCTGCAACAGATTACGCTCCGACACTCGCTCTCTTGGATGACTTGGCCTGTCGTGCGCAAATAACTACGCCCCGCTCATGCGGCGGCGTTCTCCAACCTGCCCACCGCTTCCTGGCGGCCCGTTACTCGTTTGTAATGCAGATTAAGCTCTGCTGTTAAACCTTGCCGCGATCTTATTGTGTATCGAGGCGTTCTTAGCGGCCCGGTCCCGGGATTTGGCTCAACACAGCTCGCACTTCCGCAGACGCGGGGTTTAATCGCAAAGCTTGTTCCAGCGCGGCCGTGGCCTCGCCCGGACTTCCCATGCGAAGCAGAGCTTTAGCCAGGTTTACCCGAACCAGGACCATCGCGGGATTCAACGCCAGGGCTTCCCGCCACAACTGGATCGCTTCGGCGAGGTTTCCGCGTTGCATTTGGTAGGCGCCCAGAGCTGCGGCCGCCGCGTATTGGCTTCTGTCCATGCGCCAGACTTGCTGGTAAAGCGGAAACGCGTGCGCATCGTCTTTGGCGTCCCGATAAAACTCGGCGAGGTACGCGAGTGCCTGTGCATCTGCCACCCGAAGTTCTGCAGCCTGCTTCAGCAATTGGAACGCGCGTTCGCGATCCACTTCGTTGTGGTCTCGCAGCGCGGTCACTGCGTAGGCCAATGCCAGATCGCGAATCGTGGCAGTGTAAGAAGCGTAGGGTACCAGCTCGGAGGATGAGGCGGGGGTCTCACTTGAGCTAGCGGGCTTACGGCGTATCGAATGATCTGTGAATACGACGTGCTGGATATCGTTCGCGGGGCCGCGCGGCATATGGCATGCAGTGCAGTTGTCGCCGTTGGCCAGTCTGGCTTGCTGTGCGGCATGGCAATCCTGAGTCTGGTGGCAGGAGAGGCATTTGCCCCGGAAATACGCTGCCTTCTCGGCGGGTACGGGCGTCGTGTGGGGATCGTGGCATGTACCGCACCACATTTTGTCGCCGCTTCCTCGCTTGCAGGCGCTCTGCGCCAAGTTTTCCACGTGGCTGGTCACTCTCAACATGGACGGCGAACCGGCGCGTACGAACACTGTGAGATTATCGGCCAGGAGCCAACCGGGCGTCAGAGCCCCGTTCTCCTTACCGGTCTTTGCCACGCGCACTTCACCGGACAAGTGACACTGTGCGCAAATGCTGTCACGCACCCCCGGCGCGAGTTTCGCCGGATTCAGCATCTTCGCGCCCCGCTGTACAAGCGTAGTCCGTCGTGCGGCATAGGCAGCGATGTGGTCGCCGCCCGCTCCGTGGCACCGCTCGCACGAGACGCCGTTTTCGAGAAATGGCGTCGTTGCGTAACCGTTCAGCGTTCCGGGAGTCGCTTGAATGCCGCTGGCATGACACTGTAAACATGACGGTACGACGGGCCGCGTGAGGTACGGATAGTCGAAGCTCTCGAACCCAGGCGAGGCTTTCCAGGATGCCGACTGGCGATAATACGTAGCGGGCGACTCGAAAAGGAACCCGCTGTCACTGATGAGAAAGGTCCGCGCCGCCGCCCCGCTCCCGATGAAGTACGTGAGCGCGCGGAGTCCTGCAATGGGCTCTTTGGCACCCTGCTGGGTGAATTCAAACCTGTAATCCGGCGCAACCTTGTAGAGGTAGGCGCCGCGATCGTCGCGAAATTCGGCGCGATCGAAGCTCTCTTTCATGTCCTGCGCTTCCACCTTTCCGCTGCTTTGCGCCATGGGCGTCCGCGTATAAGAGCGATAGATGGCGGCATGGCAGGGAGCGCAAGCCTTGTTACCCACGAAACCGGCGCCGAGGGCGCCCGGGATGGCCAGCAAAACAAGGGGGAACCGCGACAACATTGGACGTTATGATATCGCATGCCACGCCAGGACTGCGTACGTCAAAAGAGACCTGGTGGTGGACGACGCCAGATTGAGGGGAAAGTGCTACTTCCCATCCACCGAGAATGCCAGGAGTACATTACCGGCCATTCCGCCGAACTGGTTGTAGCCTGAGTTGACGAACATGAGGCCGCCTGCCACGGCCGCTCCAGTCGCATCGATTGATCCTCCGCGCGCCGGTTTTCCGTTAGCGGTCGGGAACTCGCGGGCCGTATCGAAGTCCCAGATCACGCGGCCGTCGGCCGTCGAATAGGCTCGCATGTGGCCGTCGATGCCACCTGAAAATACCGCGCCCGGGATCGCCGTGACGGCCGCGGACTGCGCGGGCGAGCAGATGGCCTGCGTGGCAGGGCATTTCGCGGGCAAGACGCTCCAGACGATTCTGCCGGTTTTCAGGTCGATCGCATGAAGCCCGCCGCCTTTCTTGGGATCGAGCGCGACACCAGGTCCCGCCGCGTTCGCCACGCTGTGCAGTACGGCATCCGAGATCGCGACATAAGCGCGCTGGGTGTCCGCGGCCGAACCCCATTGGCTACCGCCCAGCGGTCCGCCGGCGCCCACACGGATTTGCCACAGGATTTTGCCCTGTGCGTCGGGATCGATCGCGTGCACCATGCCGGACTTCTGAGCGATGACCAGCGCCCGCTGAACTCTTCCAAGCTGCCCGGGGCCAAGCTGCACCAGAATGGGAGGCTGCCCAAAATCGGAGTCGGGACCGTCCTCGTCCGGGCAGTTCGCATGCCCCGGAGCGGAGCAGCCACCGTTATAGGCGTCACCCTGGGTGAACTGGCGCGACCATAGCAGTTTCCCAGTCTTCAGATCGAAGGCGAGGACGGCGTCGCTGGTCTCCGTGACCGGATCCGAGTAATTGTCCCCCGTGGCGACATAGAGCGCACCCCTCTGTTCATCGATGGTGGGTGTGGACCAGATCGCGGCTCCCGACGGACCCTGCCGCTTCCCGTTAACCGGCGGTTTCGCCGCCTCCTCGATCGTAAAGCTTTGCCAGATTGTTCGGCCAGTGGCGGCGTCGAGCGCGACCACACTGCCTCGGAACGAACAACATTCAGCGTTGGGGTCGGCCGCAAGCGACTCTTCGAGGGAAGAGAAACCCAGATAAACCACGCCCTTGTAAAATTGCGGCGTCGCCGTGGCTTGGGCGAGTAGGTGTTCCACCGGGCGCGTCTTCCATAACAACTCGCCGGATGCCGCATTCAGGGCATACATCACGGCGCTGCGATCTCCAAAGAAGATCGCTGGAACGCCACGAGCATCTCCCACGGCGACGCCCGAGCGCACGCCCGCGGTCGCCTTGTAAGCCCATTGCACGCACCCGCTGGCAGCGTCGATGGCGTACACATCGCCTGCCAGCGTGCCCACGAATACACGGCCGCCCGTTACAGCCGGCTGGCCGCGCGCTATCGTAACCGCACCCAGATTGAACGCCCATTTGAGCTTGAGCCTCGGCACGTCGGGTGCGGTAAGCCCCGCCGCCTTCGCGTCCTGATATCGAGCATTGGTGACGCTTGGGCTCCACCCGCCCCAGGCACTCGTACCGGGCCTGAGGGGAGTGTTTCCCTTGCAGCTCTTTTCAAATGCGGTCTTCTTGTTCGCGCCACCGCCAGGTGCAATGTAGACCAGAAGGGAAACCAGTTGCTGGATGGACAAACCGGTCGTCTGCAACTTCATCGCACCGGTTGTCATAGCGGCGTAGACCGCTTCACTCGTCATCTGTTTGATCGCAGCGATGGACGATATGCGCCCCGAGGGCGAGTCGTGACACGACGCGCAACGTTCCTTATACAACGCCGCTCCGTCTTGTGCTTCCAAGAGCCCGGCGGCCGCCAGGATCACAGCAACGTGCATCGCATGGCGTGCGAACCTCGCGCGCAAAATCAAACGCCGGCAACCACTCCGCCGGCGTTTCAGAGGGTTATGAGTAACAACGCCAGCCAGCCCGGCGAGCGGGAATAAAAGCCCGTCGACCGGATCGGCCCGCATCGGTTTAGAATGTGAACCGCGTAACGATCTGACCGCTGCGCACTGGCGTTGCTCCAGCAACCCCGTTGAAGGTGGCGTTGAGAGTGGGAATCGTGCCGAAACCGGTACTGTTGATCACGGTGCCGGCATAGGCAGTTGTCCCTACCGCGAGATTGGGATTCGCAAGCGACGGTGCTGAAAGGAAGAGGCGGTTGAAGATATTCTGGAATTCCGCCCTTACGAACAGGTTGTATCTTCCTTCCTTACCCATTCTGAAGTTCCGTCCGAAGTTCACGTTTTCCGACGGCTGCCGCTGCCAGCGGAAGTCGTTGTAGTATGGAGCGGCGGTGCCCCACTGCCCGGCGGGCGCATCCGTCCAGGCGGCGGTACTCAGCACCTGGTCGGTCTGGGGATTGAAGCACCGGCAGTTGGGATCGCTGATCTTAAACCGGGGCTGTCCGGTCAAATTCCAGAAGGTGGTACCGCCCGGACCGAAATTCTGGGTAGCCCTTGCAAGCTGGGTGGTGAGTAGATTCAGCGAGGTGGGGTTTCCAAGCAGCGCGCCGCTCTGGTAGCGGAGGGCCAAGCCGACCTGCCAGTCACGCAACGCCTGCGACAACACTTTCATCCCAGTCCCCGATGCGGTGAGCTTGGGTGTCGTGTAAGACACCGAGATCGTCGTCACCAACGGCCTGACATACTGGTTGATCTGCTTATTGTTGTTGAAATTGAAGATATCCGTCGCCACAGCCTGACCGGTCAGGAAATAAGTGCTGTCTGAAGCCGACCCGATCACGTCGCCTTTGGCCCAAGTGAAGTTGCCATTCGCTTGCAACCCGCGAGAAAGCCGCTTGCGTACCGTCACCTGCATCGAATCGTACCAGGTCTTACCCATAGGCGGACCAATCCAGGGTCCAAGACCACCCCACTGAGGCACTCCCCGGATCGCCTGGATCAACTGCTGGCTCGCGGGGAAGCCCCTGTAGACTGATGGGACGGTAAGTTGGCCACTAACGGGGACTAGGGCGAATTGGGGGAAGCGGGCTTGAACCGCCGCACTGCTCATCTGTTGAGTAAGCAGCGCCCGGTCGTTGGCATTGTTCATGTCAATCCCCCATAAAGCTTTGAGCGAATCTGGCGTCACGGTGTTTTGCGCGATCTGGTCCATTTGTGGCGCCGGGAAATAGGCGCCGCGGTTGCCTACGTAAGCTACCTCCACGACCACGTCTCGCCCAAATTGGCGTTGCACGGCGATGCTCCAGGTAAGGACTCGCCCCGGACGATTGTGCGGGTCAAGGAAAATGGCGGGTGAAAGCGGGGTGCCGACGCCGTTGTTGTAGAAGGGGTATTTATCCTGATTCAAATTCGGCCAGATGATCGGGACGTTGCCGAAGGGGTTGCCCACCGCATAGGCGTTGCCACCCTGGAGGCCGTTCTGGGCAGGGTTCGAGGTGTTCTGGAGTGGGCTGATCCCATAGCCGTTCGGGTTGATTTGATAGTAGTCCGCCGCGCTGTACAAAACGCCGTTGGGCGCCTCGGCCACGTCGTACTGAACTCCTACGCCGCCGCGAATCACGGTCTTGGTATCGATCTGATAGGCGCCGCCCAGGCGCGGGCCGAACGCCAGGGGATAGTTGTGCGAGAACTCGCAGCTGCAGGTGGCTCCGTAGAGCAGCGCGCCATTCCGGCCGAGAGTTTTGTCGAGAGTGCCGAACGATGCGTCCTGCATGCGCCCGTATTGCTCCGTCATGAAGGTCTGATAGTCGTAGCGTAGTCCGTAGTCCAGAGTGAATTTGCGGCTTACCTTCCAACTGTCCTGAACATACAGACCGAGGGAGTGATAGCCCAGTTTGGCGCTGTTGGGGGCGTTCAGGTTCAGCACGTTGGGCAGGCCGGTGAGGAAGCTGGCATAAGCAAACCCGGTGGGGTTCGTCGCGCTGAGCGCCAAGCCGTTTTGATAGGGATTGGCGGTTTGGTCGGCGGCGAAGGTGAAGTTTCCGTTCACGCGCCAGTTGCTGGGCACCGGGTAGCCATCCTGGGTGTAGTCACCCCCCGCTTTGAACGTGTGGTTGCCGCGCACCCACGTCAAGCTAGTGATGGCCGTTGGCTTCTCCTCATACGCAATGGCGCTGAAGGTAGCTCCGAGCGAGCCGCTGTATCCACCCTGCGCGCCTAAAACGCCCCCGATATCGGGAAAGATCTGATTCGCCTGGTAGCCCTTCAGGCCAATGGCGCTCTGATCGAAAGCCGGGGCGATGTGCGGCTGCGAGGTGTGAAAATAGCCGACTCCGACGTGCAAAAGGAGAGTCGGTGTGATGCTCTGGTCGTAGCCCACCCGGGTGGTGTGGTTCCAATTGTTGGTGTCGGCCCCCCCTAGGGCCGCCGGCAGGCCGTTCACGAAGGGAGAGAAGTTGTGCTCCTGAGCATAGTAAGCGGAGATCTTAATGGTGGAACTGAGGTTCTGGTCGAACTTGAAGGATAGGTTCGTGGTGTGGGTGAAGTTCGTGTAGCTGGGGATGGAGTAATTGTTAATGTAGCCCGGCAAATTCGCGGTGGGAATCAGCTTTTGAACCGCGACCGCGACCGGGTCCATGGCAGTGAGCGGCATCTTATTGCCGGGATAGGGCGTACGAACCTGCGAGCCGTTGACGAGCCGGGTGCTATAGGGATCGTAGATCTGGCCTTGCAGCAAGGTTGTTCCCGCCGGGTCCACTGCATTTGCGCCGTTCAGAGTGATCGCTCGATACGGTGTGCAGGTTCCGCCCGTGCCGTCCAACGAGCCGCCTATGTATGATGTGCACAGCGCCGCGCTGAAGTCGCCGCTACGGTACGCGTTGGTAGGAACCGTGGCCAGTCCGGTCGAAGTCGTGTTCGATGTCCGGTACTGCTCGAAGTTAACAAAAAAGAAACTCTTGTTCTTGCCGTTATACAATTTCGGGATCCAAATCGGTCCGCCGAGCGTGAAACCGTAATCGGTGCGGCGCACGCGGTTGCGAATATGCTGCCTGTTGGCATAATCCGTGCAGAAGCGTCCGTCTTGCACGCATCGGTCCGTAAAGGGCAGGCCGGCGTTGAGACCTTCGTTCACGAGGTAGTCGTAGGCGCTGCCATGGAACTGGTTCGTTCCGGACTTCATCGTGTAGTTGAAATAACCGCCGGCAGCCTGCCCGAATTCCGCGGCGAAGTTGCTGGTCTGAATCGCGGTTTCCTGAATCGCGTCCAGGCCGGCCTGACTGGTTTGCTGGCTGATCTTCCAGATGTTACCAGTCGAGTCCTGACCTTCCACGCGAATGCTCTGGCTGTTGGCGGGCATGCCGTTCACAACCACCGCCAATCCGTTGGTGTAGGACGTACCCGGAAGGAGCAGAATCTGCTGCAGGGGATCACGAATGCCCTGTCCCGCCCCGATGGTTATGAAGGCCGACTCGGTAACTTCCTTATTGGTGATGACGTGGCTCATCTCGCCGCTTTCCGTCTTCAACAGCGGCGTCTGTTCGCTCACAGTGACCGTGTCGGTCACCGCGCCGACCGTGAGCGACACGTCAAGACGCGTATCGGACGCGGTCTGGACCAGCACGTTCTCACGGACGTATTTCTTAAAGCCCTGGGCCTCCACGGTGAGTTCAAAGTTACCGGCAGGGACCGGGATGACATAGTTTCCGGTGTTGGAAGCGCCGCCATGATACACCGCGCCGGTCTCAACATTCTTGGCATCGATAGACACGCTCACAACCGCCGCGCCCGACGGATCCTTGATGGTGCCCGTGATGGAACCCTCCTGGCCGTATGCGGCAAACGCAAATAACAGCAGAAGCGCGAGCGCCGTCAGGACGCGCGTCGCGAGTCTTGCGGGAGACACTTCATTGATTTCTCGTTTCTTCATAACCCTCCTGGACCCCTTCCCAAAACGCAGCTTTAGCTGAACGCGACGAGATGACTGAACTGAACTCAGTGCGTGACAATTTGAAGACTGTGAGGTATCTAACCAAACGTAGCGAGGGGAGTCAATCACGCGGGTTTGATACGTTCCATCAATGACACTGATACTGGCCTGGCTGCCAGCAGTGCGCAATCGTGTAGAATCAATGTCTCAGGGCGGTCTAGTACAGCCCTGACATCATCTCCGTGCTATTCACATCAGTTTCGGAGTTGCGGCTTTACTCAAAGTATCCGCGAATCATTCGCGCGGTGACGGCGCTTGCGGTCGCACTGGCTGGCGGTGGAGCGTGGTGGTTGTGGCAGCCCGGAACCGGCCCTGTTTCCGTGAAGGCGGCTGGCCTCTACGCCGATCCAGCGGTGTGCGCGAAATGCCACCCCGCCATCGCCGCGACATATCGAATGAGCGGGATGGGGCGGTCGTTCCGGAAGGTCCGCTCAGAGAAAGATCTGGACGCGGCCGCGCCCGCGAGGCCCTTCCATCATGAGGCGTCGAACAGCTTTTTCGATATGGTCTTCCAGAACGGCGCCTGGTATCAGCGCCGCTGGCAGACAGGCTTCGACGGCAGGGAAACCAACGTCGACGAGAAGCGCGTGGATTACGTGCTGGGTTCCGGCAACCACTCGCGATCGCTATTGCACCTGACGGAGCGGAACACACTGCAGGAACTGCCGCTCGGATGGTACTCGGAGAAGGGCGGCTTCTGGGGGATGAATCCCGGTTACGATCGTCCGGACTACGCGGGGTCGGTGCGCCCGATCTACTACGAGTGCATGTTTTGCCACAACGGATATCCCAGCATTCCGGAAGGCGGGCATCGGGACGCATCCCAGTCAACATATCTGCCGCCACTGCCCGAAGGAATCGACTGCCAGCGATGCCACGGGCCCGGACAGAACCATGTCGACCAAGCCTCAAAAGCCGCATCGGTGCAAGTCGTGCGATCCGCCATCGTAAACCCGGCGCGCCTGACTGCGGACCGTGAGATGGAGGTGTGCCTGCAATGCCATCTCGAAACATCGAATGAAAAATTGCCTCGCGCCATCGTCCGCTTCGATCGCGCGCCGTTCTCGTATGTGCCGGGACAGCCCCTGGCGGACTTTGAGGTGGCCTTCGACCGCGCGCCCGGAAAGAACCAAGATTTCGAAGTTGCCCACGCAGGCTACCGGTTCCGCGAGTCGCAATGCTTTATGAAGAGCGCCGGAAAGCTTCGATGCACCAGTTGCCACAATCCTCACGACATTCCCCGCGGAGAAGTGGCCGCCTCCCACTACAACCAGGTTTGTGTCGGGTGCCATCAGCAGGTCACGCAGACGTCCGCGAACAGCACGTCAGTGCATCAGGCAGGCACCAACTGCGTGAGCTGCCACATGCCACGCCGTCGAACGGACGACGCGGTCCATGTCGTGATGACGGATCATCTCATTGCGCGCCGCCCGCCCGCAGGGGATCTGCTGGCCGAAAAGCCGGAACGCGCCGAAGCGCCTGGCTCTTCTTATCAGGGAGAGGTGGTCCTTTATTACCCCGCCAAACTCCCTTCGACCGCGGACAACGATCTGACCGTCGCCGTGGCGCAGGTTCGCCAACAGAGTAACCTGAAGGCCGGCGTGCCCCTGTTGGCATCCCTGATCATCAAATATCATCCGACGCGGCCGGCGTACTATGCGGAGCTGGGAGAAGGTTACCTCGCCGTCGACGATACCGCCGCGGCGATTCGATCTTTAGCGGAGGCTTCCCGCCTCGATCCAGACTCGGCGCCGCGGCTGATCCAGTGGGGAGATGCCTTAATCCGCGCGGAGCAGTGGACGCTTGCGGAATCGAAACTGCGGCGAGCCACGGAACTGGCGCCGGGAGACCCGCGCGCCTGGGGCAGGCTGGGGTGGGCCTTGTGGCAGCAAAACAAGGCGGCGGAAGCAAGGTCGGCGCTCGTGAAGGCGATCGGCTTGGATAGCGAAGTGCCAGAGCTGCATAACAATCTGGGCCTCATTCTGTGGGGCACGGGCGACCGTGCTTCTGCCGAGAAGGAATTCCGGGCCGCCCTCCGGATACAACCCGGCGTTTCCGAGTGGCGGCTAAATCTCGGCCGCGCGCTGGCCGCGCAAGGCCAAACCGCGGAGGCGCGTTTTCAGATGGAAGAGAGCCTGCGTCTGAAGCCTGACAATGCAGAAGCCCGGGTGGACTATGCGCGCGTGCTGGCCGATTCGAACCTGCCGTCCGACGCCGAGAAACAGGCCCGGCTGGCGGTAGAGACCGATCCCGGCTCCGCACCCGGTCACGAAATCTGGGGGGCTATCCTGGCCGAGAAGGGAGATCTCTCAGGTGCCAGGCGAGAATTGCTGGAAGCTGTCCGGCTCCAGCCCGGGAATGGGCGCGCGCAGGTTGAGCTCGGGATGGTCCTGCTGCGGCAGGGCGACCAGGCTGGCGCGATTCCGCACTTAACGGCGGCCGCGCAAGGGCCGGATCCGGAGGCCCGAGCCGCGGCGGCACAAATCCTGCGCGGCCTCAGGTAACCGCTCTCATCCATTCGACCGATACGGCGTCTGCTCAATGGAATCGTTGCCGGAGTCAGCTGGCCTCGCAACCACTCGAATAGGGTTGGCGTTGCAGCCAGGATCGAGCTGCTCGCCACGGCGATGTTGATTCCTTTATTTTTAAGTTACTCCGGCCTGCGAACCACCATCGGCGCGCTGGGGGTCAACCCTGGGCTGACCGCGCTCGTGATTGGAGTCGCGATTGCCGGAAAGGTCGGCGGCGCATTCACGGGAGCCAGAATCACAGGGTTCGACGTGCGCAATTCCCTGGCACTCGGCTGTCTGCTAAACACGCGTGGCCTGGTGGAACTGATCGTCTTGAACGTGGGCCTCGATCTTGGAATCCTGTCGCCGGCTCTTTTCTCGATGATGGTGATCATGGCGTTGGTAACAACTGTGATTACGA